>Ga0207694_10001382_pt1 | contig 20849 bp, 19 predicted proteins | sample KBSC34metaG_FD_184353 | JGI IMG/M metagenome (GOLD analysis project Ga0207694, IMG submission 184353) | Corn rhizosphere microbial communities from Kellogg Biological Station, Michigan, USA - KBS C3-4 metaG (SPAdes) (version 2) | ecosystem: Host-associated > Plants > Roots > Rhizosphere > Soil... | reverse complement strand
CGTCGGCGAGGCGACGGCGACGATGTTGGTGTCGTCCGGGTGAAGCGCGGCCTTGCCCACCTCGGGCCGGAAGATTTCGATCTTGGGATGGGCGCCATGCCGGAAGCCCTCGACCAGAACGATATCCGCCGGGGCCAGCCGCGCCACCAGATCGTCCAGGCTCGGCTCGGCCGCACCGCGCAGCTCGTGGATCAGGGCGAAGCGGTTGGCAGAGGCGACCAGCACCTCGCTCGCCCCGGCCTGGCGATGCAGCCAGCTGTCCTTGCCCGGCTGGTCGACGTCGAAGGCGTGGTGGGCATGCTTGATGGTGGAAACCCGAAGGCCCCGGGCGGTCAGGGCCGGGATCAGCTTCGTCATCAGCGTGGTCTTGCCCGAGCCGCTCCAGCCTGCGAGGCCGATCAATCTGGGTGTGGTGCCGTCGGTCATTGCGCGCCGATGATACCAAGCATTGCCGGCCGCGCGCCACGCTTGCTCGCCCGGTCAGGCGCGATAAACTGTTGCCAATGCATTATTTTGGGGAAGCGACATGGCAGACGGAACCGGCGGCGTGCTGCGCACGCGCAAGGTGCATCCGAATATCGGGCTGGAGATCACCGGCGTCGATCTCTCCCAGCCGCTGGACCCCGCGACCCTGCAGGAGATCGAGTCGCTGTGGCGGCAATATTCGGTGCTGGTCTTCCCCGGCCAGTCGCTGACCGAGGATCAGCAGATCGCCTTCACCAGGAATTTCGGCGAGCTCGACGTCACGGTGGAGGAGGACAAGAAGTCTTCGAAGAACCCCGAGGTGCTGCGCATCGGCAATGTCGGCGAGGCCGGGCAGAGGCTGGACCCCGACCACCCGATCCCGATGTATTTCAACGCGCTGACCCGCACCTGGCACACGGACGGGTCATACCGCGCCATCCCCAGCTTCGCCTCGATGCTGCATGCGCTGGAGGTGACGCCCGAGGGCGGAGAGACATGCTTCGCCAGCACCATCGCCGCCTACGACGCCCTGCCTGAGGAGATCAAGCAGAAGATCGCCGGCAAGTACATGGTGCATTCCTACGAATTCACCCGCTATTACGAGCCGCGCCTGCCGCCGCTCACCCTCGAGGAACGCCGCAACTACCCGCCCGCCGCCCACCCGGTGGTGCGCATCCAGGCCGACGGCCGCAAGTCGCTCTATATCAGCGGCAACGTCGCCTATTACGTCTCCGGCATGCCGCTCGAGGAAGGCAAGGCACTCCACAAATACCTGCTGGACTGGGTGACCCAGCCCGACTTCGTCTACCAGCACCGCTGGACCGTCGGCGACGTGGTGCTGTGGGACAACCGCCCGACCCTGCACAAGGTGATGCCCTATGATCCCAAGCACCGCCGCGTGCTGCAGCGGACCGAGCTGAAGGGGACGGAAATCCCGGTCGGCTGACGTCTATCGCCCTTTCAGCAGATCGTCGGCGATCGTCTCTGCCAGCCGGGCCGCGCGGGCGCGCGGGCTTTCGTCCTTCAGCGGGGTGACCGGAAGGTCGGGCGCCACGCCGGCGACTTCGTCAGTGCCGTCGGCACGCAGCCGCACGCAGTTGGGCATGCGGAAGGCGAGGTGGGAATTGGGCAGCACCAGCGGCGGCAGGTCGGCGACGAAGCCGCAGCCGTCGCCGGCAGTGTGCTCCCCCACCGTCTTGCCGATGCGGTTGTTCTGGAACGATGCGGCGAACTGTTCCGCCGCCGAGTAAGTGTGGGTATCGGTCACCGCATAGGCCGGCCCTGTCCAGGCGCCGATATAGTCGTCCGCCACCGCCGGCCAATAGAACCGCTTGGCGACGGAGACGTCGAAGCTGTGCGGCGCCAGATAGGCGAGGAATCCGCCCGCCGAGCCGACATCGATCAGGCGGCTGCACGGGGCTTCCGCTTGCCACGGCCGCTGTTCCCGCCATACCCAGGACATATCGCAGACCTGCACCGACATCGCCTTTTCGTCCGCCTCAAAGCCGGCGATGGCATGTTCGACCGCCTCCCGCGCCTCGGGGCCGGCCTCGCCGGGCAGGGGTTTGCGCAACGCCGTGAGTTCCTCCTCGGTATAGGCGGACATCGCGGGCGCGCGGGCTACCAGCATACGGGCGGAATGGACTGGCTGGCCGGTGAACAGGCGCGGAAGCCAGTCGGACAGGTCGTCGCCGCCGCTATTGTTGCCGACATCGGCGACCACCGCGGCGACGCGACGGGCAGCGAAGTCGCGCAGCGTCGCCGACATCACCGCGAACCATTGCATCTGGACTGCGTCGGTGACCGCGTCCGCGTCGATCGGCTTGTGCTGCCGGACCAGCCCTCGCCAGGCCTCCAGGCAGGCCCACAAAGTGCCCGTTTCCCGAAACTCCGGTATCCGCACCAGCCCCAGCGTCACCCCCGGCCTGACGGGCAGCAGGCCGGCGCGGAAACCGTGGGTCAGCCCGTCGGCCGTGAGTGTGAAGCCGGGCAGCGATTCGAATGGCAGGGAGAAGCCCGCGTGGCCGCGCGGCGCATAGCCCAGCGCGGCGCAGCCGGTCTCGGGGTCGCCCGGATTTAGCTTTGCCTTGGGCGGTTCGGGGTGGGCCGCGCCCGCCGCCGGATCGTCCGGCAAGCGGGAGAAATGGCCGTCGCCCAGCGCGGCGACGAAATCCAGGATGATGCGTCTGGCTTCGCTGTCATTGTCGGTGGCCGCCAGCGCCGCGCGCGCCCGCCGCTCCAACGCCGGCAGGTCGACGCCGCCCTGGGGCGAGGCGAACCAGGCCAGGTTGGCGTAACGCGCCTCCATGCCCGTCTTCAGCGCGGCGAAATCGTCTGCCCAAGGGCGCGAATCGAACTTCGGCGCCGGATCGGCCATAGCGGTCGTCGCGATCGCGCAGAGGGGCAGCACGAGACGAGTCAGGACACGCGATACGGCGCTCGGGAGCATGGGGTTAGGTTTAGGCCAAGCGGGGCTGGACCGGAAGCGGCTTCCGATTCCCTACGGCATTGGCCTTGTCGGATAAAGGCGGTGCTGACATCGCGCCACCTCCCAGCGGGACTTTTTGAATGAGAGGCACTCATCCGGCTCCTGGGGGTTGGTAATGCATGGCAAAACATACCGTCCCAAAGGCCGAGGCCGCCAATCTTTCCAAACTCCGCCGTCATGTCGCGATTCTCGCGGATATCGGCCGGCTCGCCGCGACCGCCGACGCGGATAAGTTCCTGGGCCAAGTGGTGACGCAGGTGGCGCGCGCGGTCGAGATCGATCATGTGAAGATCCTGCTCTATCGCCGCGCGACGTCAGACTTCATCGTCGCTGCCGGCTATGGCTGGCACGAGGGCGTCGTGGGGATCGCGACCCTTTCCGCCGACCTGCGGTCCCCCGCCGGCAGCGCCTTCCAGACCGGCGAGCCGGTGACCGCGATCGATCTTCAGGCCAGCGGGCTCGACTGCCCCCCGTTGCTGGTCGAACACGCGATCGTGTCGGTCGCCAATGTTCCCATCCTCATCGACGGCGAGGCAGCCGGAGTGCTTGAGGTCGACAGTACCAGCCCATGCGACTTCACCCAGGACACAACGGATTTCCTGATGGCGGTCGGGGGAATCATCGGGACAGCCCTGCAGAAGCAGGCGGCGTCACGCGCGGAGAATGAGGCGCGCGGCGACGCCGCGGTGGTCGAAGCTAAAATGCAGGATCTGCTGCTTCGCGAACTGCAGCATCGGGTGAAGAATAATTTCCAGTTCATACTCGCCTCGGTCGCCCTACAGAAGCGGCGGTTCAAGAGCGATGAGATGCGGCGCGCCTTGTCCCATGTCGAAAGCCGCATTCACGCTATTTCGCTGGCGCACGATCAGTTGACGCCACGCCAAGGGCAGACGATCCGGCTGGACAGCTATCTGAAGTCGCTGTGCGGCGCCTTGGAGCAGCAGGCTGACGGGATTGGCTTCGACCTGACGCTCGACGAGGTCGAGCTTATTATCGACCGGGCCGTGCCGGTGGGACTGATCTTGAACGAACTGGCCACCAACAGCATCAAATATGCCTTTGCCGGCGGGAAGGGCGGGCGCGTCGTGGTGGAACTGACGGCCGGGCTGGTCTATGGCCAGGCGCGAATGACAGTCTCCGACAACGGGGTCGGTATTAAGGCCAACGCGGTTCTGGGTTCAGGTACCGGGCTGATCGACTCGCTCGGCCGCCAGATCGGAGGCACCGTCGTACGCGAGGAGACAGAGCGCGGTACTCGGGTTACGCTGACTTTTCCGGTCATCGCCTGATCAGCGAATTCAGCCTATGTGCTGGCGCTGAGGCATGCGGTTGGGATGAACGATTTCGACCGCGCCGTTTTCAAGATCGACCGCGATGTCGTCGAAATCCCGCGCCGCCCGGGTCAGTGTCTCCACCGCCTCATTCGGCGAAATCTCACGTGCCCACCGTCGCGCCCGCGCGGCCTGCTCGCGATAATACTGCGATGTCTGCAACCGCTTTCCCCTATACTCTCGACCTGTGCGCCGGAAGGGTAAGTCGTGCCGACATCAAGTAGTTCCTGGCGCCTCCAGGTTCATGCCGCCCTGCTTGCCTTGGAGCCGGTCGCCTTGGCGTCATCAAGCCGCCCGCTTCCGCTCCTCCGCCGGCTTGCCCAGCCTGACCGGCAGGTCCTTCAGCCCGCGCAGCAGCGAGTTCGGGCGCCAGCGCACCTTGTCGCGCGGGATCGCCAGCGCGATGTCCGGGAATTTCGCCAAGAGCGCGTTCAGCGCGATAGCTCCCTCCAGCCGGGCCAGCGGGGCGCCTAGGCAGAAATGGATGCCGAGGCCGAAGCCCAGATGGCGGTTGGGGTCGCGGGCGATGTCCAGGGTTTCGGCGTTTTCGAACACCGCCTCGTCGCGGTTGGCGGCGGCGAGCATTAGCAAGACGCGGTCGCCCTTGGCGATCTTCACGCCGGCGATTTCCAGGTCTTCCTTGGCGAAGCGGATGACGCTGTGCTGGACCGGGTTGGTGAAGCGCAGCAGCTCCTCGATCGCGGTCTTGATGTGGGCGGGGTTGGCGCGCAGGCGTTCCAGCTCCTTGCGGTCGTCCATCAGGGCCAGCATGCCGTTGCCCAGCAGGTTGACGGTGGTCTCGTGGCCGGCCAGCAGCAGGACGAAGACCATGCCGATCAGCTCTTCCTGGCTCAGGCGGTCGCCGGACTGCTCGGCCGCGACCAGTGCGGTGATCAGCCCGTCATCGGGTTCGCGGCGGCGCAGATTGATGAGGCCGTCGAGGTAGCGGATCATGCGCAGGTTGTTGCGCAGGCCGGTGATCAGCCGCCAGAAGCTCGGCGGCGGGCCGTCCAGCAGGTGCAGCATGAAGCGGCGGAACTTGGCGCGTTCGCCCACCGGCACGCCCAGCATCTCGGAGATCACCGCCATCGGCAGCGGCAGGGCGAAATCCTCGATCAGGTCGACCGTCTCGCGCCCCTCCAGGCCCTTCAGCAGCGCCTCCGTCAGGGCATGGACGCGACCGGTCATCTGCTCGACCCGGGCAGGGGTGAAGCCCTTGATGACCAGGTTCTTCAGCCGCGCATGGTCCGGATCGTCCATCGTCACCATGGTCTTGGCCAGGATCTTGAACGCCCGCGGTATCCAGCGCGCGCCGTTGCCCTGGGACCGCAGCTGCATCATGTCGCTGGAGAGCGCGGGGTGCTTCAGCCCGGCGACGATGTCGTCATAGCGGCTGACGATCCAGGCATCGCCCCGGGTGAAGCCCGGCATTTTGGTCTTGAACACCGGCGCCTCGCGCCGCATCCGCGCGTAATAGGGATAGGGATCGGCGCGAAAGCCGGGCGACAGCAGATCGAAGGTCGGCTGCGCGGTCGCTGTCTGCTCGGTCATGGGGCCTCACCGGGGTCCTGAAACTATGATCCAGTGTATCCCATATTGTGCGCGATTGGATTGCTCGCAATTGCCGCAGCCGATTAATCCGTCATTCCCGCGAAGGCAGGAATCCAGAGGTTTAACGCTGAGGGCGCGGAGTTTTCGCGGAGACGCAGAGGAACATCAAACTTCTCAGCGGCCTCTGCGAGACCTCGGCGCTCTCCGCGTTAAAATTCTTGCGCCCTTGCGATGCGATCCCTGGATTCCCGCCCTTCGCGGGAATGGCGGAATGAGGGCTTACGCCGCCTGCTTCTTCAGCCGCTGCTGCAGGGCCGCGTAGGTTGCGTATTTATAAATCTCCGACAGGGTCGGATAGTTGTAGCAGGTGGCGATGAAGAGGTCGGCGGTGGCGTCCGACAGCAGGGCGGTGAGGCCGATATGGACCAGCTCGCTCGCCTGCTCGCCGATGATATGGACGCCCATCAGCTTCATGTCTTCGGTGCGGAACAGCAGCTTCAGGAAGCCGTCCTCGTCGCCGATGATCTCACCGCGGGCGTTGGTCTTGTAATAGGCGTGGCCGCAGACGTAATCGACGCCGGCCTTGGTCAGGCTCTCCTCGGTTTCGCCCGCCATCGAGCATTCCGGGATGGTGTAGATGCCATAGGGCAGGATTGGCGCCAGCCGCTCCTTGTACCGGAAGTCGAAAGCGTGGGCCATCGCGATGCGGGCCTGCTCCATCGAGGTGGAGGCCAGCGCCGGGAAGCCGATGACGTCGCCCACCGCATAGATGTGCGGCACGGCTGTCTGGTAATGCTCGTTGACTGAGATCAGGCCGCGGTTGCTGGGCGGGATGCCGATCGCCTCCAGCCCCATATCCTTGGTCGCGCCGTCGCGCCCGGTGGCGGCCAGCACGATGTCGACGGCGAAGCGCTTGCCCGATTTCATCGTGATGTTCAGGTCTTTCGCCGTCTCGATCGCATCGACCGTGTCGGCGAGATAGAGATCGATCTCCAGCTTCTCCATCGCATGCTTCAGGCCGGCGCTGATCTCCGCATCCATGAAGCCGAGCAGCCGGTCGCGCCCGTCCACCAGCGACACCTTGATGCCCAGGGCGGCGAACATGCAGGCATATTCGCAGCCGATCACGCCGCCGCCTATCACCAGCATCCGCTCCGGCATGTCGTGCAGGTCCAGGATGCTGTCGGAATCGAAGACGCGCGGGTCGTGGAACGGGATGTTGCTGGGGTGGGTGGGGCAGGATCCGGTGGCGATCAGGAAATAGTCGGCCGTCAGGCGCTTGCTGCTACCGTCGGCCGAATTCACGATCACGGTCCTGGCATCGGCGAAGGTGCCGGCGCCGTGATAGACCGTCATCTTATGGTGCTCGATATTGGCGGTGATACGCGCCTGCTCTGACTGCACGACCTCGCGCTCGCGATAGAAGAAGTCGCGAGCGGTGACCCGGTCCCGCATCTCCAGGTTGATGCCGTAAAGGCCGCGCTTCTCGAAGCCGGAGAGATAGAGCGCCGATTCCCGCAGCGTCTTGGAGGGCAATGTGCCGGTATTGGTGGCGGCGCCGCCGAAGCTCGATTCCTTTTCGACGATTGCGACGCTCTTGCCCAGGAAGGCTGCTTGTGCCCCGCCTTTTTCGCCCGCCGGGCCTGAACCTATGACGACGAGGTCATAATGCGCGTCACCCATTGCAACCCTCCGGCAAAAACCAGATCCCGAACGTGGTTACAGTCGCACAAATACGGGGACAGTCCACACTTTATTGCGACTTTGGGTTGCGGTTCCGCTGGTTAGTCCTCGTGGCCCAGGCGATGGGGATGCAGCGGCGCGGGCTTCTGGGGCGTCGCCGGTGCCGGCCAGTTGAGGATCCGGCGCGCGGTGCGCCCCAGCATGGCGGCCTTCTCGTCGTCGGAGAGCGACGGGGAATGGCGGATGGAGAACAGGGCTTCGCCCCAGTTCGCCCGCCGGCGGGAGACCGTATAGTCGCTGGCCCACATCATCCGGTCCGGCCCGAAGGCGTCCATGGCGCGCCTCAGCTTGGGCTCCAGGTCGGGGAAGGGATAGGGCGCTGTCGACAGGAAGGACGGGGCGTGCGCCCATTTGTAGGCGACGTTGGGATAGCGGGCCATCGCCACCGCGTCGTCGATCGTGGCCTCGCCGCGCGGTGCGTCGAACGGCACGCCGCAATGATCGATGACGAACTGCACGTCGGGGAAGCACTCGGCATATTGCGCCAGATGCGGCACCCGGCGGGGGCAGCAGACGAAGATCGGCAAATTATGCGCCCGTGCGGCCCGGATCAGCCGGTCATGGCCGCCGCCCTCGAACACTTCGCCCTCGGCCGGGGTGAAGGTGACGGTGCGCAGCGCCTTGAAGCCCGGGGCGGCGCTGAGGGTCTCGATCCAGCCCTCGATGCCTGGGTCGGTCGGATCCACCCGCATCAGGAAGGCGAAGCGCGACGGATGCGCCATCGCCGCCGCCTCGGCATTCGGCCCGACGCTGCGGAAGGCGCCGTCGGCCAGGCGATAGCCGGGATGCAGCGCCCCGTCGTCGCCCACGGTCAGATACTCGTCGAACAGCACCGCCTGGATACCCAGCGCATCCATGATCGCCAGGGTCTTGTCCGTGCCGATGACATTGGCGTGGACCTGCACATCGACGATATCCATGGTTTTCCCCCTCAGCCCATCCCTAATTCGTCATTCCCGCGAAGGCGGGAATCCAGGAATTGAAACACCAAGGCGCCAAGACACCAAGTTAAAGCCGAAAGCGGGTTTCTTCTCGGCGCCCTTGGCGTCTTGGCACCTTGGTGTTTCCTCTCGGGCTTTTGGCTTTCCTGGATTCCCGCCTTCGCGGGAATGACGGTTCGAAAATCTGACTGCCTCGGCTAGACGCTGGCGATTGCCCCTACCAAACCGCCTGATCGTTGCCGTCGAACCGCTTCGGATAGATGAAGCCATAGGCCGCATAGACCTTGCCGAAGGCATGCGAAGGGGCGTTCCAGAAGCGGACCTGCGACCAGTTATTCTCCGGCGACACGTCCACCACGGCGGTGGAATCGTGGACCACGCGGCGGGTCGGGTCGTCGCTGCCCCAGTTGGCGTGGGTCAGCAGCAGCTCGCGTGGGCCGACCACCTTCTTCACTACCCCGACATGACCGAGATGTAGCTGCGGCGTGGATCTCAGCACCAGGATCGTATCGGCATGCGGCACGTCGGACTTCGGATAGACCCCTGACGCCGCATCCCACCAGGCATAGGCGTCGCCGCGCAGATGCACGCCGGTGAAATCCCGCGCGAACAGAACGCATTGCGTGGGCGGCGGCAGCCCGACCGGCGACAGGCTGGCAACCCTGACGCCGCCGCCGCGCGCCACCGGCGCCGGCTCGCTGCTGCAGGCGGTCAGCGCGCCCAACACCGCAAAGCTGATCCAGAATCTCCACATAACCGTGAATCTAGCTGATTCGAAAGAAGAAGCGGAAGCGATTTCTGTGTGAAAAATGAGGCGGGAAGATGGCTGTTATCGTCCGAAGGTTGCCCAAGATATAAGCCGTCAATTCCTCCAAAATGGCGATATAGACGGCTACCTCAAATTGACGGGCGCGTTGCTCGACATCACGAGGAAAGAGAATCCAACCACGGCTGATCGCCAAGCAATCCTTGATCAATACGAATATCTAACCCACACCGATCCTCGCGAGACCGGTCGGGCAAATATCGATGCGGCAGCCCAAGCGATGCAGTTTGGATTGGTCCCGGGTGGTGGATCGCCACCGGAGGAGCCGCCTGGCCCGGAAGATGAACCACTTGCACGGGATCCAAATGAACCGAGTGAATCCTGGGAGAAAGGGTGGGCCGCCAGGGGATCTGAACTGGAGGAAAAATATGGAGGCCCTGGTGAGTTGCCTTCAAATTATCCCACGATTGATCGGTTCTGGAACGGGATCGCGACGAGTTGGAAAAGTATCGATCTCAGGGCTGGCACTTATCAAAATCCTGCTCAGCTTATGAGGCGGTTGAACTCCTACTTGGACAGGGCGTTGCAAAGGATGAAGTCATAGAACGGATGGTTCAAATTCTTCAAAAGACAGGTTCTGAGACCCGCGGTTGAATTAACTTAGTTTCTTGGTTAATTTGCGGTCGTTCCTGCAATTTCATCCGCCAGCCCACCCACCAGCCGGCTCATCGCCGCCACCATGTCCGGCGTCTCCGCCTTGCCCAGCGGTTCCTCGCGGCTGAAGCTGTGTGAAGCCCCCGGCCCGTCCTTCCCGGCGGTTTTGACCGTCCACTGCCCGCGCAGCACCGCGCGGTCGCCGTCCTGGCCGAATTCGTCGATGGTGACGGCGATGAGGGCGGTGTCCTTGGCCGGGCGGTCGAGGACGTGGCCGGCGCCCAGGCGGGCGGCGAGGTCGGCGGTCAGGACACGGCGGAGCATGCTGTCCAGCGGCTCCATCCAGCGTTCGTATTCGCGGATGTCGGCCTGGGTTGCGGTCTGGCGAACGACGATCTGGGGGCGGTCGAGATAGGAGGGGATGGTGACCTCGTCGACGCTGACCGTGCGGGTGGCGGCTGCGGAGGCCGGGGCGGCTCCGCCCTCGGTGCTGAGCGTGAAGTACTTGTTGTCCGGGCTGGAGCAGCCCATCAGCGCCAGCATCAGGGCTGCGCAGATCCACGAGATGCGGGTCATTTCGATTTCCCCTTGAGCAGGGATTCGGGGTGGTTTTCCAGATAGTCGGCCAGGATGCGGACCGACCGGGCGGCGTCCTTCAGCTCGCGCAAGGTGCCGGGCAGGTCGCCGCCCTGGCCGCCGGAGGAGCTGGCCTTCTTCAGCGTGTCGTCGGCGGTGTCGGCGAAGCCGCGCAGTTTGTCGATCAGCGGGCCGATCTTGTCGTTGGCCTGCTTGGTCACGCCGTCGAGATTGGTCAGCGTTTTGTCCAGCTCGTGGATCGCGTGCTTCATGTCGGGCGAGGAGACGGTTTCGTCGACCGTGTTCAAGGTCTTGCGCAGGGACTTGATCGCGGCGGTCAGGTCGTCGGCCGGCACCATCGGGAATTCCGGATACTGGCCGCCGGGGATCACCTTGGCCGGCTTGGCGTCGTCCACGAAGTCGAAATCGACCTGCTTGGTGCCGGTCAGCAGGTTGCTCGCAACCAGCTGGGCGCGCAGCTTCTGCTCGGCCAGACGCTCGAACAGGGCGGTGGTCCTGGCGGCGAGGTCGGGGCTTTTGCCGTCCAGGTCCTTGAAATTCAGCCTCTCGGGCTCGATGCCGATCAGCACCATTGCCTCGGCCTTGCCGGCGGCGGCGTTGAACTCGATGTGGGAATCGTCCACCTGGCCGATCTTCTGGCCGAACATGGTCACGTCGTCGCCGGGGTCGAGGCCGGCGATCGAGCCCTGCGGCTTCAGCAGGAAGCGCACCTTGGTGGTATAGGCCGAATCCTCGGCATGGCGCTGGTCGGGATAGAGGGTGAACTTGGCGTCGCGCTCGGCGGCAGGCCCGGGGACGCCGTTGGGCGGCACGTCGAACATGACGCCGCCCAGGAAAATCGTCTGTAGCGACCGGGCATTCACCTTCAGCCCGCCCGCGCCGACGCTGACCTGCACGCCCGAGGCGTTCCAGAATTTGCTGCCGGCATGCACCAGGCCGGTATAGGGATCGTTGACGAAGATCTGGACCGAAACCGGCGGCTTGTCGGTCGACAGCGTGTAGCCCAGGATCTCGCCGACCTTCACGCCGTGGTAGATCACCGATGAGCCGGCGGTGAGCGTGCCCAGATCGTCAGTCAGCAAGGTGAAGGCCTTGCCCTTGGCGTCGGGATTCACGGCAGGCGGCGTTTCCAGTCCGGTGAAGCTGTCAGCCTGCTCGCCCGCGCCGGGCGCCATCTCGATATAGGCACCGGACAGCAAGGTGCCGAGGCCGGTGATCTCCTCCACCGAAACCCGGGGGCGCACGATCCAGAACTGGGTGCCCTTCTTGAGGTAGTCCTCGCTCAGATGGTTCATCCGGGCGGTGACCTCGACATGCTTGAAATTGTCGATCGGCTTCAGCCCCTCGACCGTGCCTAGCACCACGTCCTTGTGCTTGAGCTGGGACTTGCCGGCCTCCAGCCCGTCGGCGGTCTCGAACCGTATGGTGATCTCCGGTCCACGTGCGCGCAGGCTGCCCACCAGGAACCAGGCGGCGATGCCCAGCGCGATGACCGGCAGCAGCCAGATGATCCGCAAAGGGCGGCGGCGATAGGTGGCTTCCGGCAGCGCGGCGGCTGCCTGGGGCGTTGGGCGCGCCTCCACCTGTTGCGGTTCCTGATCACTCATCGTTGGTCCCCGCCGCGTCCCAGAGCAGACGCTGGTCGAATGTCATGGTTGCGACCATCGTCAGGAAGACGACAGCGCCGAAAGCCAATACCCCCGGGCCGGGCACAACCGTCGCCAGATTCTGCAGGGTGACGAGTCCGGATAGCAAGGCGGCGACGAACACGTCGGTCGACGACCAGCGCCCGATAACCTCGATCAGCCGGTGCAGCCTGGTGTTGGCGTGCAGCCGCCGCGGCTGCGGCCGGCGGATGGCGACCAGCAGCCAGGCCAGCCCGATCAGCTTGATCAGCGGCACCACGATCGAGGCGACGAAGATGATGACGGCCAGCGGCCAGTCCCCGCCTTCCATCAGCTGCCGCACCCCGCCGATGATGGTCGAAGTGTTGCCATGCCCGAACGAGACGATGGTGAAGACCGGATAGAGATTGGCCGGGATGTAGAGGATAACTGCTGAGATCACCAGCGCCCAGGTGATCTGCACGCTCTCCGGCTTGCGGCGGTGGAGGTGGGCGCCGCAGCGGCGGCAATCCGCAGCCGGCAACTGCAGCATGTTGCAATGGGTACAGCTTACCGTGTCCGCGCCGGCGGGAACCGCGTCCGGCGCCTGGATGAAATCCCACAGGCGGTGGCGGTCGAACAGAGAGTCGAACAGGGCCAGCAGCCAGACCAGCGCCATCACCACCCACAAGCCCGGCGCCATCTCCACCCGCACCAGATCGTGCAGCTTGGTCATCGAGATCAGCGCGCCGACCAGGAAGACGTCCAGCATCGCCCAGGGCCGTAAATCCTCGGCAAAGCGGTAGAGGCGCGGTAGCCAGCGCGGCCGCACTCCGGCGCGGACGCAATGGACCGCGACCGCCAGAATGAGGGTCCGGCCGAATGGGGCGAAGACGACGCCGACGAAGGTGAACAGCGCCATCGGCCAATTGCCGTAATGCAGGAAGCCGTCGACGCCGGTCATCGGCGTGGCGTCGGCATGCTGCCCCGCCTGCTCGATCCGCGTCAGCGGCACGGTCAGCGCGATCAGAAAGCCGATCGCAGCGGCCAGCAGCAGCGGCAGGGCGATATCGAGATGAACCATGCCGCTGCCCATCGTCTCGCCGCACCGCGCGCATTTGCGGTCATGGCCTGGCCTGGGCGCGGGCAGTGACTGCACCCAGTCGCAGGCACGGCAGGCCTTGAGCGTGCCTTCGGCCGGATCGAGGATGGCCTCGCCGGTGTGGCTATGAATTGCGGTGTCAGCGGTCACTTGAGTTCGGGTTCGCTCGCACGGGTTTCGATCTACTAAGTTTCACAAGAGCTGGGAACGTTCCACGGTCCATAAGTGCGGAACCTCCGGCATGGCAGGATGGTTCGGTCCGTAACCACATTTTCTCCATGCGCTTACGCGAAAGGCCGGTAGCGGATGTTTTACGATATCGCGGGTGTGCTCGTCCTGTTGCTGGACATCTGGGCCCTGATCACGATCCTGCAAAGCGGCGGGACGCCGGTCGAGAAGCTGATCTGGGTGATCCTCATCCTGGCGCTGCCGCTGGTGGGCTTCCTCATCTGGTACCTGATCGGGCCGGGGCCGAAGCGGCTTCGTGGTTAGCTTGGGGGGCTACCCCTCCTCGTTGGGCACACCATAGCGTTCCTGATAGCGCCGGAACCAGGGGCGGTTCTCGGCGATCTGCCCGGCGCCCATCGGGGTATAGCGGTGGACGCCGTGCTTATGCTTGGGCTTGAAGGCCAGGTAGTCGCGGATGCGCTTGGCGCCCGCCTCGCCGAATTCCATGCCGAAGGCATCGTAGATCTTGCCGATCGCGGCCACCGGGTCGGTCATCAGGTCCTGGTAGCGTGAATCGACGATCTGGGCCGGCGGCACCACGCCCCGGTCGCGGTCGTCCATCACGCCCTCCAGAAGCCTGGCCGTCATCTCTCCCACCATCAGGTTCTCGAACACGGGCGCGTCGAAATCCTTGTCGCTGCGCTGCCAGTAGAAGGCGCGCAGCAGATTGGCGACCGAGGACATGATGCGCAGCGGATCGCGGTGGGTCTGGATAATGCAGGCGTCGGGATAGTGCTTCATCAGAGTCGGCAGGTGGGTCAGGTGATAGGTGGCGGACTTGCCGAACCAGCGCCGCCCCGGCTGCTTCCACTGCAGCGCCTGCAGCATCCGCTTGTGCCAGCGATAGACGATGTCCGCGTCCGTCCGGTTCACGTAAGCGTGATAGGTCGGGATCTGGTAGAACGACATGATGCTGTCGCTGACGAAGGTGAAGCTCCACAGCGACGAATCCTCGGCCGGCAGATGACCCGCCACCTCATGCATCGTCTGGATTTCCGGGGTGATCCTGACCCACTGGTTGGCGATGCCGTGCCCCGCCTCCTGTGCCCGTGTGTCTGTGCCACCGGATATCGCGGAATCGACCGGGAAATAGGCCTCCCAGAAGAGCGGCGTGCGCAAACGCGGATCCTGATGCAGCAGCTCCTGCAGGATCGACGTGCCGCTGCGCCCCAGCCCGGCGATGAAGATCGGCTTCTCGACCGGCGTATCGAGGATTTCCGGATGGCGCTTCAAGAGGTCGGTCAGCATCAACCGGGTCCGCAGCCACAGCACGATCTCGCTGCGGGTCGCCAGCCGCCCGGTGAGGGTCAGCTCGGCCTCTTCCTCCAACGATTTCAGCAGGACTTCGAACGGCTCACGCCAGTCATCCTCGCCGAAGTCGGTCAGGCCCGTCATGGATTTCGCCGCGTCCGTCAGCGAGCGCGCGTCGAGCGGCACCATCTCGCGCAGCATCCCCGCGCCCTGCCACATCCGGCCTTCTTCATTCAGCTTCGCGACCCATTCGGGCCGTCCGAGCGGCTTGCCCGGATCGACCAGTTGCTGCGGCATGTTTTCCCCTGTTGCTCTTCTAATGTCCGTACCGCTGCATGACGGCAGATCGCCGTTCGGCAATCACACGCCGCCGCTCCTCCGGCGTCACCCAACCCGTCTCCGCCGGCAACACTCCGCGCAGCTCATCCAGTCGTACTACCCGCGCCGCCGGCTCTGGATAGCTGTCGGTGAAGTACCAGCGCAGCAGCGCCACACCTTTCGCCACACCCACCGTGTCCAGCCAGTTGGCGATGCCTGGATCCTCCCCGGCAATCACGATCCGCGCCTTGCCGTCGCCGTCGAACCGCACCTGATGGCCATTGAGGCTGCTGTGATGGTGGGTGAAGTCGGTCACCTGCCACCACACGTCGCCCAGATGGATGTTCCAGTACCGCGCCTTGGGCCGGTCGATCTCGATCAGCAGGGCCTCGCCTTGCTTCAGGTCATAGACGCAGGGGACATAGCCGGCGGAGGGGTTGGAGGCGTGCTCGTCCTTGCTGGTGTCGACCAGCAGGAAACGGTTGGTGCCGACCGCGTTCAGCACCTGCCCGGTCAGGCCGCCGGAGAAGGTGTTGTGGCAGAACTTCATCAGCCGCGCCGCCGCGCCCAGGCGGCGGATCATCTCGGGCTCGTCGAGTTCGGTCATCGGGCCTGGGCCGGCCGGCTCGATCCTGAGTGTCGATGCGGTCTCGCCGGACCAGTCGTAGAAGGCCTCGCGCACGATGATCGTGTTGTTGCCGTTCTTGGGGTCGGTGGCGATCCAGTTGGCGCAGCCGGGCAGGGGTTCCGGCCCGACGCCGATCTCGAAACCGCCGTCCGACCGGGTCTCGAACCGGTCGAAATCATAGGTCTTCAGCAACTTCAAGTTTGGGTCGCCGAAGAAGCCGCTGATCGTCTGTGCCTCCAGGAAATGCGATGTGCCGCGCCGGCCGGCGATGCGGTACCGCCGGGCGCCGTCGACGAAGGCGTAGCGGTAGAGGAAATCGGCGTTGGGCAGGATCCAGGTGTAATGGTTCGGCTCGAACACCGTGCCCGTGAAGAACACCGGATGCGACTGGCGCGGCGCGACGGTCAGGTTGAAGGCCAGGGCCTGGGCCTGCATGAACCAGTAATGCGCCCGCGCCTGGTCGGCCGGATCGGCCGCGAGGGCGGAGCCATAGACCTGGGCCCGCAGCGCCTCGATCTCGCGATGGTAGGCCGCCCAGGCGGCCTGCATAGCGGGGGAGAGATGTTTCGGTGTGGAGGTCACTACACCCTTCTTTCAGTCATTCCCGCGAAGGCGGGAATCCAGAGTCGCTTCCGCGCTTCCACGCGTATTGGCTGGATTCCCGCCTTCGCGGGAATGACGAGGTCGGGTTTCATCGGCACCGGGGCGAACGCCCATCTCATTTCTTAGCCGCGATCACCTCGATCTCGACCAGGGCACCGGGGGCGGCCAGCGCCGAGACCTGCACCGTGCTGCGCGACGGCTTGTTCGGCTGCTCCTTGGTGCCGAAGAACTGCTTGTAGCCCTCCATCATCCCGGCGAAATCCATCTTGCCGTCCTTGGCCGGGTCGCCGACCAGATAGACATGCATCATCACGACATCGCCCATATCGAGGTTCTGCGTCGCCAGCGCCTTCTTGATCTCGCCCAGCGCGCCGACGGTCTGGGTCCTGGTATCGCCCTCGGCCGCGGGCGCCAGCATGCCGGAGAGGTAATAGGTCGTTACGCCGGCCGGCACCGTCACCATCCTGGCGATCGGCGATTGGTCCGTCTGGGTGTGGGCGATATCGGCGCCCTGGGCGGCGCCTGCCGCCACCAGCGCCGCGAGGCCGAGCGCGAAAACCGCCGTACGTCCGGATTGCGAAACCATCGATCCCTCCCTGTTGATCGGGCGACTGTAGCGATCCGTCCAGCCCTTCGCCAACCGTCAAATCCGCGGCCGCCCCAGCCGCCACAGAACCCTGACCACGACGCGGACGATCGGCAGCAGGATCATCACGACCAGAAACGTGACGATCCACGGCACGGCGGCGATCAGGAAGTGGAGAGAGCCGGCGACGGCGTCGTCCAGAATAAGCCCCGACCGATGCCAGACCTCGGCAATCTCGGACCCTTCGCCGACCACGACCCGGCCGGTGATCCGGACCGTCTCCAACTCGGTATCCACCCGTTGGCCGAGCCGCTTCTGCTCGGCCGTCAGCTCCTCGATCTGGCTTTGCGTTGTGGAGAGTTCGCTCTGAACCTTGATCAGGTCGTCGACCTTGGCATCCGTGCGCTTTGCAAGCACGGTCAGCCGGTCACGATAGTCTGTGAGCTGGGCCAGCCGCCGGTCGCCGTCCTGTATCGCGGCCGTCAGGTCCTCGGCCGATGTGGAGCGGGTGACGACGGCTACGTCGCCGGCCTGCTCGCCGGGCAACGGCTTCAGCACCGCCTGCTCGAATGGCGCAACGGCGTCGTGGGTCAGCCTGACGGACAGCGTGGCTTCGGGATGACGGTACCGGTCGAAGCCGGTCTCCTCGACACTGGCATTCAGCAGCACGCAGCCGGCGATGGTTCCGCTGACGCAGGCATCGCGCACCTGCTCGAACCGCTGCTTGACCGTATCGGCCTTGGTTTCGATCGACAGATTGTGGGAATAGGCGAGCTTCGGTCCCTCAGCCTCCGCTCTCTTGTTGGCCATCATGCCGGCGGCCGGTGCGGCCATCGGCGGCGGCGCAAAGGCCTCGTCCATCGCGGCCCGGGTATCCGATTTTCGCGCGTCGCACCCGCCAAGGGCCAGCACCACGGCAATCACGCACAGCGAACGCAGCATGACCTTCCTCCCCATCAGGCCCGGACGGGCACCCTGGGTGGAAGGCTATTTACAGATCGTGGCGGAAATATTGCACCGAAGGTCGTCAGACGTTGAACCGGAAATGCATCACGTCGCCGTCCTGGACGACATACTCCTTGCCTTCGGAGCGCAGCTTGCCGGCATCCTTGGCGCCCTGCTCGCCGTTGCTGGCGACGAAGTCGTCATAGGCGATGGTCTCGGCGCGGATGAAGCCGCGTTCGAAGTCGCCGTGGATCACGCCGGCGGCTTCAGGGGCCTTGGCATTGCGGCGGACGGTCCAGGCACGGGCTTCCTTGGGGCCGACGGTGAAATAGGTGATGAGGTCGAGCAGAGCATAGCCCGCGCGGATCACCTTGTTGAGACCGGGCTGGTCCAGGCCCAGAGTCTCCAGGAAATCGGTCTGCTCCTCGGGCGACAGCTGGGCGATCTCGGATTCGATCGCGGCGGAGATGACGACCGTTTGCGCGCCCTCGGTCTTGGCGCGCGCGGTGACCGTCTCGGTCAGGGCATTGCCGGTCGCGGCATCGTCCTCGCTCACATTGCAGATATAGAGAACCGGCTTGCCGGTCAGCAGCTGCAGCTGCTTGAAGATCGGCTTCTCGTCGGCGGTCAGCGCCACCGAGCGGGCGGGCTTGCCGGCCTGGAGCGCGGCCAGGGTCTTTTCCAGCACCGGAAGCTGCGCCTTGGCCTCGGCGTCGCCGCCCTTGGCCTTCTTGGCGGCGTTGGTCACGCGCCGCTCCAGCCCGTCCATGTCGGCCAGCATCAGCTCGGTCTCGACCGTGTCGGCGTCGCGCAGCGGGTCGACCGAGCCTTCGACATGGGTGATGTCGCTGCTCTCGAAACAGCGCAGCACATAAAGGACGGCGTCGACTTCGCGGATATGGGCCAGGAACTGGTTGCCCAGCCCCTCGCCCTTGGACGCGCCGCGCACCAGCCCGGCGATGTCGACGAACTCAAGCTGGGTCGGGATGATCGTCGCCGACTTGCCGATCCTGGCCAGGGTATCCAGCCGCGGATCCGGCACCGCGACGCGGCCGACATTGGGCTCGATCGTGCAGAACGGGTAATTGGCCGCCTGTGCTGCTTGCGTTGCAGTCAAGGCGTTGAACAGGGTGGACTTGCCGACATTGGGCAGGCCGACGATACCGCACTGGAAGCCCATCAGGTCGCCTCTTTCGGAACTTTGGTACCCGGAGGCCGCTGTGGCGTAAGCTTCGCGGCGACCTTCGTCATGAACAATTCGGCCTTGCCCTCGGCCATTGCCGCGAACTCGTCGGCCATGGCGTCGAGCAGCGGGTCCAGCCACTCCTTGTCCGCCTTGGCGAAGCCGTGCAGCACATAGCCGTGGACCAGCTCCTTCACGCCCGGATGGCCGATGCCGATCCGCACGCGCCAGAAGTCCGGTCCGATGGCGGCGTCGATCGAGCGGATGCCGTTATGGCCAGCCGATCCGCCGCCCTTCTTGACCTTCATCTTGCCCGGCGGAAGGTCGAGCTCGTCGTAGAGCACGATGACCTGTTCGGGCTTCAGCTTATAGAATTGAACCGCCTCGGCGACCGCGTCGCCTGAGCGGTTCATATAGGTGGTGGGCTTCAGCCCCAGGACCTTCGCCGAGCCGATCCGGCCTTCGGCCGTCAGCCCCTTGAAGCGGCTCTTGGCCGAGCCGAAGCCGTGGCGCGATGCGATGCGCTCCAGCGCCATGAAGCCGACATTATGCCGGTGCAGGGCATATTCGGGCCCGGGGTTGCCGAGCCCGACCAGGAGCGCATCCAAAGTCGCTTAGAGCCTTACTTCTCTTCCGCAGCCGGCGCAGCCGCGGCTTCAGCCTCGGCGGCGTTCTCTTCGCTCTTCAGGCCCGAGGGCGCTGCGACCGACGCGATGGTGAAGTCGCGGTCGGTGATCGACGGCTTCACGTTCGACGGCAGCTTCACATGGCTGATATGGACCGAATCGCCGACATCGAAGCCGGTCATGTCCACGGTGATGTGATCCGGGATCGCTTCCACCGGGCAGATCAGGTCGACCTCGTGGCGGACGATGTTCAGAACGCCGCCGCGCTTCAGGCCCGGCGAGGCTTCCTGGTTGATGAACTCGACCGGCACCGCGACTTCGATCGTCGCGTCGGCGGAGACGCGCAGGAAGTCGACATGGATCGGCCGTTCGTTCAGCGGGTGGAACTGCACGTCACGGGGCAGCACGCGATGCTTCTTGCCGCCGACGTCCAGCTCGATCAGGTGGTTGAAGAAGGCGGCGCTGTGGGCGCGGCGGGCCAGGTCCTTCAGTTCCAGGGCAACGAGAACCGGCGGCTCCTTGCCGCCGTAAATGACCGCGGGCACCCGGCCTTCACGCCGTGTCGCCCGGGCAACCCCCTTGCCGGCCCGGTCCCGTGGCTGGGCCACGAGATTGATGATATCGCTCATCGGAAACTCCGTTACATGGCGCGCGCGCGCGGACCACCCGCGACCCCGGACGCCATACCGTCCAAGCCCGGCCTCCAGGGGTGCCGGCACCGTTCAGCAAAAAGCCTTAGGACGGAAGCGCGGTGTTATGGTCCGAAGCGGGCGCGCTGTCAAACCCCGAAGCGCGCTTTCCTGCGCTTAAGAGTCTGCTCCGCTCCCAGGCGCGGGGTGCTCTTCCTGGTACCGCATCGCCTCCATCATGCCGTTATAATGCACGAGGAAATCCACCGGAGTGAGCCTCTGCAGGTTCTGACACTTGACTGCCGCATAGATTGCGGCAGCGATCTTGTCGCTGTCGGTCATGATAGCTCGCCTCAAGGGGGTTCTGTTGCAGCCCTCATATGGGGCCGGTCAGCGGTATACGAGACCGATGGGGCCGAGAAAGATCGGCCGCCGAATTTTCGCGGCTTACTGCGCCCCCTGGTCCGCCACCTTCTTGTTGATAAGGGCGACCAGCGCGTCGGCGCCGCCGGTGCGCAGCGTTGCCGAGAATTCGGAGCGGTAATTGGCGAGCTGGCTGATCGTGCCCGACAGGTAGACATCGATGATCTTCCAGTCGTCGCCGTTTTTG
>Ga0207694_10001375_pt1 | contig 20938 bp, 18 predicted proteins | sample KBSC34metaG_FD_184353 | JGI IMG/M metagenome (GOLD analysis project Ga0207694, IMG submission 184353) | Corn rhizosphere microbial communities from Kellogg Biological Station, Michigan, USA - KBS C3-4 metaG (SPAdes) (version 2) | ecosystem: Host-associated > Plants > Roots > Rhizosphere > Soil... | reverse complement strand
AGGATCTCCTGTCTCTGCGAGACGGCGACCGCGCAGCGACAGGAGATCCTCGCCACGAAAGATGATCTTGCCGGAGCTCGGACGTTCCAGGCCGACCACAGTGCGACCCAGGGTCGACTTGCCACAGCCGGATTCGCCGACAAGGCCGACGATCTCGCCCTCGCCGATCGAGACGGTCACGCCATCACAGGCCTTGACCTCCGCTCCCGTGCGGCGATCGCGGAAATGCGTCTTCAGATCTACGATATCGATCAGGGGGCCAGGCATCATGCCAACTCGTCGGCCAGCTTGTTCATGACCACGGGGCAGGCGGCCAGATGCTCGGGACTATCTCCCGGGGCATGCACCAAAGGCGGACGTCCGCGCTCGCAATTCGGGATCGCTTGGCTGCAGCGCGGCATGAAGGCGCAGCCATCGATCCGGCGCGAAAGATCCGGGGGCGACCCCGGTAAGCCCGAGAACCGGCTGCCGATTGGAGCCTTCAGCGTCGGAACTGAATTGAGCAGGCCCAGCGTATAGGGGTGGACCGAGCGGGTCAGCACGTCGTCCACCGAGCCAATCTCCGCAAGCCGGCCCGCATACATGACGGCGACCTTGGTCGCCATGCCGGAAACGACGCCGATATCATGGGTGATGATGACTATGGCCATCTTCAGGCGGCGCTGAAGATCCTTGAGAAGGCTGACGATCTGCGCCTGAACCGTGACGTCGAGCGCGGTGGTGGGTTCATCCGCGATCAGGAGCCGCGGCTCGCCTGCGATGCTCATCGCAATACCGACGCGCTGCCTCTGTCCGCCTGAAAGTTCATGCGGATATTGCTGCAATCTGCTCAGCGGGTCAGGAAGCCCGACGAGCGAAAGCAGTTCCCCGGCGCGCTGCTCGGCGGCGCGAGGTGTCAGCTTCAAGTGCTCTTCGGCCACTTCAGCGATCTGCCGGCCGATTTTCCGAACTGGATTGAGCGCACTCAGCGGGTCCTGGAATATCACCCCAATGCCGCCACCACGGACCGCACGGAGCTTGTCTTCGCCCGACGTGAGCACATCCTGACCTTCGAATCTCACTGAACCTTCAATATCGGAATCAACGCCGGCGGGCAGGAGTCCCAGGGGAGCCAGGTTGAGGATGGTCTTGCCGCTACCGCTCTCGCCGACAATGGCCAGAATCTCGCCCTCGTTGACCGTATAGGACACCCTGTCGACCGGCCGCACGCTCGTTTTCGGCGTATGCAGCGTCACGGTCAGGTTGCGGACATCGAGGATGGGGGTTGCGGAGCCGACTGTCTGGATCATGCCGCAATCTCCTTCAGGAACTCTCTACGGCGCTGGAAGAGGCGCCGCTTGCTCATGGGGCGTGGATTCTTCGCCAGCGCGATCGCTTCACCGAGAAGGTTGAAGCCGATGACCATGATGGTCAGCGAGAGACCAGGAAGGATGACCAGCCGCGGCGCTTCCTCGAGATAGGGCAGAGCCGCGACAAGCATTTGTCCCCACTCCGCCTGCGGCGGTTGGACGCCGAGGCCGAGGAAGCTGAGATTGGCGATGTTCAGTGCCAAGACGCCCGCGTCGGCGCTGGCGTAAATCAATACGGAGCCGAGAGCGGCAGGCGTCAGGTGCTTGACGATGATGCGGGTCCGGCTGGCGCCAAGGACGCGCAGGCTCTCGATATAGGGTTGATTGACGGCAGCGGCGACGACGCCGCGCGCCAGCCGCGCATAGATAGGCACCCAAGCAATGGCAAGCGCGAGGATCATGTTCCAGAAGTCGGGACCGAAGACGCCGACGATCGCCAATGCAACGACCAAGCTTGGCACGCTGAGACCGAAATCGATGATCCGCATGAGAATTTCATCGAGCCAGCCGCCAAAATATCCGGAGATCGTACCGATCACCATGCCAACCGAACCAGCCATTAGTAGGACGAGGGTTACGCCGAAGAGAGTTGTGCGCGCACCCGCTACCAAGCGGCTCAGGGTATCGCGCCCGAGATTGTCCGTTCCAAACCAGTGTTCCGCGCTGAACGTCTGACTTGCCTTCAGCAGATTCTGCGCATTCGGATCATAAGGGCTGACATACTTGCCGAACACGGCGATGAAGATGAAGAAGCCGATCAGGAAACAAATCGGCAGACCGACGGCCTTGTAGAGATCCTTGATCGCTTTCATGTCAGCCTCGCATTGCTCGGCGCTGCAGGGGGTCGACCACTATTACCAGCAGGTCGACGACCAGGTTTACGATGATGAAAAGAACTGAAAACAACAGCAGGCAGGATTGCAGCACCGGTAGATCGCGGAAGCGCGCGGCGTCCACGAAATACGCCCCGATGCCTTGCCACGCAAAAATTGGCTCGATGACGATTGCCGATTGGATCATGAACGCCAAGTTCATGCCGAAGGCCGTCAGCACGACGGGAACAATGTTGGGGAGAGCATCGCGGAGCAGAATTCGCCGTCGCCCGAAACCCTTGCTCATCGCTGTGATGACGAAAGGCCTGCTCATGGCCTCCTCGAGAGAGACGCGTGCGACGCGGCTGAGCAAGGCACCCGGCACCAGGCCGATCGCTATGCTCGGAAGGATCCAGGAGGTGGGACCGCGAAATCCGAACGTCGGCAATAGGTTCATGATGACGCCAAACGCATAGATGAGCATGGCCGCGAGAAAGAATTTCGGGACCGAGATGTTCACAACGGCGAGCGCGCGAATGAACCTGTCGACCAGTCCGCCTGGCCACAGAGCCCCGCAGAAGCTCAGAACGAGGCCGACAACCAGCATCACGATACCGCCACCTGCGATCATCACGAGCGTCGGCTCAAGCCGCTTTTCGATGGCCGTCGACACTTCTTCGCCGGTGCGAAGCGATTTGCCGAAATCGCCATGCACGACGTCGGCAACCCAATAACCGTAGCGATACAGGAGAGGATCGCGCAGCCTGTATTCCTCTGCAACTTTATCGACAACGGCTTGCGAGACGAAGCCGCCACGCAACTCCGCAATCAGAGCAGCGACATTGCCGGGGAATGCAGCAACCAGGATGAAGGAGAAAACAGAAGCAATGACTACGAGAACAAGCGCCGACATGGCGCGGTTCAAGGCTATCCTCAACATGGATGGCTCCCTTTGGCATTCACGTGGAGAAGATTGCACTCCGCCACGTCGATTGGCGAAGGGCCAAGCCCGCTATAGTGAAATTCCCTTGATGGGCATCTCGTACTCTGTTGCCGGTACAACGAATGCCTTGATCCTGTCGCCATGCGCCCAGACGCGCTGCGCATGATAGAGCGGCGCCATGGCCCAATTGTCGTGCAGCCAGGTTGAAACTGCCTGGAAGGCTTCGGCTCGCTCGGCCTCCGAAGCGGAGAGAGCCTTGACAATGAGCGGATCGACACCGGGATCCTCCCACAGCTTGCCGTCCGTTCCCGGCTCGATGGAGGACAAGATCATCAGCCCGATCGTATTGTACGGATCGTAAGGCGCGCCATTGGTGATGAACAGCGAGATATCGTATTTGAACTGCGGGATATCGCCATGGCGCGCTGCATGGTCGACATTCCGCAGAGTCAGTCCGATACCTGCCTCCGAGAACTCGGCCTGCAATACCTCGCCGAGCGCACGAGAATTTGCGACCGCATCTTCCGAAATGACGAGTTCGACATTCAATGGCTTGCCGTCCTTCGAACGGGTGCCTTCGCCAACCCATCCTGCCTCATCGAGCAGCTTCTTGGCCCGTTCCACATCACGCTTGGGGATGTCGAAGCGCTTGCCGGAATAGGCGATGACGTCCGGATAGAGATTCATCGTCGGGGTGGCGTAGCCTTTCATCAAGGCGGCACAAATGGCTTCCCGATCAATGAGCAGATTAAATGCCTCGCGGACCCTGATGTCCTTGAACAGCTCGCGGCGCGGATTGAACCCGAGGATCATCGTGTCTGTTCCGGTATCCGTTACGATGTTGATGCCACCGGACTTCAGCGTGGTCGCGTCCTGCGGGCTGATCGCCGCGATGAACGCGCCGCCAGCGGCATCGATATCGCCGGCGAGCAGCGCCGACATCCGGCTGCGTGCATCCGGGATTACGACGAGGGACACCTTGTCAAGCGTAGGTTTGACGCCCCAATACTTCTCGTTCGGAACGAGGTCGGTTCCTTCCGGAGTGTCGCTGTCGACTTTCCACGCGCCGGTGCCGATAGGGCTTTTGTAGGAACCGTCGGCCTCGACCGCCTTCGGGCTCAAGAAACGAACGGGCCGAACATAGGAGAACTCGATCAGCGCGGTTGGGGTCACTTGCTTGAAATGAATTGCCACCGTCATCGGATCGATCACTTCGATCTTGTCGAGGTTGGTGGAGACTTGAAGCCAGTTGTAGTCAGCCTTAGGCATCCACCGCTCGAGATTCCACTTCATTGCCTCGGCGTTCCAAGGCTCGCCATCGGTGAAGACGACATCCGGACGGAGCTTGAACGTGTAGACTTTGTGATCTTCGGAGATGGTCCAGGATTCGGCCAGTGCAGGCTCAATCTTGCCACCGCGCGTATATTGCACCAGTGGATCAAAGATCATGTCCTGAATGGCGAAAATACCGACATAGCGCTGCGGATCCAGGTTGCCTGCTGGCCTCGCCAAAGGCAGACGCAACGTTTTTGGATCGTCTGCGGCGGAGGCCGGAGAGCCGCCCAAGTCCATTGCCAACAGTCCGCTGAGTGCCGTCGCACCGAATAGCACCGTTCGACGTGAAATATTCATAGCCGCTTGACTCCCATTTCGTGATGGCCGGTGGTGAATGTCGCGCTGGTAGCGCTTCTGTTCCCGAATTCTTCTCCAGGTCACGACGCCAGAGATTTTTGTTATGTATCGACATTACGGCCGGCCTTCAGCGGGTCAAATGCCTTGTTCCATTGAGGTTATAACGCGAGGTAATGAGGCGATTGTGGCTTCGGGATGGGCGCCGGCAATTGCGGTACTCGGCTCTCCAAAATCGTAGAGGCGGCAAATTGCGGTCATAACTTTTCAGCCGTCGCTTCCCATTCAATGGAATTTGCGAAGCGGGAAATCGCAATCTAGCTTCCCGCCATGACGCTGCAAAAAAAGCCCGCATCCTCCCATTTTCCCCTGTATCGCCTGCTTGTCGACGGCCCGGGCGAGATCGTCGTGGATCTCGACGGCGAGCAACTTGCCGCGCATCCTCACGAGACGGTTGCGAGCGTCATGCTCCGCCACATCGATCCAAGCCAATACCGCCGCTCGGCGGTCTCTGGCGAGCCACGCGCTCCGCTTTGCATGATGGGGGTCTGCTTCGAGTGCCTTGTCGAAATCGACGGGCAGAAGAACCAGCAAGCGTGCTTCGTGCGTGTGCGCAGCGGCATGACCATCCGCCGCCAGTTCCCCCGTGGAGAACGGCAGTGAGCGCCCCGGATCTCCTGATTATCGGCGGCGGCTCGACCGGCCTATCCGCGTCGATCGTCGCACGCGAGCTGGGCTTGTCCGTCGAGTTGCTGGACGAGCGGCCTGCCCTTGGCGGAAATTATTTTGCCGGCGCCGGAAATCCATCGGCTGGCAAGACGAAGCTCGGCGAAGGCTATGCGCAAGGAGCGGACTTGTTGCGCAAGGCAAACGGGCCGGGCATGCGCAATGGCGCCTTTGCCTGGCAGATCGAACCGGACGGCAAGACCTATTTCATCGACCCCGCCGGTAAGGTCGGTTCGATTTCGCCGCGCCGCCTGCTGATCGCCACCGGTGCCCAGGAGCGCCCGGTACCGATCGCCGGCGCTCTGCTGCCGGGCGTCATGTACGCCGGGGCAGCGCAACTCATGCTCAAGACCTTCGGCAGCATCCCGGCAGGGCGCGCCGTGCTGGTTGGAAGCGGGCCGCTGCTTCTCCTGCTCGCGAAGCAATTGCTGAGCCAAGGCGCAGCGCCTGCCGCAATGATCGAGACGACACCGCGGGCAGGGTTGCTGATGACGGCAACGAGCCTGCCCGCGGCGCTCAAGGTGCCGGCGCTCCTGTCCGAGGGGCTTGGCTTTCGCAGCGCTCTGAAGAAGAGCGCCATGGCCTGGCACCGACAGGCGTCCGGTGTCTTCATTTCCGGCAGGGACAAGGCACAGAGCGTCACATTCACCGACCGGCACGGTCAGCACCATACCATCATGGCCGATCTCATCCTGCTACATGACGGGGTCATTCCCAACGATCATGTCGCGCGTCAGCTCAAGTGCAAGGAAACCTGGAACCCCGGCCAGCATTGTTTTAACACGACGGTGGATCAATGGGGCGAGACCAGCCGGAAAGGTATTTTCGCCGCCGGCGACTGCACAGGGATCTGGGGCGTCGAAGCAGCCCGCATGTCGGGGGAAATCGCAGCCCTCGAGATTGCCCGCCAGCTCGGCTTCATCAATGCCGACGAACGTGACCGGCGCGCCGCCGAGCCCCTGCGCCAGCGCGCCCGGCAAGTCGCATTCCGTCCCTTTGTCGAAACCCATTTTCCTCCAACGCTTGCCCGCGCCGCGTTCGCTGCCAACGACACAGTGATCTGCCGCTGCGAAATGGTGACCGCCGGCGAAATCCGCCTGGCCGTCCGTCAAGGCGCCTCCGGCCCGGACCAGCTCAAGAGCTTCACCCGTTGCGGCATGGGTCCATGCCAGGGGCGAAGCTGCGCGATGGCGGTGGCCGAAATCATTGCCAGCGAAACCGGGCGAAGCATCGGCGAGATCGGACGGCACGACATCCGCGCGCCGCTCAAGCCGTTGCCACTCGGGCAGATCGCCACCGCCCGTGACGCAGCCGAGGAAATCGTCGCATGACAAGCAGGCCCGAAATCGGCGTCGAGATCGCGGTGATTGGCGGCGGCCTCGTAGGCGCGGCCGTCGCCTATGGCCTCATCAAGAAGGGCCTCAGTATCGTTCTTCTCGACGAAGGTGACTCCGCCATCCGCGCCAGCCGCGGAAATTTCGGATTGGTCTGCGCCGCCGGTAAAGGCGACAAGCTCGAGAATTATGCGCCCTGGGCCCTGCAAGGCGTTCATGTCTGGGCGGAATTTGCCAAGAACCTGATCGCCGAGACCGGCATCGATCTCGAATTGGAACAAAACGGCGGATTTGTCTTTTGCGCCGAGCCGCCTGCGCTGAAAGAGCGCATCGAGATGATGGAGCGCCTGAGGCGCAAGAGCGGCCTCGATTTCGAAGTCATGCAACCTGCGGAGATCGCGCGGCTCATGCCGGGTGTCTCCAGCAATGTGGCCGGCGCCATTTTTTGCGAAATCGACGGCGCCGCCAATCCGCTGAAATTGCTGCGCGCATTGCATGCCGCAATCTCGGCAACCGAAGGCGCGCTCCGGCGCGATGCACGCGCAGAACGGATCGAACGGACATCGGGCGGATACCGGATCACCACGCCGGCCGGCGTGGTCACGAGCGAGAAAGTGGTGCTGGCGGCGGGGCTCGGGAACCTCGGCCTGGCCAAATGGCTGGGCGTGAGGTTGCCGATAAAACCGATGCGCGGCCAGATTCTGGTGACCGAACGTTACGAGCCCGTCCTAAAGGCGCCCAGTGAACATGTGCGCCAGACAATGGACGGCACGTTCCTGCTGGGTGGAAGCTGGGAAGATGTCGGCTATGACACCTCGACGACCTTCGAGGTGACCCGAGACATTGCCGCACGAGCCGTCCGTTATTTTCCTTTCCTGGAAAAGGTACGGCTGGTGCGCACCTGGTCGGCACTGCGCATCCTTGCTCCTGACAATGCACCGATTTATGAAGAGATCGCCCCCGGCGCGTTCCTCGTCACCTGCCACAGCGGCGTCTCGCTGGCCGCCATTCACGCCGGCAAAGTCGCGGGTTGGATTGCTGACGGGGCGCTGCCAGATGAGGCCGCGCCGTTTGCATTGTCGCGTTTCGAGTCAAGTCTCCCAGAGCGCGAAGTCGCATACGGTTGAGTTTATGCGCCGATCGAATCGATCAATTTCTCCGCCAAGAACCGGTGGGGTGGATGGTGGGCTTGGAGGTCGCAGCGTTCCGCATGGTTCCGCTGCCGCCATCGGACGCTGGAACCTGCATCGCGCTGCCGGAGCCGATCGCGTGTTCGATCGAGACCACGGCGGTGCCGTTCGGAGCATGCTCGCTCGGCATGCCCTCGGGCGCATTGATCGTCGGGCGGCAAGCGAGGGATCGATCCTGATTCCGGACATATCCTGATTTGGATGAAGTGCGAGCAGCCCGTCAGATTGCAGCCGTGAACTGTATCTCGACGCGGATATTGGGCAGCGCGAAGCTTGCTCCGACGGTGGCGCGCGCCGGAGGTTCCGCGCCGTCGAGCCAGTCGACCCACACCTTGTTCATCGCGTCGAAATCCCCGGCATCCTTCAGCCATATCTGCGCAAACAACAGCTTCGATCGGTCAGCGCCAACGCTGCCTAAAAGGGTATCGGCCCTCCTCAGTATCTGACGCGTCTGGCCGGCCGTGTCGGCTTCCTTGTCATCGGCGGTCAGGCCCGAAAGATAAACCGTTCCGTTGTGAACGACGATCCGGCTGAGCCGATCGTTCTTCTCGTGTCTTTCAATTGTCGCCATCGCAGGTCTGCGTTCGAAGTCAGATCAACAGCAGTTGAATTGTATAATACATACGGCGCGAGATCCGTATTTACCAAAGAACATTGCAACAACCAAACAATCACGGTCAAATGAATTGGCCGCTGCCGTTGATGGCCAAAACTTATGAACGAGCGTGTCCCGCGATCCACCGCGTATGATCCGGCACGGGCACCTTCTCGCGCGAAGTTATGCAAGTCATGGGCAAGAGCTTGCCATGGCAGTGCTAGGCTTGGCGATGCCTGGCGCGCGTTCAGGCGTTCAGAGGGTGGTGGAATGGAAGAGAACGCAAGGTGAATGCCGCAAGCGAATTCCTGTTGATCGACAAGAACGCGATCCGCCACGCATTGACGCTTCCCCTCGTGCTCGAGGCGACCGAGGCGGCGCTGCTCAAAACTTCGAGCGGCATGGCCCACCAGCAGATCAGGCGGACGCTCGACCTCCCGGGGGCGGCTGGGAGTTGCCTGTCGCTGATGTATGCCGCGCTGGACGACCGGCCACTGTTCGGGGCGAAGGTGCTGTCGGTGTTTCCCGACAATTTCGCGCACGGGCTGGCGTCGCACCGCGGCGGTGTCTTCCTGTTCGACAAGGATCACGGACGGCCCGTGGCCTTAATCGACGGCGGAGAGCTCACGGCCTGGCGAACCGCGGCGGCCAGCGCGGTCGCCACAGTAGCGTTGTCGCGCCCGGACGCCTCAACGCTGACCGTCCTCGGCTACGGCGAGCAGGCCCGCCGGCACGTCGAGGCCATTTCGCAGGTGCGGCCGATCCGGGCGGTCCATGTCTGGGGGCGCGATTTCGCAAAGGCGCAGTGCTTCGCGGAGAGCCTGTCGGGCGCCGGCTTCGAAGCTGAGGCGCATCACGACGCCGGCCGAGCCGTTCGCTCAGCCGACATCGTCTGCACGACGACGTCTTCCGAGAAGCCGGTGCTGTTCGGCGAATGGCTGCCGCCCGGCGTCCATATCAACGCGGTCGGCGCGAGCGTCGCTTCATGCCGCGAGATCGACCTCGAATGCGTGCGCAGAACGAAGATCTGGGTCGATTACCTGCCTATGGTGCTCGTGGCCGCAGGCGAACTGGTCGACGCGATAGAGAGCGGCGAGATCGGCCGCGATCATATTCGCGGCGAGATCGGCGAGGTGCTGGCGGGCGCGAAGCCCGGCCGCGCCGGCGATGCCGACATCACCCTTTACCGGTCCCTCGGCGTTCCTGCCCAGGACATCGAACTCGCCAACCTTGTCTATGACCGCGCCCGCGACGCCGGGCTAGGCACTTCGATCGATTTCAGGTTGTGACGCCATGCTGAGCTGCCAGCGCGATCTCTTTTCCATACCCCGCGGGACGGCATACCTGGACGCCGCCTACATGTCCCCGATCCCGAATGCCGCAGTCGCGGCCGGAGAGGCCGGCGTCAGGGTCAAGGCCGAGCCCTGGAAGATGACCATTGCGTCCTATTACGACGAGGTGGAGCAGGCACGGGAGCTCGCCGCCTCGATGATCGGCGCCGCCACCGACGACGTCGCCATCGTGGCCGCCACCAGCTACGGCATGGCGATCGCGGCCGCCAACGTGGCAGTCCCGGCCGGTTCGGCGATCCTTCTCATGGAGAACGAGCACACCTCGCACCGGTATGTCTGGTACGATCTAGCGCGGCGCTCGGGCGCTCATGTCGACATTGTTGCGCAACCGGCCGACGGGGACTGGACCGGCGCGATCGTATCTGCAATCCGCACCTCCAGCCGCGCCGTCGCGGTCGTTGCAGGTACCATCGTCCATTGGTTCGAGGGCATGGCGATCGACCTGGAGACCGTAGCGGAAGCCGCACGGGCGGCAGGTGCGGCGCTTGTCGTCGACGGCACGCAATGGGTCGGCGCGGTACCCTTCGACGTCCGTCGCGTGCGGCCTGATTTCCTGGTCTTTGCCACCTACAAATTCCTGCTCGGCCCCTATCGCCTGGCGTTTCTCTACGCCGACCCACGCTGGCACGAAGGCGGCCGGACGCTGGAGCATCATTCATGGAACCGCCAGGGCGGCGACCGGTCCGATTTCTACAAGGTGACGGTGGCGGAGTTTCTTCCCGGCGCGCGGCGGTTCGACATGGGCGAGCGCTCCGATTTCGCGGTCCTACCGGTGGCGATCGCCGCCATGAAGTTCATCCGCGAATGGACCGTCGGCCAGGTCTTCGAACGCCTTCGTCACCTCAACGAGCTTGTCTGGGCCGAGGCGGAAAATCGTGGCCTGCCGGTCGCGCGTCCGCGCTACCCGGCGCCGCATATCTCGATCCTCGATATCGGCGATCGGCTCTTGCCGAATGCGGCGCAAGAGCTGAGACGCGCGAATGTACATGTCACGCTGCGCGGCGCCAAGATGCGCGTCTCGCCGCACGTCTACAATGACGAAGCCGATATCGATCGACTGTTCCGGAGCCTGCCGCTCCGCCAGAGCCGCTAACGTTGGCGTTTCCCCAGGGCCATTATCCCCGCATCCACACCGTTCATGAAGCTTCGCGTGGTCTGGATGAGATGCTCGGTGAATGCGTCCGCCGCCGTCGATGCGATGACGCCCCACGGCCGGTAGACGCTGAGATTCAGATCGAGATGCGGCCGGAAATCCCTGATCTCGATCGGCAAATCGCGCGCCAGCCACGCGGAGAGCCGGTCTACGACCGCCACGCCCGCCCCGGCAGCGACCAGCGCAATGCAGGCGCCGGAGAGGCTCGCCTCCACCTTCAGCACGCGCTTGACGCCGCGTTCCTCACAAAGCGCATCGAGCTGACGCCGCATCGGGTCTGCGGAGCCCATCGAGATGAAGTCGAGACCGTCGAGGTCGTCCGCCTGGATGACGTCGAGCTCAGCCAGACGGTGGCCCACCGGCATGATGCACACGGGCGGCGTCGCGGTCAGCGCGCGCCTGACGATCGAAGGGTTCTCGTCGGACGCGGTCACGCCGATGCCGATGTCGAGCTGATTGCGGCTTGCCCGCTGCACCACCGTCGCGGAGCTGCGGATGTCGAGCGAGATGGACACGGACGGATGCTGGCTCGAGAAGCTGGTTATGATGGACGGCAGCAGCGTGGAGCCGAAAGCCGGCAGCGCGCAGATGTTCAGCCTGCCGCTGCGCAGCTCGCGGATTTCCCTTGCGGCACGCGAGATACCGCGCGCGGACTCGAAGACCCGCTGCACCTCGGCATAGAGCATATGCGCTTCAGGCGTCGGGATCAGCCGCTGCCGGCTTTTCCTGAACAGCTGGAATTCCGCCTTCTCGGTGAGCTGCTGCAGCATCTTGCTGACTGCGGGTTGCGTGATGTCCAGCGCGTCGGCCGCCTTCGTCGTCGTCCCGTGCAGCATCACGGACGCAAAGATCTCGATCTCGCGAGGCGTGAACTCCGCGTCTTTCGCAATCGTGTCCTTTTCACTGAACTTCATGGACCTTGCCCGCCGAAAAAATCGATGCACCGTCGAAGCAAGTCGCGGCCAAGCCGATGCTAGCGGGCCTCGGCGAGCGTTCCAATAGCCAAGCGAACGAAGTTTATTCCCATAGGTTATGAACTTCAGCAAGCTTAGGGATGCTGGTCAACTTCCGGTCAAGGTCTCGGCAAGGTCGAGCAAGGCGGCATCGCGGCCCGGAAGAGCGGCAAGCTGTACCGACACCGGAAGGCCGCCCGGCACATCCAAGGGGATGGCCAACGCGGGCATGCCGAGCATATTTGCCCAGCGGCGAAATCGGCCGCCGGCCATTCCCCAGGGCACCAATTCCCCATTCACCTGCGTGAGCTCGTCCGAAAGCCGGGGCGCCGCGCCGGGGGCGGTCGGGACGGCCAGCGCATCGAGGTCCGCCATCCTGGCCATGAACCGTGCGCGCGCTTCCGCCCGGATCGCGATGGCTCTGTCGTAGGCGTCCCCGCCGATGCCGGTGCCTTCCCGCAGGAAGGCGCGAACCGCGTCGCCGACCAGATCCGGGTTCTCCTCGATCGGCTTCCGGTAGATCTGTGCAAATTCGTATTGCAGGATCGTCCGGCCCGCGGAGACGAATTCCTCCCTGCCGTCGAAGGCGATTTCCACCGTGCGAACCATCGGCTGATCGAGCAGCGCGGCCAATGCAGTTTCGACAGCGCCATCGACAGGAGCGCCGGTCAGCTCCGGGCAGATGCCTATGGTCAACCCGGTTCTCGATGCGCTAGCCCTGCCCTGCGCGCCGAGCGGTTTTCCGGCCATAGCCGCGGTCACCAGGCGAACATCCCGTGTCGAGCGCGCCAGCACGCCGACGCAATCCAGCGAAGGCGCGATGCCCAGCACGCCGTTGGTATCGATCAGGCCGTTGCTCGGCTTGAAACCGAACAACCCCGTTGCGGCGGCCGGGGAACGGTTCGAGCCGCCAGTGTCGGTGCCGATCGCCGCCGCGCAGAAGCCTGCCGCGACCGCGGCCGCCGATCCGCTGCTCGTGCCCCCCGTGCCACGGCTTCCGTCGAGCGGATTGACGACCTTGCCGAACCACGGGTTGTCATGCCCGCCGGCACAGAGCTCGTGCAGATTGGTCTTGCCGATGATGATCGCGCCCGCCGCCTGAAGGTTGGCAATAGAGGCTGCCGTATCTTGCGCGACCTGGTTGCTGAACAATCGGGACCCGCCGGTCGTCGGCCAATTCTTCACGTCGACAATGTCCTTGATCGCGATTGGCACACCGTGCAGCGAACCGCGCCTGCGGCCCGATCGGATTTCGCGCTCTGCCTGAAGCGCGGCATCAAGGGCTTCGGCTTCGCTCACGAAGATCATCGCCCTGATCTCTCCGTTCAGCGTGTGGATCCGCTCCAGACAGGCCTCGACGATCCTTACCGGCGAGAGGCCGGAAGCGATTTCTTCACCTAACGCCTCGATGGACCCGCAGGGATCGGTTTTCATTCGGCAAACTCAAGTCGCACGAGACCTCGCTATCAGCATCCAAGGACTGAATGGACGATGGCACAACCGGGATTTGGCGGACAGTGCCGAGTCTATTGCCTTCGGGGTGAGGCTACCGGGAAAAACTCATAGCTCGGGTGGCCGTGTCCCGATGGCGGCTCAGGCACAGCGACCTGGCCTGACGGACCACGCATTTTGCCCACCGCAGCACCAGCCCGACTGCACCATCCAAAGACTTGCGGCTGTCATAACTATTGGTGATGAACCGCGCCGCGGAGGGCATTAGATCGGCTTGGTTTGACCTGTTAGCGTTTTCGGACATCGCCTGAAAGTCATCATCGCGAAAAGATAATTCAGCACAAACAAAAAGGGGAATAACCATGAAGAAGCTTGCACTCATCGCATCGCTGATCGGGGCGGCCCTTGGCACCGCCAGCGCTCCCTCGGCGGCCGCCGACGATGTCATCCGCTTCGGCGTCGCGGCCGAGCCTTACGCCCCCTTCTCGGTCAAGGACGCCAGCGGCAAGTGGCAGGGTTGGGAGATCGACCTGATGAATGCCGTGTGCGCCGAGATGAAGGCGAAATGCGAGATCGTCGATATCGCCTGGGACGGTATCATCCCCGCGCTGCTCGACAAGAAGTTCGACGTGATCTGGAGCTCGATGTCGATCACCGACAAGCGCAAGGAGGTCATCGACTTCACCGACAAGTACTACTATTCGCCCAACGTGCTCGTCGGCGCCAAGGCGGACACGCGCAAGTTCGACGTTACCAGGCCCGAGACGTTCAAGGGCGTGGCCGTGGCGGCACAGAATGCGAGCCTGCAGGCGACCTACATGCAGGACAAGTTCAACGGCATCGCCGACGTCAAGATCTATCCGACGCTCGACGATGAAATCGCAGACATGCAGGCCGGGCGCGTCGACCTGATGGCAGCGGCCGGCATCCAGATCCAGGACTTCCTGAAAAAGCCGGAAGGCCAAGCTTACGAAGTCAAGGTGACCCTGCCGCACGAGAAGATGTTCGGCTACGGAGACGGCGGCGGCGTGCGCAAGGAAGACACGGCGCTCAGGGACCGTCTCAACGCGGCGCTCAAGGCCGTGAAGGCCAGCGGCGAGTACGATACGATCACGAAGCGGTATTTCGATTTCGATATCTACGGCGATTGACCAGCCGCTTTTCGGCATCATACCCCAGTGCCGGCCGATCGGCCGGCACCATCGTCATTGGAACTTGCCGCATGGATTCGATGGTGTCTTGGCTGAGCCTGCTCGGATTCGGCGACAAGGGCTGGGGCGACGAATTGCTTCGCGGCGCCTGGCTGAGTCTCGAAATCTCGATGAGCGCCTATATCGTCGGCCTGGCGCTTGGCCTCGCCGGCGCATTGGCCAAGCTCTCGAAGCGTCGCACGGCCGTCTTCGTCGCCGTCGCCTACACCACGATCATCCGCTCCATCCCGGACATCCTCATCATCTTCCTCATCTACTACACCGCGACGGACGTATTGCGCTCGGCCGTGACTTTCACGAGGCTCGCTTCCGAATTTCAGATCAACGGCTTCGTCGCGGCGACGCTGTCGCTCGGGATCGTGCAGGGCGGCTACAGCACGGAAGTGCTTCGCGGCGCGATCACGGCCGTACCGCGCGGCCAGGCCGAGGCGGCCCACGCGCTAGGCCTGACCCGCCGCCAGACCTTCTTCCTGGTGACCCTGCCGCAGATGATCCCGCTGGCGCTGCCGGGGCTCGGCAATCTGTGGCTGGTCGTCTTGAAGGAAAGCTCGCTGGTCAGCCTCATCGGTTTCACCGAACTGGTTCTGGCCGGCAAGATGGCTGCCGGCGCAACGCGCGACTATTTCCTGTTCTACTGCGCGATCGCCTTCGTGTTCCTTGTGATGTCGAGCCTGTCGGCGATGCTCTTCCACGCCCTGGAAATCGCCACCACCAGTAGCGGGAGGCACAGATAGGGTGACTGAGTTCGGGCACTATCTCGCCAGCCAGCTCCTGGCAGGCATCCAGACCACCGTCATCCTGTTCGTCGGCTGCGCGCTCGTCGGCAATCTGCTGGCCATCCCTGTCGCGCTTGCTCGGCTGTCCGCAAGGCCATGGCTGCGCTACCCGGCGGTCGCCTTCATCCTGGCCTTCCGGGGTACGCCGCTGCTCGTCCAGCTCTACCTTTGCTATTTTGGCGTCGGCCAGCTTCTCGCCGGCGTGCCTTCGATAAGGTACAGCCCGTTCTGGCCGATGTTGCGGGGCGCCTACGGCTATGCGTTCCTCACCCTGTCGCTCAACACGGCGGCCTATTGCGGCGAGATATGGCGGGGCGCGATACAAGCAATTCCGGACGGGCAGCGCGAGGCCGGTCAGTCGCTCGGCCTGTCGAAGGCGCGGATTATGATTTCCATATTTCTGCCCCAAGCCTTCCGTTTGGCGCTGCCGGCGATCGGCGGTCAGAATATCCTGCTTTTGAAGGGAACAGCGCTCGCCTCGACGATCACGGTGTTCGAACTCATGGGCGCGGCAAACCTCGTTCGCGCGCAGACCTTCCGGGTCTACGAGCCGCTGTTTGCAGCGGCGCTCGGCTATTTCCTGCTGGCGGCCTTGGTGACGACCGGCTTTGGCTTCGTCGAAAGACGGCTTTCTCGAAGATACTGAAATCGGCTTTGGTCAAAGTCGATGTCACAAAGGCCCGTTTCCGGATGAAGCAAAACTTCACCTCAAATTGAAGCAAATCTGCCATTTCATAGATGACAAATGCGATCAACGAGCGCGGGACCAGCTCTTTGAATCGACTTCGGCGAACTGCCTCGTAACCCATCGGCAAATAACGCTTATATTAGTCGCTGAGGGACCGCTTTTTACCAATGAAGATCAATAGTTTGCAGGTGGTTCGCCAATCGTGTGGTTTGGCTCATTTCAAGGACGGAAGGCTGCTCCGACCAAGAAACCCACCTCAAAGCGTAAAGCGTAAACCTAGTCTGGAAAACCGATGGGAGGTTCGCGAGGACTGAAGGCGCGACTGCGACCGGGAGCCAGTCTTGCCCTAAGACGAATACCGCTACGCGTTGTCTGCTGTCGAAGCTGATTGCCGTCGCCGTCTCTCAGACACGCCAGTGCCCGGCAGGCGTTCTTTTCTGGCCTTGGCAAACGCTCGGTCGCCCTCCAAAAATCCGGCCAGCATGAATGGAATGAGCTCAGCCACGGTCTCAGACTCACCATAGGTCTGACGGTAAAGCGCCGCATAGGCACGAATGCCGTATCCCGCCATGAAGGCAAGCGCGGTCTCGAAGAAATCGAGGCGACCGAGGGCCGCGAATTCGTCGAGCATCATGAGCAGTTGGTGCTTTCGGCTCTTCTTCGGATCTCCCTCCAGGTGCTCGGTCAGCCGCCGGCCGATCTGATTGAGCACCAGTCGGACTAGTGGCTTGGTGCGGGAGATGTCAGATGGCGGCACCACCAGGTAGAGCGACATTGGGCGCTCGGCACTCATGAGATCCGCGATGCGCCAGTCGCAACCCGATGTTGCCGCGGCTACGGTCGGATCGCGATAGAGGCCGAGAAACGACATGGCGGTGGAGAGGACGCCGGACCGCTCGTTTTCGGACTTGTTGAGCACCTCGCGCGCCGCCGACGCCACCACCGGATGGACCTGAGGTTTCTCGGCCGCTCCGAGATGATTGGTGGTCATCATCCGCTGCAGCGTCGCGGCAAATGAGCGTTGCGGGTCTGAAAGGAAGGCGGCGACGCGGGCGAGGGTTTTTTCCTCTTCGGCGTAGAGCACATGCAAGATGGCGCCGACCAATAGTGAGTGGCTGGTCTTCTCCCAATGATTGCGCCGCTCGAGCGCACCTTCCGGATCGACCAAGATGTCGGCGATGTTCTGGACATCGCGGACCTCGTTCGGGCCCTTGCGCACTTCCAGCAGCGGATTGTAGCGCGCGGATTTCGGATCTGTTGGATTGAACAAAAGGCAATACGAAAACGTCGACCGCCAACCTGAGGTGAGCTGCCAATTTTCGCCCTTGATGTCGTGAATGACGGCCGAGCCGGTCCAGGAAAGGAGCGTTGGAACGACCAGACCCACGCCTTTGCCCGAACGTGTCGGTGCAAATGCCATCACGTGCTCCGGTCCGTCGTGGCGCAGATAGCGGTCGTTTAATTTGCCCAGGAAGACACCGGCCGGTCGAAACAGCCCTACCTTAGATATCTCCTGCGTCAGGGCCCATCGTGAAGAGCCGTAGGTGGTGACCAGTCCGCGCTGCCGAGCGCGCCACAGCGAACCGGCGACCGCGGCTGCACAGCCCAAGAACCCGCTGGCGCCGGCAAGCGCGCCTGCTCGGTCAAAGATCTCCGGCGCATAGGCGTCGAAATGGAACCACCATTCGAACAATTTCCAGGGTTTGTAGATTGGCAAGCCGGCCGCGAAGAACCATGGCGCACCAAGTTGCGGCTGATAGCCGAGCATATGAGCGCACCATTGCGTTGCCGCCCACACGCCAACTACGACAATCACGAACACAAGGGCGATTTGCCCGATCAACAGCTTTGTAGGTGTCACTGACGTTGCCCGGTGGATCGATTGAGCATCGCGCGGTGCGGCGGGAACAGAAATGCGCCCCATATACGATCGGGTGCTGCGGATGACCCGGTAGTTATCCTGACCAACATCATCCTCTGGTAGTTCCGGTCTGTCCTTTATCCGACTTTCAAGAGGGTAGCATGAGCACAAGGGATATTTTGCGCGACCGCAGCCATGTCTCGGATGGGGCCGACCGCGGACGGTCGGCTGTCGGGGTAGCTCGGCTAGAAAGCCGCCCTTTGCATCGGGTATAGTGCCGACCGCGTTTCGCTAGCGTACACGACACCTGGTCGGAGCATCGACATGCGACAGCCGGGTTCCTTTCCGAGGAGAGCAGCTATCGGCAAGCGCATGAGCTTTTGGGGCGGTTGCGCCGCAAGGCTGTAGGTCATAGGCGACCCCGAGTTCCGTCGAATCGCCCAACGAGACTCGTGCGGTGTTACTCCGGCAATCCGGCTGCCAGTAGCGCGCTGCCAAGAGCCTCCGCGAGAGCGGGTGCGCAATTGACGCCGGCAAACTGGCGGCTGTAGCGAAAGGCCGGCTGAAGCTCGATCACGCGAGCGGCGGCTGCCTTCGCTTCGTCCAACCGGCCAAGTTTGGCCAGCGCGGCTGCCAATTGCACATAAGTGATGCTATGCGCCGGATTGGCTTGGACGGACTTATAGGCAGCGCGGCAAGCCTCTTCGTAACGACCGCGCAGGAAATGGCTCATCGCCTGCGCATCAAATGCGGCCCAGGCCCACGGATCGAATGGGCTCAGCCGCAAACCCTGCTTGCTCCATTCTATCGCTCGCTCCGCTTCACCGCTCCATCCGAGAACGACGCTGCCAAGAATGTAAGTCAGGGCTGATGACGGGCTGATGGCGAGGGCGGCTTCGAATGCCGCGAACGCAGCGGCACGATCATGCGCATCCATGCCGATGGAAAAGCCCGCCCATGTCAGGGCGAGAGCATCATCCTGCCCGTGGACGATGGCCGACCGCGCGTGGCGGATCGAAGACGCGCGGTTGTTCTCCTGCAGGCCAGCACGAAGGAACAGGCAGTGATGGCACATCGCGGCGTTACCATGCGCCAGCGCATAGGTAGGTTCGAGTGCGATCGCACGCTCGAGAAGGACCAGGGCTCTGGTCACTTGCTCCGGCATGCCTGAATCGACGTCAGGCTGGGCCTGCAGCACGAGATCGTAGGCATCGAGGCTATCGGGGCGTTTGCGCCTGACACGTTCGATTTCGGCCTTCCGCACGCTTGGCGCAATCGCGCCCACTGCCGCCAGCGCGATCTCGTCTTGAAGAGCGAAGATGTCGTCGGAGCTGCGGTCGTAGCGCTCGGCCCAGACATGGGCGCCGGTCGAAGCATCGATCATCTGCGCGGTAACCCGCACGCTGCGGCCGGCCTTGCGCACACTGCCTTCGAGCGCATAGCGAACGCCAAGCTCGCGGCCAATCTGCTGCACGTCGACGGCGCGGCCCTTGTAGGAGAATGTCGAGTTTCGCGCGATCACGAACAGCCATTTGATGCGCGCTAGGCCAGTGATGATATCGTCGACCATCCCATCGGCGAAATATTCCTGCTGCGGATCGCCGCTCAAATTCGAGAATGGCAGGACGGCGACGGACGGCTTCTCAGGCAAACTCGGTTCCGACGCAGCGCGCGTGGCCGCCGAGGGACCATTGGTGACGACGGCGGGTCCGACAAAGCGGTAGCCACGGCGCGGCAATGTTTCGATCCAGTTCGCGACATTCGCCGCGTCGGCCAATGTCCGGCGCAAGGCCGCCATCTGAACCGTCAGATTGTTATCCGCAACCGCCGATCCGCCCCAGCCTGCGTCGATCAGCGCGTCTTTGGACACGGGTTGGCCGGCGTTCTGGATCAGCAGTCGCAGCAGCGCGACGGCGCGCTGCCCAAGCATGGTCGGCTCATCTCCGTAAAAAAGAATGCCCACCTCCGGATCGAGGCGAAAAGGGCCAAAGCGGTAGACGTCTCCCCTGGCTGTCATTGGAGCCTTTTAGCAAATTTTTGGCAACGGATTCACGACTTTCCGCCGCGATCGGCCGATGTTGCGCGAACGCTTGCGAGAAACAAGCGCCCTGTCAGAGGAGGATCATATGAACGCTGCTGCCGTCATCCGCATGCCTGACGAGAAGAAGGGCGTCATGTTGCGCGGCTATCCGATGGCGTTCCTCGTCACCGATGAAAATACCACGCACACGAGCATGTTCGATTGGACGATCCCGCCGGAATTCGCCACAGGGCGGCATGTTCACCGGGTGCAGGAGGAGACCTTTTACCTGCTCGAGGGCGAGTGTGAATGGCATGTCGGCGACAGGACGATCCGCGCAACGCCGGGAACGTTCCTGTTCATCCCGCCGGGAGTGCCACATAACATCACCAATGTCAGCGAGAAACCAGCGCGCGTGCTGATGACCGTCTCGCCGCCTGGACACGAGCACTATTTCGAGGAACTGGCCGGGCTAGCCGCCCAGGGAGCGCCGGATTCGAAAGCGCTCGCCGATCTGCGAAACCGCTACGACACCGACCAGTTGTCGACGTTGACGACGCGCTCGTGAATGTGGTTAGCGCAATCAAACCTTAGGCCATCGCTGCCGTCGCGCTGCTCGCCGACGATGTCAGCTTTCCGGAGGTCCGTGTCCTGGTCGGTACGGCGGCAATGAGGCGCTTAGCTGACGTCGGCGACTGGTTGTCGAGATGGCAGCTATCCACCCCAGTCCCGCCGTCAGCGTGGTTGCGCCGATGTAGTGGGAACGACAGATTAGGGGTCGGTGAACGAACCCGCTGCGCGGGAGGGCGCGGGCGGTTGAGGTAGAGATCAAGAACCGGTCGTTGCGCCCGCGTTGAGCGGGGTTCTGCAGCGGCAGAGCATCACGGGCTTCTT
>Ga0207694_10001366_pt1 | contig 21017 bp, 19 predicted proteins | sample KBSC34metaG_FD_184353 | JGI IMG/M metagenome (GOLD analysis project Ga0207694, IMG submission 184353) | Corn rhizosphere microbial communities from Kellogg Biological Station, Michigan, USA - KBS C3-4 metaG (SPAdes) (version 2) | ecosystem: Host-associated > Plants > Roots > Rhizosphere > Soil... | reverse complement strand
CGGCTGCGAAGGCTGGACCATCGAGGCCATGAATGGGAGAAGCTCCCACATTCGCGCTCGAATAGCTGCCAGTCGTGGCTGGCGTCGATTGTGCTAGCGTTATCGTTCCGGCGCCGAGTGCTGCCGTCCCCAGAAGGACGACACAAATTGCACGTTGCATGTTATTGTTCCTTACAGGCGGAGTTCACAGGAAACACCTGTGACCCTGGGCGACTGTTGATTGGCTGGAAACGCACCATCCAGGATGAAGGGCATCGCTTGGAGCTATTGCTATAATGATCCAGAAGGAGATTAGTTACAGAAACTAGTTATTTTATTTATCGATATCACCGTTTGAACGCTGTAGGTCATTTGACCATTATAGGGCGATCAGCTCTGCAAGCAGTTTTCATTATAATTGGGGGGCTGAAAATAGTCTAGATTGGTGTGCCAATGCAGCCCCAACCTGCGGATTACCGGGTCGATCATAATGGGCATCTCAGCACCCGTCAGTACGCCCGGCTCGTCGGTGAATGGGTGACAGGGGTCGGTCTGATGCGGAGCGAGTATGGTACGCACTCACTTCGCCGAACGAAGGCATCGATCATCTACAGGCGACCGGAAACCTTCGTGCCGTCCAGATCCTGCCCGGTCATAGCAAGTCGAAAACACAATGCGCTTTCTTGGGATCGACGTGGAAGACGCGCTTGCCCTCGCGGAGAATACCGAAATTTGACCCGTTGGCTCCTCGCCTCCGGCGAGGGGCCGCTTCACGGCGCTTGGGACAAAGCTACCGTTCGCCGTCGCTCGCGAGAACGTCCGGTTGCGCCGAAACTGGTAATTCGTTGCGCTCGACGCTGGCGCTTATAACTGCGGCCAGATACTGTCTATGACGATGAAAAGGTCTTCGGTCGCTCCGCAACCAAGTTATCCCAGGCTCTCGCAAAATCCACAGGATGAACATGCGTTTTGGGAGCTCGGCTCACGGCGGTTCGAGCAATTTGCGCGCGCACTGCATGCAGCCCAGCCTGACATCCTCAGCACGAACCTCTACGGTCCCGATGGACAAGAGCAGTTTGGTGCTGATCATATAGCATTTCATCGACACGACCCGGCGCCTTATCTCGAAGCGGGTCAATCCAAAGCCGAACGGCGGTTCGGGCAAAGCGGCATCCGTACAGCCGCCGACAAATTCATCGAACATTGGGACGGTCACTGGCGGGAAAAGGACGTTCGTCACTTCATCCTATTCGTTGGCTGCGCCATCAAGAGCCGTCAGGCGACTGACGAGATCATCGCCCAAACCCAGAAGTTTGCAGCCCTTGGCATCCAATTTTCGGTGTGGGACTCGTCCGAAATCTATGATCGGCTGCCCGGTGCGAATGTCGCAGTTCGAACCTATCTTGGCCAAGACTGGTATGAGCGAATATTCGGCAAGCCGACAGGGCCACTCACCGGCTTGCAGCAGGCTCTCGAGCGCGGTTGGGACCTGAGCGCAGTCAGCCTCCAACATTATGTGACCCGGCTCAATCAGGCTGAGACCGGTGAGATCGCGGAGCTCAAGCGCCGTGCAAGAAGGGGAGAAACGCCTCGCGTTATCGCGGAACTTGAAAGTGCGCTGCGCTCTGAAGCCGCCGACGCCCTGAGTGCGAGCGTCAAAGCCGAGAAGCTGCGGCTTTTGGCTGGCCTGCTCATCCCCTCGGAAAACTTCACCCGGGTACGACAGCTGCTCGATCAAGCCGACGCGCTCGAAGGAGAGTCGATCAGGCTGCGAGCAATTTTAACACTTGAAGAACTTGGCCCACAGCCGCTGCTGGACGGCGTTTCGGCCGAGGATATGGCAGAGTTGGCAGAAGTGCGGGCGGTGGCGCTGCTTCGTCAGCGTCAACCACAGAAAGCTTACGATGAGTTAGCAGCCTATATCGACGGGAATGACGCTCGGGCCGAGACCCTCCGTCTCGCCGCTTTGGCAAAGCTGGCTGCGAACGATCGCGAAGCGGCCGTAGCCCTGGCAGAGCGAGCTCTTGCCCGCGAACCCGAAACGCGTGCTTGTCAGCAGGCGCTCGCCATCTGCCATTTTCACCGCGCCCTAGCGCCATCGGTTGAGACCGCGTTGGGTGAATGGCCACCGCCGATTGACCAGCCTTTGGTCCGGCTGTCGGATGCGGCCCGGACGGACTTGGAAAGGGCGGAATCTCTTCTCAGTGCGTTGATCGCCGATCCTGCTTTGGCCGCGCACCGTTCTATGGTCATGTGGCACTTCGGTGTCCTGGCCTGCATGCCCTGGCGTCACGCAGACACGACACAGCGGCTCGCCCAGCTGCAAGCCGATGGAACGCTACCCACACCGGTCATTGCGTGGGCACTGTCCCGCGCGCTCCCGCTCGACAGAAAAGCCGCCATCGCGCAATGTGATGCAGCACTTGCCTCTGATCCCGATGATTTCGAGACGCTGTTTATCCGAGTGGCGCTCGCAAACGCGGATCACGACTTCGCGCACGCGCGTCAGATCCTTCTGACGCATTCAGACACACTGGCAACTGCTGGCCATGGGGAGGTGCGGGATTATTGGCTCGCCGTTATCGACATGGAGACACATCGCCCACTAAGCGAGAGCGCGCTCGATGCGCATCCCTGGCTCCGACTTCGCCGCGCCATGGACACCCGCCGGAAAAAGCCGCGTCGCGTCGCTATCGCCGCGGTCCTGGACGAGCAGCTCGCCGGCAGCGGCGATCCACGCGTCATTTTGGCTGCCACACAAATGCTGATCGAAGCTGGCTGGCATAAAAGCGCGGTGAAGGCGGCGCCCTATCTCATCAAACAGATCGGCACCGCCGAGGCCCTGGCGGCGGCTGCGCATGCTTATTATCGAAATGGGCAGCCTTCGCAGGTCTTATCAACGCTTGAGCATCTGGACGCCTTCCCGGGCGGAACGCTTCCCGTTGAACTCGAAAGACTGCGCGCAAACAGTCTCGCGGCCGCAGGTGAGTTGGTCGGCGCGCGCGATGTCAGCTTGTTGATCGCCCAATCAACGAAGCGGCCCGACGATCTGTGGCGCTCGATCCAGCTCCAACTGGCGATTGGGGCGGCGCCGGAAGCTCTGGCGCTGTACGAACAACATGCCGAAGCCCTGACGAAGGCATCACCCGGGCATATCGCCTTGGCGCGCGCGATCCTGCAGTCTCATCCCGACGCGGCGATGCGCATCACCCGGCAAATTTCTGCCGATGCCCCCGACGAATATGTGACGGCGGCCTTCGATCTAGCGCTTAAACTGAAAATGGGGGCCGAACAGCGTGTGCTCACGGGCCGCCTCCAACAATTGGGCGCGCAAGGGCGCGGCGGCGTCACGCTCATCTCGATCGACGACATCGTAAAGATGATGCAGAAGCGCCGCGAGCAGGTCGAGCGCACCTTCGAGCTTTACGCCAACGGGCACGCGCCGGTCTATGTTTTGGCAAGCTTCCGACAGGAAGCGCTGGCCTTTACCTATCTTGGCCCGCTCCTGAAGGCCCCCGAACCCACGGAACGCCGGGCGATTCTCTCGACCCGCTACGGTCGGCGTTTGGAGGAAGACCCATGGCCGGATGATCGCACGGATGTCCGGCTTTTGGTGGATATCACAGCTCTACTGACAGCGCACGGGCTCGGGATTCTGGAACTCGCCGAGCGTGCCTTCGCGCCGCTTTGGATTGCGCCCGAAGCCGTTCCTGGCTTGCTGGCGCTAAGATCGGACAGCGAGGTCACCCAGCCTGAACGCCTCGACGCAATGCGCGCGGTTCTGGCGCGCCTCGATGATGGCGAGCTTCACGATCAAGCGCAGCTATCCGCGATCGACACCTTTCACGTGCTTTGGGAAGGCGATGGCGGGGAGCCAAATTCCACCTTGTCCTTCCATCGCCTGTTCGACGTCATAGCGAAGCCGCTCGGAAAGCGGATCGAGACCAAAGCGCGCGATGCGTTGGGAACGACCCTCGACGCTGCTGCCGTTGGTGCAACCCCTTCGAATGGCGCGGTCGTCACGCTCGACCACGGCATCGCCGTAACATTGGAAGAGGCCAATCTCCTCGGCGCCTTGTGCGCGCAGTTTCAGGTCGGCATCCAACCGGCCGATATCGCTGATATCCGCGCAACGATCGCTGATGCCGATCGGCGCCTGGCGACCGTGGAAAGTCTCTCGGCCCTTATCGGCAAGATCCGCGTCGGCCTTGAAGACGGCACCTACAAGAGCGTTCCGGTCAGCGATGCTCAGCAGCCGGAGCATACGGGGCGGAGCTTCATGCAACTCCTCCAGTCGCTGGCGACGGGCGGAGGGATCGCATGGGTCGACGACCGCTATACCTCATCGATCAACAATAGGGATTTACGGACCGCGACGACCGTCGAAATACTCGACGCACTTTTTCGATATGGGCGGCTGACAGAGAGTCAGCGTGACGTTTTTCGCCAGCGCCTGCGCGCCGCGCGCTGGCTCTTCATGCCGCTGCGGGGTGATGAGATCGCCCGCTTCATGCGACCCGCGGTGCAGAATGGCGAGCTTCGAGAAACCGAAGACCTAGCCATCATTCGCCGGTACATCGGCGAGGCCCTCATCCATCGCCGGCGCCTGCAATGGCCTGAGCCGACCGCAGTCGAACAAGGTATCAAGGGCGAAGTTCCGTTCTTGCTCGATTCTGGACATGCTATAAGCCAAGCCCTCGCAGCCATCTGGAACGATGACTGCTGGACCGTTGATGATGCCGAAGTCGCATCGGCCTGGATCATCGATACGCTGGAAATGAGCCTCTTCCCCGTACAGGTTCTGGCGGCCGGGGATCCTAGATCGGACAGCCTGCTCGGCATCCATCTGGGCGGGTTGGCGCTCGTCGCCATCCAGATATTTTCAGGCAAGAGGTCTGACCAGCGTCAGCGCGCCTATTTCGACTGGTTCTGGCGGCATGTGCTCGCGAATGCGCTGCGCGTTCGCCCTGAAATTCGCGGCGGCCTTGAAGAGATGATCGAAAGCCATCTTACGCGGACCGACGACGGACTGATGGAAGATCGCCTGTGGCTTGCCCTGTCGGGGCGGGTGCTGAATGCCATGCCGCTGCCACTTCGTGTGTCACTGCTTCAGCGCCCCGGTATGCGCGAAGCATTCAATCTTCCCGATCACGGGCAGATCACGGTCGACGGTCTTGACTTCGATGAACTGGAGTTTTGGGATGCTGTCGTCAACGCCGCTGTCGGTCAGGCCAAGAAGCTGAAGACGATGCGTGGCGAAGCGGCCACGGTGTCGTGGATCGAGAGCGACGGCGATCCCCACCTGAAGCTCACAGTTGGTCGGACAAAAATGCGTCTCGACGCCTGGCCGCGTCGGGTCGCCAGCGATGACGCCACTGTTCGGAAGGAAGCGCTTCTCGAGCGAGCCGGCGTCATGGACATGTCGGACAAGGATTTAGACGCCTTTAATGCGTCGCTTGCCTCGACGAGCCCGACTTACATGCGGGTGCGGAGGAGCGTCGCGAAATCGCATGAGGCGATGCAGCAATGGTATGCCGATCTTGACACTGGTGTTCGCGAGAAGCGTGCGTTCACGTTGGCGGACCTTAAACCTGACGCAATCGGCAAGCTCATCCGTCACCTCCGCTTAGACGACGATTTTGAGCAGGCAGCGCAAACGCTGATCGACGACCGCGGACTGGTCGCGGCCGTGCGCAGGCTCGGAGGCATCCCCATTGCCCCACCTGCGTCAATTGTGAACGCCATCGCATCGCTCGACGACCGCAGTATGGCCGGCTTCCTCGATGAAGTGGAAGGCGAGACCTCACCGCCTTGGACGCAGCTCTTTCTTGTCGACGCGCTGGCGAGCCGCGACCTAAGCGACGTTATATCGGCCAGAGTGCGCGGCTGGATCGACCGGGCGCTTTCCAAGGAGGCCACCCCGCTTTGGGACCTCTACATCGCTTTGGCGCAGTTCACAGCGAGCGAAGCCTATGCCGACCCGGACTGGACCACGCTGACCGCGCGACAGCAGCTCGCCGCCTGTTGGGCGCACGCCAATTCGTTGACCGAGGTCCTCGTCGCAGGCCATGTAATCATCGAAAAAGTGCTCGATATGATCGCCAGCAACCGGCTTGTCTCACCCCGTATTCTGGTCGAGCAACTAGACCGATTCACCCACGACGCCGCTAATCCCAAGCAAATGGCCGTGGATCGTTTGCGGGCGCATATTGCAGCGCCCGCGTTGATCCAGTTTCAGAAGCTTGCTTCGCATCAGTCATGGGCGGAGGCTAAGCTTCGCCAGCTGGTGGTCGAAACCAACGATGATGGTGAGCGTCCCCGCATGGACATCATTCGCGGGTCATTGGCGCCGGACAACGCGATGCCCAGTCGGCTTAATGCCGAACTGGGGGACGTGTTCGATGCCCTCTATCCCAATGCTGGCGCCATATTCCGCGACAAGGTGGAGGGGTTGCTCACCGCGTTAGTTGTTGCTGAGCCCGGGAGCCGCGAAGCCCTCGCGGGCTGGCATCTGCTGCGCCAAGCCAGCGCCGATACGCCTTTGCCAAAGAATCTGGCTGACATTGCGCATGAGCGTGCCAAGGATTGGGATCTATCTCTTCCCGGCGAAGGACTGGAAAGTGCGCGCTTCCACCTCCTCACCTTTGGCGCGCTCGCCGCAGTCAATGGCTGGGCCGATCAGAGTGACAGGATTGATGCCGCCGCGTCTGCGCTTGGCCCGCGTGCGGGCGATGACGAAGCCATGGTGCTGTTCGAGATCGCGATCTGGCGGGCGACATTGATCGCCGACATTCCTGAGCGCCTGCAATTTTTGGCGCGCGACCTTCTTCGGCTCGCGCGTCACGAGCCTCTCCGCGAGCAGGCGATTGTCGCCGCACGCCATTTCGCTCGCAACCTGTCGGGACAGCATGCAGAGCCATTCGTGGATGTCATCGGTGAACTAATCGCGACTTATTGATGGCCGGATTATGCGGCTACGTGAATGACCGTTTGTGGCGTGAGTAGACATTCGGAACCTTGCCGCGGAACGGCAGGCTCTGGTCGGGAGCTGCCGCTCTCCATCAAGCGCGGCATGGAGGCGGTAGTCGCCGACATAGCTGCCGCTGCGAGGTTAAATTCCGCTGCCTAACGGGCGTAAGTTTACAGCACTGCGATGGCCAGCTTGGACCGTCTTCTGCCCGTCCGGTTCCAGCGGCGCATTGCAAGAAAGCGGCCTTTCACGTCCCATCAACAGCGCGGCAGTTTGCGCCGACGTAACGGACGTCGGCCGTCGCTTTTGCGCTGCCCGAAAGCAGACCTTTCAAAACAGAATTCTATGTCTCGACAGGCTCGTGCGGTCGCCGATGTCGACGCTTAGACCACGTGGCGTCGGAAGCAGCTGGTGGAATGATCGTTGATGATGCCGACAGCTTGCATCCGGGCGTAAACGATCGTCGGCCCGACGAACTTAAAGCCGCGCCGTTTCATCTCCTTCGAGATTTCCTCCGATAGCGGCGAGCGGGCGATCCATTCGTGGCCACTGCCCTCGATCGGCATGCCATCGGCAAACGACCACCAGAAGTCAGCGAAGCTCTCGCCGCGCTCGGCCATGTTGCAATAGATTTGCGCTCCTGCAATCGTCGCCCGGATCTTTGCCTGAGCACGGATGATCCCGGGATCAGCCATCAACCGTGCCACGTCATCTTCGCCGAAGCTGGCACCCACCCGGAGAACTTCTCATGCGGTCGGCCAAACTCTAACGGATGATGACAACCGCGCCTTGTCCTGCGACACAGGCAACGCAGGATTTTTCAGCTATTTGGAGGCCGGTCGTGAAAGTCCGTTCACTCAAAATCCGGGTAATGGTGAGTTCGCTAGCCTGTGCCGCCGGCGTGGCACAAGCAGCGACCAGCGATGATACGGCGATCCGGAATATCGAGGCAGCGCAGGAAATCGCGTGGAACGCGCGCGATGCTCGGGCCTATATGCAGCTATTCACACCGGACGCCGTCATTATCAATGTGCTGGGATGGCAATGGAAAAGCCGAAAAGAAGCAGAACAAAAGCTGGGCGATGCGTTCAGTTTCGTATTTGCTCAAAGTAAGCTGGTTGTCGATGACGTTAAAGTTCGAAGCCTGTCCGCTGATCTCGCGCTCGCTTATGTAACCTGGACAATGGTCGGCGCGAAAAGCCCCGACGGATCCGGCGGCAACATCCCGCAGCATGGCATTCAAACTCAACTCCTGCAGAAAGCAGATGGTCGCTGGCTTATCCTGTCTTTCCAGAACACGAACTCCGTGCCGGAACGTCCATTTCCCAAATCAGCGCCGCAAATTCCAACGAACGCGGAACCCACGCGGCGATGCTTTCTCGCCAACCGCGATGGCAAATGCCTGATAAGAAAGTGAAGCAGGCAACATCGTGGCCAGCATTGAACGAGAGCTTTCGAAGCTGATCGCGAAGGCCACTGGCGATCATCCATTTGGCAAGGCCCGATGACCGCGACTTTTCCTGGGCCGTGTGACGATGGCAGAGCATCCCTGGCAAGCGACAGCGGCGCACGGCATCCCCGCTGGACACTGACCGCGACGATCTGCGCATCGAGCCTGGCCTTCATCGATGGTTCGGTGGTGAACGTTGCCCTGCCGGCCATCGGGCGCAGTTTTGCGGCGAGCGCTGCCGATCTCCAGTGGACGATCGGGGTTGCGGCTTTCGTTACACTGGAACGTTCACCACAAGCACCATAGGGGCCGGACAGGAGCGCGAGATGCTAGAGCCAAACCGTTCTCAAGCATGGCCAGCGCTGCCATACGCGGAGTGGTGCGAGACTGCAGTGACTTTGCAGCTCTGGACGCAGATTGTCGGTAAGATTCGGCTGTCGTTCACACCCTGGCTCAATCATGGCTGGCACGTGCCGCTTTATGTGACCGCACGCGGCCTCGGTACTTCGCCGATATCAGTGGGCGGCGAAATTCTAGAGATAGAGTTCGATTTTATCGCCCATCGTCTCGTTTGCCATACCAGCCTGGGCGAAGAGCGCACGCTGGCGCTCGAGCCTCGCACGGTCGCCGACTTTTATCACCGACTGCGCGCGCTTCTGGCGGAGCTAGGCATCACGGTAGCGATCAATCTCCACCCCAACGAGATTGCCGATCCGATCCCATTTCCAGAGGATACGCGACATGCGAGCTATGATGCAGATGCTGCACATCGATTTTGGCGCGTGCTGGTTCAAGTGGATCGCGTGTTCAAGCAATTCCGCAGCGGATTTCTCGGCAAGGCAAGCCCGATCCATTTCTTCTGGGGCAGCTTTGATCTGGCCGTAACACGCTTCTCCGGACGAGCCGCGCCGCTTCATCCAGGCGGCGTGCCGGGCCTTCCCGACGAGGTAACACGGGAAGCCTATTCGCATGAGGTGAGCAGCGCCGGATTCTGGCCGGGAAGCGATGCCTTTCCGCAAGCGGCCTTCTATTCTTACGCATATCCCGAGCCGGAGGGGTTTCGAGATTGTCCTATCGTCGAGGGGGCCCGATTCGAGAACAGTCTGGGGGAGTTTATCTTGCCCTATGACGCGGTCCGCAGCGCCGCGTCGCCTGATGATATTCTCTTGGATTTTCTTAGCACAACATACGCTGCGGCGGCAGATTGCGGTAACTGGGATCGCTCCGCACTGGACTGTCCGCTCGGCTCACCACGACGGCCGCGTCACGTTCCAGGTCAATGAGGGACGGACTCATTGTGGGGCCAGAGACTGTCCGCGATCTGGTAGCGGACATGCGTAAGCGGACGTTCCGCGATCAGCTCGCAGCGTCGGCATCGCGCCTTAACATCGGTCATTCCGAACGCACGCAGCGAGTTCCGAAAGCTGCCATCCGTTCAAGCCGTGTTAAGCACACTGGAGCTGGTCCGCGTCCGCCGGTCTTATAGAGGTAAGCTGCCATTCAGCACGGTGTTTAAACCATTACACTTCCGATGGGCCGCGATGTAGTTTGCGGACATGATCGAGCGCGATGAGATCGATAGGCAGGGAGAGATACTCGGCGTCCACACGGCCCATGTCGAACGCGACTATGTGTTCGGCTGGTTGCTTAAGGCTTTCTACGAAAATCCGTACCTGAGCCAACTGCTGGTCTTCAAAGGCGGCAACTGTATGCGCAAAGCCTATTATCCCAACACGCGCTTCTCGTCGGATCTAGATTTCAGCGTCACGTCCGCAATCGACCCGGAACGGTTTCAGGCTGAGGTCAACGAAGCATGCCGTGCGGCGCAGGATGCCTGCGGAGTGGTGTTCGAGACGGATAAGAACAGTTTCGTTGCAGATCGGATGATCGACGCCCAGCGGCAGTCCTTTAAGGGCAAGATCTATTTCCGTGATTTCTACGGAGCAAAAGGCGATCTCACCATTAGCGTCAAACTCGATGTTACCGAGTTCGACAGGCTCTTACTGCCGACTGTCATCCGTCCCCTAGTGCATCCCTATTCCGACGCGAGCTTTTACCGGATCGAAGTTGTCTGCGTCTCGCTCGAAGAATTGCTTGCGAACAAGCTGAAGTGTCTCCTGCAACGGCGACACTCCTTCGATCTGTACGACCTGGTCTATGCGACGTTTCTGGAGCGGTCGATCCCGATCGACCGATCCCTCGTGCTCGGCACCTTCCTGCGCAAAACGATATTCGAACGAAGCCCGGGCTCCGCGAAACGGATCCTACTGGGACTGCCGATGGCGTTCTTCGGAAGCGTCTGGAACAAATATATTGTCTGCCCTGCGGCGAGCCGGTTCGATTTCGACCGCATCACTGAGGGGTTCAACGCCGCAATCGAGTTCATTTTCGGCAACAGCGAGACTGCGCGATGGGAACCCGATCTGTTTTACCCCGCAGAGTATCGCAACCTGATCCTGGACGCGGGCGCCCGTCGTCGCCTCATGCGCATTACCTATGACGGCACCGAACGCGTGATTGAGCCGTATTCGTTGGCATACAAGCGCCGTCAGGACGGGCATGCCAGCGAATATTTCTATGCGTATGATCTGACCGGGGGCGCCCGCTCAGGCCCTGGAATCAAATCTTTCCTGCACCCGAAAGTGGAAGCGCTCGCCGCAACCGAGGACAGCTTCGAACCGCGCTTCGAGATTGAGTTGTCGAAGGCAGGAGAATCCCCGCAGAACCAGTATTTCGGAGGATCCTTCAAGGGCAATCCGCGCGGAGGTAGGGGCGGAATGTCCATCACTTCGCGCCGCGGTTCCCGGGCACGGCCTGCCAACTACACGGTCGAGTGTCCCTATTGCCAGAAGCGATTCAAGCGGGCCACGGCATCGACTATTCTGAACGCGCACAATGACAGCAACGGTTATCGGTGCTCGGCGCGCCGAGGCTACCTGGTCTGATCCAGGTTCACTCGGGCATTCGGTTGCAACCTCGGCGGTCGGCCGCGATGTCGCTGGCTGCTTCCAGTCGGCAGAATCGTGCCCAATCTCGGTCGTTCGTCGACCGCGCGATTGAACTCGAAACCCGCCGTTTGTTCAGCAATAGGAACCAACGACCGCCGCCGGTCAATACTAATTCGAAGAACTCAAGCCGAGCAGGCGGCGCCACCACGGCCGGCGCACCGCCCTCAAGACTGCGGTCGCCTCGGCTCGGTGACGTGTGACGCGTCGTTATAGTCATCGTCGTCGACCGGGCGGTAAGGATAACGATAAACTGTCGCCATATGGGTTTTCGTAACCGAGCTGCGTGCATTCTCGATCTCCAGCCAACCCTATGTTCCCTCTGGGCGCTGCGATCCCTTTTTTGTTCCAATGGGCGTTGGGTTCAGACCCGGCGCCCATTGTCATGCTCGTTCTCCATGTCTTCCGCCCGCATCCGTAGTGCCGCTGTACGGGGTCTTCCAATGTAGGAACAAAAGATGAACAATGCGACGATCATGGAGTCGCCTATGATCGTTATTGATGGAACATTTCTCATTGGTTTGTCTGCAATTCTAACGAGCCTTTCGGCTTTGATATGGTCGATCCGCAGAAAGGCATGAGCTCGCGATATGAGGAATCTGACGGTGGGCGACTGCGAGGCTCGTCGGCATTATCCGCCGCCGGCGCGGGCGTCGGCCTGGTCCTGCGCTTATCGGGTCCCCATCATGCAGCGTTCGACAGATCGGTGATCTTCTGGAACTCGCTCAGCAGACTGTGATGATATTGCGCCAGATATCGAACGACGCGCGCATTGGCGAGCAAGCTTGAAATATATCCCGTGGCCAGAACAAGATCCAGATGATCAGCGCCAAAGCTTTGCTCGATGAGCCTAAATTCTCGATCAAGATCGGCGGATTCGCGCTCCATCAAGGCGGCCTGGGCTTCAGTCAGGCCCCGAGCCGGCTTGCGTTTGCCTTCGACAAACTGGTCTTCCCGCGTCCCAGCGACGATCGATATCGCATAGTTGGTCGAATAGCGGTTCATTGCCACCATCATCTCGGCTGCAGCAATTTGGCGCATTGGTTTGAGTTTTCGCAGTTCCTTGAACGTGTTCAGCGGCACATGCTTGTCGCGCAACAGGTCGGCAACCTCTGGGCAGATGCCCGACAGCAGATTTCTCTTTTTCCGAATAAGTGCCACGTTGACGTTCAAAGCGCGGGCAAGCCGCTCTTCGGAAACCCCCTTCTTGACCGCATTCAAGATCATCTTGTGTTCCTGAATCATTGCGAGCCGGCTTATGCGACGATTGTAAGTGAATGCTTCATCCTCGGTGGCGACGAGGCATACCACCTCGCTCTCCTGTCGTTCGCGAAGGACATCGATGCGCAAATGCCCATCCAGCAAATGAAACTTGCTGGGTTTAAGATGATCACGAACCACCACCGGAGGCTCGATGATCCCGACCTCCGCGATCGATGCTACAATCTGAGCATATTTGGACGATTTGCGGACGGCGCGAGACACTTCGCGCAACGGGAGGATGTCAACCAAGGGGATGCGCAGCGTCGCATGTTCAAAGGCGAGCGCGACTGGTTGGGCGGGTTTGCGCCTGCTCATCGCTGCAGGTCCATGTTCGAACGAAGGCGCGCGGCGATATTCTCGGGCATCGTCGCCAAATTTTCGTCCTCGAGAATGGCCAGAAATTGCTCATCTCGCGATAGCCGTCGAAGTGCCTCGGTGATGACCAAGAGACGGGTACGGGTCGATTCGTTTCTGCGGATCATGACCCGCTTGCGATCGGCGCTTTCCTGATAGGCCTTCACGAGAGCCTCGGCCGATACGCGCTCGCGGTGCTTGTTATTACTATTCTTGCTGAACTCTTTGCCGCGGCGGCGGCGGGTCTCGACGAGCTTCTTGGCAGCGAGCAGCTTGCGGCCTTTGAGCAATCCGCGTTCATAGGCATTGGATAGCGCGGCCTGCACCTCATGGTCGTCCGCCTCGGCGATTTCAACGGCGACACTGACCGGGATTGTTCCGTTTTCGACGGACTGGAGCAAGCGTTGCTCGCCCTTTTCGAAGAGCCTGGCGACGCCGCTGACATATTCCAAGGACAGTCCGGTCTTGCGCGCGATTTCGGATAGGGAGTAACCGCGCTCCCGCATACCGTGGATGTCGTGCAGAAGATCGATGGCACGATGATGACGCCTGGCGCAATTTTCGACAAGACTAGCGACGAGGCAATCCTCGGGATCGGCCGTGACCACGAGCGCCGGCACCTCAGCTTGGCCTAAGATCTTATAGGCCTCAAGGCGTCCCTGTCCGCAGACCAGATCATAGAAGGGGCCGCCGGCTTCAGCGCGGCGCGTGACCGTGATCGGTTTCTTGAGGCCGAGCTGCGCGATATTGTCGACGATCTCCTTGAAGTTCTTTTGGCTGCGAACGCGCGGATTGAGGATGGTGATGCGCTCGATCGGGATCATCTCCACGCGCTGGGCGGGCAGAGCGGAGGTCATGCGGCGGCCCTCAAGGAGCTGCGCGCTGCCATGCCGAAGAACATGTCCAATGTTTCAAAGCGATAGGCATCGAGCGAGAGACCATTATAGTCTGCGAGCCTCAGTACGGCTTCGTGCATGTCGAAGCGCGGCAGCAGATAATAGTCTTTCACCGCCTCATTGGCCGCATCCATCCGCGCGGCTACGGTAATATCGGGCTTCAGCGCGGTATCGAGGCGCAGTTTCCAGCGCGTCGACCCGGCTGCTGTCTGAAAGCAGCGGACGATCACCAGCGACGCCGTGAATTCCCGATTGATGGTCAATAAGTCGGTAGCGGAATCTTGCGCGACATGTCCGCCGGCACGGTCGATACCGTCGACGACCGCCTGCAAGATCGATGGGTACAAGGCGCGCAGTTTGCGGTTGGTTTCGAGATAGCGATAGTCGCGATCCGGCGCGAAGCCGACCAGCGCATAAGCTCGAAGCAGACTGCCAAAGCGCGTGCGGAAGGCACTGCTTGATGGGCCATCTTCGAACTCGTCGATGATGAGCCCTGTGAGATAGCCGTGTTGATCAAGGATTTGCGACAGGAGCTTAAGCATATCCTCATCGCTGAGCCGGTCGGAACGAGCAGCGATAATGGCCTGAGCCCGCGCGAATAGATCGGGGCCGACAATTGGAGGGAATGCACCGTCCGCGCGGATCCATTCCTCAGGTGCGTTGCGGACATGTGCGCCTTTGAGCTTGTAGGATGTTTTGCCCCACACATTGTTGCCGATATATTTCTCGTTGATCAGCAGTTGATGGACAGATCCACGGGTCCATGCGCGGTCGAGGTCGGTCTTGACGCCGCGTCGATTCAGCACCTCGGCGATTTCGCGTTCCGGTCGGCCTTCGTTGACAAAGAGGCGATATACTTCCCTCACGATGGCGATCTCGTGATCCGGCCCCGGCACGAGGATGACCCGGTCGGTGGCAAGGCTCTTATGCTCGCCCTGCGATAGCGTTGTCTTTGGAGTCCCCGCGCGGTCGACCAGCACGCGCCGCAGGCCAAAGCCCGCCGCTCCTCCCTGGCGGAACCCCAGCCGGATCAGATTGGCTTGGCCAGCAAAAACCTTGACCGAAAGCTCTCGGCTATATTCGCCTGCCATGGCCCGCTTGACGGTCTTGATGATGGACGAGCCGATACTGCCGTCGTTTTCAAATTGCTCCGCGCAATAATGGACATGAACGCCTGCTCTTCGACAGCGGAGCTCATAGGAGGCCGCTTCGTCTGGGTCCTGAAAACGTCCCCAGCGGCTGACGTCATAAACCAGCAATGCCGTAAAATCGGCACGCCGGCTTTCAACGTCATCGAGCAATTTCTGAAGGGCCAAGCGCCCGCCCAGATTGAGCCCGCTTTTGCCTTCGTCTGCATAGGTCCTGACGATTTCGTAGCCGCGACGCTCGGCATAGTTGCGGATCACCTCTTCCTGGTTATCGGTCGAATATTGCTGATGCTCGGTCGACATGCGGACATATTGCGCCGCCGGCACCCTCGGCGGCGGAGAAGCACCTGATTCGCTGGTCTGCTTCCAGTCAATCACCATCGCCGATCTCGATTGGTGCGTTTGCTCGCGACAGCACGCCATAGACCAAGAAAGGCGGAACCATGGTTCCTAAAAGCGGAACGCGACTTCCGAAAACGCGGATTTTGCTGTCAGATATGGAATTCGCGGCGGCAATCGGAAATGCGCTTAAGGAGGATCTGGGAGGGAGCAGGCGTGCGTCCAAAAGCGTCATGGCCTGGACCGGCGTCAGCGATCACACGGCTCGCGCATGGATCAATGGTCATGTCAGTCCGAGCGCTGTGCATATGATCATGCTGGCTGCGCAGTGTCGGCCGGTCATGCGCGTCATGTTGCAGCTGACAGGGAATGATGTCGCCGCCCTGGCGGTCGAACTGGAGGCGATCGAAAATGCGCTCGAAAATTTACTGAAAGCCGCACGTCGGCTTCGATCACATGGTTCTTAATAAGGTCAGTTTTTCTCGGCTTGGGAACGCCCTTTCGCCTCGGAAGGTCGGGTTCGATATTTTCACTGAGCACCGTGCGGGTCGATGGACGCGAATTGCTCAAGCGCACGCAGCGCGAGAAGCGTGCCATTCCGGGGCAGGTATAGAAATTAAGACTTTTTAAACGGAATTTGCACACCATCACGTCGTCCGTCGCGGTTATTGCGAAAGCGATCGCGGGCGGGGGCGCACGCGGTCAGGGGTCGCCCTGGAGCAAAACGCCAGGGCGAGAGGGGCAAGTGATGAAGAAGATTTTCGCATGCGCAGCCGTGGTGGTCGCCGCCAATGCCGCGCTGTACCTCGCGGACCATACGAACGCCAGCTCGGCCCAGCGCGACACGGTCGCCCACGCCGCGCCGGACGGGCAGCTGGCGGGGCCCGAGCAACTCGCCGACGCAGCGCCGCTGACACCGGCACTCGCGCAAAGCACGGCATTCCGCCCCGACGCACAATAACGAAGGCACGGGTGCGCGCTCAAGGACGGCCATGCAAAGGCAGGTGGCTAAGTTTCTGCAGGACAATAATCGCGCCGGGGTGCAAGCGCCGGCAACTAAATGGGTGGGCGGTTCAATCGGCAGCTTTAGCCCGATCATCACTTAAGAGCCGATAGACAGTAACCGGCCTCGGTCCTGCCTTTTGGGTGCAGTTGAACCAACGGCTGCTTCTGGGACGGGGCTCCCGGCTTTCGAATGGTCGCAATGTCGGCGTTAGCTGAAAATTGAGAGATTGAGCGGCTCGCTCGTCCCAAACCAGATCACGTGCGCCGAGTGATCGGCAAAATCATCTCCAGTGTCGGCGTGGGCGAAAATGGTCAGGCCGCGCCGATTAAGTGCAGCCCATGCTGCAAACTCCCCAAAGCGCTCCCTGGGAACGGTGAGCTGGCAGCTTCCACGTGGGTGCGGCCCGACGGGGCGCTCATGGAAGTGCCCGACTGCCACGCTGAACAAGGCGTTCGCCTCGCGAGCAAGCGTTTGAGCGGCTCCCAGTTCGTCGGGATCAAAATAGATGTGTGCGTGGAAGTCTCGAAGATCATGCATGCTGCTAAGATCGTCTGTTCCGCCCGGAGTTCAAGAGCTGAAGCAGGTATCGCCACTGCCGTCTGCTTTCCCCACCATCGCTCTCATCGCGGCAGCGTAGCGGTAGCTTCCAAGCGACATATCGGATCGTGCGAACGACCGCTTTGTCGGCGGTAGTCGAACGGCACCATTTCGATGCGGGTTTCCCGCACGCGGACCGGCATCACCTTGAACCGCGCTTGCCGAATCGTTCTTGTTATGTTCTCATACTCGGCATGCAGTACCGAGTCGCTGATTCAGAGCTTTCGCTGACCCTGGAGGTAGCCCTTAGCGGGGCTCCCACGTTCATGATCGCTGATCTCCAGCACCGTGATAGGGTGCGCAGGAGTGCCGCTTTTGCCGCCTTGGCTGGCCATTTGGCGGCACGCATGCGGTGTTATGACATACGTGCCGAAGAGCCGCGTCCGGTCGATCATCCGTGCTTGTTCGAGGAGTGCTGAGATGTCGGAGGTCACATGGAAGGCGTTGCAGCGCATATTCGATGATGATCCGCCGCTCACCGTTTGGCGAGAAGAGCGCGGCTTGAGCATTGAGGAACTGGCCGAGCGCTCGGGTGTCGCGATCGAGCGCCTATTGCGGCTGGAGTCCGACATGAGCTTGGCCGCCGATGCCGAGGTTGACCGGCTTGCCGCTGCGCTGCGGGTTCCGTTCGAGTTCCTTGCCGTCCCTCATGTGACGGCGGCTGCATGATGTGGACGACCGGGATCATCTCAACCGGAAATTGGGTACCCTCATGCATTGCGCGCTCAGCCGCACCACGCTGCGTTTGTCGTGCCGAAGGTGTCGGCACTCAGTCCTCTATGATGCAGTGCCGGTCTGGTGGCATTTCCATCGCAAGGGGATCGATGATCGTATCCCGGAGGTGCTGGAGCGCTTCTACTGTACGCAATGCTGGCGGGATCGGCAGACCGTCTCGCGTCCAAAATTGCAGATTACCCGCACCATGCCGGACACCTGCCCGCTGCCCTACCCAGATCAGCAGACATGGAAGAACTTCATGTCGCGCTATCGCTCCTGAGGAATGATGATGGATACTCCAGCCGCCGCCAATGACCAGTTCGCCCATCCCAGTTCCATCGCTGAGAGCATGGCGACCGGCATGATCGATGATATCGACCTGATGATGATCGCCGAACTGACGGGCGACTTCTACGCGATGGACGGCTTTTTCGGATTCGATCCCTATGGCGGGAAGAAGCCTGAGGACCTTACGATCTGGACGAAAGAAGGCTTCCTGCCTGCGATCGAGGGACCGGCGCATTACGAGCTGCGCTTTCCGCACGTTGTGAGCAAGATCGGCCAAATCCACAGCTTATATGGTCCGCCGCAGCGGGTGCTTGTTCCCGGCCCGGCGCTTGACAAGGTTGAGCTGTCGTTCTCGACTGACGGCCTGTTCGAGCTTGAGGAGTCGGGCGATCTGCAATCTCTACAATCTCAAGGTGAGACGCTGGGAACTGACCGCCTATTATGAGGCCGAGGATACCTGGCGGCAGGATCTGGAGAAGGATTATGTTTCGCCGGGGCGCGAGGGCTTCGTAGCCATCAACCACGGCGGCAAGCGCGAACTCACTGCGATGCGCTGGGGATTTCCTCCTCCGCAAAGCTCAAGCAAGCCCGTGGTCAATGTCCGCAATTATCAAAGCCCCTTCTGGCGTACCGCGCTCAAGAACCCCGAGCGGCGCTGCCTTGTGCCGGTCACCGAGTTTCAGGAATGGTCGGTCGAGGCCGATCCCGTCACAGGAAAGAAGCGGCCTTACTGGTTTTCGATCCCCTCAAGGCCGATCTTCACATTCGCCGGGGTATGGAGGCCGACCGACAAGGGCCCAGCCTTCGCCTTCCTCACCTGCGGCTATGAGGGCGAGCCTTCGTCGCATGTCGTGGGCGCGATCCATCCCAAGGCCATCCCTGTCATCCTCCATGACGAAGATTATGACCGCTGGCTCAGTGCACCGATCGAGGATGCCTTGCAGCTCGCCTGCGCCTTTCCATCCCAGCTTATCGCGGTGGCTTGATGCTGCGGCCCCACAACGATGAGGATAAGCCAGGAGCGGCTGATCTTTCTCGCGCTCGCCGTCGTGAAAGAGGCTGCGCTTGCATGTGGACCTGCACCGCTTAACCCCTCGCTTGGCCTGCGGTTAGCGCTCAGCTTCTTGTGGGCGCACAGCAAGGGGCCTCGCTTTCCTTATGATGATTTCTGGAAAGCCATTCGCGACCCAGGCTTGCCCAATCAGCATGAAAGCATGCAGCAATATCTTCGGACCACCGATGCGGACAGCGGCGTGAAGGGCATCATCCGCTCGGTCGGAATGCCGGAGACGGTGGAGTTCGATCAACTATTGAGGGCAGCCGCCGGAACCAAGGAGGACCGCAACCGCTACCGCATGTCGCAAGCGTTCAAGCAGGTGATCGAAGAGAAGCGGCTGCATGACGAGTGGAAACGCAGCAAGCGGCAATGCACTTTGCGTGGATAGGCCTGATAGGGTGGTAACGATGACGCGAAACCAGCCCCGTGCGCCAACGCTTAATCGAACCGGCGCATCGTCTGTTTGCAGCGCTGACCATTCGTTTCCCTTCGGGCGCTGCTTGTTATCGGATCACCGGGGCGTCGGGCTCAGGCTCGGCGCCCTTTTTCTTGCTCACTGGAGATGGTGTTCCGCCTGAGCTGATCGAGCCGCCGTGCAATGCCCTTCCATGTGGCGATGCCCTCTCGGTCCCCGGCGACAACCAAAGCACCAATCCGTTCCGCAACGAAGCGGGGGGCATTGTCCCCATGTTGGCGTTCAACCTGAAGCGCACAGGCCCAAAGCTCGCGATCATCCGGGAGCATTGAAGGTCAACACCATGGCTCGCGATGGCCGACCCAAGTGCGGGCAAGACCCTCGCTTACAAGCTGATCGCCAAGTGAATTCTCGTTTCGCATCACGATGCGTAATTTGCGGCCGTAGCGATCCTCATCCCGATCCGGCAGCGATTCCATCGAGAACGGTCCCTGGTTCAGCAGATCGTGAAGACGCACAGTGGCGCGCTGCCCGAGATCAGCTTCATAGGGGCAGCGGGGTGGGTGGGTTTCCGGAGCATCAATATCGGCAACCCTGACCTTCTGCCCCTCAATCCAGAAGGTATCGCCATCGACCACACAGTTCCAGCCGCCCCCTGTATAACAATAGCCAAACGACATCGAATGACTGCTAGCCGTCGCCACGCCAACGGCCGGGCTATCCGGAGTTCTTAAATGGAGCGCTTCCCGCATGCGGCCTAGTTGGCTCCCCGGCTCTGCCCGGAACAGGATCACTCCCATCGCGCTGGTGAACACACCTGTAAAGATCAGAAAAGCCGCCCGCCATGGCAGCGTACTACCGCTCTTCTTCCGCGGCCTTGCCTCAGGCCAGATTTGATAGAGTTTCGCGCTTCGTCGCCGCTTCATCACGCTGCGGCCTTAGCGCCGAAACGTTAATTCAGCCATCATGCAGCCGATGCTGTAAGCCCGAGTCTGCCAGGGAGACGCCTACGGGCATTTCGTAAACTGACCCTTCTTCGGACCCGAGGCGATATGACACTTGCCTTTGGCGTCCTTGGTGATGTTGGCGGAGGGCGCGGTGCTCTTGGCTGCCGCAGGCGGGCATTTCGTGAACTTGCCCTTGGCATCCTTGCAGGGTGCGGCATTCGCTGCCCCACCGATGAGCAGCGATGCGGCAGCGATCAGGGCAAGAGATTTCATGGCACGTCTCCTATTGGCGACTCAGGGGCGAGTCCCACCTAAGTTAACGCTGGAAATTCCGAGAAGCACGGCATGGCGGCTGGCTTAGCTCTTGTTTTTTGCTCACATTGGGGAAGTCGATGGCGTAACGTCTATGGGTGCGAGTGAGAGCACCCCATCACGGGGACCTGAAATGAAAAAAATCGTGACGTTGGCGCTTGCGTTCCTGATGGCGGGCAATGCTCAAGCCGCTTGTCAGTGGAAATTTGATTGCACCGGCGGACAATGCCGGCAAATTCCCTTGTGCGACTCCGCCAACTCGGTGGTGCCGATC
>Ga0207694_10001364_pt1 | contig 21032 bp, 20 predicted proteins | sample KBSC34metaG_FD_184353 | JGI IMG/M metagenome (GOLD analysis project Ga0207694, IMG submission 184353) | Corn rhizosphere microbial communities from Kellogg Biological Station, Michigan, USA - KBS C3-4 metaG (SPAdes) (version 2) | ecosystem: Host-associated > Plants > Roots > Rhizosphere > Soil... | reverse complement strand
GGGCCGGCCGCGGCGGTCACCGCGCGCTGGGGTGGAGGTGGCGGGATCAGCGCAACCGGGCTCTCAGCGCTGGGATATTTCGTGCTGATGCCGAATCCTCGCGGAAGCTATGGACAGGGCGAGGCATTCACCCAGGCGAACCGGAAGGATTTTGGATATGGAGACCTGCGTGACATCCTGGCTGGAGTGGACACGGTTGAGGCGAAATACCCGGTCGATCCGCAGCGAGTGGGGATTACCGGCTGGAGCTACGGCGGGTTCATGACCATGTTCGCCATCACGCAGACGCAAAGGTTCAAGGCCGCAGTAGCGGGAGCAGGCCTGTCGAACTGGCAGAGCTATTACGGTGAGAACTCGATCGATCAATGGATGATCCCGTACTTCGGGGCATCGGTTTACGACGATCCGGCGGTGTATGCGAAGAGTTCAGCCATCAACTTCATCAAGAAAGCAAAGACCCCTACGCTCGTGGTCGTAGGAGATCGAGACGGGGAGTGTCCTGCGCCGCAGTCCTATGAGTTCTGGCATGCGCTGCGGGATGAGCATGTGCCCACGGAGCTGGTGGTCTATCCCAACGAGGGCCATGGCTTTGTGAATCCAGAGCATCGGCGGGATGTGATGGACCGAGCTGTGGGGTGGTTTGAGAAGTACATGCCGGAGGGGCAGGGGACAACGGAACGAGGGAACTGAGCGATCAGACTGAGGAGGGCGCCGAGCAAACAAGCCGCCTGACCTCAACATGCTGTTCACGACCTGACTTTGCTCGCCAATGATGGTTGGGCTGAGTCTATGTAAATACAGACAATTGGAGGGTGGGAGAACCCTGCCCTGATACACTTTTCTTTGGAGCAAAACGAGCGTGGTCACCAGACCGGCTGCATGGAATAGTGAAATGCCGAAGGCCGGTGCACTGTGCGCGAGGGCTGGATTGAAGGCCAATGGCGTGCGCGGGAAAGACTCGCTTTTAACCCTTATTTTCTAACGGATTTGGAGAGACCGTTCCGCGGTGAGATTGGGCGGGGCGGGGAGGATTCATGCGGCGGTATCTGACGCTTGTCTTCATGGTGTTTTTGGTCATACCGGCTGGGATTTCGTTTTCCGGCTGTACCCGCAACCCGGCTGGGAACTACTGCAACGGCCTGGGCTACGGATTGAAGGATACGGACGTATACAGGATCGACCTGGAGCCGAAGACGACCGGGCTTTCCCTGGCGTTCGGGCAGGAGCAGCAGATCAATGCTCCCCAGGCGTTCACGTGCAAGGGAGTCGGCGCGAATGCATCGGCATTCAACTATTCGACGACCAATAACAAACTGGTCGACATATCTCCGACTGGCCGGATTTGCGCGGGCACCTGGAACCGGAATTCGGGTGGCGGCATTCCGGATTTCACAATCTGCAATTTCCCCAATCCAATACCTGCAACCAGCGGCCTGCCGTACACCTCCGCCTACATATCGGCGTCAGCGGATGGAGTCACATCGAATCCTGTCCAGGTTTTTGTGCACGCCGCGGTGAGTTCGGTTTCGCTCGCTTTGGCGGGCAACCAGCAATGCTATTCGCAGGGGGCGAGCGCCCAGCTTGATTCAGAGGCTTGCTTCTCGCAAAACGGGCAGCAATTTGAGTTCTGCGCTCCGTCGTCGGTCTCGCCGGCGAACTATGCCTGCAAATTGCCGACTGGGGTAACGTCAGTTCCTTCGTGCTCCAGCTCGATCGGCACACTCTCATACTCGGTGAGCACCGGCAGCGTGGCAACGCTGAATGCCGCGACCAACGTGATTACTGCGGCACAGCCGGGAACCACGGCAATTCAGGCATCCGTTGCGGGCTCGGGATCTTCGGCGGGGTACTTCACCACCTGCCCGCCAAAGTCCATTTCGGTGACGTTGAACGGCGGCACAAATGCCACCGTGACCAAGGGTGTCACTCAGAACCTGGTCACGACAGTGGTAGATACGAACAACAACGTGATCTCGGGACTGACACTGGATTATCAATCCACGAACCCGCTGGATATCTCCGCTGGCACGGCTGGTTCGGTGCTTGCTTCCTTCCCGGGTGCGGCGTCGGTTTATGCGATTTGTCAGCCTTCGGTCTGCAACCCAGCACCAATCAATCAGGTGGGACTATTCGGCACCGGAGTGCCGATCTCCAGCAATGCCGTGAACATCACGACGCCTGGAACGGCGAGCACGTATGTATGGTTTGGGGCACCGGGACAGTCGCAGTATTTCGTTCCTTATGACCTGGTGGGGAACTCCTTGGGTTCCACCGTCAGATTGCCTTATGTGCCGAATTCGATGGTGATGGATCGCGACGCAACGACGATTTACTTCGGCTCGTCCCATGCGCTCATGTCCTACACCACAGCAGGCAACGCGGCTGCAAATCCGCCGGACACGTCCGTTCCGGGTGTGGTGCTCGCCGTATCGCCCGATAACAAGCAGGTATTGATTAACGATCAGTCCAGGCAGGTGTTCTACATCTACAGCACGGCCGGAACAGTGGCAGCTACCTTTAGCGGGCTGGGCACCGCGGCGCAGTGGACGCCAGACGCAAAAACTCTCTATGTGACAGACAGCGCTTCGGCAGGCGCCGGGCATACGAACACGCTTTACGTATACAACGCCAACACGGGTTGGACGACGTACGATCTCAGCACGTCCGGTGGAGCTACGAATCTCACGTTGGCCATTCCGAGCGTTGGGGCCTATCTAAGCGGCAACCCAACCGTCGCGCACACGTGGTGTCCTTCGGGAACCGCGACCAACTACAAGAGCATCGTGTTCTACCCACAGGGAGACTCGGTACCCGCGCAGACAGATGTGCTGGGAACAACTACGGACGGGCAGCATGTGCTTGGCGCTGCTATCGTGGGCGGCGGAGTGCAGTTATCGGATATCGGTGTGACCATTCCCTCGACAGGTATTACGACCAACACACCCAGCGGCCCCCAGACCGTCAATTTGCCGGATGCATGCCCGCAAGCCGGACAAACCCTTCAACCTCTCACGCTGCAGCACACCCTCAATCAAATTGGCGTGAGCGGGATCAATGCAACAGCATTGAACGCCATTGTGACATCGCCTGCGCAGAACCTGGCGTTTCTCACGTACGATGGCACGACGCCGGGAGGCAAACTGCCTTACTACGCGCCAGGTGCGAAGGGCACCATTGGAACCTTGAATTACCTCATGCTCACCGGAGGCAACGCGGTTCTGGCTCCGATTGCGGGTGCGTTCAGCCTCGATAACCAATACTTCTTTGTCTCGACGTCGGGCGATGGGCAGATCCACTTTGTGAAGACGTCAACGCTGACCGACACCCAACAGATCAATCCCGGACTGCCGGCATGTTCGCCGGGAAGCGATCCGAATTGCGTCTTCAACAACACCACGCCGCCTGCATCCGGGACGGTTCCGGCTACGGTCATTCTGGTGAAGCCGAGAAATACGGTGTAATCGGATCCCAGCTTAAAACGAGAAAAGGCCGGCGAGTTGCCGGCCTTTTTCTTGGCTCGTTGGGTTAGTTTGCTGGTTTCTCCGCGCCGTCTTTGGCCCCGTGTACCGCGCCCTTGGTTGTGTTCTTTGTTTTGTTCCAGACCTTTTTCGTGCCGTGGGCCGTTGCATGCGCCACCTTTTTGCTGTCTTGTTCCGTGACGTTCGCAGCTTTCTTCGTTCCGTTTTCGGTGGCGTGGGCAGTCTTGACGGTTCCTTCCTTCACGGCATGGCCCGCATCCTTTGCGGCGCTCTTGGTCTCATGCCCTGCTGCTTTTGCGTCCTGCTTTGCGCTACTGTCCTGGGTTGGGGAATACGGTTGACTCCATCCGAGAGTTGACGCCAGAACCAGGGCGGCTCCCAGAAACTTGGCAGTGAGAGATCGCTGAGTATGCATGGCTTCGGAGCATACAGCCCGTTGATGCAGTCGTACAAGGGCGTTCATCGAGAGGAGTCCGGCGATTGCCCACAATGCGCAGGGAGAGTTGTGGGCAGCTTAGTCCCCAGTGCCTTGGTCTTGTCTCGGCTTGGCAGTTCTCTGGTCTCTGGGAACGATCTCCAGAGGATAGCCGGGCTTGAGGAGCACGTCTCCCCCCGTCGAGAAGAATGCAAACGCAACACCGGTGATGGGGATCATGTAGCCGGATTTGAAGACGGAACCTGAGATTCCATCGACCAGATCTTTTGAGCCAACGCTGACCCCACCTCCGACAAGCATGTTGGTGATCTGGCGTGCCCGTCCGGCTTCGATTTTGCCCTCGTCTCCTTCCTTCTTCGGGCGCAATAGCATCGGCTGATCGAAAACGAGCATCAAGTGTCCGCGGCGGAAGAAGCGGCGCGCGGGAGTAGAGACGAGGTGGCCGGAGTAGTCGCCGGAGGGACACTTCACCGAGAAGGGAGTTCCTGTCTCCATCCATGAGGAGGCGTAGGTCTGGAGTTTGCACGTCTCGGCGACGGCGAAACTGGAGAGACAGAAAAGTGCGAAAACGAGGAAGAAGGTTCTGGTGGTTTTTCTCACGATGGATTTCTCTTGGCGAAATTCGAAGGACTGATTATACGGGGGGAAGTTTACGGCTGGTTCAACTCAACTGGACCCGTCGTATTACCTCTTCCGCAAGGGCTGCCGGCAGCCATGTCTGGCGATGAGCGGGAAAGAGGCTGCGGGGCTGCACGATAGAATCAGAGCATGATCAAAGGGATTTCGATCCTGCGTCCGGCTGGCGATCAGGCTGTTTATGACAGGCTAAGCAGTTTCCTTGCAGCCATGGGATTCGCACGTGGCGCGGGATGGGATGAGCCTGCAAGTAAAGGTGCGTCGTTTTTAGCTCCGTTGGGAAATCTCGAATTTGTGCACGGGCAGCTTCCTTCCGTCTCGGATGTGATGGTCGAGGTCACTTCGCTCGACCAGGCTTACCAGGCCGCGGAACGATGGCTTCGCGCCAATGGAGGCGACTCAGCGGCCAAGCCCTTGACTGAGCCGGAAGACACGCATTGGAAATCGCGCATGTTTACCGTTGAGCCGGAGCCGGGCGTTGCATTTATATTCTGGGCTTGGACGGATCCGCTGAGAGGAAAGCTGGTTGCGCTGGAAGGCGATCTATCGGCCGAGGGAATGAAGTTCGCAATCGTGGTTGCCCGTTGGAATGCCGTGATTACCGACCGGCTGCTCGAGGGCGCGCTGGACGCGATGTTAAGGAGCGGTGCGAGGCGCGAAGATATTCAGATTGTGCGCGTGCCGGGGGCATGGGAGGTTCCAGCCGCAGCCAGAACGATCGCGGAACAAAAGAAGGTGGATGCGATCGTGACGCTGGGATGTTTGATCCGCGGTGAGACGGCGCACTACGAAGCCATCTATAACGAGGTATCGCGCGGGATCGGACAGTCGCAACAGGACACGGGCATACCGCATGGGTTCGGCGTGTTGACGTGCGAGACACTGGAGCAGGCGCTCAATCGCGCGGGGATCAAGGCCGGGAATAAGGGATTCGAAGCGGCCGCCGCCGCAATAGAGATGGTAAGCGTCAAGCGGAAGATTGCGGAAAGCGGGAAGGCGTGACCGCTGGTTCGCGGAGAAAATCGCGAGAGCTGGCGATGCAAATGCTCTTCCAGGCCGAGATGGGAAAGCAGACGCCTGACCAGGTCCGGGCCACTTTCTGGAAATCAGTGGATACGGCGGAGCCCGAGACTCGCGGGTTCGCTGAGGATCTGTTCCGTTCCGCCATTGCAAACCAGGAGAAGATCGACGAGCTGATCGCGGCGAATTCGAGGCACTGGCGGCTGGAAAGGATGCCGGCGGTGGATCGCAACTTGCTGCGAATGGCGATAGGCGAAATGCTCGGTTTCAAGGGCACGCCTTTTCCAATTGTGATCAATGAGGCGCTGGAGATCGCGCGCCGGTATTCCGCACCGGAATCAATCAATTTTCTGAATGGAATCCTGGACGCGATAGCGCATGGGCTGCTGCCCAAGTAGGGATAAGAGGCGGCCGGACAGAGTAGAATTGCGAAACGCCGAAGTTGGCGAGGTTACAACTGAATTCAGGTCGAAGGCGTCCAATGCCAAAGAGCCGGGACGAAGAACTCCGAGGTCTGGCGCAAGGCTTGGAATAGCGTGAATTCAGCGCGCGAGCGTATTTGCGGCGTAACATGGATTTTTGGCTGGTTCAGGTAGGGTCAGAACCGTTGACGGTAATCTGGCGTATTGAAAAGAAGGAGAACAATTATGAGCGACGAGAGAAGTGGAGTTCAGGGAGTTGCGTGGTTTCTGGCCGGACTTGGGGTAGGCGCGTTGATTGGCGTTCTATATGCTCCGAAGAGCGGCCGCGAAACCCGGGAAGACCTTGCGCAGGGGGCGCGCGAAGGAAGCGAATACCTGCGGGCGCGCGGGCGTCAGGCAGCTGAGCAGATGGGGCAGTACGTAGATAAAGGTCGCGAGCAAGTGAACCAATACGTTGGACGCGGACGGGAGATCGTTGACCGTGGGCGCGCGCAGTGGGAAGACTTCGTCGAGCGCGGCAAGAATATCGTGAGCGATCAGACCACCCGGGTCGGCGCAGCGGTAGAAGCAGGCCGCGATGCATACCAGGCAAATGCCCAGAAGCCGGCAGAGCCGACTGCGTAAGGACAAAGAGTCAAGCCGCCGGGGCTGACAATGGTCGGTCCCGGCAAGCTTGTATGAACGATGCGTTCTCTTGAGTCCGCAGAGGCGCTGAACGGGACTTTCAGGAAGGTCAAGATCGCGCCGGTGCCGAGATGAACTATCACAGCGAAACATTCTGGTTGATGATTTTTGTAGGCCTCACGGCGGTGGCACTGTTTGGGCAGTTCATCGTCATGCTGGTGGCCTACTTCTTGGTGCGCAAAAACATCAAGACCGTGCAGGACGAAATCAGCGAGGTTCGTTCGACCGTGATGCCCATGATCAATCGGTCGAAAGAACTGCTGGAGAAGGTTGCGCCTAAGGTCGAGTCGGTTGCCACCGACGTGGCGGATATGGCGCAGTCAGCACGGGAACAGACGGCTCACATTCGTTTCACCGCGGATGAAGTTCTCGCGCGTGTCTATCGGCAGACGAGCCGCGTGGACAACATGATCACCAACGTTGCGGACGGCATGGAACACGCCGGCACTGTAGTTGCTGATTCTGTTACAAAGCCTGTAAGACAGGTATCCGCGATACTGGCTGCAGCGAAGGCCTTTCTCGGCGTGCTTGCGACCGGTCGTCGGCCGGATCGGCAGGCGGATGTCGTTGCCGATCAAGACATGTTCGTGTAGCGCTGGCCGGCACCAATCCGGCGGGTTTCACCCGCGCTTTGTTTTGGTGTAGTCTCCTCTACACAATGAAAAGCCCGTCACGAGCTGGATTTCTGGCCGCATTCGTTCTCATCTGTTCTGTAGCATTCGCACAATCGACCACCCCGAAATCTTCGCTGTTGGTGCTTTCGAAACACGATCACACGCTGGCAATTGTTGATCCCGCGACTTTGCGCGTGGTGGCCCGAGTGCCCGTCGGTGACGATCCGCACGAGGTGGTTGCGTCTGCAGATGGCCACACTGCCTATGTCTCCAACTACGGGTTTGGAGCATTTCATACCCTCGCCGTCGTAGATTTGATCGCACAGCATGAAGAGCCGTTGATTGACCTCGGCGCTCTGCGCGGGCCCCATGGGCTTGCCTTCCAGCAAGGGAAAGTTTGGTTTACGGCTGAAGCTGCGAAGGCCATCGGCAGCTACGATCCAGGCTTAGGAAAGGTGAACTGGATCATGGGCACCGGGCAGAACCGCACGCACATGCTGTATGTATTCCCCGACGCGCAGAAGATTGTGACCACAAATGTGAATGCAGCAACCGTGACAGTACTTGAGCATACGGAGGGTCCCGCCGGTGCGCCTCCGCCTCCACCACCCGGAACTCCGCCGCCGTCGCAGGCGACACCCCGCAGGATCCCTGGACCTCCAGGCGGTGATTGGAATGAGACGGTAATTCCGGTGGGCCGAGGCGACGAAGGATTCGATGTTTCGCCGGATGGCAAGCGGGCCTGGGTCGCGAATGCGGCAGACGGAACGATTTCAGTGATCGATTTCGAGCAGAAGAAAGTGACGGCGACGATTCAGGCGAATACGCGCGGAGCAAACCGCCTGAAATTCACGCCAGATGGAGCGCGGGCGCTGGTTTCAGCTGGACCGGAGTTGATTATTTTCGATGTGGCCACGCAGAAGGAAGTGAAGCGGCTGCGAATAGGACATGGTGGTGGCGGGGGCATCCTGGTGCAGCCCGATGGACAGCGCGCGTACGCGGCATTTGCTGAAGATGGGTTTGTGGCTGTGGTGGACCTGAAAACCCTGGATGTTGTGGGCAAGATCGATGCGGGACCGAATCCGGACGGATTGGCCTGGGCTGTGCAGCAATGACTGCGACAAGTTTGAATCGAATAGTGACCTGCGATAAGGCCGGAACTCGCTGAGTCCCGGCCTTTGTGTTTCTTGGAAATGAATCAATGCAAATCTAACTGGATCACCTGAATGGAGTAAGGTGGCAGCGTGAGTGACAGATTGCTGCTGACATTGTGGAGAGTGGACTCTACCGGAATCACTCGCTTCGGGTCGTCGATCGAGTTTGTGGTCTGGGTGTCAGGTGCGCTGAGGCGAATCAACTTTGCATCCGCAGCGGGATGAGCACCGGGCAGCGCGAGACGAACCGGCTTCGCGTCCGATGATCCGTTGACGAGCTTGAGGTACAGCTGCTTCTTCGCTGTGTTGACGGTCGCAGAGTAGAACAACTTCGGACCTGCATTTTCGATCTGCGATGCCACCGTGTGATCGCCGAGATACGAGCCAAACATCACTTGCGCGTAGTAGCTTGGCGATCCATAGCTCGAGCCTGCGTTGTAGCCGATAAGGTCGCTCTCCCACTGCATGCCGCCTGGGTTGACGTTGACGAAGAGCGGCGCGTACGAGGCCATGATAATGAGGTCGCTGTTCCGCTCAAGTCCCGTCATCCAGGCCGCATCGCCCAGCGCGGCGTTCATGTTGGAGGTTGGTGAGCCCTCGCGGGTGGCCCATTCGCCTACGAAGATCTTCGGGCCGTTGCGGTCGATCTTGTCGTAGTGATTGGCATCAGCGAAGTTCTTCGTGGTCCGTACGTAGTAGTGATCGTCCTGCACATCAGGCTTCATGTCTTTGAGAGGCATGGTGGCGATGAGTTGCAGATCCGGGTATTTCGCTTTGATGGCTTTGTAGAACTGCGCGTAGCGTCCTTCGTAGTTATGCGAGCGGTCGAACTGGTCTTCGTTGCCGATCTCCACATAGCTGAGCTTGAAGGGTGCGGGGTGCCCGTCTTTGACGCGCTCGGCTCCCCACTTGGTATCGGGGCCGCCGGTTACATATTCGATTTCATCGAGCGCATCCTGGACGTAAGGCTCGAGGGCCGGACCGGGCTGAGTGGTCTCCTGCGAGAGAGAATAGCCGGCATAAACGGCGAGCAGAGGCTGCATGCGGAGGTCTTCGCACCACTCAAGAAATTCGAGCAGGCCCATCCCGTCCGAAGACTGGTAGTTCCACGGGCTGCGGTGAGTAGGCCGATCGACGAACGGACCGATGGTCTTCTTCCATTCGAAACGCTCGTTGATGTGGTCGCCCTCAAGGTAATTGCCGCCGGGGAACCGCAGAAACTGCGGGTGCATGGCAGCCATCTTTTCCATCAGGTCGATGCGGAAGCCGTTGGGGCGATCGTGATAAGTGGGTGGGAATAAAGAGACGAGTTGCAGCCACAGCGTTCCGGCGTGACCAGCGGTGATGGCAAGGTGATTGGCGGATGAGGGCTGAATGGCCCCAGTCTTGAGCTTGAAGGCGTATTGCTTCCAGTCGGAGGTGAGGCCGCTCACGGTTGTCGTCGCGACGGGTTTACCAGTGTTGTCGCTAACGAGACTGACGCTGATCGGACCGATGGATGTGGAGTCAGCCTTCGCGTAGAACGAGCCACTATAGGTGGCATTCGGACGAAGAGCCATGCCCCACCAGCCCTCATTGAGGACCCCCGCCTGATTCCGCTGATCGGCCTGCGTGATCTCGACCTTGAGGCTCGTTGTGAGCGCGGAACTGGGCCCGGTGGATTTATCGTCTGACATCTTCGCGATGGAACTGCCGTCCTCGACGAGATACCAGGAGTGAATGCCGCTCCAGTCGCCCCGGAAGGTGCGGTTGCGGATCATTTCAGCGTACAGACCGCCATCGTAGGAGTAGTTGATTTCCTCCGTCATGAGGCCGTAGAGGATGGGGCTGACCGCGGTGGTGGGCTGGTCGGGGTGCAGGGTGAGCGTGGCTGGCTTGGTTTGGGCAGAGAGAGCAACGGTAGACAAGAAGAGAGCCGCGACGGGCAGCAGGCTGGCAAACGTTTTCTTAGGCATGTGGTTTTTACTCCGAAACGGGTGACGGGCCAGTATAAATGCTTTGCTTTAGCGCTGGCGGAGATGGCTCGAGCAGCCGCCTCTTTGACAGGTAAGTTGTGGGTTGGTACGCTTTTAGAGGGCGCATCCCGGCTGTTCTGCCGTTCTCATCTGCCCTTCTCAAGTAGCGTCCCCGTCGTCTAGCCCGGCCTAGGACACCGCCCTTTCACGGCGATAACACGGGTTCAAATCCCGTCGGGGACGCCAAAACCAAGTCTCAGCCCGCCTCTCGTAGGATCCATATACAAACTAAATGATTTAAACGATTGGAGTTAATGTCCATCTTTGTCTCTTTTTGTCTCTGAGAAGCTCGCCTTGCCACGGGGTACCGATACGGGTACGATGTCAACATCAAACGGGGTACAGGGAATGAAGCTGACTGGCACGAAGATCAAGAGGCAGCCGATTACGGAGCGCGACGTGAAGCTCACAGACGGTCGGGGACTATATCTGCTTGTGAAGAAGAACGGCGGCTCGCGGCTGTGGCGCTACAAATTCAACTTCGGAGGCAAAGAGCAGCTAATGGCGTTGGGAGAGTATCCCGTAGTCACTCTGGAGGCTGCACGCCAGAAGCACCTAGCAGCGCGGCGTCTGCTGGACGCTGGGATCAATCCGATGGACCAGCGGAAGCAAGACAAGGTCACCGGTAAGGTCTTCGATGAAGTGTTCACCGAGTGGTATAGCAAGGAACGGTCGGGATGGAGTAACCGACATGCTGGATATGTGCTTCGGCGCTATCAGGCAGACATCAAGTCAAGCCTGGGCGGCCTAGGCATTGGGCAGGTCAAAGCGACAGATGTTACCGCTTGCGTGCTCTCAATCGAAGGCCGAGCAGCAGAAATGGCCCGGCGGGCGCTATCTACGATCAACAACGTGTTCGTCTTTGCAGTGACCCGTGGTTACGCTCCGACAAACCCAGTGGCGGGTATCAAGCCCTCTGCGCTCTTCAAGCCCGCACCAACAGCTAATTTCGCTCGCGTCTCTGACGGAGACCTGCCTGAACTCCTTCGCGCACTTGATAAACTGCCCGGCACAGGAACCGTCAAACTCGGTGCGAAGCTCTTGGCGCTTACCATGCTCCGCACACGGGAGCTTACTGAGATGCGCTGGTCCGAGATATTTGACCTGGACGGCAAGGAGCCGATGCTGAAGATCGAGGCGTCCAGGATGAAGATGCGAGTCGAGTTCAAGCAACCATTGAGCTATCAAGCCGCCGAAATGTTCCGTGCATTACGAGTGCTGAATGGTGACTCTGAGTTTGTGTTTCCCGCAGACCGTGATTCATCGAAGCCGATCAACAGTGTGTCAATTCTTCGCGCCATCGAGCGAGCAGGCTACAAAGGACGGCAGACAGGCCATGGTTTCCGTTCTCTGGGTGCAACTGTGCTCTCGGAAAATGGCACCTCCGACCGCGTGATCGATGCGATTCTAGCTCACAGCCGCAAGGGCGTCATTGGAGCTTACGTGAAGGATCAGCGCATTGCCGAAAAGAGGGAAGCACTGCAGTGGCTCGCAGACCACTATGACAAGCTAAGAGCGATATCAGCAGTGGCAGCTTGAGCAAGGTCGGGAGAAAGGTCGACATGTGTGTACCAATCCGTCCGATCTTCACGGTTACCAAACAGAGGGTCTCTGAATCCGCGCAAAGGGGCAAGTGCATCTAAACAAGTGATCAACAAATTTGTTGATAAATATACTTGACACGGAAGGCTAAACATTTATACGATACGAAGTACATGAGCAACCCATTCTCAGAGGCGCTGAAACAGGTAGAGGCAGAGCTAGCCGAAGCTGACGCTCTCGCAGTCGAAGTCGAGCGGAAACGGGCGGCCCTGAGGCAAGAGGCTGCGGTGCTCCGCGCTCGGTTGGGCGTTGTGCAGCCGGAAGATCAGTCGCTTACCGATGCGGTTCTGATGGTTGTAAAGGGGTGGCCAGGTTACGCCACAGCCGGTGAAGTAATGGAACGTCTTTTCATGATGGGGTTTCATGTACAGACCGCATCAGTCGCTACAATCTTGTGCCGATTGGCGAAGAATGGGCAGATCGAAAGCCTGGTCGGCCCCAATCGCACTGCAGGTTACGGCTGGAAGACTGAAGTAAACAACCGCGACATGCAAGCCGCTAGACGCGCAGCGACAGTAATCGGGAAGAAAAGAAAGGAGACCTTGGAGAGCAAAACAAGATAACTTAGACAGACCCTCTTAAACATAGATTTTTCGTACCATTCATAGCTTCCTGCACTCGCAGGACAGATCCCTCTAACCGTTGAAGTGACGTCGTGCCAGCATTCAAAGCTGACATGCTCGTTCTGTTTCTGCCTCACTGCCTTGACCGGCCCAGGCGTCTTCGTCGCCATGTGGCTGATCGCGAACGCAGGAGCAGGTGCGTCTCTCCGCACTTCTCTCACTCAACATACCTTCATTCTCATTTTCATTACATTCGTAGGAGGCCATTTCTCTTGGAGAAGTGTCATCATCGCTTTCTGCGTCTTCGTGAGGTCCTGACGCTGGTCGGATTCTCGCGGGCGCACGTGTACAGGCTCGTTAAGGCCGGTACGTTTCCTAATTCCATCAAGATCGGAGACTCCGCTCGCTGGCTCGAGCACGAAGTCCTGCACTGGATGGAACAGCAGATCGCAGTTAACCGGGAGCTGGCAGCCTAGATGACTCCCCAAATTAAAACTGCAGACTCTGCCTCCAAACCCGCTCCTCAGAAGCGGAAGAAGTCTCTCTACAAGGACATCAAGCCAGGTACCCGTTATGGTCAGTGGGTCGTAATCCGCTTCGATGGAATTGCCAAGTCTGGCCATGCTGCCTTCGTGGTTAAGTGTGATTGCGGTCGTGTTCGTAGGATGTCAGGTAGTCATCTGCGTACGGGAAAGTCTATGAAGTGTCAGACTTGTTCTGCACTCCGGAGGGAATCTCTTCGCCGGGAGCAGCGTATCTTTGGCGATGGCCCGGTCGATGTGGTGCCTGCAACTCGTCTCCGGCATACGCCGAGGTTCAAGCAGCTCGCGATTCTTGCAATGACATCATCGGACATCCCCGGTGCCGTCTCCCTGTTGCTCGAGGTTCCGCGTAACGTCCTGGAAGCGTGGGTCGAAGAAGGCTCGCAGCAGGAGGTGGCGTGACGACCATCCCTACGCCCTGGTTAGCGTTCTATCCTGATCGCTTCGTAAAGGAGACGCAGCAGCTTCGCCCCATCGAGGTCGCTGCTTATTACCGTCTGTTCGAGAGCTACGCTCAGGCAGGGTCTATTACGAACGATGACTACATGTTGCGGGAGATCGTACGGTTGGACTCAGAGCTGACAATCATTCATGCCGTAACGGGGACGAAGCCCGGTTACGAACACTGGGTCGAATTCACCAGCGGTATCGTTCAGTCTCTGCTCAGTCGTTTCTTTGTGCAGGCTGAGGACGGCACGTATCGGCACGAGGGATGGGACAGGGAGCTGTCAAAGGCGCAGCGTCTCTACGAGTCGCGCAAGCGTGGCGGCCTGAATAGCTCCCTGATTAAGAATCAGGTGCAGGCCCATGACAACAACCAGAGTGATGAGCGGGATCGTGAAGTGACAACCTAGAGCGACATCAAGACTGAGACCTCGAGCAACACAGAGAACTCAGATCCTGAACAACAACAAGATCTAGATCCGAGATCTAAAGCAAGAAACAAGAACGAGAACGACAACGGGTACCGGGAAGCTGAGCCGACAGCTGAGCCATCCTCTGGCTTCGCTCTGCCCTAGTCTTGCAAGTTGTAGGGCAGAAGAGCAGCAAGTGAAAGACTCGCGATACAGGCGCTTCAGGCAGCAGGATGGCTACCCAGTCTGCTTTGCACCGCTTCGAGGCTGGTGGAGTGTTTTCCGCGCTCCATCAGCCCGTTTTCATGTATCCCATGTGACATTGACGACTAGTTTTGCCGGTGGGATACTTCGTCCATACATCTACAAGCCTAAATCGGGAGCGTAAGGCACAATTGATCCGGTCTCAGGTTGTATCCAAACAGCGGGTTGCTGACCATGGCGAAGTGATGACCGGTCAACGAGAAGTAGATTCGATGATCGGTATGGTGGAGCAAGAGGCACTTCGTATCGAGTCGCGCTTCCTTGAACCCGCCTGCGGTGATGGAAACTTCCTCGCAGATGTTCTCCAGCGGAAGCTCTCAGTAGTTGAGAGGCGATATGCCAAGTCTCAGTTGGAGTATGAGCGGTATGCAGTGCTCGCGATTTCCTCCATCTATGGAATTGACATCCTTCAAGACAACGTTGAGCAGTGCAGGCAGCGACTGTATGACCTACTCGAGTCAGGGTATCGCCGCCTGTTTAGCGGAAGGGCCAAGCAATCCTGCCTGGACGCTATCCAGTACATTCTGGAGCGCAACATCGTATGGGGAGACGCACTCACGCTGAAGACGGTTGATAACAATCCGGGCTATATCGTTTTCGCCGAGTGGTCGCCGGTAAATGGAAGCCTGCTCAAACGGCGCGACTTCACGTTCCGAGAGCTGCTAGCACACCAGAGCACTAAAGAGTTGCCACTCTTCTCTGATCTCGGCGACGAAGTCTTCGTACCCACGCCAGAGAAGGAATACGCTCCTGTTCACTTCCTGGAACTCGCCCATGGTCACCACGAATAACTACAATCCTGACGTTCTCTCCTGCCTCGCCAACCTGAGCAGCGATGAGGTTTTTACGCCACCGCAGCTGGCGAATCAAATGCTCGATCTCCTGCCAGCCGACCTGTGGACGGATGAGGCGAGCACATTTCTGGACCCAGGCTGCAAATCGGGAGTGTTCCTTCGAGAGATAGCAAAGAGGCTTGATGCCGGGCTGCGTGCCAAAATCCCCGATCTCCAGAGGCGGCTGGACCATATCTTCAAGAACCAGATGTATGCAATCGCCACGACCAGCCTGACTGCCCTGCTCGCCCGCCGGTCTGTTTATTGCTCCAAATCTGCAAACGGGAAGTATTCAGTTTGCGAAGCCTTTAGCGATACAGATGGGAATGTTCGCTTCAAGCGCATTGAGCACTCATGGAATGGCGATGCACGGTGTGGCTATTGTGGCGCTGGTCGGGCAGACTATGAACGTGGCGCAGACCTGGAGTCCCACGCGTACGAGTTTATTCACACGAAGTCTCCGGAACAGGTATTCAAAATGAAGTTTGATGTCATCATCGGCAACCCACCTTACCAATTGAGTGATGGGGGCCACGGTGCAAGCTCGACACCTATTTATCAGAAGTTCGTTGAGAGCGCCATCCATCTCAAACCACGCTACGTCGTAATGATCACTCCCTCACGTTGGTTTGTCGGCGGCAAGGGGCTGGACGAGTTTCGAGCAAGAATGCTCAAGGACCGCAAGCTGCGCTACTTGGTGGATTACCCAAAGCTCTATGACGGATTCCCAGGGGTCAAGATCAGAGGCGGTGTTTCGTATTTTCTCTGGGATCGTGACTACGATGGACCCTGTACTGTGCAAACGATGTGGGATGGCGCACCGATTGGAAAGCCGGTGCAACGGTATCTGGATTCCTACGACGTCCTGGTTCGCCGTAATGAGGCCGTGTCTATCATCGACAAAGTGCTGGCATACCGTGTCAACGGTAAAGCTGAGCAGATGCTAGACAAGCGGGTTTCAAGCAACAAGCCATTCGGGCTTCGTACATTTTTCCACGGCAGTGAATCGCCACAAGGGCTACGCTCTCCTGTCAAGCTCTATGGCTCGCAGCGAATCTCATGGGTCGAGCGGGCGGCGATAAAGACAAACGCTGAGTGGATCGATGAGTGGAAGGTCCTGATGACCCGAGTACAGGGGACGAGCGCAGCGATCGAAACGAAGTTCCTCAGCAACCCAATCATTTCAGGACCCGGAGAAGCTTGCACCGAGACCTATGTTGTTGCCGGACACTTCGACACTCAACAGATTGCTGCCAGGTACGCTGGGTACCTACGAACAAGATTCGTCCGGTTCCTCGTCTCCCTACGTAAGGCAACGCAGGACGCACCCAAAGGGGTGTACGCGTTCGTTCCCGATGTTCCGCTTGGGCGCGACTGGAACGATCAAAAACTTTACAAACGCTACGGTCTCACTGCTCAGGAGATCGCCTTTATAGAATCGATCGTCAGCCCTATGGATGATGCGAGTGATGAGTAGGGAGTTCTTTCCAGCCCGTCCTGCCTTGAGGCCCACAATCTATGCCTACCGAGATACCAACCCGCAATACAAAGGTCTTCTCAAGATCGGATACACGACTCTGGACGCACAAACCCGGGTTGCGCAACAGTATCCAACCAAGAAGCCTGGCAGGCTGCCCTATGAGATTGTGCTCGCAGAGTCCGCCATGCGCAACGATGGCTCGGCGTTCACCGATCGTGACGTTCACAGGATTCTTCGGAGCGTTGGTGTTCAGAATCCGAGCGGGGAATGGTTTCGCTGCTCTGTCGGGCAAGTTCGGGCTGCGATCAATTCGTTATATGCAGGGCAGCAACTTGAACTTAGCCGCACTCTGGCCTTTAAGCTGCGTCCGGAGCAAGAAAGTGCGATAGAGAAGACCTCAAACTATTTTGAGAGCTTCCGTATGGAGAACCCAGGGAAGACTCCACACTTTCTCTGGAATGCCAAGATGAGGTTCGGCAAGACTTTCGCCGCCTATGAACTGGCTCGCAGGATGAAATGGACTAAGATCCTGGTACTGACCTTCAAGCCTGCAGTGCAGAACGCGTGGGAGGAAGATCTCAGCAGACACATCGATTTCCAGGGTTGGCAATTCATCAAGCCTGGTGGTATGTCGCCTGAAGGTGCCGACAAGAGCCGCCCCATTGTCGCGTTCGGATCATTTCAAGACTACTTGGGAAAGAACCGTAGCACTGGTGGCATAAAGACCAAAAATGAATGGGTGCACGCGACGAACTGGGACTGCGTGATCTTGGACGAATATCACTATGGCGCGTGGCGGGAAAATGCCAAAGAATTGTTTGCGGCCGAAGGTCGCGAAGAGATCAATTTTGGCGAAGGTGAAGGCATTGAAGACTTCGACGAAGAGATCCTGCCCATCACCACCAATCACTACTTGTACCTCTCGGGAACGCCATTTCGGGCCATCGCGTCTGGGGAGTTTATCGAAGAGCAGATCTTCAACTGGACCTATTCTGATGAACAGCGAGCCAAGCTCGATTGGGCAGGTGACGACAACCCCTATGCCATGCTGCCTCGCATGGTGCTTCTCACCTACCAGCTACCGGATGAGATCCGAGAGATCGCCATGCAGGGCGAATTCAATGAGTTCGATCTCAATGAGTTCTTTTCAGCAGCTGGAACTGGAATCCACGCCCGGTTTAAGTACGAGAGTGAAGTTCAAAAATGGCTCGACCTCATTCGAGGTGCGTTTTCTGAGACTACGGTTGACAACTTGAAACTTGGCGCTCAGAAGCCGCCGATGCCATTCTCCGACGCCCGCCTGCTGAGCCTACTCTCGCACACCTTCTGGTTTCTTCCGAGCGTGGCATCCTGCAACGCGATGCGGAACCTCTTGGCAAAGAGGCAGAATCGCTTCTACCACGATTACAAGGTGGTCGTAGCAGCCGGTGCGAGCGCGGGCATTGGCGCATCCGCTTTGCCACCGGTACTAGACGCCATGGACGATCCTCTTGAGACGAGAACCATAACCTTATCCTGCGGGAAGCTGACCACGGGGGTCACGGTCAAGCCCTGGTGCGGGATACTGATGCTTCGGAACTGTTCCAGCCCGGAAACGTACTTCCAAGCGGCATTTCGGGTACAGTCCCCGTGGACCATCCGGAACAACGATGGAGTGTCTCCGAACCAAGAGGAGATCCTGAAAGAAGAATGCTACGTGTTCGATTTCGCACCAGACAGGGCACTCCGCCAGATTGCCGATTATAGCTGTCGTTTGAATGTGGACGAGTCCAATCCCGAGAAGAAGGTGGCGGAGTTCATAAGCTTCCTGCCCGTGCTCGCGTACGATGGCAGTTCGATGAAGCAGGTGGATGCTGCTGGCATTCTCGATATGGCCATGAGCGGCACAACTGCAACTCTGTTGGCACGACGTTGGGAAAGTGCTCTGCTGGTCAACGTGGACAATGACACATTGCGCCGCCTTATGGGTAATCAGAAGGCGATGGAAGCGTTGATGAGTATCGAAGGTTTCCGGAGCCTGAACCAGGACATTGAGACCATCATCAATAAATCGGAGGCCGTGAAGAAGGTCAAGAAGGAAAAGAACGATGAGACGTTGACGACGGCGGAGAAAAAACGCCTCAGCGAAGAGGAAAAGGAATACAAGACAGTACGTAAGCAGATCCAGGAGAAGCTAATTAAGTTTGCAACGCGAATCCCTATCTTCATGTACCTAACCGACTACAGGGAGCGAACCCTGAAGGATGTCATCACGCAGCTTGAGCCTGGCCTCTTCAAAAAGGTTACGGGCCTGACCGTCTCCGACTTCGAGTTGCTCGTAAGTCTGGGTGTGTTCAATAGCGCCTTGATGAACGATGCTGTTTACAAATTCAAGCGTTACGAGGATGCCAGCCTGAGCTATACGGGGATCGACAAGCACAAGGACGAGGCTATCGGCCTTTACGATACTGTGCTTTCCCGGGACGAGGCGCGCTCGGTTTACACCAATATTCCACCGCTGGCGAACTGAAGCCGGGGAACTTATCAGCTGCAACTTCCGAGTCATGTGTCACATACTCTCTCGCTGCTATACTTGTCCCCGCTCGTCATGGCTACTCCGGTCCCGTTACCTCCCTTCACCCCCCAAGGTGTATTGCCTCCGTACGTGGGATCTCCCACGCAGTCAAACGGGATGTCGCCGTACAAAATCTCCTTGCTAGAATTCGCGCAACGGTTCTCCACTTCCCCCCAGCGCATCGATATCCTCAAGGGCTTTATGGCACATCGAGGAAGGCTCCTTTCGGCGGGTATCAAGGGCTTCCAATGGTTGGACGGCTCGTTTGTAGAAGACATTGAGAGCACAGAAGGTCGTCCTCCGAGTGACGTGGACGTGGTCACGTTCCACGGCAGGTCGCCAGCAGTGATGGCGCAAGCTGATTGGGTGGCTTTCTTCAAAGCGAATCTGGACGTCTTCGATTGGCGGCAGAGTAAACCCAAATTCAAGGTGGATGCATACTTTGTCGATTTCTTTGGAGGGCCGGAATATATCGTGAAGATGGCCTCGTTTTGGTGTGGCCTCTTCTCTCATAGAAGGGGCGCAGGATTGTGGAAAGGTATGATTCAAGTTTCTCTTGATGGGGCAGAGGACGCAGCTGTAAACCAGTTCTTGATTTCAATTTGAGGTCCTTGGAATTGCCCAGATACCTGAGATCGAGCGAGATTCGCGCGGAACTGGCTTCGGTCGAGAGCTTGCTGAGTGAACTGCCTGAAGTCGATGTCGTTGGGCGTAACAGCCTGGAGGCGCTAAGAGCATCGCTTGCTGAGGACCTTCGTCAGATCGAAGAAGGTATCGACACACTGGCGTCCATCGCACTCTACTTTGGAGGCGGGCCGGTCATCGGGAGCACCGGCATCGATGCCCAGTTTGCATCGAAGGTGATCGCGAGCTACCAGGATCTCGTGTCCAAAATTCTTACTAATCCAGATCCGCGTTCCGAGGAAACACATGTAAGGGCAAGCGGAAGCGTCGAACACTTGCACGTAACCGCCTTGCTTCACGGCTCAATGGGTTTTCTCATCGAGGAGATCGAACCGCGTGCAGTTCCCCTATTCCCAACGCCACTGAAGCAGGCCACCGATCGGGCCGATGATGTAATCGTTAAGCTGGCAGACGCTGGTGATGAAACATTCGAGCAGCAGGTCGAGTATCTTGGCCCGCCAGCATTCAACGCAGCACGGCATTTCTTCACCACGCTACATCGAGCAGAAGCCACTATTCGCGTGGTTGATTCGTCGCATGATGCGACTCTGCGTCGGGATGACGTTGATCGCGCCTTCGTTCGCCTGGAAGACTCATCCGTGGAAGAGAACGATATTACCGAGGAAGGTCTTCTCGTGGGAATCATTCCAGTTGGCGGCCGCTTCGAGTTCCGGCGTGACAACGGCGAGCTGATCGCTGGAAAAGTGGCACCCACTCTTAGCGAAGCATATCTGAGGCGATTGGAGAGCGAGCAGGCCATTGGCAGACGTTGGAGGGCGACGATCAAGCGTCGAGAAGTCCAGAGATTCGGTCGCGTGAAAGAAACATACAAGCTGGTGGACTTGAAAGACGTATAGCCACTACTCCTGGCATCTGCCTACGTCCCGTCATCAGCCGAAGTGACTCAGACTTTTTATTTCGCACCTGGAGCCGCGCGACTGAGACACGTTCCCCCAAAATCCAAAGCTCAACATCTCATTCGCCCCCTATCCCCTCTGGCTACGGATGAACAGCGATTGGTGCGAGAAAGTGGTAATTAAAGGGGTACCCGGTTGTGGAAATCATTGTATCTACATTTAAATGAATAGCATAGCATCTCTGTTCAAAGTCCGTCGGGGAGGCCAAAACATCACAGCTCACTGAATCCGCTGCTGACAATTCGCACACACGCTTAGCTTCGTTCGTGAATACGTCAT
>Ga0207694_10001349_pt1 | contig 21141 bp, 23 predicted proteins | sample KBSC34metaG_FD_184353 | JGI IMG/M metagenome (GOLD analysis project Ga0207694, IMG submission 184353) | Corn rhizosphere microbial communities from Kellogg Biological Station, Michigan, USA - KBS C3-4 metaG (SPAdes) (version 2) | ecosystem: Host-associated > Plants > Roots > Rhizosphere > Soil... | reverse complement strand
CCGCGAAGGCGACGGCGGCCGGCAATATGAGGAACGTCCGCGCATCCGCACCTTCGATGACCGCCAGGGCGGTCACGGGAACGGCCATGGCGACGGCGACCACCAGTCGAACGGCGGCGAGCATGCACCGGTGACCCCTGTGCAGATCGAGTTCCCGCAGCCGGTCATGGCCGATGCGGCCCCCGAGGAGGCCCCAGCCGAGGCAGCGCCGCCCGTTCGCCGCGGCCGCCCGCGCCGCCCGCGCGTCGAGGCGACGGAGCCGGCCGCCGAAGGCTGACCCCCGACCAACCTTATTTTCCTTAAACGGCGGCGGAGCCAGAACTCCGCCGCCGTTTTGTTTTCCGGGGTCTTGGAAGGGCTCGGAGCCTGCCTAAATATTAGGCTGTTTCAACGATCGATGGCCGTGCCTCAAAGAGGGCGGCCGCATGTGGGGTGCCTTAAGGCAAGGACCCTGTAACACCAGAGGAGTGCCTGTATGGACTTCGAAACCTATACCGAACGCGCCCGCGGCTTCGTGCAATCCGCCTTTGCACTGGCCCTGCGCAGCAACCATCAGCGGCTGACGCCCGAGCACATGCTCAAGGTCCTGCTCGAGGACAAGCAGGGGCTGGCCACCAATCTCGTCCGCGCCGCCGGGGGCAATCCCGAGCAGGCGCTGGCCGCCGTCGAGGCGGACCTGAACAAGCTTCCCCGTGTCGAAGGCTCGGGCGCCGGCCAGCCGCAGCTGACCCCTGAGGTCGCCCGCCTGTTCGACAATGCCCAGAAGATCGCCGAGAAGGCCGGGGACAAGTATGTCACCGCCGAGCGGCTGCTGCTCGCCATCGCGCTGGAGGCCGGCACACAAGCCGCCAAGGCGCTGGCCTCGGCCGGGGTGAATGCCCAGGCGCTGAACCAGACGATCGAGCAGGTCCGCAAGGGCCGCACCGCCGACAGCGCCAACGCCGAGGACAGCTTCGAAGCGTTGAAGAAATATACCCGCGACCTGACCGCCGCCGCGCGCGAGGGCAAGCTGGATCCGGTGATCGGGCGCGACGAGGAAATCCGCCGCACCATCCAGGTCCTCTCCCGCCGCACCAAGAACAATCCGGTGCTGATCGGCGAGCCCGGCGTCGGCAAGACCGCCATCGTCGAGGGGCTGGCTCTGCGCATCGTCAACGGTGACGTGCCGGAGGGGCTGAAGGACAAGCGCCTGCTGGCCCTCGACCTCGGTTCGCTGATCGCCGGCGCCAAGTTCCGCGGCGAGTTCGAGGAGCGGCTGAAGGGCGTGCTGCAGGAGATGCAGGCGGCCGCCGGCGAGATCATCATGTTCATCGACGAGCTGCATACGCTGGTCGGCGCCGGCAAGGCCGATGGGGCAATGGATGCGTCGAACATGCTCAAGCCCGCCCTGGCGCGCGGCGAACTGCATTGCGTAGGCGCCACCACGCTGGACGAGTACCGCAAATATATCGAGAAGGACGCGGCGCTGGCCCGCCGCTTCCAGTCGGTGTTCGTGAACGAGCCGACGGTCGCCGATACGATCTCGATCCTGCGGGGGCTTAAGGAAAAATACGAGATGCACCACGGCGTCCGTATCACCGACGGCGCCATCGTCTCGGCCGCGACCCTCTCTAACCGCTACATCACCGACCGCTTCCTGCCGGATAAGGCCATCGATCTGGTCGACGAGGCGGCCGCGCGGCTGCGCATGGAGGTGGATTCCAAGCCCGAGGAGATCGACGAGCTGGACCGCCGTATCATCCAGCTGAAGATCGAGCGCGAGGCGCTGAAGAAGGAAGACGACCAGGGCTCGCGCGACCGGCTGGAGAGACTGGAGGTCGAGCTCGACGAGCTGGAGAAGGAATCAGCCGACCTGACCGAGCGCTGGCGCGCGGAGAAGGAGAAGCTGTCCTCCGCCCAGAAGATCAAGGAAGAGCTGGAACACGCACGCACCCAGCTGGAACAGGCGCAGCGTTCAGGCGACTGGGCCAAGGCCGGCGAGCTGACCTATGGTGCGATCCCCGAGCTGGAGCGGCGTCTGACCGAGGCCGAGAAGGCCGCGGGCGACCAGATGCTCAACGAAGCCGTGCGCGACAGCGATATCGCCTCGGTGGTCAGCCGCTGGACCGGCGTGCCCGTGGACAGGATGCTGGAGGGCGAGCGCGAGAAGCTGCTCAGCATGGAGGAGCGGCTGCGTGCCCGCGTGGTCGGCCAGGAGGAGGCTGTGGTCGCCGTCTCCAACGCAGTCCGCCGCTCGCGCGCCGGGTTGCAGGACCCGAACCGGCCGATCGGCTCGTTCATGTTCTTAGGCCCGACGGGCGTCGGCAAGACCGAGCTCACCAAGGCGATCGCCGAGTTCCTGTTCGACGACGACAGCGCGATGGTCCGCATCGACATGTCCGAATATATGGAGAAGCACTCGGTCTCCCGTCTGATCGGCGCGCCGCCGGGCTATGTCGGCTATGACGAGGGCGGGGCGCTGACCGAGGCGGTGCGCCGCCGGCCGTACCAGGTGATCCTGTTCGACGAGATCGAGAAGGCGCATCCGGACGTGTTCAACGTCCTGCTGCAGGTGCTCGACGACGGGCGGCTGACGGACGGGCAGGGCCGCACGGTCGATTTCCGCAACACGCTGATCATCCTGACCTCCAACCTGGGGTCGGAGATACTGGCGAACGAGCCCGAGGGCGAGCTGCTGCCCTCGGTGCGTGAGAAGGTGCTGCAGGTGGTCCGGGGCGCGTTCCGGCCGGAATTCCTGAACCGGTTGGACGAGATCCTGATCTTCCAGCGCCTGACCCGGGGCCAGATGACAGTAATCGTCGATATCCAGCTGGAGCGGCTGCGCCGGATGCTCTCGGACCGCAACATCGCCCTGCTGCTGGATCAGAAGGCGACGGCCTGGCTGGCCGACGCCGGCTATGACCCGGTCTATGGCGCGCGGCCTCTGAAGCGGGTGATCCAGCGCGCGCTGCAGAATCCGCTCGCCGAGCTGATCCTGAAGGGTGAGGTGCGCGATGGCGACACCGTGTCGGTCGGGGCCGGTTCGGAGGGGCTGACCCTTCGTCCGGATCGTGCCGGCGCGGCCGAGCCCGCGGCCGCCGCCTGATTCACTCCAAAAAGGGGGGTTTTCGGAACTTGCGCCTCCAAAGCTGTGTTCCTGACGAGGAGACAACTTTGGAGGTTTCTCATTATGTCGAGAACATTTGGAATGGTCGCCGCGGCTGCGCTTCTAGCCAGCGTGACGGCCTTTGCGCAGAACGAACCGTCTTCTTCATCGTCTTCCGACCAGGCTTCGGCTCCCGCCGCTGCCCAGGCTGACGATTCGGCGAATTCGGAAAAGCCGATGAAGCATCATCGTCATCACGGGTCGGGCGGCCACATGGCGACCGGCAGCAAGGCGACGGACATGAATGCCGACAAGCTGAATGCCTGCATGTCGAACGCCACGCCCACCTCGCAGCAGGAACAGTGCCTGAAGTCGGCGTCCGGTACCGGCAACGGCTGATTGAGCGGTCAGAAAACGCCGTCCCGCCTGGCGCGGGACGGCGTTTTTTTGTGCCTTGAATAAATTGCAGGACAGTCATTCCGTTTTGGAAAAATGATAAGACAAAGTTAATGACCGAATAAAATAACTGTTGCTGATTTGTCACGCCAACTCCGTAAGATATTTATACGGAACCTTTCCCGGGAACTCCCCGAAGTAACTGGACGTTCGGGTCGTTGATTGAGGGCGTGGTGGAAATTTCCCCATGACTTACTCAGGCTCTGTCGGGTCTAAATCACGACTTAAAAGGTGTTTTATTATGCGAAATAAACTCTGGTCTTTGACTGGCCTCGCCGCAAGCCTGCTTGCCGGTTCGGCGATGGCGCAGTCCGCCAGCTCTTCGAACGACGGCTGGATGGACGATTGGTTCTCCTTCGGTCCGGGTCAGTGGTATGCGGGCGCCAAGGCCGGCATCGGCTGGATGGATCATGACACCCGTCTGCGTTTCACGTCCCCAGGTGGCGTTCCGGTCCGTGGCAATGCCCAGTATGACGACGGCTATGTCGGCGCCATCAATGGCGGCTATGCCTTCAACAACGGCTGGGATCTCGAGCTGGAAGGCCAGTTCCGTTACAACGACGCCAACCATATCCGCGGCTATGACAAGGGCTTCGTGCGCGGCTCGATGCGCGACTACGCCATCATGGCCAATACCTATTACCACTTCCCGACATTGGATCTGGGGCTGCCCTTCCATCCCTTCGTCGGCGCGGGCGTCGGCATGGCCGACTACGTGCCCTATCACATCCGATCCGATACCATGCCCTATCCGGCCTCCGTCGGCGGGCCGGACAGGTGGGGCTTCGCCTATCAGGCGATGGGCGGCGTCTCCTATGACCTGACCGACAATATTTCGCTCAGCGCCGAATATCGCTGGTTCAGCCGCACCGACCAGAACTACCCGCGCGGCGTGACCAACGATTACGACCAGCACTCCTTCCTGTTCGGCGTCCGCTATTCCTTCGGCGCCCCGCCGGTGGTCGAGGAGAAGCAGGCCGCCTATGTTCCGCCGCCGCCCGCCCCCCCGCCGGCGCCGCGTAACTATCTGGTTTTCTTCGACTTCAACAAGTCCGATCTGACCTCGGACGCACGGCGCATCGTCGACCAGGCGGCCGACAACGCGCAGAGCGGCCACATCACCCAGATGACCGTCACCGGCCATACGGACACGGTGGGTTCGGACGCCTACAATATGCGTCTCTCGCGCCGCCGCGCCGAATCGGTCGCGGCCGAGCTGGAGGCCAAGGGCGTTCCGTCCAGCGAGATCGAGATCGTCGCCAAGGGCAAGCGTGACCTGCTGGTTCCGACCGCGGACGGTGTGCGCGAGCCGCAGAACCGGCGCGTGCAGATCGTCTTCGGCGGCGGCCCGACCTCATAAGGCGGCAGCTGCCTGACGGCAGAAACGGAAACGGCGCTTCCCACGGGAAGCGCCGTTTTTGTGTGGGCTATGCCGGGCTGGTCAGCGCTTGGCGCTGACCGGGGTGGCGGCCGGCGGGGTGTTGCTGCTGACCGCGACTGCCGCCGACGCGCCCGATGTCGCGGGGGCGGTTCCGGGCGTTCCGGCCGCGGCGGTGGTGGTGGCGGGCGCGCTGTCCACCGGATCCGGCGCGCACAGCGCTACCGGCGCCTCGACATTCAGCTTGCGGCCGACCGAGAAGCGCTCAAGCTCTTTTTCCGTCAGGGCCAGGACCTTCTTGAACAGCACGTCCTGCTGCTTGCAATAGTCCTCTTCCGAGAAGCCGTTGCTGCGCTGAGATGCCTCGTTCGCCAGCGAGGTCACGAACGCGTTCATCTGGGTCGAGCCGGACTTGCCGTAGGCTTTGGAGAACGCCTTCTGCAGCCGATCCGCATCGAGCTTCAGCGTCGTCTTGAACTTGGCGGTAAAGCTGTTCCACTGCTCGGCGCTGCACTTCAGCCCGGCGACCATCAGCTCGGTCTGCAGCGCGCGAATGCCGATCCCCGCCTGATCCGGCGTCGGCTTGCAGGTGTCGCCCGGCTTGGCCGACGCGGCGGCGGTCGAGGGGGAAGAGGTGTGGTGAGAGGAAGAATGCTTGGTCGATTTCTTGGTCGAAGACGACGTGTCGGCGAAAGCCGAGGCCGTCATCAGCGCCGACGCCGCGGCGAACGCGACCGCGAAATGAACGGTCCGCCGCGAGCCCGCGGCAGAGCCCAAACCACCAAACCGACCCATGAGTCGCTCCCTCACAAAATCCATAACCCCCCTTCTGACATGACCCGCGCGCCAACGCAAGCGATGTATGTGTGGAGGAAAAATCTTTATTTTACAAAGACTAGTGATCATTTCTTGAGTCTTGAGTCGCAGAATTGGGCGGGATGGCGGTTTCGCCGGCCTTGCCGAAAATGACCGAAGCTTTTGTTTCCCTTCGTTAAAATTCTTGCATGTCCAGGCCGATAACATGATCTTGATCAATGGGCTGCGACGTTGCCGCGCGTAGTCTGGCGCATCGCAAGGGTTGCGTTACATCTGTACGCGGTGTTGACTGCTGCCGTTTAAGAACGGGGAAGGTCCGGACCTCCGATGGATTACGAGAGTTTCTTTGCCGAGCGCGTTTCGGCTCTGAGGGATGAAGGCCGTTACCGCGTTTTCGCCGAGCTTGAGCGTCGGGTCGGCATTTTCCCGAAGGCGCGCCTGCACAGGAACGGCGTCGCGAAGGAAGTCACCATCTGGTGCAGCAACGATTACCTGGCGATGGGCCACCATCCGGTGGTGCTCGATGCGATGCATGGCGCGCTGGACCGCAGCGGCGCCGGCGCCGGCGGCACCCGCAACATTTCCGGCAACACGATCTATCACGCTGAGCTTGAGCGCGAGCTGGCCGACCTGCACGGCAAGGAATCGGCGCTGCTCTTCACCTCGGGCTATGTCTCGAACGAGGCGACCCTCGGCACGGTGGCCAAGCTGCTGCCCGACTGCATCGTCTTCTCGGATGCCGACAACCACGCCTCGATGATCAACGGCATCCGCAACAGCGGGGCCGAGCGCAAGATTTTCCGCCACAACGACGTGCAGCATCTGGAAGCGCTGCTGGTCGAGGCCGATCCGAACCGGCCTAAGATCATCGCCTTCGAGTCCGTCTATTCGATGGACGGCGATATCGCCCCGATCGACCAGATCGTCGACATCGCCAAGCAGTATGGCGCGATGACCTATCTCGACGAGGTCCACGCCGTCGGCATGTACGGCCCGCGGGGCGGCGGCATCTCCGAGCGTGAGGGGCTGGCGTCGCAGATCGACATCATCGAGGGCACGCTGGGCAAGGCCTTCGGCGTCGTCGGCGGCTATATCACCGGATCGTCGGCGCTGGTCGATTTCGTCCGCGGCTATGCCCCCGGCTTCATCTTCACCACGGCGATGCCGCCGGTGGTCGCGGCCGGTGCGCTGGCCAGCGTGCGCCATCTCAAGCATTCGACGATCGAGCGCCAGCTCCAGCAGGAGCACGCGGCCAAGCTGAAGGCGGCGCTGAAAGACGCGGGCCTGCCGGTGATGGATTCGAAGAGCCATATCGTGCCGGTGCTGGTCGGCGACCCGCGCCTGTGCAAGGCGATCACCGACGAGCTGATGGACAAGCACAGCATCTATGTGCAGCCGATCAACTACCCCACCGTGCCGCGCGGTACGGAGCGCCTGCGGCTGACGCCGACGCCGCTGCATGGGGACGCTGAGATCGCGGGCCTGATCGAAGCCCTGACCGAGGTGTGGGGCAGGCTGATGCGGCGTAGCGCCGCCTGACGGCGGCGTTTAGCGCAGCTTCTCTTCCAGAAGCCGCAGCAGATCGCTGGGGATCGGTTCGTCGAGGACGGGGCCGTACAGTCGCGACAGGTGATGGTTCAACCAGCCGTCGAACACGGGGTCGGCCTTCGGCTTACCCCGGACGTTCATGTCGACCACCCTTGTGTCGCCGGGTCCGTTGCACCCGTCTTCGGCCAATAGAATACCCATCGCTTACTACTCGGTTCACACTCGATGCTGCAGCGCGGTAGGGGCGCGGCTGCATGGACAGGATCGCCTGGACCCGTCGCTTTCAATGAACACGCCAGGGCAGCAAAGGTTCTCAGCGTGTTAAAGAATTTCAAGAATGCGGCCGGGCGGTCCGGGCCGGATCAGCCGCCCGCATCCTTGGCGAACGCATCGATCTTCTTCGCCAGCGCAATATCCCTGCCGGTCAGTCCGCCGGCATCATGGGTCGACAGAACGATGTCTACGCGATTGTAGACATTGAACCATTCGGGGTGGTGGTCGGCAGCCTCGGCGGCCAGCGCGACCCGGTTCATGAAGCCCCAGGCGGCGGAGAAATCCTTGAACTTGATCGAACGCTCGATGGCGTCGCGGCCGGCCTGAAGCGTCCAGCCGGCGTCCAGCTCGGCCAGGGCGCTCTTCCGTTCGGCATCGGACAATGTCTTCATGAGCTGTTCCTCCGTTATTCGGCCTGCGGCGACGGGATGGCGGTCGTGCGCAGGACCGGGTCCGGCGCCAGCAGCGCGATCGCGAAGCCCAGGATAGACATTGCGGCGCAACCCAGGAAGGCGAAATGGAACCCGCTCGCCAGCGCATGCCCGCTCCCAGCGGCCAGGCCGCCTCGCAACGTGGAGAGGCGCGCATGGGTTCCCATCAGCGCATTGAAGCGGCCGACCAGGATCGCCCCCACCATCGTCGCCCCGAACGAGCCGCCGATCATGCGGAACAGCAGCGTCCCGCTGGTGGCGATGCCCAGGTCACGCGTCTCGACCGCGTTCTGGACGGTCATGGTGATACAGGGCTGGATCAGGCCGATCCCCGCGCCGACGACGATGACATAGACGGTGGTGAGGTAGTGGCTGGCGTCGTCCTCGGCCGTTCCCATCAGCACCAGCCCGGCCGCGGTGATCAGAGAGGCCAGCACCATCAGCCATTTGGTCCGCCCCAGCCGCCGGGCCATGCGCCCGCCGACATAGGAGAAGACGACAAAGGCGAACAGGAACGGCATCAGCAGCACGCCCGATGCGGCGGCGCCGACACCGCGCATGAACTGGAAATAAAGCGGCAGCAGAAAGGTCGCGCCCAGCATGCAGATGGCGTTGCAGAAGGACAGCGCGAAGCCGGACACGGCGATGGCGTTGGTGAACAGCCGGCCGGGGAACAGCGGATCGGGCCGCGCCCCTTCGATCCGGGTCAGCAGCAGCACCGCCAGCGCCGACACGGCGCCCAGGCCGATTATGATCGGCGAGGTCCAGTCATATTCGTTGCCGCCCCAGCTCATCAGCAGCAGGCCGGCCGTGACCGCCACGGTCATCAGCGTGGCGCCGGGATAGTCGATCACGGCGCGCTGCCGCTCGCGGCGCGGCAGGATCCCCAGCGTCCGCACGGTCAGCAGGAAGGTGACCAGGCCCAGCGGCAGGTTGATCCAGAAGATCGCCCGCCAGGACAGATGGTCCGTCAGGAACCCGCCGGCCAGCGGGCCGACGATCGCGGCGGCGCCCCACGTGCCGCTCAGATAGAGCTGATAGCGCCCGCGTTCGCGCGGCGAGGCGACATCGGCCATCACCGCATGCGACATGGCGATCAGCCCGGCGCCGCCGACGCCCTGGACGGCGCGGAAAGCCGCCATTTCCAACAGCGTCTGCGCCAGCGCGCACAGCAGCGAGGCCAGGGTGAAGATCGCGATCGACACCAGGATCAGCCGCCGGCGGCCGTAACTGTCGCTGAGCTTGCCCAGGATCGGCGTCGCCGCGGTCGAGGTCAGCAGATAGACCGACACGATCCACGACAGCTGCCCGAAGCCTTTGAGGTCGCCCGCCATCGCGGGCACCGCCGGCACCACGATCGTCTGGTCCAGCGCCGACAGGAAAATGCAGAGCGCCACGCCCCACATGATCCGCATGACCTGCTGATGGGTGAAGACGGCCGGGTGTTGGATTTGCGCGCTGGCGACCATGGTCGGGTACGGATTTACCCGCCGGTCAGGTCCTTCAGCAAGCGTCCGATCAGGCCGCCGTCGTTCTCCTGCGGAGGGGGCGGGGCGGTCGGCTGGAAGCCGGGCGGGCCGGGCAGGTTTTCCGGCTGGGTCTCGGCCAGCACGGCCTGCGGCATGCGGGCCAGCGCCGGCAGGTCGCGGACCGGCAGGTTGGTCTCCGCCGCGGCCATGAATTCGTGCCAGGTATGGGCCGGCAGCATACCGCCGGTCACCTTCTTCATCGGGCTGTTGTCGTCATTGCCGAACCACACGCCGGTCGCCAGGTCGGCGGTGAAGCCGATGAACCAGGCATTGCGGTAATCCTGGCTGGTGCCGGTCTTGCCGGCGGCTGGCCGGTCCAGCTTGGCCGCCTTGCCGGTGCCGTAGGCAATGACGTCGGTCATCATGCTGACCAGCTCGGCCACCGCCTCAGGCGGGGCCACCTGGCCGGGGCCGCCGCCCTGGCGCTGATACAGCACCTTGCCGGAGGTATCGGTTATCCGCTCGATCGCATGCGGCAGCACGCCGATCCCGCCATTGGCGAAGGCGGCATAGGCGCCGGTCATCTCCAGCAGGGTGACGTCGCAGGTGCCCAGCGCGATCGACAGGTCGCGCGGGATCGGCTCGGTGATGCCCAGCCGGCGGGCCGTGTTGCGCACATTGTCGATGCCGGCGAAATCGAGCACGCGCACCGCAGCGGTGTTGATCGATTCCGCCAGCGCCTGGCGTGCGGGGACCATGCCGTGAAAGCCGGGCTCGAAATTCTCCGGCGACCAGGTGCCCATGTGGATCGGGCTGTCGTCGACCAGGCTGTCGGGCCTGAGGCCGCGCTGCAGCGCGGTCAGATAGACGAAGGGCTTGAACGACGATCCCGGCTGGCGCTCGCCCTGGGTGGCGCGGTTGAACTGGCTCTCCGCATAGTCGCGCCCGCCGACCATGGCGCGTACCGCCCCGTCGAGGGTCATCGATACCAGCGCCGCCTGGCTGGCTTTCAGCTTCGGCGCCGGGCCGGTCAGCGTGTCATAGACCTTCTGCTCGGCCAGCCGCTGCAGCCGTGGATCGATGGTCGTCTGCACGACCACATCGCGGTCGATCGTGCCGATATAGGCCTGGGCCTGGGCCGCCGCCCAGTCGGCGATGTAATGGGCGTTCTTGCTCAGCGTCGCCGGATGGATCTCCGGCGGCGGGGAAGACATCGCCTCCAGCATCTGCTTGTCGTCGATATAGCCCTCGTCATGCATCGCCTGCAGCACCAGCTGGGCGCGGTCGAGCGCGGCCTTCATGTCGGTGGCGGGGGAGTATTTGGACGGTGCCTTGAGCAGCCCGGCGATGATCGCCGATTCCTGCAGCGTGAGCTGGGTCGCCGGCACGCCGAAATAGGTCTTGGCGGCGGCATCCACGCCAAAGGCGCCGGCGCCCAGATAGACCCGGTTCAGATACCCGGTCAGGATCTGGTCCTTGGTGTAGTACCGCTCCAGCTGCACGGCCAGCAGCGCCTCCTGCAGCTTGCGCTTGAAGGTACGCTCCGGCGTCAGGAACATGTTCTTGGCCAGCTGCTGGGTCAGGGTGGAGCCACCCTGCGACGTGTAACCCCGGCGGGCATTGGTGACGAGCGCGCGCGTCAGGCCGAGCGGATCGACGCCGAAATGGTGGTAGAAGCGCCGATCCTCGATCGAGATGACGGCATGGACCAGATTGGGCGGCAGCTCCGACACCGCCAGCGTATTGCCGTAAAGATCGCCGGATTGGCTGAGCACAGACCCGTCGGCGGCCAGAAGCGTGATGCCGGGCCGTTTCTTCAGCCCGGCGACCTGATGCACATCCGGCAGGTCCGAGGCATAGACCGCGAGCAGGATGCCGAAGCCTGCCACCAGCCATATGCTGGCGACCAGCACCCACTTCCCGACAAAACGCAGGACTGGATGAGACCGCCGCCGCTTGCGCGGGCGTTCATCCCAGGAAGGTCCCGACTCGTCTTCGTCGTACATAGGGAACCGATTACTCGCTTTGTTCGTCGTCCTCTATCGTGTCGTCGCTTTGCGGCGAATTTGCGGTCGTCCCGCCGAACATGCCGTGCTTGCGCAGCAGGTTGCGCAGCTGGTGATAGGCCATGCCCAGATGCGCGGCGGTGCGCTTCTGGTTGCCGCCGAACTGGAGCAGCGCCACCTTCAGCGCATCCTGCTCGATGACGGCTATATGCGCGAAGAAATCATAAGGTTCCGCCGGCGGGGCCGCGGGCGGCGGCGGGGCAGCGGTCTTGGCCGGGGCCGCCTGAATGCCGGGGCTGAGCGGCGAGTTGCGCGGGCGGAAGGCGGACTCGAACGGATCCAGGATGATCCGGTCGATCGGCTGGTCGCTGTCGGCGGCGCGATAGACCGCGCGCTCGACCACGTTCTTCAGTTCCCGCACGTTGCCCGGCCAGTCATGGGTCTCGAGGATGCGCTGCGCCCGCTGGGTGAAGCCGGGGAAGACCGCCAGCTTCATCTCCTGCGCCATCGCCAGGCCGAAATGGCGGGCCAGCAGCATGATGTCGCCCGGCCGCTCGCGTAACGGGGGCACCGTCACCACGTCGAAGGCCAGCCGGTCCAGCAGGTCGGCGCGGAACTTGCCCCTCTCCGCCTCGCTCGGCAGGTCGACATTGGTGGCGGCGACCAGCCGGACATCGACCTTCACCGTGGTGGACGAGCCCAACCGCTGGAATTCGCCATATTCCACCACGCGCAGGATCTTCTCCTGCACCGCCATCGAGGCGGAGGCGATTTCGTCCAGGAACAGCGTGCCGCCGTCCGCCCGCTCGAAGAAGCCGTCGCGCCGCCGGGTAGCGCCGGTGAAAGCGCCGGCCTCGTGCCCGAACAGCTCGGCCTCCAGCAGGGATTCGCCCAGCGCGGCGCAGTTCAAGGTCAGGAACGGCCGTTCCCAGCGGGGCGACAGATAGTGCAGGCGGGCCGAGATCAGCTCTTTGCCGGTGCCGCGCTCGCCGATCACCAGAACCGGGCGGTTCAGCGGCGCGGCGCCCGACACATGCTCCAGCATGTCCAGGAACACGCTCGCCGAACCCAGCATGGATTGGTTGGGACGTATGGGGGCCATGCGCCTCAATAACAGATTCTGTTACGCGGTTAACGAAAAATGTCACACCGCCGCGTGCGGACCGGTCTGGATGTGCCCGCGGGTGGAAAACTGCAAGATTATAACGCCATGGAATCGCTTGATTTTCCGCGGAAGCGCCAGGAAGCTCCGATCGGGCCGGCAAACTGGCACGCCTCGTGCAAAGACGGTGCCGTAGACCATTTTTAGGAATCGTGCCATGGGCATTTTCTCGCGTCTCAGCGACATCGTGAACTCGAACATCAACGCGCTTCTGGACAAGGCCGAGGATCCGGAAAAGATCATCCGCCTGATCATCCAGGAGATGGAAGACACCCTGGTCGAGGTCCGTTCCGATGCAGTCCGGATCATTGCCGACCGCAAGGAAGCCGAGCGCCAGATCGCCCGCCTGACCGGCGAGCGCGACGACTGGGAAGGCAAGGCCGAGCTGGCCATCAGCAAGGGCCGCGAGGATCTGGCGCGGGGCGCCCTGGTCGCCAAGAACCGGGTGCAGGAGGCGCTGGACGCCGAGACCAAGCATCTCGAGGAGATCAACAAGGGCCTCGAGCAGCAGGGTGAGGATATCGCCCGCCTCCAGGTCAAGCTGGACGACGCCCGCAAGCGCGAGGCGCTGATGATCTCCCGCCACAAGAGCGCGACCTCGCGCCTGCAGGCCCGCCGCGCCACCTATGACAACCGGATCACCGGCGCACTGGGCCGCATGGAGGCGATGGAGCGTTCGCTGGACCATCTGGAAGGCAAGGTCGAGGTCTATGAGCACGGGCGCAACAGCCTGGCCGATGAGATCGCGGCGTTGCAGACCGACCAGGCTGTCGACGACGAGATTGCGCGGATGAAGGAAAAACTGTCGACCCGGACCTCGGGCTGAACCTAAACTCCGGCCCGCGAAGCGAGGCGAAAGAGAGCCAAGGAAAAAACGATGTCTGACATCGATCTCAATGCAGTCGTCCTGGTGCTGGTCATCGTGGTTCTGCCGTTATGGATGTTCCTCCATTACGGCTCGCGCTGGCGGTCCAATCGCGGCCTGGCGGCGCAGGACGAGAAGCTGCTGACCGATTTGTGGGATGCCGCCCGCCGGATGGAAGAGCGGCTCGACAATCTCGAGCGCGTGATCGGCGCGGAAAATCAGAGGAAATCATGATCTATCGTTACGGGCTTTATCGCGACCCCGCCCGGGGTTGGATCGCCGGTGTCGCCGCCGGCCTGGCCGAGCGTTTCGGCGTCAGCGCCGGGGTCATCCGGCTCTGTTTCCTGCTGATGGCGTTCATGGGCACCCCGGTGCTGGCCGGCGTCCTCTATGCGGTTCTCGCCGTGCTGATGCCGGCCCGGCCGCTGATCATCGACGCCCGTCCGTACCGCCGCGAGACTTGGCGCCGGGAGTACTGAGCGGTGTGGCACGACCTCTTCTTCTATCATCCGCAGACCATCTGGGTGCTGGTCCCGCTGACGGTCATCGTCGGCGCCTTCATCACCAAGTGGCACAGCACCAATGTCAGGCTCGACATGGTGCGCGCCGGCAACGGCGACGTGATGCAGGACGTGCTGGATAGCCTTCGGCGGCTGGAACAGCGCGTCGAGAACCTTGAGCGCGCGGCGATGACCGCGGAGACCGAGCGGAAATACTACGCCCTGTAATCGGGGGGCGCTTCAACCGGCCTCGGCCGTGTCGGGAGATTTGGGCGATGTGGGTTTGGGAAGTCGTCTGGGTGGTGATACCGCTGGCTTGGATCCTCACCCGCTTTGTCACCCGGTGGCAGCGCAATGCGGTCGAGATGGAGCTGGCGCGCGGCGGCAATATCCAGGCCATGCAGGAAATGCGCGATGCGGTGCTGCGGCTGGAACAGCGGGTTTCGAATCTTGAACGGGCGGTGATGACCGCCGAAGAGCATAGGAAATATGCGCTATGACCAACAACAACCCACAAGAGCCGTTCGGGCCTGGGCCGACGGGTCTCTATCGCGATCCCCAGAACGGCAAGATCGCCGGTGTCTGTGCCGGGCTGGCCGCCTATTTCGGCGTGAAGGTCGGCGGCTTGCGCGTCGCCCTGGTCCTGCTGTCGGTCTTCGGCTTCTTCGGACCGGTGGTGGTGGCTTATATCGTGCTGGCGGTGCTGCTGCATCCCAAGCCCGCCCATCTGTTCAAGGACAAGGATGACGAGGCGTTCTGGCGCTCGGTCGTCCGCCGCCCGGCCGATACGGTCAGCGGTCTGTCACGCCGTTTCCGCGAGCTCGACCAGCGGATGGCCAAGCTCGAACGCCAGGTCACCTCGCCTGACGAAGTGCTGCGGGCCCAGTTCCGGCAACTCTAGCCGTAAGCATGCAGCCCGCTGCCGTGGCGTCTCAGCCACGCGCGGGCGGCCTTGGGGTCGGCGTCGGTCAGGGTAGCGCAAAGCCGCCAGAAGCGGATGCCGTGATTCATTTCCATGAGATGCGCCACTTCGTGGGCGACGACGTAATCCAGCACGAATTCCGGCGCCAGGATCAGCCGCCATGAAAAGGCGAGCCGGCCGGCGCCGCTGCAGCTTCCCCAGCGCGAGCTTGTATCGCGCAGCGTGATCGCCTTGATCGGCCGGCCGACGATGCCGGCCTTCGCGTGGGCGCGCGCCGCGATCTCCCGCTTCGCTTCGGATTTCAGGAAGTCGGCCAGGCGGCGCGGCAGATGCTCCGGCGCGCCGGGCACGGTGATGATCCCGGCTTCGCGTGACGGCAAACCGCGCAGGCGGCTCGTATCGCCCCGGATCAGATGGGATACGCCCAGCACGGGAACCGTCGCGCCATCGGCGAAGGGCTGGGTAGCGGGAAGCTGCGCGAGGCGGGCCTTGAGCCAGCCTTCATGCCGGATCAGGAAATCCAGCGCGTGGCGGCGGGCGACCGCGGCCGGGGCGGTCAGCACCACGCGGCTCCTGGCCTGGTCTACGCGCAGGCTGATCCGCCGCGCCCGGCCGCTGCGGCGGAATTCCAGCGGCACGGCGAGCGGGAAGGGCGGTTCGAGAGCTTCCGTTACCGTTTTCGCCGCCGTGGTCGCGGCGCGTGGTTTGGCGGCTCTGCGGAAAAACGGAATGGTTCGCTCTAGGCGGCGCGGGCGCGCTTGGCGGCCGGGGCGAGGTCGACCTTGGGCACCGCGCTGCGGCCCTTGTCGTGGCTGCGGATCCAGTCGCGGACCACCGGCATGATCTCCTCGCGCCAGCGCTTGCCGTTGAAGATGCCGTAATGGCCGACGCCCTTCTGCAGCAGGTTGAACTTCCGATCGGCGTCGAGGCCGCTGCACAGCGCATGCGCCGCCAGGGTCTGGCCGGGGGCGGAAATGTCGTCGAGCTCACCCTCGACGGTCAGCAGGGCGGTCTTGCCGATCGCCTTGGGCTCGATCAGCTGCCCGTCCACGCGCATCAGGCCGCGCGGCAGCAGATGCTCCTGGAACACCTGCTGGACTGTCTCGAGATAGAATTCCGAGGCCAGGTCCAGGACGGACATATACTCGTCATAGAACCGCTTGGTCGCATCGGCGCTTTCGCCGTCGCCGCGGATCAGATGGTTGAACAGCTTCACATGGGCGTCCATGTGGCGATCCAGGTTCATCTGCATGAAGCCGGTCAGCTGGATGAAGCCCGGATAGACCCGCCGCCCGGCGCCAGGATAGGTGAAGGGCACGGAGTGGACGACGGTGTTCTCGAACCAGGAGATGGGCCGGCTCTCGGCCAGCTGGGTCACCGCCGTGGAGGCGGCGCGGGTGTCGATCGGGCCGCCCATCAATGTCATGGTCGGCGGCTGGACCGGATCGTTTCCCGCGGCCAGCAGCGAGACCGCCGCCATCACGGGCACGGCCGGCTGGCACACCGCGATCACATGCGTGTCGGGGCCGAGGAAGCGCAGGAATTCCATCACATATTGGACATAGTCGCCGAAGCTGAACGCGCCATCCGAAAGCGGCACCTGGCGGGCATCGATCCAGTCGGTGATATAGCAGTCGTGATGCGGCAGCAGCGCCTTCACCGTGCCGCGCAGCAGGGTGGCGTGGTGGCCCGACATCGGCGCGACGATCAGGACGCGGGGGTCGTTCCGCTCGACGCCGCGCACGAAATGGCGCAGCTGGCAGAACGGCTTCTCCAGCACCACCTCCTCGGTGACCATGACAGTCTCGCCGGCGATGGTGGTTTCGGGCAGGGCGAATTCCGGCTTGCCGAAACGGCGGGTCATGCGCTCGATCATCTCGGCCGACGCGCCGATCAGCCGGCCGAAATCGGACTGCCCGCCGGGGAAGAAGGGGCTCTTCAGAGCGGTCTGCAGGGCCTGGGCGAAGAAATGCAGAGGCTGGGCTGCGTTGTAATTCAGTTCATAAAGTTGGTACAGCACGCCATCCTCATCACGAAACGCGGTCCGGCTTTGGTTTTTGTCGCAGCGCGATAGATCACACTTGGCGGCTGCCGAAAAGGGGTCAAGTTAATTCGTTGCATTGCTCTCATGCTCATCTGTGCGCTGACACAATCATTTCTGTAACCGCTTCGTTCCGAAAGACTTTTCATGAAAACGCCCGCCGCCTCATTCGCCGAAATCCGTTCTCTTGCCGTGGAACTACCGGCGGCGGCCTTCGTTTGGCGGGTGCAAAAAGATCATCCGCGAATCGTCCTTTATGCCGCGACGCACGGTTTCGCCCGGGACCTGCCGGGCGGCTCGATCCAGGGCATGACCGAAGCGGTGGAGGATATCGTCGCCGGGCGCGGCCCCCTGCACGCGCTGGTCGAGCAGGCCGACGCCGACCTGCGCCTCTACGACCTAGCGCTGGACCGCCCGACCCGCGACTCCCGTGTCGGCCCCGCCATGGACGAGGCCGAGGCTTGCCGCGCCGCCGCCTACGGCATGATGGCAGTCGAGCCGGGCGTGGACATTTTCGTCGTTTCGGCGATAGGGCCGGGCGCCGACCTCGCCGCCGAGACGATGGCGCGTGGCGGCGGCGACCCGTTGGAACTGCTGGCGGCAAAGGGCGGGCCGGATATCGCCGCGATATTGGGGGTGATCCTGGCCAGCCGGTTGGCCGGCATCCCGCTTGTCCTCGACGGCGCGGCGGCTTTCGCCGCGGCCAGGGTGGCAGCCGGGCTGAACCCGGACGTGCTGGCGCATTGCCGCGCGGCAACCGCCGGGGAAGCCGCCTTGCAGCCGATTCTCCCCGGCCCGGCGGATACGCCGCTGAGCGGCGTGCGTGCGCTGATGCAGCTTTGACCGCGCCAATGCGGCCGGGGGCTTAGAACGGCGGCAAACTGGCATTTCCGCTTTTCGTCCCCATATGCACACGATGCCAAACGAGATTTTACCAGCCGATTACCGCATCGTTTCCAGGGACGACGGAGGGTTCGGCGTCGAGGTTTCGATCGAGGGGACCAGCCCCACGATGGTGACCAGCTTCGCCACCGAATCCGCCGCCAATGACTGGATAGCCGCCCATAAGGCACGCCTCGCCGAACCCAGGCCAAAGCGCTGGCGCGCGCGCCGGGCGTAAAGGTCCAGGCCACCGCCTCCCGCGGTGGCAACGGGAACATTCATCCAGCCGGGTTCTTTCGGGAAGAGGCACTTAGCGGTCTTTTATCCGGAGGAAACATGTTGAAAAGTCTATTCGCGGGCGCTGCCGCCGTGGCGCTCATCGCCAGTACCGGTCTGGTCCATGCTCAGGATACGACCGAGAAGGACAAGACGGTCATCCAGAACCCGGACGGCAGCCAGACCGTCAATAAATCCAAGACCGAGCGCTCGGCCGACGATGATGGCAGCGGGCATGTTGAGCAGCACGACAAAAGCGTCACCACCGACGCCTTCGGGCACAAGGACGTGACCAAGAAGAACACCGAGACCGATCGCGATTCCGACGGCACGGTCCATCAGGAAACGACGACCGATCACGATCACGACAACTGATCGCCGTCACCGGCTCAGATGGGGGTCATTCCCCCATCTGCAGCATCTTCCCCTGCATGCGGGCACCGCGAAACGCCCACAGGAAAACCAGGCTGGCGACGGCCAGGTAGACCAGGTTCAGTAGCGCCGCGTCGATCAGCTCGCCCGGCTTGAAGACGCGATCGACCATGACGCCTCGCATGCCCTCGAAGACATGGGCGGCCGGCAGCGCCAGCGCGACGGGTTTCAGCCACGGCGGCAGGGTGCTGACCGGGTAATAGACCGCGCCCAGGGGCGACAGCACGAACGGGGCGGCCCAGGCCAGGTTTTCCGCGCCCTGGCCCCAGCGAAGGATCGCCGCGACAACCAATATCCCCAGCCACCAGCCCATCACCAGCAGGCAGGCGACGAAACCGGCCAGCGGCAGGCCGAGATCGAACAGCGAGAAATGGTACAGCGCCATCGCCACCAGTATGGCGGGCGCGAGGCCCGCCGCGGTGCGGAAGATGCTCATCGCCATCAATGCCGCCAGCCACTCCCAGGCGCGCAGCGGGCTCACGAAGATATGGCCCAGATGGCGCGCCCATACCTCCTCCAGCAGGCCGACCGAGACGCCGAGCTGCGAGCGGGACATCACGTCCCACAGGAACATCCCGGCCAGCAGCACGCCGCCGGCCTTGGCGATGAAGGTCGAATTGCCGGCCAGGAACTGGCTGAGGAACCCCCACATCACCACGTCGACGATCGGCCACGACACCATGTCGATGATGCGCGGCACCGACCGCCGCAGCAGGTACCAGTAGCGCATCACCATTGCCCAGATGCGGCGCAGGCTGCTCATGGCCTTGCCTCCGCCGGTGCGGTCGGTTCCGCGCGGGCGATGTCGAGGAAGACCTCCTCCAAGTATCTGCGGCCATAGCGTGCGATCAGCCCGGCGGGCGCGCCGCGATCGACGATCCGGCCGCGCCGCATCATCAGAAGGTCGTCGCACAGCCGCTCGACCTCGATCATGTTGTGCGAGGCGATCAGCATTGTCGCGCCGCTCTCACGCGCATAATCCCGCAGATAGCGACGGATGCGGTCGGCGCTGTCGGGATCCAGCGATGCGGTCGGTTCGTCGAGCAGCAGCAGGCGCGGCCGGTTAATCAGTGCCTTGGCCAGCGACACGCGCGTTTTCTGCCCGGCCGACAGGTTGCCGTAGTCGCGTTTCAGCATCTGGACGAAATCCAGCGCCTCGGCCAGTTCGGCGATCCGCTGCCTGGGGCGGCCCACGCCGTAGAGCCCGGCATAGACGGAGAGATTTTCGGCGACCGTCAGCCGGTGCGGCAGGTCGACATAGGGCGAGGCGAAGTTCATATGCGGCAGGGCGCGGTGGCGATGCGCCACCATGTCCACGCCCAGCACCCGGATCGCGCCGGCGGTCGGGATCAGCATGCCCAGCAGCATGGCGATGGTGGTCGTCTTGCCGGCGCCGTTGCCGCCCAGGAGGCCGGTGATCGAGCCCTCCGCCACGGTGAAGGCAATATCGTCCACCGCCAGGCTGTCACCGAAGCGCTTGGTCAGTCCCCGAACCGAAATGATAGTATTGGGGGAAATGATAGTATCGGGGTGGGCGGACATCCCGCCGAATATGGCGGCCGGCGCGCCCAACGGCTAGATTAGTCTTATGGTTGCAGAGCTATCCTCCTTCGATACCGTTTCCGCCCGTCCCGGCGAGCCGTCGCGCGAGGTCGGGCGCGTATCCCTGCGCACGCTGGTCTTCGTCCGCTGGATCGTCATCATCGGCCAGCTGGTGACGGTGCTGACCGTCGCCTTCGGCTTTCATTTCCCGATGCAGCTCGCGGCGGTGCTGACCATCATCGCGCTAGCGATCGTGATCAATCTCGTGGGCATGATCATGCGGCGCGGCCGCGCGCTGTCCGACCGGACGGTCGCGATCTATCTCGCCTTCGACATATTGCAGCTTTCGGCGCTGCTGTTCCTGACCGGCGGCCTCACCAACCCGTTCGCCGTGCTGGTGCTGGGGCCGATCGCGGTGGCGGCGGCGGTGCTGGGGCGCGATTATTCCTTTGCGCTCACCTTCCTCGCCATCCTCTGCCTCGCAGCGCTGTTCGCCTCGCCCTTCTCGCTGCCGTGGAACGGCGGCGGCTCGCCGCGTCTGCCGGACCTCTATCAGCTCGGCATCTGGATCGCGCTCACCTTGGCCTGCGGCTTCATCGCCACCTATAATTGGAGCGTCTCGGGCGAGGCGCGACGGATCTCCGAGGCGCTGGCCGAGACCCAGCTGACCCTGGCGCGCGAGCAGCAATTGACGGCCCTGGGCACGCTGGCCGCCGCCGCCGCGCATGAGCTGGGCACGCCGCTGTCCACCATCACGGTCGTCGCCAAGGAACTCGCCCACGACCTGCCGCCGGGCAGCCCGTTCGCCGAGGACGTGGCGCTGATCCAGAGCCAGTGCGAGCGCTGCCGCGCCATCCTGGCCGAACTGGCGCGCAAGCCCGAGGATGCGGAGGAATCGCCGTTCAACCGCCTGCCGCTGGACCAGCTGATTGAGGCGGCGGCGGCACCGCACCGGGTGCCGGGGGTCAGGCTCGATATCCGGACCAGCATGGCGCCGGGGATCGAGGCGCCGATCCTGCGCCGCACGCCGGAGATCATGCACGGGCTCGGCAACATC
>Ga0207694_10001344_pt1 | contig 21174 bp, 22 predicted proteins | sample KBSC34metaG_FD_184353 | JGI IMG/M metagenome (GOLD analysis project Ga0207694, IMG submission 184353) | Corn rhizosphere microbial communities from Kellogg Biological Station, Michigan, USA - KBS C3-4 metaG (SPAdes) (version 2) | ecosystem: Host-associated > Plants > Roots > Rhizosphere > Soil... | reverse complement strand
TAATTGACCACATTCGCGATCCCTTCCACGTGAACCCCGCGAGCGGCGACGTCAGTAGCCACCAGGACGCGATAGCTGCCTTCCTGGAATCCGCGCAGGGCCATGTTGCGTTGCGATTGCGTGCGGTCGCCGTGAATCGCGGCCGTTTTCGATCCGCTGCGCGCCAGCTTCTTGGCGAGGCGATCCGCCCCGTGTTTCGTGCGGGCGAACACCAGGAACGAGCCGCGCTCCTCCTGGAGCATCTTTTCGAGCAGGCCAAGCTTGCGATCCTGTTCGACCTCGTACACGTGCAGATCGATTTCCGCGGCCGGTTTGGTGGTGGAACCCACCTCGATTCGGACCGGGTTCTTCAAGTAGCTTTTGATGAGAGGCGCCACCGATGACTCGATGGTCGCGGAACAAAATATGGTCTGACGCGCAGCGGGCACCAGCGACAGGATCCTCTTGATGGTGGGGAGGAAGCCCATGTCCAGCATCCGGTCGGCTTCATCCAGAATCAGGGTGTGAACCGAGCCCAGTTTTACCAGATTGCGTTCGAGGAAATCGGAGAGCCGCCCGGGGGTGGCGATGACCACTTGGGCGCCTCTGCGAATCGCATTCAATTGCGTTTGCTCATTCAAGCCGCCCACGACGACAGCGGCGCGGATGCCCGTGCCGGCCGCCAGCAGAGCAAAGGATTCGTTGATCTGAATGGCCAGTTCGCGGGTGGGAGTCAGGATCAGAGCGGTGACGCCCGGCACGCTGCCTTGGGCAGACATCTTCTCCAGTAGCGGCAGGACAAAGGCGAGCGTCTTGCCTGTGCCGGTTTGCGCCGTGATCACGAGGTCGTGGCCGGCGAGTTGTTGGGGGATAGCCTTGGCTTGCACCGGCGTGGGCTGGACGAATCCATTCCGCGTCAGATTGGTCTGCAGGGCAGTCGATAGGGGGAGATCGGAAAAAGTGTTCATTAAGTGTGTTTAGATGCGGGAATCAGCGAGCCAGGCAGGAACTTAAACCAACGGACGGGCGCGGTATGACTTCCGGTACCTCTCCAGTATAGCATTGTCCAGCATTTTCAGGCATTTTCCGGCTGGGGAGGCTAAATTTCGGGGTATCTGCTATCATAGGTTCAGATGCAAGATCGCCATCCCACACTTTCTTCCTATCACTTTAAGCGGGCCAAGACCGACGGCCTTATTGAGGTGCTCAATGAGGGTTCTTACGTCATGGCCGAGTACAGCGAGCGTACCGGTATCGTGAAATGGCAACGCGTCGTACTCGCCACTCAAAAAGAGAAGATCGAGAAGTGGCTTTTCGATCATTACCCGGCCCACACCCACAAGGGGAAAGCAGCAGTGGCCCAGGGTAACGGCACCACTCGCTAAGATCACGCCCGTCCCGGCGGGAAGTGAAGCGGATCCCTCAAGTTCTGCAATTCCCGGTAATAGTACAAGGGAGCGGGCCGTCTTCCCTTGAACTTCAGCGCCTTCAGAAATTCGATTTCATCTTCCGTGGCGTCGCCGCTTAGCGCCTTGTCGCGCAGGAATTGTTCGAAGCCCGGTTCCAGGGCGAAAACCGGCTGGGCTTCCCGCTCCGTAAACTCGAACCGTCTCAAACGTCCGGGGGTCAGGCGGCGGTTCAGGACCACTTCCATCGCAAACGTCTTTACGTCGATGTCCCAAGATTCGATCATCGGATCGAGGAAGGACACGCAATTTTCAAGTGAAACGTTGAAGACATCGGTATCGAGGAAGTCCAGGATCGCGACTCGCATTTGCTCGTAGCTGCGGCCGCTAAGCTGGGCCATCAGACGAAGCCACTCTTCGCTTCGCAATTCCTCTTTGGCGATCCCCTGAGCCACGTCGAGAAGTTTCTGCGTGATCAGCCGTTCAAATTCCCCAAAAGGTTCTTTTTCAAAGATGCGTTGTACTTCGCGCCGCTTCTCCGGGTCGCACTTGCGAAGAACCAGATCGCGGGTCTCTTTAAACAGAGGCCGGGGCGGTTCGGTCGCTCGCTTCTTGAGATCCTCCTGCCGCTGTAGGTCTGCCAGCCTGGAGAGTTCTCCCGCAGGAAGCTTCAAGAAATCGCTCATCCGTTCATAGAGGTCGGTGCGCCCGGGCGCGGGAGGCACTTTCTTTCTGGTCAGGAGCTGGGAAATGTAGGATTCGGTAACCTGCGCGGCTGCGGCCAGATCCTTCTGATCCAGTTCCAGTTCGTGCAAGCGATGCCGAATCAATAGCGGAACGTCCATCCAACCCCTTCTAGTTCACCCAATTTAGTAAACCTACGGAGCCATTATGCCAGGGGAGCAATTGACGCGCAAGCTAAATTAACCTATACTAGTTAATGTCAACAGGAGATTCTATGCTTGAGTCCTACCAGAAATCCACCGGAACGGGTTACACGACGACTGTCGCCTTACTTGCGGTGGCGTTCGTCTTCAGTCCTGCGGTATTGTTCATCTCGCGCCCGTTTGGATATGGAGCGATCTCTCTCGCCGTCGCTTGCAGCGCGCTGTGCGCCGGGTGGGCGTTTCTCAACTGGAAGAAATCATCGCAACTCTCCATGCCATCGATCGCGACCAAACGAGTCGCGAAATGATCCGCCTTGGTGGCGGGATTATCGCAATTTTGTGCGGCGTGCTGGGAACATCCATGCTCTCCGCAGCGGAATTGTCGACCTATCGCGGATTGAAGCTGGGGATGAGTCTCGCCACCGCATCGAAACAACTGGGGGTGAAACCGAGTGATGCGAAAATCCTACACCAGCGGCCGGCCTTGATCCAGGACTTGAACTGGGAGGTTCGCTCTCCCGTCCAGACGGCCGCAGCTAAGCCGGATCCGGTGAAAGACGGATTACTGAGCTTCGTCAATGGGGAGTTGTTTCGAATCGTGGTCACCTACGATCGCTACAAAGTCGAAGGAATGAGCACAGACGATATGGTCCAAGCCATCTCGGTTACATATGGAGTCGCCAGCAAGCCCACAGCCGAGATCGCGTACCACTCCAATTACGGCGAAACGGCGGCAGTGCTCGCGCGATGGGAAGACTCCGAATATTCCTACGATCTTGTCCGTACCGGCGATCGAGCCAGCTTTGCCATGGTGCTGTATTCGAAACGGCTGGAAACGCTGGCGCACGCGGCTATCGTCGAATCGGCGAGGCTGGATTCGCAAGAGGCGCCGCAGCGGGAACTGGACAAACAGAAACAACGCGACGATGACCAGCGGCTGGCTCTGGATAAGGCCCGCGCTCTGAACAAACCGAATTTCCGGCCGTAAGAGTGCGGCATATGGTCCAGATCAGCGTAAAATTCACGACCCACGAGATTGAGTTATTGAGCAGCTTGGCCTCGGATCAGCTTTTCCGCAGGGAGTTTATCGATTCGAGGTTGCCCGGCTTCCGCTCCAACCCGGATGATTTGAGCCTGGGCAAGAAGCTGGTCGAACGAATGCGCCTGACGGTGGATCGGGTGAAGAAGGTCCCGCCGTCCAAAAGAAACGGATCCCATGCCATTTAACCAGTTCACCCCGCGCAACTTCACAAATGATGCGGTGTTGACGTATGCGCCCGTGATGTCGGGGGTCTATGGCATTTCGAACGCGCACGAGTGGATCTATATCGGTGAGAGCGACAACATCCAGAGTTCGCTGCTGAATCACTTGTATGAGACCAATACCAAGCTCATGAAACATGAGCCCACCGGGTTTGTTTTCGAGGTTTGCGAGCAGGCCCGCCGCGCGGCCCGCCAGGATCGGTTGGTGGCGGAATACGGCCCTTCCTGTAACCGGCTGGCGCCGCAGAACTCATGACGGCACCCGCAACACAGAAGATCGGGAAAGACAGCTTAAAGAGGAGTGCGACTATGCAGTTCATGCTCACTGGATTCACTCAAGACATGGCATTCCGCGTGTTTGCATTCGAACGCATGGGGACGGATCGGGTCCGGACGAAAATGGTGGTGCGGGCCGATCTGGCGCTGGTTCGAAGATACGGCATCCAGATGCAGGAGCTCCCATTGTTGTGCCGGAATCTTCTGGAGCGGAGCGATAATGGTGCAGAGACGCACACGCTGACTTTCAGCGAAGATGATATGAGCCTGCACGCGAAGGATCGCGCTTCCGCCAAAGAGGCGGCTGCTCAACGCAGAAAACCGCCACGCCGGACCCCCAGCGAAAACGTGGGAGCGGCTTGGCGCGGCCACCAGCCGATACAAGCGGCGCGGGTTCCGGATGGACCGCGAGGTACGCATGAACAAAAGACTATTGAAACGACATAAACGTCAAGTAGCCCGGGCCAAGGAAAATGTAAAGCTTTCCGAGCCCGACTTGAGGACCCCGGAGCAGATCAAGGCCGCCCGGGACGCGAGCCGCGCCACACAAGGCCCCGGCCAAGGACCCACCGCGCAAGGGTCCGCGGCCTCTTTCCGAAATCGAGCGGTTACGGGAACAGGTTCATCGGCGAAAACCGCTTCAGACTGAAGAATCGAGTAAAGCATTATGGCTGCCGCGCATTGTCCGAATTGCAGATCGGTGGAGTTTCGGGGCGTAGGCGTCCGAAACGCCATAGAGAGCGCCTTGTCATGGCTGCTCTCGCCGTATCGCTGCTCGCTGTGCGGGCGCCACTTCTTCCTGTTTAAATGGCGGGCGCCGCTCGAAGGAACGGCCTAGCTCAATTCTCCGGCGGCGTCTGCAAGATCGTGGCGCTTTCGATGCCTTCCGCGATCTGGGGCAGTATCCCCAGCTCCCGATAGATGGGCCGGATCACGCGGCGAATCTCCGGCAGCTTCCAGTAGAACCACACCGCTCCCGCCAGGCAGATCGCGCCCGCGCCGATCATCGTCATCGGCACACCGATTCTTGCCGCGACACCACCAGCGAGCAAACTGCCGATGGGATTCATCCCCAAAATCGCCAGCGTATAAAACGACATCACGCGCCCGCGTTTGTCGTCGGCCGCGATGGTTTGCAGAATCGTGTTACTGGCCGCCATCTGCTGCATCATCCCGAAGCCGGTGATGGTCATCAGCAGGAGCGAGATCGTCAGAGAATGCGAAAGGCCCAGCAAGATTAGCCCGCCTCCAAAAAGCGCCGCGCTGATCGCGATTCTCTTCCCCAAGCCGATCACGGTTTTTCGCAACGCCAGGCCGATGGCGCTAGCCAGCGCGCCCACGCCCGACATCGCCATCAGGAATCCCAGCGTGTGCGCTCCGCCGTGAAGGACTTCGGCGGCCACCAACGGCATCAGCACCGTGTAGGGCATTCCGATGACGCTCACCAGTGCGAGCAACAGCAGGATCGAGCGGATAGCGGGCGATTCCACCACATATTTCCAGCCTTCCGCCAACTCCTGCAGCGCACTTTTCTTGGCCACACGCGGCTGTGCCGGCGCGACTCTCATCGCCGCCAGGGAGTAGATCACGGCGATATAGCTGATCCCATCGAGCAGAAAACATACGCCCGCCCCGGCCGTCGCGACCAGCACCCCGGCGATGGCCGGACCCACCAGTTTCGCGCCGTTCACCATGGAAGAATTCAGGGCAATGGCGTTTCCCAGATCGCCGCGATCTTCGATCATCTCGATCACAAACGCTTGCCGGGCGGGCATGTCAAAAGCATTAATCAATCCCTGGCACAGCGCCAGTCCGATGACCCACCACAGATTGATGTAGTGGGTGAACGCCAGGGCCGCCAGCGCCAGCGACTGGATCATCGCCAGAACCTGCGTGATCACCAGGACGCGGTGGCGATCCCAGCGGTCAAGCCACACGCCGGCGATAGGAGCCACGAAGAAGGCCGGGATCTGGCCGACGAAGCTAGTGAGTCCCAGAAGGAACGCGGAATCGGTGAGCTGGTAGACGATCCAGCTCGTCGCCAGACGGGTCATCCACGTGCCGATGAGAGAAACACTCTGGCCCGCGAAGAACAACCGGTAGTTGCGAGATCGCAGGGCGCGCAAAGTGCGGCCCCACGCTATGGTGGACGCCATCCCGACAACTTGATTCTATCGTGATGCCCTCGCTCGACAGACCCGCCGATGGTGCACCGATCCAGATTCGGCGCACCATCTGACCCCAGGCTGCTATGGCGCGATGTCTTGTGAAGCAGACTTCAGGGCTTGGAGGACGCGGAAGCGGATGCGACGCCCGACACCGACGCTCCCGCGCGAAGCGCCTTGGCTTGATCCTCCGCCTGGATCGCCGCGTTTTCCGAAGCCTGTTCGGTTAGTTTCGGATTTAACCCCTGAATCGCTTGGCCGAGCGATTGCCCAGCGGTCACCCGATCCTTCAAATCGGCGAAAGGAAGGTTCAGGTTTTTAGAGGCTTCGAGAGTCGCGATGAACTGGCCCTCATTCTTGAAACCGGCCGCTGCATTTTGCAGCGTAGCGCCCTGCGGCAGCAGCCCCTGCAGGCGGGACGCCAAGGCTGTATCGGAGGAGATTCGCGTGACGAACGGGGCCGGCTTTCCAGCGGATCCGGACTGCTCCAAATCCCGTTCGGTCTGACGATCGGCGAGCTTCGTATTATCCTTGACCGTTTTGTCATTCAGATCGGGACGCAGATCCTGGATCGCCTTACCCAGCGAAGCCGCGTCGCTTCCGGTCATCTTCGCTTTGAGCTGATCGAAGGGAATATTCAGGTTGTGGGCCACGTGCAGCGCGCTGACGAACTGGCCCTGGTTGCGGAAGCCGGCGGCGGCGCCCGCCAGAGTGTCTCCCGCGGGGAGCAGCGGCTGAAGCTGCGTCGATAAGCCGGCGTTTTGGGTGACGCGCAGCGAAACATCGGACGATGCCGCGCCTCCCGCATTCGCCCCATGATTGCCGTTGTTTTGATTTCCGGCGCCCGCATTCACGTTGCCGGCCGCGCCGTTCCCGGTGGTGGTTGCCGCTCCGGTAACCGATCCCGCCGCTCGCCCCACTCCAGCCCCAACCCCTGCTCCTACTCCTCCGACCGGCCCTCGCTGGGCGCACAGCGGAATGGCCAGAGCGAACGTGGTTCCTAAAATTGCGGTTCGAATGAATACATGCGTCATGATGACTCCTTAACTTTCTATTCCCGGACCTCTAAAGGCCCCCTACACCCAAACTGCGCCGGATTCGGAATCCGACACCAAAAAATACGGTATTCAGGCTGTACCGAGTGCTCCGTGTGTAGCCCGCATAAACGTTGACGGCCGGCTGCACGCCGAGCGATGCGAACGTCGAAAACCCGTGATCGCGCGCGATATCGGCCGAACCCGTGGTGACGCTCTCGGTCTCAAACCCTTGCTTCAGCAAGCCGCGCGCGAGGCCCGTCACAACGCCGTTTGGCGGCCCATGCGTCGTCACCACGCGACTCACCACGGTTTGCTGTCCACTCGGCTCGATTGTGTAACCGGAGCCTCCGAGATTGATCCAGTGCGCCACGCGGTAGCGGACGCCGCCCTGCGCGTGGGTCACAAAACCATAGCTGGTATAAGGACGGACGAAAAACTGGGTGTCCGAAACGGCGTTGGCGATCCCAATCTCGCCGAAGGGAGTCAACGGACCGAAAGCACGCTCAAAATAGTTGCTCCAATCGACCGTGGCGTGGCCGGTGGAAAGACCTAGATCGCGGTCGCCGGTCGGCGCCGTGCCGGTGACGGTCGAAACATAGTTGACCAGCGGGTTGGGCAACGCGAAGCGGAGTTGAGTAAAGACATTCCCGACGCCATTAAAGGAGTTCGTTCCAGCGGATGCCTGCGTGGAAGAGGACGGGTTGACGAAATAATACGGAACACCGAAGTCCACGGACCAGTGCCGCGTGAGCAGGTAACCGACGGAGGCATCCAGACGCGTAACGGTTCCCAGAGAATTGGCGCTGCCCTGAAGCCGTCCCTCAAACGTGAAGCGCCCGGATTCGTTCGCCTCCTGTGCCATCAGGCTGGAGGCCAGACATAGGAACGCGATAGCCCTGAACATTGAATTCAGTAATCTCCTCAAAGTGGGCGACGCGAGAACCCTTGGAGCAAAAGGCAAGCCTGGTGCCAACTGGGGCTGGGAGCCTCAAGACACTGATAGTGCAGTCATGGGTACGGCTTCGAGACCGCTGTGTCCGGGGCCTTAGGAAGTTTTTTCCAGTAGTACTGTGTAACTGTTATCGAAACTTCAGCCCTGATACGGGAATCGATTGACCGCCCGGACGCATTCTTCCAGGGCTTCAAGCATGGTCCTGCCCCAGCCGCAAGGAGTGTAGGGCGCTACCTTCTGATTGGTCTGCTTATCGGCCTGCGCGAAGAACACCAGCGCAGGATCCTTGGGTGTGAAAAATTCCTTGACCGTAATGGTCATCTCGATTTCGCGGCCTTCTTCGATCTTGCACATCGAAAAATGATGAATACGTGCTAATTGCTCGGCCGGATGAGCTTGTGCGAATCCCCAATCTTGCATAGTCCTCAATTATTGTATACGGTGCCGCGCGTTATGACACAATAGCTCCGTGCTTACGTGGTGGATGTGGATGATCGTCGGGCTGGTGCTGCTGGCGTGCGAAATGATCACGCCGGGCACCTTTTTCTTTATGTTCCTGGGCATCTCCGGACTGCTGACCGGGCTGGTGTTCTGGATTGCTCCCGATCTGCCGGGGTGGGCGCCGTGGCTGCTGTTTTCATTCTTCTCCGCTGTTTCGCTGGCGTTTTTCCGCAAGCCCCTGATGGAAAAATTCAAATTGAGCGGAAAACAAGGGCATAAAGTGGATTCGCTGATCGGCGAAACCGCGCTTGCTCTCGAGGACATTGCGCCGGGAGCGATCGGCAAAGTGGAACTGCGCGGCGCTTCCTGGACAGCGTGCAATTCCGGAACCCAGGCGATCCAGCGTTCCGGCCGTCCTAAAGTCGAACGCGTGGAAGGACTGACGCTGTATATAAGGGAGACTTGATGGATCCTCTGATTCTTGTCGTCGCGGTTCTGGCTTTGCTGATCATCATCGTTCTGGTGAAGACGGCCGTGGTGGTTCCCCAGCAGAATGCGTTTGTCGTGGAGCGCCTGGGAACTTACAGCGGAACGCTGGGCGCGGGATTCCACGTGCTCACTCCGTTCGTCGACGTGATCCGCTACCGGCACTCACTCAAGGAGCAGACCTACGATATTCCCGAGCAGGTCTGCATCACGCGCGACAACGTTCAGGTGGGCGTCGACGGGGTCCTCTACCTGAAGGTGCTAAACCCGGAACGGGCATCTTATGGAATCACGGATTACCGGTTCGCGATTGTCCAGCTATGCCAGACGACGTTACGCAGCGAGATCGGCAAGATCGATCTGGATAAGACCTTCGAGGAGCGGTCGACCATCAATACCCAGGTGGTCAACGAGGTGGATAAGGCCTCGGAAGCCTGGGGCGTCAAGGTGCTGCGCTACGAGATCAAGAACATCACGCCGCCACAGGACATTTTGGCCGCGATGGAGAAGCAGATGCGTGCCGAACGCGAGAAGCGCGCCATCGTTCTGACCTCCGAAGGCGTCCGCGACGCCGCCATCAACAAGGCGGAAGGCGAAAAGCAGCAGGTGATCAAGGCGTCGGAAGCTCGCAAGCAACAGCAGATCAATGAGGCCGAAGGACAGGGGTCGGCCATCATGACCGTCGCCAACGCCACCGGGTCGGGCATCCGTCAGGTGGCCGAAGCCATCCTGGCGCCGGGCGGCTTCGAAGCCGTGCAGCTCCGGGTCGCTGAGCAGTACATCAACCAGTTCGGAAACCTCGCCAAGCAGGGGAACACGCTGATCGTTCCAGCCAATTTGACCGACATTGCCAGCATGATCGGGGCGGCCATGAGCGTGATCCGCGCGGGTCATGCCCCTGGCCAGGCCGGTCCGAATCGGCCCCCGCAGCCACCGCCGGTCGCGTAAGGTAAGGCTAAAGCCTTAGCTACAGTACCGGACAAAAATCGTAAGTAAGCGCAATAACCACTTGTAAAGAAACGTGGGACAGCCGAAGTATAACTGTTCGCCCAAACTATGCCCACGTTGCTGCGCAAACTGCTTTGGAGTGAGGAAGACGGTCTTTTTAGCGGATCGACCGTTCGCAAACTCCCTTACGCCACCGTAGCAATTCCATTGTTTCTCGTGCATTTGGCCTTATCTCAGCTGGGCTGGTCCTTGCTTTCAGGCGCTACCCTGACTCCTGTCTGGCCCGCCGCAGGACTCGACCTGGTGGCGCTACTGGTGTTCGGAGCTCGATTCTGGCCGGTGCTGTTGGCTGCCTACATCACGACCATCGCAGGGAGATCGGTCGCGTGGGCGCCAGGATTGGGAATGGCCTTCGCCGATTCCTTGCGCCCGCTGATCGGTGTGTGGCTGTTTCATACGATCGCCAAGAGGAAAGCCCTGGGGCATTTCGACGAAGTCGCGGCGATTACAGGAACCGCCGTACTTTCCCCGGTAGCGTCGACGGCTGTGGGCACCATCATCCTGGTTCTGGGTGGCACGTTCCCGGCCAACCAATGGCAACTGGTTTCCACCCGCTGGTTTATCGGAGATGCGCTCGGCATCCTTATCCTGACGCCAGTTTTGCTTGGGATTGGCAAATGTATCGCCGGCCGCGTCCCCTTTTGCGATCGAGAGGGGATTATCAAGATCATCCTGTTGACCTGCGCGGTAGCGGCTGTATGTTACGTCGTTTTCTTCCTCCCGGATGCCTCCGCCTTCCTTTTCTCGGTGTTCCTGTTGATCTTGTTTTCAGCTGCCTGGGTAGGCCCTCCGGCGGCGCGCATGAGCGCCCTGGTGATCGCATCCGCGGCAGTGTGGGCCACGCACATCGGCGTGGGAGTATTCGCGGGCGGCACGATCCGTGAAAACCTTCAGAACCTGAATTTGTTTCTGGCCGCTGTATCGCTCACCGGCCTGGCCGTCGGTGCGTTCCGGTCCTCGGGCAGCCTGTGGATGCCCGGCACCGTCCTGGTGGCGGGATGGATGTTGAGCGGATTACTGTACTCTTCGCTGGATCGCGACCGGCTAGAGTATGACGAAGCTCGTTTCGACAAAGTGGTGAGCGCAGTAGAGAGCCGGATGCACGGCCGGCTTGCAAATTACGAGGACGTCCTTCGCGGCGCTGCGGGTTTCATCGCCGCCTCGGGTGGTCCCGATCCACAGAATTGGCACAGCTATGTCGATCGCCTGGGATTACTCAGCCGCTATCCCGGGGTCACTGCCGTCGAGTTCATCCGCTGGGTCCCGGAGGCGCAATTGGAGAGCTTTGTCGCGCAGCGCCGCCGCCAGGGCGCGCCCGATTTTCAAGTACGGCCCATGCTTGGCGCGCCGGAATCCCAGGTTCCGAACGGGCAGCACTTTGTTACGACCTATGCCGAACCGCCCCGCTTCGCCGCCATGATTCTGGGAGTGGACGTGGCCACGGAACCGCTTCGCCGGGGCGCCGCGGAACGAGCGCGAGATACGGGCACGGCGAGCCTGACCAAAGCCATCGCCTTCCGCCCGCGGCGGAATCCCATGAATGGTCTCATGCTTTTCGTGCCGGTTTACCGCGAGGACGCATCGGCGGTCGAGCACCGCGGCGAGTTTATCGGGTGGACCGCGCTGGCCTTCACGGCGGACGCGTTCTTCCGATCCGCATTGGATGAAGTCCAGGATCTTGCCAATTTGCGGGTCTACGATAATGGCCCGACGCCGGGCCAGCTGATGTTCGCGTCAGACGGCACCGCCGGAGGCGAGCCGCAATTTGAGCGCACTACGACGCTGGAGCTGGCGGGAAGTACCTGGAAACTCGGCTGGAACCGCACACCCAAGTTCCCCTACCTGAGCAAGACCCCATCGGCCTGGGCCGCGGGATGTACCGCCCTTCTGTCGCTGCTCCTGGCGGGTTTAGTTGTGAATCTCCAATCCACCGGACAACGCGCCTCCGCATTGGCCGAGGAGCGCACCAGGGACTTGGCCAAGGCCCTGCATGCTGCCGATGCCGCAAACCGATCCAAGTCGGAATTCCTGGCCAACATGAGCCACGAAATCCGCACGCCCATGAACGGGGTCCTGGGGATGATCAGCCTGCTTATGGAAGGCGATTTGGACGAAGAACAACGCGAGTTCGCCGACACCGCCCACAGTTCGGCTGAGTCTCTGTTACGCGTCCTCAATGACGTGCTGGATTTCTCGAAACTCGAGGCCGGACGGATGGGGATTGAGTCGCGTCCGTTCGACCTGGGAACGGTGGCTACTAACGTAATCGATCTGCTGAAGCCGCAGGCAGCGGAGAAGAACATCGAGTTGGCGCTACGCTGGTCTCCCCTGAATCCGAGAACGCTGGTTGGCGACGAGGGCCGGCTTCGGCAGGTGCTCCTCAATCTGGCGGGTAACGCGGTGAAGTTCACATCCCAGGGGAAAGTGACATTGGCGGTCCATTGCCCTGAATCGGGCGCCGGAAAAGCCCGTATCCGGTTTGAGGTGGAAGATACCGGTATCGGCATCTCGGAAGACGTGCAGCAGCAGCTCTTCCAGAAGTTCACCCAGGCCGACGCATCGATCACTCGCCGTTTCGGCGGTACCGGCCTGGGTCTTGCGATCAGCAAGGAATTAGTGGCGCTGATGGGGGGAGATCTGGGCCTGAAGAGCGTCCCTGGCCAAGGTTCCACTTTCTCGTTCGAACTGTGGCTGCCGGTGGTCGACCCGAAGGCTCCTGGCAGTATCGATAAGGGTGTGTTGACGGCGTCGTAAGGAACGCGCAAACGCCAGACCCCTCATATACTTGCACGCACCGAAGTGATATAATTCTGGCCGGTAAATCAGGAGGCGGCATGCTTCAGATATTGCGCCACGCAACGCGCCATCTACTGGCCGCGCTCGTTGGATTAGCCCTCACGGCAGGCATCGTTTACACTGCCGAATCCGATACCTTCACTCCCTCCCAACGTAGCTTCTGGGCCTTCCAAACGGTGAAGAAGTCTCCCGTTCCAACCGTCAAGGACAAGCAGTGGGTTAAGACGCCGATCGACTCGTTCGTGCTGGCGAAACTGGAAGAGGCCGGCCTGAAGCCTAACCCGCCCGCCGACCGCCTGACGCTGCTCAGGCGCGCGACCATCGATATGACCGGACTCCCGCCCACGCAGGAAGAGATCCAGCAGTTTTTGAGCGACAAGTCGTCCAATGCGTGGGAGAAAGTGGTGGATCGTTTGCTCGCCTCGCCCGCGTACGGCGAGCGCTGGGCTCGTCACTGGCTGGACGTCGCGCGCTACGCCGACAGCAACGGCTTCAAGGCCGATGAAACGCGCCCCAATATCTGGCGCTATCGCGACTACGTAATCGACGCCTTCAACACCGACAAGCCCTACGACCGGTTCATCAAGGAGCAGATTGCAGGTGACGAGTTGTATCCTGGCGATCCCGATGCGCTGGTCGCTATGGGATTCAATCGCCACTGGATCGATGAGACCAACGCAGCGGCTCTTTTCACCCGCCGCCAGGAAACTCTGGACGACATGACCACCGCGACCGGCGAGGCATTCCTGGGCCTCACGTTCGGCTGCGCGCGTTGCCACAATCACAAGTACGATCCGATCCTGCAGAAGGATTACTATCGCCTGCAGGCCTTCTTCGCCAATACCAGCTTCGGCGACGGCCCGCTGCCGCTGAAGGATCCCATAGAGCGCAAGAAATATGACGAGCAGAAAGCCGCCTGGGAAGAAAAGACCAAAGACATCCGCGCTGAGATGAACCAGATCCTGGAACCGCTGCGTGTCGCCAAGGCCAAGAGCGGCTCCAATACGTTCGAGGAACAGGTGAAGGCCGCGATCATGATGGATCCCGCCAAGCGCGATCCTCTCCAGGCGATGATGTATCACACCGCCGAGCCGCGCGTGAGCTTTGACGAAGAGCCGGATGCCCGCACGCTGCGCAGCCTCAAAGGCGACTCTGCGACACGCTATGCCGATCTAAAAAAACAACTGGCAGCGTTCGATTCCCTGAGGCCCGCGCCGCTGCCGCAAGGCCAGTTCATGATCGACATCGGTCCCGTCGCGCCGTCGACCCATGTGCTCAGGGGCGGCAACTTCGACATGAAGGGTGACGAAGTTCAGCCGGGGTTCCTCTCGATCCTGGATCCCACGGATGCAAAAGTTATCCCCCTTCCGAACTCAACCGGACGCCGCACGGCCCTGGCCGCATGGCTCACGGATCCGAAGAATCCGCTGGTTGCACGGGTGATGGTGAATCGCATCTGGCATTACAACTTCGGCAAGGGTATCGTGGCGACACCCGGCGATTTCGGCCGCATGGGCTCGCGCCCGACGCATCCCGAGCTGCTGGATTATCTGGCTGCAAACTTCGTCGAGAATGGCTGGAGCATCAAGAAACTCCAGCGTCAGATTCTGCTGTCGAACACTTATCAGGAATCGGCCGATCTGCAACCTAAGGCTGCCGAGGAGGATCCCGACAATAAGCTGCTATCGCATTGGCCGCGCCGCCGCCTGGAAGCCGAAGCGGTTCGCGACTCCATGCTGTTCACCAGCGGCCTGCTGAATACCAAGATGGGCGGTCCCGGTGTTTTCCCGCCAGTTCCGGCGGGCACGCTTTCCGATCTGTCGGCGACGGCTGCGGCAGGCGGCTGGAAGAGTGAGAAGGATCCCGCCCAGAACAATCGCCGCAGTGTTTACATTTTCGTGCGGCGCAATCTGCGCTATCCCATGCTGCAGGAGTTCGATTCGGCCAATACTTTCGAGAGCTGCGACTTCCGCAAGAACACGGTAACGCCCTCGCAATCGCTGGATCTGCTGAATAACGATCTGATCCTGCAATGGGCCCAATCGCTGGCCGGACGTGTGTTGAACGATAGCGGGCTGACGCCGGACGCGCAGATCGACCGGGCGTTCAAGCTCACCTACGGACGTTCACCTTCCGCCGAAGAGCAAAAGATCGCGGCGGATTTCTTCGCGAAGCAGATCCCAATCATGGCGCAGCGCCTTGCTGCCGACACGAAAGCCAAGCCGCCAATGCCTGCGAACATGCCCGCCGGTATCGATCCCGCGCGTGCAGCGGCGCTGGTCGACCTGTCGCAAATGCTGCTGGATTCGAACGAATTCCTATACATCAATTGAGGAGACGACGCCATGGCTGACCCCATACTCAATAAGCTGAAGCATCACTGGAACGTCTCCAACCGGCGCGAGTTCTTCACGCAGGCCGGCAGCGGATTGGCTGGAATCGCTCTGGCCGCCATGATGTCCGAGGACGGCTACGCCGCGGGTGTCGATCCTCTGGCGCCCAAGAAGCCGCACGTAACGCCGCGAGCCAAGAACGTGATCTGGTGTTTCATGGAAGGCGGCCCGAGCCAGGTGGATCTGTTCGATCCTAAGCCGCTGCTCGATAAACTCGCACTGCAGCCGGTGCCTCCGTCTTTTCACCCCGAAACACTTTTAACCGCCCAAGGGGCCAAGCCCAGCGACGGACTGTTCCCTGCCCGCCGTCCGTTCAAGCAATACGGGCAAAGCGGCCTGTGGGTCTCCGACTGGCTTCCGAACATCGCTGAGCACGTGGACGATATCGCGGTCATCCGATCGTGCCAATCCGACGCCGTCAATCACGTCGGCGGCGTGTGCCAGATGAACACCGGTTCGATCCTGGCCGGACGTCCTTCGCTGGGAGCGTGGCTGACTTACGGTCTGGGCAGCGCGCAGCGCAATCTGCCGACCTTCGTCGTCATGCAGGACGATAAGGAAATCCTGGGCTCGGTGCAGAACTACGGCTCGGGCTTCCTGCCGGCGACCTATCAAGGTTCGCTGTTCCGTCAGGGCGATACCCCCATCCTCAACTTGAAGCCGCCCGCCGGAACCACTGACGAACAGCAGCGCAGCAAGATCGACCTGCTGCAGAAGCTGAACGAACTCTACGGGCGCAATAAACAGGACGATACCGAGCTCGATGCGCGCACGCGCTCTTATGAGCTAGCGTATCAGATGCAATCATCCGCGCCCGAAGCGGTCGACCTCAGCAAAGAGAGCGAGGCCACCAAGAAGCTGTACGGCATGGACGAGAAAGAGACCGCAGTCTACGGCGCCAATTGCCTCATGGCCAGAAGACTTGTCGAACGCGGCGTGCGCTTTGTCGAAGTATACAGCGGCTCCGGCTCGGGCTGGGACGCGCACCAGGACGTCAACAATAATCACACCAAGTGGTGCAAGGCTTCCGACAAGCCGGTGGCGGGACTACTGGCGGATCTGAAAGCTCGCGGCATGCTGGAAGACACGTTGGTCGTTTGGGGCGGCGAATTCGGGCGCACCCCGTTCGCGCAAATCTCGGCGGGACAGACTGCCGAAAAGTACGGGCGCGACCACAATCCCTGGGGCTTCACCATGTGGATGGCAGGTGGCGGCGTCAAGGGCGGCCAAACCATCGGGACGACGGACGAGATCGGACTGCGCGCAGTGGACGAACCACATCACGTGTGGGATATCCACGCGTCGATTCTCTATCTGCTGGGTCTCGACCACTTGAAGACCACTTATATGCATAACGGCCGCGCGGAACGGCCGACGGTCACCGGCGGGAATCTGATCCAGAAACTGTGGGCTTGAAATCGCTGGCAGTGATAACTTTCGCCGCAACCGCCGCAGCGCAGTCGCCTCCCCCAGTCCTACCCGAGGGACAAGGGAAGGAATTGGTCGAAGCCGTTTGTACCGCATGTCATACGCTGGAGCGTGTGGTCGCGAAGCGCGCCACTAAGGCGGAGTGGCAGGATAAAGTGTTGGAAATGCTCCAGGAAGATCCCGACATCACGCAGCAGGAAAGAGACCAGATCGTCGAGTATCTGGCCAAGGCTTTTCCGCCCAAGGTGGCGGGGAAATGAGCCCGTTGACACAGTCAAGCTATTGATAGTACTCTAGTTCGAAGTCTTTGGAGGTATTTTAACTATGAAAGCGAAGACAGGCGTTCTGATTGCCGCGACTCTGTTGGTTGCCGCTGCCGTGCCGATGATGGCGCACCATTCGATCGCGGCCGAATTTGACACGAGCAAACCGGTGACAGTGACCGGAACCGTCACCAAGCTGGACTGGATGAATCCTCATATCTGGGTCTACCTGAGTGTGAAGGATGAAAGCGGCAAGATCACCAAGTGGCAGTTCGAAGGTGGACCTCCGAACTCGCTGCGTCGGAACGGATGGACCAAGGAAGCTCTGAAAGAGGGCGATATGGTCACGGTTGAGGGCATCCGCGCCAAAGATCCAGTGAACGCCGAGGGCGCTTATGTAGGCAACGCTCGAAACGTAACACTGCCTGGCGGCAAGAGGGTCTTCAGCGGATCGGCCGAAGACGGCGGCAAGCAGCAATAAAGTTGTACTTCACGCCTTTAAGTGGGCGGGATTGCTTCGCGGGCGCTGTTTCTGTACGCCTTCAAAGATTTCATTGAAGTCGCGGAACAGCGCCTTGTAATTCTCCGGATTGCGATATTCCTTCTTCTGGTAGCCTTCCTGCAGTTCCTGTAATTCGTCCACCTGAGCCCATCCTTGCGGCAGCGCATACGCGTAATACGGATACTCTGCCGGGACATTACGCGCCAACACCACATTGATCTTTCTGCCCCGCTTACGGGCGGCATACACGCGATGGATGCCGTCGTTGATCAGCAGGACTTTCGTCCCGTCGCGCTCTATCGATTCCTCGATCACGGGCGGAAGAAACGGGATGGGCGCGTCATTGTCGGGATCGCTTCCCTCGGGCCAGAACAGCAGTGCGCCTCGTAAGCCGAAAATGTCGATGCCCAGGGGCGTGAACGCATCCGCCACGTCGAGGATTGCCTGGACGCCTTCTTGCAGCACATAGCGCTGCGCCGGCGTAAGCCTCTCCGGATCGGTTTCGACGATCTCGAGCGTCGCGTCGCGGTAGACTTCGGCGCGGTCGAACCCACGGAGGCGGGTGCGTTTCAAACGGCTCAGGAGGTCGGCTTCGGACAACAGGTCGTACTTAGTAATTTGCATGACTTAGTAGTTTTGACGGTTCGAGGTCTCCGATTGACCCAAGCGTGAGATCGGGCGGCGGCGCATCGCCATTCATCACGTCGATCAAGTCGGCTTTCTCTTTTTCAGGACGATGCAGGACCCACACGGTCCGCATTCCCAGCTCGATGGCCGGACGAATATCGTTCTTGTAAGTATCGCCGACCATGACGGCATCTTCGGCGCGAGCTTCCACGGCTCGCAGCGCCAGTTGGAAGAACGCCGGATCGGGCTTTATCAGACCGGTCTGAAAGGAGAGAAACTGTGGCTGGTTCTCGGCTTCTTCGGCGAACTCCTGCCGGAAGTGTTCGTAGAATGGCGGCCAGATGTTGGAAAGGTAAGCTCTAGGGATACCCGCGGATTTGAGTTTCTCGATCAACTCACGGGCGCCGGGCAGCACATAAGCCTCTTCGAGCTGAGCGTTCCAGAGGGTAGTGCAGGCTTCCAGTGCTTTAGTGTGGTCGACGCGCAGGCGATTGACGATCGTGTTGGCCAGTTGCTCGGGATCGCTCGCGGGGGAGCGGAAGAGAATGCGCTCCAGTTCCTTCACGGCGTCCGTGCCGAGGCCGAGCATTTCCGAAAGCCGGCGGGCGGGACCGAAGGGCGGGCCGTCTATCAGCGTCGAGCCGATATCGAAAAACACAATCATTCTGATTTTGCTCGAGCGCGAGCGGCCTTCATCTCGAACTCTTTGCGCGCGATTTCCCGGCCCAGATACAGAGCGTGCGAAATCTCGGACAGCGCCACATCGCGGCCCAACTGGCGCTCAATCTCTTCCGCGCTTTTGCCGCGATATTCGTTGAGTTTCATCCCGTCGAACGAATGCTCGACGACCAACTCCCAGGTAGCAGCATCGAACGTAGTCGTGAACGCGCCGTTGGGATCCATGCGCGGGCCGTGCTTGCCGGTCGCCGGATCGAACACCTCGTCGGACTCCTTGCTGGTAGCGATCTTGCGGGCTTTTTCGAGCGAAGAAACGTCGATGCTGATGGAGTGGCTAAAGACCGTCAACGGACCAGGCTCCATGCCGGCCTTCTCGGCTACGAATCGCTGGATGGCGATCAGCCCGTAAACGTTCTCGGACCAGGCCTCCATCGCATTGTGGGACCGAAAGGTCGCGGTCAGCGTCAACTTTCCATCAAACTTTCTGAAGAATGCGGACACGAAACAGGGGGTGTCGGTTCCTTCGGGCAGGTCGCGAGTATTGTCCCACAGTGCGATGTAGGCGTGCCGCGATTCGGGCTTTTCTTTGAGCCTCCGCGCGGCGATTTCCAGAGAATCCACCAGCGTCCCATCGGGACGATGAAAATACCCGCGCAGACGGTTGCCGTAGGTGTAACCAAGATCCGGCGGCTTCTCCGGATCGAGAATCCGCTGCTGATAGCCCTGGAATTTCGCAAGACTGAACCCGTACTGCTGGAGAATTTCATCGGGCTCTTCTTGAGGATTCTCAACGATCGCCTTGATATTCTGCAACTCGACGCGGCCCTCGGGCCCGCTCTTCTTCGCGACCATGTTGCGATGGCCGAAGCGGAACAAGCGAAAGATGATCTCCGACCACGCCTCCATCGGTGTGTCGCGAACGATGGTGTGGCCGCGCGGCTCGGTGGGGAAACGCGTGACCGTGGGTTCGGGAATCGGCGGAGGCTCGACCCTCGCAGGTTCAGCGGAGTCTTGCGGCCGCAGTCCGTCGAAGAAAGACTTCAGTCCCGCTTTGGTCGCCGGGTCACCCACGTCGCCAAGCACTGTAAATCCGGGAGCATTCAAAAAGTTCTGCGGCTGCACGCAGCCGTCGATGGTGCGCGTGGTGTTGCGGATCCGAAACGCTTTCGCGCCTAGAAACTCTACTTCTTCCAGACCGTGCTCGAAGAAGTTCAAGATCCACTCGCGAGACCCGGAAAGATTCTTGCCGACGATCACAATGTGCCGGATCTGCGGGTTCCACAGCAGATTCCGCAGCATCTGCGGAAGGCCGTTCCCGTAGAGGTTGGCAATGGGCCCGATGCGCGAGGTCGCAGGCGTCAGATCCACGCCCGCCTCTTCCAGGATCTGATAAGCGGATTCTACTTTGGACCAGAGCGTCGTGATGGCGACGTCGCCTTCCGGATTGACGATCTTCAGGCGGTCCTGGTAGTAGAGAGCCTCAAACTTCACGAAACGCTATTGTACCGCTATGCTTTCGCCACGATCTGCGAAGGATCTGCTCCCACGCGTCCGGTCATATCCTTCGTCGTGGCGGCAGCGAGCTGGAAGTCGAACTTGATGCTGGGCAGAGTCGGAATCGGCGATCCCGGATCTTTCTCGTTGACCTTGGTCACCAGCGATTCAGTCACGCCAAACACCGTATCGGAATCGACGTGCGGGTCGCCCGCCAGATACAGCGCGGTAACAACTTCGCGATAGCCCGGAGCGCCGACAATAAAGTGAATGTGCGCGGGACGATATCCATGGCGCTTCTGCGCGCGAATCATATCGCCCACCGGGCCGTCCATGGGGATCATGTAGCCGAGCGGAGCAACCGTGCGCAGGTAGTAACGGCCTTCGCTATCGGTATGGAAGTGGCCACGCAAGTCCATCTCGGATGGATCGTGCTTCTGTAGATCGTAGTTGCCGGTCTCATCCGGCTGCCACACCTCGACCGAAGCATTCGGAACACCCTTGCCTGCCCGGTCAGTCACGCGTCCGTAGAGCACGACTTCAAGGCCGTTGGTCGGCTTCGTCACGATGGTATCGCCCAGCTTCATCGGGGGAGAATCCTGGCGATAGAACGGTCCCACCAGACTGCTCTTGGTCCCGGCTTCCGCCGCTCGTTTATCGTGAAGGGAGTTGATCAGCGAGCTCATTCCCAGCGTGTCAGACAACAGAATGAACTCCTGCCGGAACGCCGTGCACTTCTGACCGACCGCGGTCAGGAACTTGATCCCCTCCAGCCATTCTTCGGGAGTAAGATCCGCCTCGCGCGCCCAGGCGTGCAGATGCTTCACCAAGGGCTCCATGATCTGCTTCAGCCGGGGATTCGGCGTAGCCGCCATCTGTTCAATAGCGGCGTCTGTAATGGTGTTTTCGTCAATCGCGCGCAGCATAGGATGATCCTTCTTCCACTAGGAATTCTTACACATTACTTGGTCTTCTGCAGTGGCCACATCTTGAAGAACTCCGCGAAGAAAATCAGGAACGGGAAGGTTATGCCGAGCAGCGCCGTCGCCAGCCAGATCTCGAAATCGTTGGTGGGCGGGCCCGGCTTAAGAAC
>Ga0207694_10001340_pt1 | contig 21217 bp, 21 predicted proteins | sample KBSC34metaG_FD_184353 | JGI IMG/M metagenome (GOLD analysis project Ga0207694, IMG submission 184353) | Corn rhizosphere microbial communities from Kellogg Biological Station, Michigan, USA - KBS C3-4 metaG (SPAdes) (version 2) | ecosystem: Host-associated > Plants > Roots > Rhizosphere > Soil... | reverse complement strand
GAAAAGAACGCCAGCGGCCGGGCCAAGAGTAAAAAAAGGCCTTCCCGTTAGTGGCGTTACTGTGTTGGCGCGGAAGGTGCGTCGGCGAAGAAGCAGCCGGATCTATAAATAGATCGCGTGACCCAGCATTCCCATCAAGCCAAACAGGAACCGGAAGGTTATTTCTTCCTTCGACAACGTCACAGAGGCTTCTATCACTCCAGTGGCCGCCTGACGAAAGCGGAACTGGGTTTGCTGTAACGAAGCGGTATCCGCCTCCCCCGCTCCGAGATATTCCTGGAGGGTTTGGAGGGCGTTGTTGTTTCCCGACAAGTAATGAACAGTAACCTTCCCGCGAGCGGAGGGCTCAAAGGAGAATGCGAGACCCGTAGCCATTGCATCCTCAAAGTCCGCCCGCTCTGAAAATGGCGATGTCGGATCTAAATCAGCACCTAGCTTCTGGTAATGCCGCAATCCCCACACTGGCGCTCGGGTGTTGACATACTTCCATTCCCCCAGCGAATCCGGCAAGGCCCGAGGGCCCGAAGGAGACTTCATCCGCTTCAATGTTGTCCGAAGATAGTCCGCGTCAGTAGCAACCAAAACCATATTAGCCCTGGGAAAACCTACGAACGTCGTCCACACGTCGTCTTCTTGGCGCTCTTCAAAAACGGCGATTCTCACTCCGGCGACATCTTCAAAACGTATCGCCGAGTTAGCGGCATTCTTCAGGAACGAGTCGCGGTCCAGAATGACCGCCGGCCCAAAAACCAGGACTTCGCAACCCTCATAGCGCATTTCGCCGAGGTTTGCGGGCGGCCTGAAACGACGTGATCCTTCCAAAGCGAGAATCACAGATCTGTCTTTCAGGATCTTTTGAAGACCGCCATTCTTGAGGCCAAAGAGGCCCACGGCCAGCATGCGCGTCTGCCGTTCCAACTCCGCGACCGGCAACTCCGGTTGGCGCAAATCCGGAGGCGGACTGTCAAAGTCTGGGAGAGCAAAGGGTCCGTTCTCTCCAACGACGGATTCCGTATCGGCTGGGAGCCACGACAGCACGTCTTTCAAAGTTGTCTGGCCGACGCAGGGAAGGGTACTCAGCAATAAAGCCGCAATTGCAGGCAAACACCGAGTCCGGGCCGCGCACATAAACACTTATATTAAACCCTGCAGTCCGCTGGCCGCCCGGCAGCTACTGACGTAATCCGCCGAACTGCACGCCCAGGCCGTCAGGGTCGAGGACATGCAGACTGGTTTTGATGTCGCCCTGCACCACCTTCAATCCGCGCCGCTTGACCTCGGCTTCGATCGCTTCCTTTTCCTGATCCCAGTTCGCGATGGTGTAGGCGATGTGGTCGACTTTCGGAGCGGGCTGCCGGTTGCGCACCACCAGAATGTTTTTGCCAAACGACAGGCGGCACTGCTTACCGTCGTCTTCGGAGACTTTCATGCCGAACAGGCCGGCGTAGAAGTCCCGAGTCCGCGCGTAATCGCTGACCTGATAGGACACATGATTGATATTGGTGACGTTGATCACCTTGCCCTCGGCTGCTGCGGCTGCGGGCACAGCGGTTGCGGCTGCGCCAGCGGTCGCCGCGAGGGTCAGGCTCTGGATCAGCTGCCGGCGATTGAGCTTTCCTTGTTCGAACTGCTGAAGCAGGGTTGCAATGATGCGTTCCATGGTGGTGCCTCCTTGTTCGGCGTACAAGTATATACCCGCCTCTATACAATGTCTCTGGAGGAGCGAGAAAGCATGCCTGAGTCAGCTGCAACTGAGTTTTGGAAGGATCTGAAGCCGATTCAGAAGGTGTTTCAAAAGGACGCGCTGCCCGAGGTCTACACACACAACGCTCCCACCGACGATGAACGTCTGTATGTGCCTTTCAATGAAACTGTGTTCTCGCGGCCGCTCTGGATTTCGCCGGGGCAGAACCGCTGGTGCGACATTCTGATGGCCAAAGGCGCCGGACTCGTGAACCGGCACCATTCGCATGAGGTGTTCGCGTATACGATCTCAGGCAAGTGGGGATATCTGGAACATGACTGGACCGCGACCGCCGGAGATTTTATTTATGAGACTCCGGGCGAAGCACACACCTTGGTCGCGTACGAGCACAAAGATCCCATGAAGGTGTTCTTCGTGGTAAGCGGGCCGCTGATCTGGCTGGATGAAAACGGCGAGCACTGCGGGTATTTCGACGTGCACCATTACATCGCGATGTGCCGCGAACACTACGAAAAGATTGGCTTGGGCGCGGATTACGTGAAAACACTGTTCCGTTAAAGCTACCGGGAAGCCCGCGGCTCCGCCAAGCTCGCCAATAGATGCGTGTGGTTGTACTTTCGCGCCAGTTCCAGAGCGGTGAGTCCTTCCTTGGTCCGCGCGCTCCTGCGGGCGCCGGACTTGAGCAGCAGGTCGATCATCGCGGCATCGCCAAAGTCGATCGAAGCAGCGTAGAGCAGCGGCGTCATCCCTTTCTTGTCGACGTGATTGACGTCCGCGCCGCGCTCGATCAGCAGGCGCGCCATATCCACGCGGTTCGCGATTGCCGCCCACCCGAGAATGGTGATGCCGTCGCTATCGGTTTCGTCCACCTTGGCTCCGGCGTCGAGCAGCGCGCGGACGGAGGCGGTCCGCTGCGTGCCGGCCAACTCCAACAGCGGCGTCGCGGGAAACATGCCGAGGAAGAGCATTTTGTCGTTCACGCGGTCGCCTTCTTTGCGGAGGCGGTCAATCATGTCGGAGTTACCCGAGAACCCGGCGAGCATGATGGGGAACGCGTTGAACAACGGCGCACCCTCGCCCTTGGGCAGTCGCACTTTCGCGCCGTGGTCCAGCAGTAGATTCATGGCCGCGCTGGAGCCGGGATACTGTGCCGCGACCAACAGAGGCGAGAACCGGTTCTTCGCGCGGGCGTCGGCGTTCGCACCGTGATCGAGCAGCAGCTTCATCTTCGCGGCGTCCGGTGCGGCCAGCATCAGAGCGGTGAGGCCCCCGGCTTTGCTGGTGGAGTTTGCATCGAACCCTCCATCCAGCAGTTTCTTTACGTCGGCGATGCTCCCGAAGAGTAGCGTTTCGGCCCACGGCTCAATGGCGGCGGGGTCGGCTTCTTTAAGAACCGGCTGGGTTGACTTGGCAGGGCCGAGGGCCGTCGCGAGCGCCATCACCGCCACACTTTCTCCCATCATGGAGACGAACTGATCGTGGCCGTAAGGGTGGCCGGTCTCGAAGTATGGCGGACTCACCGGCGCCGGCGGATGCAGGCGCGACACGACGTGCCATGAACCGTCGGCAGCCTGGGTTTTCAGCAAGTAATCGATGCCGCGCTGCCAGCCCCGGTCTGTTACCGGCACTCCCGCGGCTTCGTGGAGCGCGAGCAGCACTTGTCCCGTGGAGTACGCGTCGCTCGCGCGGCCATCGAGCGAACTCCAGCCGCCGTCGGTCTGCTGCGTGGCTTTCAGTCCAGCGGCCATTTTCTGCAGCGTGCTTTGATCCGCTCCAGACCAGTTCGTTCCTAGTAATTGATCCACACGCTCTTCGGTGGCGCGAGGTTGGTGCGATACCAGCCAGTTTCGTGCGCGCGCGGCGCGTGCCTGGACATCGGCTTTCTGACTAGGGTGGCCGTAGAGCTGAATGGCGCGCAGAGCGATGGCTGTGGCCGTAAAGGGGCTGTAGGATTGGGGCGGTCTTTCATCGACCGTCTCCCAATGTCCGTCCGCCTCCTGCCGCGCCTCGATTAAACGCGCGTATACCGCAGTGACCAGGCTGGGACGCACTCCTGCAGCGTTCCCCGCAATCAGACCGTAGCCGTCGCTGAGCGCCGGATCGATCATATGCGTGTACTCCACCGCCCGTTCGAGGTTGGAATAGAAACCGAAGGCAGCGGCAGCGTCGGCGTGTGCCGCCGTTTCGTCAACCGCAATGCCGTGTTCGCGCGCGTATTTAAAAGCGAGTGCCGGCAAGACTTGCTGATGACAGGAATAGCAACTGGCCTTGGTGTACCAGTTCTTTTGGCTCTTCTGAATCATCACGACTGCTTGGGTGGCGGCTTCCTGCAGACGTGCGGTCGAAGCGTCCGCGGCCAGAGCAGCCGAAACTGAGCACACGATTCCGATCCAAAGTTTCATGGGATTCAGTATACGCCCCGATATGTTACACGCGATATGTTATACATGATGGGCAAATGAAGGCTTGGGTGATGATGGCGCTGGCTGTGCCGCTGACGGCGCAGTGGAACTATCCCACGGCTGGAATCCCGCGAACGGCGGACGGCAAGCCGAATCTCTCCGCCCCCGCCCCGCGAACCGCCGACGGCAAGCCCGACTTTACCGGCACCTGGGATGTGGAGCACAACAAACCCTGTCCGCCGGAGGGCTGCGTCGACTTTTATGTTCCTCAGGAGTTCGGCAAGATCGGTTGGGGGCTGAAGGGGGACTTGCCTTATCGCCCGTGGGCGCTCGATCTGGCGAAGACGCGGGCCGCGGCGCTGCGCCTGGAAGATCCTCTTTCGCACTGTCTACCAATCGGCGTTGTCGAACTGCACACCATCCCGCTATTCCGCAAGATCGTACAGATCCCGGGCCTGCTGCTGATCCTGAGCGAGTACAACGTAAGCTACCGCCAGATCTTCACGGACGGGCGAGCCTTGCCTCCCGATCCCCAGCCTTCCTGGAACGGTTACTCGACGGCCAAGTGGGAAGGCGACACGCTGGTGGTGAAAACCACAGGATTCCGCGACGGGATCTGGCTCGACACCGGCGGCGATCCGATCACCGATGCAGCGACCATCACGGAGCGCATCCGGCGTCCGAATTATGGACGTTTGGAGGTCGAACTCACGGTCGATGATCTGAAGGCGTACACCAAGCCCTGGACCATTAAGCTGAACCAGATCCTGCAGTTGGATACCGATTTAATCGATTATGTTTGTCTCGAAAATGAAAAAGACTTGCCGCATTTGGTGGGGAAGTAGCGTTCTACTGGCCGCCCTCTCCCTGAGCGCGGCGACGCATGACTTGAAGCTCACGCCCGCCAACGTCCACTGGGGCTATTACGACGCGCGCATCAAGCCGGTGCTGAGGATCGCTTCCGGCGATACAGTGCGCGTCGAAACCATGGTGGCCGGTGGACTCGACCGCCTGACACTGGCCGCAGTTCCCGACAGCGAAATTCCGGATTCCTTGAAGCTGGTCGAAAAATCCGTCACCGATCGCGGCCCCGGCGCGCATCCGCTAACCGGTCCCATTTATGTGGAGGGCGCAGAGCCCGGGGACGTCATCGAGATAAAGATGCTGGGGTTCGAATATCTTCATCCTTACGGAGTGACCGGATTCCGGCCCGGTAGCGGCACGCTTCCCGATGAGTTCCCGTACGCGCGATTTAAGAAGGTTCCCATTGACGCGAAGGCCGGGACCGCGGCGTTCGGCAACGGCATCACGCTGAAACTAGCGCCATTTTGGGGATCGATCGGGGTGGCGCCTCCCATTCTGATGCGGCGGGTTTCGAGCGGCCCGCCGGGCGCGCACGCCGGCAATTTAGATAACAAGGAATTGGTAGCGGGGTCATCACTGTTTTTGCCGGTGCACGTGCCTGGCGCGTTGATCTCGATCGGCGACGGCCATGCTCTGCAGGGGGACGGCGAAGTCACCATCACCGCCCTAGAAACCTCGCTGCGCGGCACAGTGCAGATCTTTGTACGCAAGGGCAAGCCCATCCGCTGGCCACGTGCGGAGACGCCGACTCATTTCATCACCATGGGTCTGCATCCCGACTTGAACGAGGCGGCCAAGATGGCAACCCGCGAAATGATCGATTTCCTGATGTCCGAGCGCGGACTATCGCGCGACGATGCCTATATCCTGTGCTCACTAGCCGTAGATCTGCACGTCACGCAGAACGTGGACGACACCAAAGGAGTTCACGCCATGCTGCCCAAGTCCATCCTGCATTAGCGACTGTCCCTCTTCGGGTTGACTTCGAATTGGCCCGAATGTACGATCAAGTTCGTGTTCCAACTAACTAAGGGCTGGATAATGACTGCGGTGGTGGCGTTGGCGTTACCGGCCGCAGGGCAGGTGCGGCGGACCCCGGACGGAAAGCCGAATTTGAACGGGATCTGGCAGGTTCTGACCACCGCCAATTGGGATCTGCAGGGCCACGCCGCCGCGGCGGGCCCCATGATTCCGCTGGGAGCCATCGGGGCGATGCCTCCCGGGCAAGGCGTGGTCGAAGGCGAAGAGATTCCCTATAAGCCGGAGGCCCTGGCCACCAAGAAAGCGAATTTCGCCGACCGTTTGAAGCTGGATCCGGAAGTAAAGTGCTATCTGCCAGGAGTCCCGCGCGCCACCTACATGCCGTTTCCGTTCCAGATCGTGCAGACGCCGAAGTTCATCCTCATCACTTACGAGTACGCGAACGCCGCGCGCACCATATATATGGAAGACCCAGGGCCGGCTCCCATCGATAGCTGGATGGGACAATCGGTGGGCCATTGGGAAGGCGACACACTGGTGGTGAGTGTGACCGGATTGAACGATCAGACCTGGTTCGATCGCGCAGGCGATTTTCATTCCGACGCGTTGCATGTCGTCGAGCGCTACACGCTGCGCGGCGCGGATACGCTGATGTATGAGGCCACCATCGAGGACAAAAACGTCTTCACCAAGCCTTGGAAGATCAGCATGCCGATTTACCGGCGTTTGGAAAAGAATGTTCAGTTGATGGAATTCAAGTGCGTCGAGTTCGTCGAAGAACTGATGTACGGGCAATATCGCAAGAAGCCCTAGGTGGTTCCTATGAATCTGCTATTGGTTTGCGTGTTGATAGCTCTACCCTTGATGGGGCAAGCGGTGTGGACGCCACCGCGCACGGCCGACGGTCAGCCGGATCTGCAAGGGGTCTGGACCAACGCGACTATCACGCCGCTGGAGCGGCCCGCAGAACTCGTGGGGAAAGCTTTCTTCACGAAAGCCGAAGCGGCGGCGTACGAGCAAAAGGTGGTGGCGGACGCCAACGTAGACCGGCGGCGCAGCGACATCTCGACCGACGTGGCCCTGGCTTATAACGAAGCCTGGTGGGATCGCGGGACGAAAGTCGTCAAGACGCTGCGGACTTCCTTGATCGTCGACCCGGCGGATGGAAAATTGCCCGCGCTGACAGCGGATGGCGAGCGGCGCGCGGCCGCGCTGGCGGAGCAGGCCCGATTGCATCCGGCGGACGGTCCGGAGAGCCGCAGGCTCACCGAGCGCTGTATCCTATGGCCCACGGCCGGTCCGCCGATGTTGCCTAGCGCGTATAACAACAACTATCAGATCTTCCAGTCGCCAGGATATGTGGCGATCGCAATCGAGATGATTCACGACATCCGCATCATACCTTTGGACAATCGCCCGCATCTGCCATCGAACGTGCGTCAATGGTTGGGGGATGCGCGCGGGCACTGGGAAGGCAACACACTGGTCGTCGAGACCACTAATTTCACGGACAAGACGCGGTTTCGAAACACTAGCGAAAAGCTGCGCCTGACGGAGCGCTTCACGCGTACCGATGCGGACACCATACTGTACGAGTTCACGGTGGACGATCCGGCGACCTATACGAAACCGTGGAAGGCGCAGGTGACCATGTCGAAGTCGCCGAGCCGAGTGTATGAATACGCGTGCCATGAGGGGAACTACGGAATGGTGGGAATCCTGGCGGGTGCGCGCGCGGAAGAAAAGGGCAGCAATAAATAGAAGGAGTCTTTTATGCGATCGAAAATTTTGGGTTTAGCAATAGGATTGACGCTGGCGTTGCCGGGTTTCGCGCACCACGCGTTTACGGCGGAGTTCGACGGCAACAAGCCCGTGAAGCTGCGCGGAACGGTAACCAAGATGGAGTGGATCAATCCGCACGCCTGGATCCACATCGACGTGAAAGACGCCGACGGCAAAGTGACTGGCTGGATGGTGGAATGCGGTAGCCCCAACACTTTGCTGCGGCGCGGTGTCACCAAGGCTTCGGTCACGGTCGGAATGGAAGTGCTGGTCGACGGGTATCAGTCGAAAGACGGCTCCAACAAAGCCAATGGCCGCGACGTGACTTTCGCGGACGGCAAGAAGCTGTTCCTGGGCTCGTCGAATACCGGCGCCCCCGGCGACACGCCTGAGAAGTAGGAGAATTCATGCGCACAAAAGCCCTGTTGCTGATCGGGACCGCCGGTCTGCTAGCCGCTCTGCTATCGCCGCTGCGGAGCGAGACTCCCAGCGCGGCGGCGCTGACTGGCGTGGTGAGCTCCACCGAAGAAGGCCCCATGGAAGGCGTGATGGTAAGCGCCAAGAAGAACGGCGGCACCATTACCATCACGGTGGCGAGCGATCAGAACGGGCGTTACAGTTTTCCACGCAATCGTCTGGAAGCGGGCCAATACTCGTTGCGCATCCGCGCCGTCGGTTATGAGCTGGACGATCCCGGCGCAGTCGAAGTATCGCCGGCCAATGCGGCGGCGGTCGACCTGAAACTCCATAAGGCGCAGAATCTAGCGGCGCAGATCACCAATGCGGAGTGGCTGATGAGCATTCCCGCAGCGGACCAGCAGAAGGGCATGCTCTTGAATTGCGTGCAGTGCCATACGCTCGAGCGCATCCTGCGCTCCAAACACGACGCTGCGGAATTCATGAAGGTGATGGAGCGCATGGGTACTTATGCGAACCAATCCTTCTCCTACAGCGTGCAAAAGCGCAAGGCGACGCGGATGCTGGAAGAGCGCGGCGATCAACTGCAAAAGACGCGGCAACGGCAGGCTGATTTTCTGGCGGCATACAACTTGAGCACGGGGCCGTCGTGGGCGTACGACTTTAAGACGCTACCGCGCCCGAAGGGCAGCGGGACCAAGGTGATCATCACTGAATACGATTTGCCGCGCCGTACTATCGAGCCGCACGATGTGATTCTGGATGCCGACGGCAACGTCTGGTATTCGAGTTTCGGAGAGCAGGCGGTGGGGAAAATGGACCCGAAGACCGGCAAGATCACCGAGTACACCATCCCCGTCCAAAAACCGGGCTGGCCGATGGGGGAACTGGGATTGGAGACGGATCACGACGGAAATCTGTGGTTCGGCATGACCTATCAGGCCGGCGTGGCGAAGTTCGACCGCAAGACTGAGCAGTTCCAGATCTTCCATCCACCAGACGAATACAACAAGGATATGACGCAGATCAACATGGCGGCTCCGCAGAGCAGCCACGTAGATGGCAAGTTCTGGTCGCAGAACAATGGCTTCGCGGTGATCCACCGCTACGATCTGGCGACGGGGAAGACCGAAACCTTCGCGCCCTTCAAGGATTCAAAGGAAGGCGAGAACCACAACATCTACGATGTGATTCCCGATGCGCAGAATAACGCTTACTTCACGGATTTCGCACAGGAGCACATCGGTCGCGTAGACGCGAAGACCGGCGCGATTTCGCTGTGGCCGACGCCGACCAAAAATTCCGCGCCGCGCCGTGGGCAGATGGACGCCGAGGGGCGCATCTGGTTCGGCGAGTATCGCGGCAACCGCATCGGCATGTTCGATACCAAGACCGAAAAATTTCAGGAGTGGCAGGCGCCGACGCCGTTCAGCGCTCCTTACGATGGCACCATGGACAAGACCGGACATGTGTGGACCGGATCGATGACCACCGACCGCGTAATTCGTCTCGACCCCAAGACCGGCAAGATGGATGAATACCTGTTGCCGCGCTCGACCAACATCCGCCGCGTGTTTGTGGATGATCGCGGGACCACCCCAGCGCTGTGGGTGGGCAATAATCACGGTGCGTCGATTGTGAAGCTGGAGCCGCTCGATTAATATGCGAACCGCGCTTGCGATCTTATTAGCGGGCGCTATCGGATGGGCCGCGCAACTGCCCAAGTTCGAGCCCGACCCTTCCTGGCCCAAGCCGCTGCCCAACAATTGGATGCTGGGGCAGGTCTCGGGAACATCCGTCGATTCGCGCGATCACGTATGGGTTATCCACCGTCCGCGAACCCTGGACGAGCACGACAAATATCTCGAATCCGGCAAAGGCGATTGCTGCGTACCGGCGCCGGCAGTGATCGAATTCGATCAGGTCGGCAACGTGGTGCAGGCCTGGGGTGGCCCCAATAAAGACGAGAGAGCTTATGAGTGGCCCGACAACGAACACGGAATCTTCGTCGACTCCAAAGACAATGTGTGGATCACCGGCAACGGCGACAAGGACGCACAGATATTGAAGTTCTCAAAGACCGGGAAGTTTCTGCTGCAGATCGGGCGTCACGGCAAGAGCGGCGGCAGCAATGATACGCAGAATCTGGGGCGTCCGGCAGGCATCGCGGTTTACCCCAAGACCAACGAGGTCTTCGTCGCGGATGGCTATGGGAACCGCAGAGTGGTGGTCTACGACGCGTTCACCGGCGAATACAAACGCCACTGGGGCGCTTACGGGAACAAGCCTGACGACAGCGCCCCTCGCACGCGTGTCTACGACGGGCACGGCTCGCCGCAATTCAATCTGGTGCATGGCATTCGCATTTCTAACGACGGTCTGGTATATGTCGGCGACCGCGTGAACAATCGCATTCAAGTGTTCCGTCTGGATGGCACCTTCGTCAAGGAAATGTACATTGAGCGCAAGACGTCGGGTGCGGAAGGCACGGCGTTTGATGTAGCCTTCTCCCCTGATCCACAGCAGCGGTTTTTCTACGTGCCGGACGGCAGCAACAAGAAAGTGGATATCGTGAATCGCGAAACCCTGGAGATCGTCGGTTTCTTCGGAGGGCACGGCGGCCACGGCCCCGCTGACTTCTATCACATTCACAGCGCCGCTACCGATTCCAAAGGCAACGTCTACCTGGGCGAAGTCAACAACGGGCGCCGCGTGCTGCGTTGGAACTACAAGGGCATGTCCGCCCAGTAAATCGCGCTATTCCGCGATCCACAGGTTTTCTGCGAAGAGCCACTCGCGATCAATCCATTGCGCCTCGCAGCGGAAGCCGCTGGCTTGAGCCATCCGCAGCACTTCGGCGCACGAGTACTTGTGGCTGCTCTCCGTCCAAATCGTCTCGCCTTCTTCGAAGGTCACCGACAGATCCGCTTTTTCAATCGCCACGCGCTGCCGGCGGTTGGAGCGCAAATGCATCTCGACACGCCGGGCGGTCGTGTTGAAGCGCGCCTCATGATCGAACTTCGACAAATCAAAGTGTCCGTCGAGCTCACGATTGATTCGTCCCAACAAATTCAGGTTGAAAGCCGCGGTGACGCCGATGGGATCGTCGTAGGCGTCCAGCAGAACCGGTACCGGCTTTTCGAGATCGGTGCCAATGAGCAGCGAATCGCCTGGCTGGAGCAGAGCCCGTACCTCCTGCAGAAAACTTGCAGCGGCAGGAGGATCGAAATTTCCAATGGTGCTGCCTAAGAAGAGCACCAACAATGGCTTTCCTTGACGGCGCTGGGCGGCCACTTCCGCCAATCCGTCTAGATAATCGCGCTCCAGGCCGAGAATACTGATCGCCTGAATGTCGCCCACCTCGCGCTTGCACATAGCCAGGGCCGCGGGCGAAATTTCAATCGGGTAGTAAGAAGTGGGATCGCGATGGCACAAGGCTTCGAGCAGGCCGCGCGTTTTCTGCCCGCTGCCACTACCCAATTCGGCAACGGTCAGGGGCGTGTGCAGACGCTCCACGATTTCCGTGGCGTGCTCCCGCAGGATGCGTTCTTCGGCGCGTGTCACTCCATATTCAGGCAGCGCCGTGATGACGTCGAATAAGCGCGAGCCCACTGTGTCGTACAGATATTTCGAAGGCAATTCCTTTTGGCCCACGCGATTGAGCCCGGCCTGAACGTCAGCAGCGAAGCTCTGTTCGAAGATAGTGAGTTCCTGGGATACGATCATGGGGGAGTTCCTCTCTAGCTCACGCAGCGAAAGCCTGCGTACACGTACGGATAATGCGGCTGAAACCAATTCCGGAAAGACGGCCGCAGCATACAGGCCGCGGTGCGCGGCGAACCGCCTTTCATTATGAAATGCTGGCCGTCAAAGAAATTCGCGGAGTAGCCCGGATAAAACGAAAAAGGTTCGAAGCCGGCGAAGGGCGCAAAGACGCTGGAGGTCCATTCCCAACCGTTGCCGATCATCTCAACCGTCCCGAACGCGCTGCGGGAGTCAGGGAAAGCGTTCACCGGCGTAGGGTCCCAATAGCGAAAATCAGCATTGCCTCGTGGATGCGCGTCGAGCGCTGCACGCTGCCATTGCTGCTCGGTGGGCAGCTTCTTCCCAGCCCAGCGCGCATACGCGCTGGCTTCAGCATGGCTCACATAGACAGGTCGATCGAGCGGCAAGGTGATCTCTTCGAACATTCCACGGTAGTGCCACCCGCCCGCGCCGCGGCGCCAGAACGCGGGATGTGCGACATTCTGTGCCACCTTCCACTGCCAGTCCGCTTCTTTCCACAAGTCGCGATTTCCGTACCCACCGGCGTCGACGAATCCCAGATACTGGCCATTCGTGACTTTGTGTTTATCGATAGCGAACGCGGGGACTTCCACAGTGTGAGCTTCGAACTCGTTGTCCCACCCGAAGTCAGCGTCGCTGGATGACAACCCCAGCGTCACGGGACCAGCCGGGACCTCGACCATCGCGGGTTGCAGCGCCTCTCCCGAAACGGCCCACGCACTGCCCCGGGGACACAGCTTTTGCTCCAGCGGCAAGCGGTGCAGCATGTACGCGAGCGTTTCGCAATGCATCAAGCGATGCTCGATGGCGACATTCAAAAGCTGCGAGTCCGCTACCGCGCGCGCGTCGATTTGTTCGCGCAGGCGCTGGTTGTAATCGTAAATTTCCGTGAGCGAGGGCCAGTCCTCCGGTTGATCGGAGGGGAGGGCAGTTCCCACGGGATCGATGCCAAACGCGAAGAGCCGGTCAAACTCCGGATGGAACGATGGCATACCACCCACCGTCTCGCGCAGCAGATTTCCTTCGAAGGCTTCCAGATGCCCCAGGTAAAACACGATGCGGTGGCGATCGGGAATGGGACGTTCGTAGAGAGCATCGCGGCGCACGATGCCAAACAGCCGGTCGGATTCAGCGCGAGCTTCCGCAAATCGCTGCAGCAATCCGCCGGGGGTGGAAACGGGGTTTTGGGTGGCCTGCACGACGTACCTCCCGCCATACTGCACGTCTTTTGCCAAGGTAGCACACGGTTCGGGGCGTAACGTGGAATAATGCGGTTTCATGCCACTGGTTGAGTTTCGCGACGTGTCCTATGAGGTCGGCGGGCGGCAGATTCTCTCGGACGTAAACTTTACCGTGGAGGCGGGTGAGACATTAGTGCTGCTGGGGCGCAGTGGATCGGGCAAAACTACAGCGCTCAAGATGACCAACGGAATGCTGTTTCCTACTCGCGGCGAAGTGCGCGTGGAGGGCAAGTCCACTCGTGAATGGGATCCCATTCGCTTGAAGCGCCGCATCGGGTACGTCATTCAGGAAGTGGGCTTGTTCCCGCATTTCACAGTGGAGCGCAATGTCGGGCTAGTGCCGACACTTGACGGGCGTTCGGCAGATGACGTGGCACGGCGGGTCGACCGATTGCTGGACGAGATGGGGTTGCCGGCGGCGGAGTTTCGTGGGCGCTATCCGCGGCAGCTTTCCGGAGGACAGCGGCAGCGAGTGGGCGTTGCCCGGGCGCTGGCCGCCGACCCCCCGCTGTTACTCTTCGACGAGCCCTTCGGCGCGCTCGACCCGGTAACGCGCGTCGAATTGCAGCGCCAGTTCATAGACTTGCGCCGCAACTTGCAGAAGACCTCGATTTTCGTCACGCACGATGTGCGCGAGGCGCTGCGTCTGGGAACGCGCATAGGCTTGCTCACGCGCGGACGCCTCGAAGTAGCCGCCGACCCACAGGAGTTTCGCAACGCAAAAACAGAGGAAGCGCTAGCCTTCTTAGGAAGTCTGGACTAATATGCGCCCCGATTTAGTAAATGATCTGCTCCAGCTCACCGGCGAACACTTGGTGCTGGTGCTGAGCGCAATGGCAGCCGCGATGCTAATCGGCGTCCCGGTAGGAATCCTGCTGACGCGCCGCGCCGGACTGCAACGCTGGCTGCTCGGATTCGCCAGCGTGATGCAGACCATCCCCAGCCTGGCGCTCTTCGGTTTTCTGATTCCGATCCCGTTCATCGGCGGCATCGGCAAGCGCACCGTGATTATCGCGCTGGTGATGTATGCGCTACTGCCGATCCTGCGCAATACGTTTGTAGGAATCGCCAGCGTGGACGCGGCTGTGTGCGAATCGGCGGTGGCCATGGGGATGACCAGCGGACAGATGTTGCGGCAGGTGCAACTTCCGCTGGCGACGCCGACGATTCTAGCGGGCATTCGTGTGGCGACTGTCACCACCATCGGCACAGCCACCATCGCCGCGGCGATTGGCGGCGGTGGGCTGGGCGTATTCATCTTCCGCGGAGTAGCTTCCGTAGACACCGCGCAGATTCTAGCCGGAGCAGTGCCGGCCGCGCTCATGGCGCTGGCGGCGGACGGGGGATTGGGATGGGTGGAACGAAAATTATCGCGTGCGTAATCGCGGCGCTAACGCTCGCGGGATGCTCCGGTTCGCAGTCCGGTAGCGCCCTGCGGGTGGGGTCGAAGAATTTTACCGAGCAGGTGGTGCTCGGCGAAATCATCGCCCAACATCTGGAGCACCGGCTGCACCAAAAAGTCGAGCGGCGGCTCAATCTGGGTGGTACGCTGCTAGCGCACCAGGCGCTGCTCGCGGGTGAGATCGATCTGTATCCGGAGTACTCGGGCACCGCGCTGGTGGCGGTCTTGAAGGAACCCATCCAGACTGACCCGGCGGCAGTGCTGCGCCTGGTGCGAGCCGAATACGCCAGCCGCTTTCACATGGCCTGGCTCGATTCCCTAGGGATCAACAACGGATTCGCCATGGTGGTGCGCGGCGATCACAAGAAACTCCAAACGCTCAGCAATGCCGCGCGCAGCCCGAAGCCCTGGGCTCTCGGTGTCGGCTACGAATTCGAGCAGCGGGTCGATGGCCTGAAGGCTCTGCAACAGACGTACGCATTGCGCTCGAGCGCGATCAAGACCATGGACCTCGGGCTGCTCTACCGCGCTCTCGAAGACGGACAAGTAACCATGATTGCCGCGAACGCGACCGACGGCCTGCTCTCGAAACTCGACGTCAAGGTACTCGATGACGACAAGCACGCGTTTCCACCCTACGAATTGTGCATCGCCGCCCGCGAGGACCGCCTAGTCGTAGTCCCCGGCCTGCGCGCCGCCCTAGCCGAGCTATCCGGCAAATTCACCGATCGCAAAATGCAGGATCTGAATTATCAAGTAGACGGCAGACACCGCCCCGTAGCCGACGTGGCCGCCGAATTTTTACAGAGCGTTCCCGGATTGCAATAAAAAAAGGCCCCCCTTGCGGGAGGCCTCGAGGTTTACCTCTGGAGGATAAGTCTTACGCCAAGTTAGGGATCTTGATGATCTTTTTCTGGATCGCGTACTGCACCAATTGAGCCTTGTTGTGGATGTCGAGCTTGCGCATCAAGTTGAACTTGTGGGCTTCAACAGTCTTCACGCTCAGGTTCAGGTCGCAGGCGATTTCTTTTACAGAGTTACCTTCGGCGAGCATTTTCAGGACTTCCCGTTCGCGCGTTGTCAGAGTGGCGAAGCGCGGCAGGCGGTTGGCGGATTTAATACGGCTGCGGAAATCGTCGACCAACTGCGACAGCATGCGCGGGCTGAGATAGCTGCCGCCGCGGCAGATGTCGCGCACAGCCGCCACCAGTTGCTGACTGGGGCTGTCTTTCAGAACGTAACCGCTGGCGCCCACTTCCATGCCTTCCACCAGATAATCTTCGTCGTCGTACATGGTGAGGAACAGGACCTTAGTTTCCGGCCGGTTCTTCTTGATCTGGCGCGTGGCCTCAAAGCTACTTAGGCCGGGCATGCCGATGTCCATCAGCACCACGTCGGGGCGCACTTCATTCGCCTTTTCGACGGCATCGCCGCCATTGGGAGCCTCGCCGACCACTTCCATATCCGCTTCCGCGGAAATGAGGGTCCGGATTCCTTGACGGAACAAGGTGTGGTCGTCCGCCAGCATGATTCGAATCTTCGCCATGTTTATTCCGTCTCCGTTATCTTCCCTACCGCGTCGTTAAGCGAACGCCCTACTTAGCTATCGGCAGTTCGATGGAAATCTTTGTACCTCGTTTTGGTCCTTCAACGCGGCTTTCGGCCTGGAACTGGCCGCCCAGCAGGGCTACCCGCTCCCGCATTCCCGACATCCCGAAGGATTCGCGTTTCTGAAAAGCTTCTTCCACGTTGAACCCGACGCCGTTATCCTCCACTACCAGCTTCAAGAAGCCATCGGCGGAAACCAGCGAAATGTTTACGAGCCGCGCGTTCGCGTGTTTGCCGATATTGTTAAAGCATTCCTGTACAAGACGATAAGTAATCACTTCGGTCTGCTGCGGCAGGGAGCCCATCTTGGCCAACTGGAGTTTCACCCGGCAGGGATGCAGCCGCTGGAAGCGGTTGATTAACTGGCGCAAGGCTGCTCCCAACCCGAGCTGCTCTAGGACAGCGGGGCTCAACGCGGAGATCAGCCGCCGCATCTCAAGAATGGTGCGCTCCGTCAGATCGCGCGCCTCGCCTAGCTTCGACCGTAGCTCCGATTCGCTCTCCGGCAGCGCCTGTTCGATCAATTCCATTTGCAGGCGGATGCATAGCAGGCTCTGCCCGGCTTCGTCGTGCAGCTCGCGGCTGATGCGGCGGCGCTCCATTTCCTCGACGTGCAGCATGTGCTCGGCCAGGCGGCGGACTTGTTCTTCGCGCTGCGCCAGATCTTCCATCAGGCGAGCCTTCTCGGCCGCCATCAGGCAGCGCTCGGCGGCGGCGGCCAGCAGTTCCTGTTCCCGCGGCAGCCATTCGTAGGAGTTCGAGAACCCGAACTGCATGACGCCGGCGGTGCGCCCGTCGGCGGCCAACGGAATCGACCAGCAGGAGGCGTAGCGGTTGTGCCACTGTTCGTCGAGCAAATAGTCGGAGTGACTATTGCCGTCCATGTAGCGCAGTTTCGAAAGCTTGCGGACCAAGCCCGGACGGTTGGGGATAGACAGCGCGCTCGCATGCGGGGCGCCGGCCTGCAGCACCCACTCTGAGCCGTCCTCATTGAGCATGTACAAGCGTCCGGCGTCGGCCTTGCACACATGCACCAGCGATTCCAGGAACCGCCGTAGCAGCTCTTCCAGATTCCGCGATTCCAGCTCAATGCGGAACAGCTCGTAGAAAGCCGTTGTTTCCGCCTCGCGGACTTGGTAATACGCGTTGTTCAGCGTCAGGATGACGCAGAAATGCAACTGCTCGCGAACCCACTGAAAGTTAGCGTGCTCGTCCGGCAGCAAGGACACCAGCAGCGGCGACAGCAACTGGTCGTATTCCTGCAGCGCTTCCAGAATCGCGCTGGGCGGCAGATTCAATTTGGCCAGTCGGCGGCCGTTGTACTCCACCTGTTCGATGAAATGCAACGGGGCTTTGCCCTGAGAAAGGATGCGCGAAGCCGCTCCCGGGGTGATTTGCGACAGAGCGATTCTCTGCTTTGGCTCAAACGCCAGAGTTCGCAGACGGCTCAAAAACTTGCGATCGATTTGATCCGCGTGCGGTTCCAGCAGCACTGCCAGCCGGTGCAGGTGCACGCGTAGCTGATCGCTTAATACGTCGGCGGCATCGGCTAGCTCAGGGGATAGTTGTGCGGTTTGGTGCACTCTTAGGGGTTGATCGGCATTCTAAGGCCTTCTCTTTAGCGCTAACCTCCCGCAGATCAATATCGTTGGCCGATAATGGGAGAACCATGAAATGGGCTTGGGCCGTGTACCTGGTTGCCTCCGCCGCCTCCGCTCAAGTCACGCCTTATACGTTGAAAGTAGAGACCGGGCCGGGCGTGATCGCCGTCACGTTCACGCTCCAAGGCAACCAGGCGCGGGTTTACCTGCCGGACGACGTGGCTCCCGGCGAGAAGTTCTCCGGCGCTCTGGAGGGCCAGCCCAACTACGTAGTGGAGTTCGCCGGCCAGCAGGCCCTGGTGCGTACAGGAGCTTTCCACTGGAGCATGCCGGCTCAGCAGCCCGGCGAGTTCCTGCCGCTCAGCCTGACGCTCATTTTACGCGATCTGCGCGGCCGCGAACTGGCGCGCGCTTCCGTTCCCATCGTGGCCGAGCAGCGGGTACCTGCCGCATTCCGCTTTCCCAAAGTTGTACAGGCCGGCAGCCCCGCTCCCGTGCTCGGCCCTTTCGATGGCGACTCGCGCAGTACCAGTTTCCAGATCGCCGGTGAAGCAGCCCAAGTGCTGGCCGAATCCGTCCGCAAGATCGTGATCCGCGCCCCAGAGAAGCCGCTCGGGATAACCACCTATGCTCTGCGCAAGGGTACGGTCGAAAAGCAAGGCAGCGTGCGTAGCGTCACCATCGAAACCAAACCGGCGGACGACGCCAACATAGCCGTTGCGGTGCGCGGCTTGGACGGTCTCCAGGACCAGGTTGCTCTCAAATTGGACCGGGACTACATCTTCATCCGCCCCGGTGATGTGAGGGCCGACGGGGCCTACGACACACGCCTCCCCTTATTGGGGATCGAGCAGGACGTCGCCACGATGGAAGCGCGCCTGATATTTCCGCAGACTCCCCACGATGACGTGGGACTGATCCTGCGCACCCCGCCCCGCGTGGAGCACGCCAAAGCGCTGCGCTCCCTGAGCTTCGACCCATTCCCGATCCTGGTCGAGTTCCTTACCGACTACGATCTAGGCAGCGATGCCGCCTATGCCATGCTGGCAGCCGACCCGGCGCGTGCGCTGTCCCTGCTCTTCGCTTCCATGCCCAAAACCGGCGCCAACATCCAGCGCATCGGCTTCCTGTGGTTCGTGGGCCACGCCAGTGCAGGCGAGCTAACCGCGAAAGCGCGCAGCGAAGCCCACGCCGCCGCCCTGCGCGTGCTGGCACTCCCGTCATCCGGCTCCGAAGCCGTGGAATTAGCACTGCATACGGTGGGTCTGAGCGGCGGCGCCGAAGACTTGCCCTTGCTCGAACAGCATTATCAATACCGCAACGGCTGGTCCGGACGCTGGCGGATTCAAGACGCGAGCGAAGCCGCCATGGTGCGCCTGGGATCGCGAGAACACCTGGAAAAGATTCGCATCGAACTGGCCGCGCCCCTGCCGCCGCAACCCACGCCGGAACAGGCGGTGCTCGCCGGACAGCTTCTGCAGAAAGCCGGTTTCAGCGGACAGCCCGGCTTGGTGCCCGCGATCTGCCCGCACCTGGCCGACCCAGCGGTGGTGGATATCGACGTCACCTGGGACCCCAAGCTGAGCGCCATGGTGGCGCTTAACGCCATCGCCAATCACGCCACTCCGCTGGCCGAGCTACCCCGGAAGTCGCTCGACGAATGGAAAGCCTACTGCAGGAATGTGCGCTGACTATTTCTTGCTGTCGCTTCCACCGGCGAGCAGTGCTTCCACCTGCGGCATGTAGCCGCCGCGTTCGATGTCCGTCTGGTTCCAATCTTTGACGATGGTGCCTTGCGGATTGATCACGAACAGATGCGGCGCATCGAATTGCGGGCGCTGCGGAGTGGCCTTGAAATACCACATCGCGGTTTGGCCTGAGTCGAACAGGATCGGAACGGTGGTCTTAGTCTCGCTGATATATTTCGCCACGGTCATCGTGTTATCGGGCGGCAGCACAATCGCCAGCACCCCCACCTTCGCCCCCATGCGCGCCTTCAGTTGGTCCAGCTCCCTGCTCAGCGTTTTCGAGGCAGGCCGGTCGGTTTTCATGTAATCGATCACCAGCCAGCGCCCGCGATAGTCCAGGATGTCGTACGGCTTCAGGCTGGTATCCGGCAGCGCAAAACTCGGGGCACGCCTGCCGGAGAGGCCCTGACCCACGCTGAGCGCGGCCGCGGCCATCACTAGAAATGCTAATTTTTGCATGTTCATAATCAAGATCAGTTTATACGGAGGCGTGTGACGCTTTCGCAGCCAGCGCCGCCAGCGACTGTCTGTACGGCTCGCGCGCGATGCCGTGCTCACAGATGATGGCGGTCACGTAGCGCGCCGGAGTTACGTCGAAAGCGGGGTTCTCGACGCCAATGTTTTCGGGGGCGACGGCGACCCCGAATACGTGTGTAACCTCGCTCGCTGGACGCTGCTCAATGGGGATCTGGTCACCGCTCTCCAGCGTCAAATCGAATGTCGACACCGGCGCGGCCACGTAAAACGGCACGCCATTTTCCTTGGCCAGCACCGCTACTGAATAGGTCCCGATCTTATTGGCGACGTCGCCGTTTGAAGCGATGCGGTCGGCGCCAACCACCACGCAGCCGATGCGGCCGGAACGCAGGAAGTGCCCCGCCATGTTGTCGGTGATGATGGTGGTGGGGATGCGGTCCTGCTGCAATTCCCAAGCTGTCAGACGCGCGCCTTGCAGGAACGGCCGGGTTTCGTCGGCAAAAACGTCGATCTTTTTCCCGGCCTCGACCGCCGCGCGAATCACGCCAAGCGCAGTCCCGTATCCTGCCGTAGCCAGCGCTCCGGCGTTGCAATGGGTAAGGACGGTCTTGCCATCCGGCACCAGCGCCGCTCCATGCCTCCCGATGGCCATGCAGAGAGCAATGTCTTCCTGGCGCACCTGCTGCGCTTCCTCGATCATGCGCCTAACGATGGCTGCTGACGATTGGCCCCCCAGGCTCGCTCTCAGCCGGCGCATGCGGTCGATAGCCCAAAATAGATTCACCGCCGTAGGCCGTGTCGCCGCGAGCGTGCTACACACTGTCTCGAAATCCGCTCCCTGCTGCACGCCCAGCGCCACCCCCATCGCCGCTGCGACGCCAATGGCAGGCGCCCCGCGAATCACCATGGTCTTAATCGCCTCGGCGACCTCCTGATAAGTCCGGCAAGTCACAAACACCTGTTGCCGCGGCAGCAGGCGCTGATCGATCATGACCACGCCGCCGGCGGTCCATTCAATTGTTTCCACCATGAACTTCCATTGTGACGCAGAAAAGAGGGACGGAGCCTGATTATTGCCCCAATTCGGGAAAGTGCCGGTTTGGAACAGAAATCAGGCTCCGTCCGTCTTTTCTCGGGCGGCCGCGTTTGGGAGACGGTGTCCCGAATACTCGTCCCGAAAAAGTGCACTCGCGAAGCTGCTCT
>Ga0207694_10001326_pt1 | contig 21296 bp, 17 predicted proteins | sample KBSC34metaG_FD_184353 | JGI IMG/M metagenome (GOLD analysis project Ga0207694, IMG submission 184353) | Corn rhizosphere microbial communities from Kellogg Biological Station, Michigan, USA - KBS C3-4 metaG (SPAdes) (version 2) | ecosystem: Host-associated > Plants > Roots > Rhizosphere > Soil... | reverse complement strand
AGAGCCGGATCATCCGCATGGCCTATTTCGAGCATCCATCCTATGTGCCGCTGCTCCGCCGCGCCTATGAGAATTGGCGGGCGCTGGAGCACGGGACCGGCGCCAAGCTGCTGACCGTCACCGGCATACTCGAATCCGGCATTCCCGGCGCGACCGTGGTCGAAGGCGCACGCCGTGCCGCCGTGGAGCACGGGCTGCCGCATGAGATGCTGTCGGCCGGCCAGGTCGCCAAATGGTTCCCGGCCTTCGCCGTGCCGGATCATTGGGAAAGCCTGTTCGAAGCCGATGGCGGCTTCCTGCGGCCGGAATTGGCGATCGCCACCCATATCGCCGCAGCAAAGTCCCTGGGTGCGCGGGTGCGGACTGAGACTGAAGTCGTCTCGGTCGAACCAGCCGCCGATGGCGTGCGCCTGAAGCTGGGTAACGGCACGGTCATTGAGGCGGGCGCCGCGGTCGTATCGGCCGGCGCCTGGATCGGCGAGCTCTTTCCCTTGCTTGCGCCCCATCTGACGCTTACCCGGCAGGTGCTGGCCTGGTTTGCGCCGGCGCGGCCCGCGCTGGTGACACCGGAGCGTTTCCCGGTCTTCCTGCTCGAGTCCGAGGATGAGATCGTCTACGGCTTTCCCGACCTCGCCGGCACCGGTGTGAAGGTGGCGTCGCATCTGCCCGGGCGGGTGCTGAACCGGGCCGGCGATGCCGCGCAGGACGGCGATGTGGCGGATGTCGCGCCGGTATCGGCCATGGTGTCGCGTTATATCCCCGCGGCTGCCGGACCGGTGCGGCAGCTCAAGACCTGCATCTATACCCATTCGCCGGACGAGGATTTCATCCTGGACCGTCATGCGCTCTATCCGCAGATCGTGCTGGCCTCGCCCTGCTCGGGCCACGGCTTCAAGTTTGCCAGCGTGATCGGCGAGATCCTGGCCGACCTCGCGACCATTGGGGAAACGCCGCACGACATTTCGCGCTTCCGGCTGGATCGCCTCGGAGGCTAAGCTCGCGCATGGCCAGACAGAAGAGCAGCGCCGACGCGGCCGCCTACGATCCGCGCGCCCACATCGTCGAGGCGGCGAAGGAGGTGTTCCTGGCCGGCGGCTTCGCCGACACGACGATGGACGAGGTCGCCCGTGTCGCCCATATCAGCAAGCACACGCTGTATGCCCATTTCCGCGACAAGGCCGAACTGTTCGAGGCGGTGGTGGTCCAGGACATGCAGCGCTTCCAGAACCTGCCGGACCTGACCCGCGACGACCGTGCGCCTGAGGACGTGCTGTATGAGGCGGCGCGCTGGATCTACGACAATCACTTCGGCCCGTCGACGATCTCGATGTTCCGGGTACTGATCGGCGCGGCGGTGAATTTCGGCGCCCTGATCGAACGGCACAATGCCTTCCGCTTTCAGGCCAGCGTCTCCTGGATCGGGGCCTATATCCAGTCCCTGTCGGATCGGGGCGTGCTGACGATCCGCGATCCGTCCCGGGCGGCGGCGCGTTTCGCGCTGATGGCGTCTGAGGGCAGCCAGAACGTGATGGGACGCCCCGCTGCCGGCCGCGGGGATCGTGAGCGTTATGCCCGGATGACCGTCGCGCTGTTCATGCGCGGGCTGATGCAGGAAGCGTCGTCCGCATAGCGGGGGCGCCACCGAGAAAAAGCTCGACGGCTTCGGCCGCCAGGGCTTGCAGCAGCGCTGCGTCCGGGGGCGGCGTCACCAGAAACAGCATGCCGTGTGTCGCCAGGTTCACGAACTGGTGCGCCGCCCAATCGACATCGCCGATTTCCAGGCTGCCTTTGCCCGCCTCGCTGGCCAGGTAGGCGGTCAGTTCCGCCAGACTCCATTCCGTCAGCCGATCGTGAACGGCCCGGGCCAGGGCAGGGAAGACGTGGCCGGCCTCGATCACCCGCCGATGCAGGGTCAGGTTCCGCTCGCGGCAATGCAGCGTCAGCGCCTCGATCGCGAAACCGCGCAGCACCGCCGAAGGCGCGCCCGGCCGGCCCTGGAAATCGTAGGGCGGAGTCTTCAGCCGTTCGATCTCCGCCTCTACCGCGGCCTGGAAGAGCCCGTTCTTGTCCGTGAAGTGACGATAGATGGTCGCCTTGCCGACTCCGGTGGCGCGGGCGATGCTCTCGATGCTGCCGCGGCGGAAGCCTTTGGCCAGGAACTCATCCATCGCGGCATCGATCAGCTGCTGCGCGCGCAGGTCGGACAGCCGCATCCTGGGCCGCTTCTCCTGGCCCGCCATATCGGCGCTGACGTTCGATTCCGGCACTGTGCCTCCACCTGTCCGCGAACCCGTTTGCCGGAGATTGCGGTGCAGGTAAAGCTTTACATCACTTAATGCAATACGATACGGTATCGTACTTAACAAGCCCGACAGGGCGTCGGCCAAGGGAGGAAGATCCATGCGCGCATCTCCGTTCGACAGGCGACATGCCTCCTCGGCCGCGGCGTTCCGTATCGTATAGATAACATAGCGGATGAAATGTCTGTGATATTGACGTTCTCTGCCTACGAAGATACGAGACGTTTCCGTACTTTCAACAAAAACCCTTTCCGAATGGAGATTTCGATGTCAGCACGCCGCTTCCTGCTTCTAGGCTCCGCAGCGATGGCGATTGCCGGCGGCGCGGCCGACCGGTACGCCTTCGCCCAATCCGCCGACCAGGCGCAGGCGTCTGCCGGAACGGGTCTTGAGGAGGTTGTCGTCACGGCGCGGCGGCGCGAGGAAAAGCTTCAGGCGGTGCCGATTCCGATCACGGCGTTCAGCGGCGCCCAGATCGCGGAGAAGGGCATCCAGTCGCTGTCAGACCTCCAGCATTTCGTGCCGTCGCTCGAAGTGCGCCAGCAGGACCGCAATTCGCAGAACTTCTTCATGCGCGGGCAGGGAATCAACGGCACGGCGGGGGCATGGCCGGGCGTCGTTTCGTATTTCGCCGAGGTGCCCTGGATCATCAGCGGCCCGGGCAACTATGTCGATGTCGACGGGCTGCAGGCCTTGCGGGGGCCGCAGGGCACGCTGTTCGGCCGCAACACGACCGGTGGCGCGGTACTGCTGGATCCGAAGAAGCCGACCAACGATTTCGAAGGGTACGCCCAGGTTACGTTCGGCAGCTACAGCCGCCAGGCGATCGAGGCGGCGGTCAATATCCCGGTCATCGCGGACAAGCTGCTGGTCCGTGTGTCCGGCTCGCACGAGGTGATGGACGGTTTCACCCGCGACGTCAGCACCGGGCAGGATCTCGACAATCGCGACTATTGGGCGGGCCGCATCTACATCACCGCGCGGCCGACCGACGATTTCGAGAACGATGTCATCTACCAGACCTATTATTCGCACACCAACGGCGGCTCGGTCCTGCTGACCGGATTCAATCCCAACAATATTCCGGGCCAGCCCAAGGGGCAGTTCGTCACGCTTTTCGGCTTGGGGGTCGCCCAGGCCGACCTGGCCGAGCAGCAGGCGCTAGGCCCGCGCGCGACCGATACCGGCGACATGTCCCCGCTGGACGTCACCTACCACTGGGGCGTGATCGACAGGGCGCGGTGGGACATCACGGACGATCTCACCCTCAAGAACATCGCCTCGATCCAGGACATGCGGAACCGCTATCGCGTCGACCAGACCGGCATCCCGCAGAAGCTTCTGCAGGTCATCACGCCGGACGGATGGTCGACGAGCTGGGAGCAGTACACCGAGGAGCTGCAGCTCCAGGGCAAGGCTTTGGGCGACAAGCTGTCATGGACCGTCGGTGGCTATCTCGAGTTCCTGCATCCAGCCGGACAATCCCTGGCGACGCTGGTCGCCAATCCGTCAGTGACCGTGGTCTCCGGCTCCGTCGCCACGAACGCAGATGGCCCCGCCAATCAGAGCTCGCGGTCGCAGGCGGTGTACGCGCAGGGCACCTACGATCTCGGCGACTATGTCGAAGGGCTGAAATTCACCGCCGGGTATCGCTATACCTGGGATTACCGGACCATCGCGGTGCCGGCATACACGACATCCTTCGGGCCGAAGATCTGCACCCAGATCGGCGGGAACATCGCCGGCAACTGCATACTTTCGGTCGGTTCGCCGTTCCAGGACCCGTCCTGGACGCTGAGCCTCGATTACCAGTACTCGCCCGATACCTTGTTCTACGTGACCGGCAGCCACGGCTACAAAAGCGGTGGCTTCAACAACAACGCCCCGTCGCTGTCGCTGATCAAATACGGCTCCGAGCGGGTCACCAATGCCGAGGTCGGCGTGAAGAGCGATTGGGAGTTGTTCGGCGTGAAGGCGCGCACCAACCTCGACGCGTTCCACGACACGCTCTCGAACGCCCAGCGCTCGCTCAGCCTGCAGGCGGTCCTGCCGACCGGAACATCGGTCACCGAAACCCTCGTTTCGAACGCGAATGCGACGATCGAGGGCATCGAGTTCGATGGCGAGATCATACCGTTCGAGGGGCTGGAGCTCTCGGGCACCTATTCCTACGACTACGCCAACTATGACGGCCCGGTCGTGGTGCCGACGGTCGGCAGCTTCGACGGGCTGCCCTATCCGGCGGTTCCGCGCAACCAGCTCAGCCTCACGGCGCGCTACCATCTGCCGATCGAGGAAAGCTATGGCGATCTGAGCTTCGCCGCCACCTGGTCGCATCGCTCGCATGAGCGGTTCGCGACCGATAATGCCCAGCAGGGCGACCGGCCGGGATACTCGCTGCTCGACCTGCGGATCGATTGGAAGAGCATCTTCCAAAGCACCTTCGATGCTTCGTTCTTCGCCACCAACGTCACCGACAAGGTTTACACGCTGGGCGTCTACGATCTCTACAACACGACCGGTACCGTCGCCGACATCATCGGTGAGCCCCAGATGTTCGGCGTGCAGCTCAAATACCGCTTCGGCCCCGGCAAGCAGGCCGAGGCCGAGCCGGCTGCGCCTTACACCCCGCCGGTGCCCCAGGCCGTGGCCCCGGCGCCCAAGAGCTATCTGGTGTTCTTCGATTTCAATAAGTCGGACCTGACCCCGCAGGCAGTTCAGATCGTCGACCAGGCGGCGGCCAATGCCGGACCGGCGCACGTGACCCAGCTGACCGTCACCGGGCACACCGACACGGTCGGGTCGGACGCCTACAACATGCGGCTGTCGCGCCGCCGCGCGGAATCGGTGGCGTCGCAGCTGGAGAAGGACGGCATTCCGGCATCCGAAATCCAGATCGTCGCCAAGGGCAAGCGGGACCTGCTGGTGCCGACCGCGGACGGTGTAAAAGAACCGCAGAACCGGCGCGTCCAAATCGTCTATGATGCGCCCACTTCGTAACGTCGGCGGGAGAGGATCGACGATGAAAAGCCTGGGGAAATGCGCGGCGATCCTGTCCATGTCGATTCTGTCGGTCGCGGTGGCGCGCGCGCAGGATGTCCTGCCGCGCCCGCCGGCGCCCTTTTCCGGCACGATCGGTCCGACCTTCGAACAGTCTAAGCAGGATTGGCCGCGTGCCGTTCAGGCGCCGAAGGGCGCGCCGAATGTCGTGGTGATCCTGACCGACGATGTCGGCTTTGCGGCGACCAGCGCCTTCGGCGGTCCGGTGCCGACGCCCAACCTCGAAAAGCTGGCGGCGAACGGGCTCAAATATACCGACTTCCATACGACGGCCCTGTGTTCGCCGACGCGGGCGGCGCTGCTGACCGGGCGCAATCATCACCGGGTCGGCTTCGGCAGCCTGGAGGATACGGCGCTGGGCTTCCCGGGCTATGACGCGGTGATTCCACGGGATGCCGCGACCATCGGCGAGATCCTCAAGGACAACGGCTACAACACGGCCTTTTTCGGCAAAAATCATAATACGCCGGCCTGGTCGGCAACCGAGGCCGGGCCGTTCGACCTGTGGCCGACGGGATGGGGCTTCGAATATTTCTACGGCTTCCAGGGCGGTGACGCCGACCAGTGGGCGCCACGCCTGTTCCGCAATACCAGCCGCGCGCCAGACCTGCCGGCCGGCGAGCTGCTGGACCGTGCGCTGGCCGACGACGCCATCCATTACCTGCACAACCAGCAGGCGGCCGATCCGAACAAGCCGTTCTTCCTCTATTACGCCACCGGCTCGGGCCATGCGCCGCATCAGGCCCCGCCGGACTGGATCGCCAGGTTCAAGGGCCAGTTCGACCAGGGCTGGGACGCGCTGCGCCAGCAGAGCTTCGAGCGGCAGAAAAAGCTTGGCGTCATCCCCGCCGACACGGTCCTGACGCCGCGTCCCGACGCGCTGCCGGCCTGGGATTCGCTGACCCCCGACCAGAAGACGGTCGATGCCCGCTACATGGAGGTGTTCGCCGCCATGATGGCCTATCAGGACGCCCAGATCGGCCGCGTGCTGGACGAGATCCAGCGCATGGGCAAGGGCGACAATACGCTGGTGATCTTCGTCGTCGGCGACAATGGCGCGTCGGGCGAGGGGACGCCGGACGGCACGGTCGACGAGATCGGCATGCTGGCCAACGGCGCGCGCAGCCCGGCGGACTATCTGGTCAAGCATCTCGACCTGATGGGCGGGCCGAAGACCTACGAGCTTTACCCCAGCGGCTGGGCCTGGGCGCTCAATACGCCGTTCCAATGGATGAAGCAGGTCGCCTCCCATCTGGGCGGCATCCGCAACGGCATGGTCATGTCCTGGCCGGCCAGAATCGTGGCCAAGGGGCAGGTCCGCACGCAGTTCGGCTCGGTGATCGACATTGCGCCGACGATCCTTGAGGCGGCCGGCCTCACCGCGCCCAAGATCGTCAACGGTGTGGAACAGCAGCCGGTTCAGGGCACCAGCCTGCTCTACAGCGCCGGCGACGCTACGGCGGCCGAGCGGCATACGACCCAGTATTTCGAGATGCTGGGCTATCGCGGCATCTATCATGACGGCTGGCTCGCCAACACCAAAGTGCGCCGGCTGCCATGGATGCAGGGCAAGCCCGACGGCGACCCGCAGACCTCCTATCAGTGGGAGCTCTACGACCTGAAGCATGATTTCAGCCAGTCGCACGATCTGGCCGCGTTCGATCCGGCGAAGCTGAAGTCGTTGCAGGACCTGTGGCTGCAGGAGGCCAAGGCCAATCAGGTGCTGCCGCTGAACGACGATTTCGGCGTCCGCCGATCGATACCCAAATTGATCGCCTATGCACCGCGCCAGACCGATTTCACTTATTGGGGCAAGGATATCAGCGTCGCCCAGGGCTCGGCGCCCAACCTGGCCCTGCGCTCCTTCACCATCGAGGCCAGGATCAAGCCGAACGGGGCCAAGGATACCGGCGTGCTGGTGGCTGATGGCAGCGGCTTCGGGGGCTGGGCCTTCTATCTGAAGGACGGGGTGCCGGTCGCCTATGAGGCGATCTCGCAGATGCCGGAAGACCGCTTCCGCGTCGCCGGCAAGGCACCGCTGCCCAAGGGTGCATCGATGGTCACCTTCCGGTTCGAGCGCGATCCCCAGCCGGCGACGGGCGGCACGATGCATATCGCCGTCGACGGAAAGGAAGTCGGGCAAGGCAATATCGACCGCACCATCAATATCCCGGCCGGCCTGGGCGAGACCTTCGATGTCGGTAGCGATACCGGCGCGACAGTGTCGGACGAATATCCCGGCGCCGGCGCGTTCCCGGGCGAGATCGAGACGGTCAAGGTGCGTCTCGACCCGGTGATGATGCCGAAGGCGATGGACGCGGCAACTAGGAAAACTCAGCAGGGCTCCGAATGATGAAACCCGTCCTGGCGCTGTGCGGCGCGCTGCTCCTCACCGCCTCGGCACTGGCGCAGGATGTGCTGCCGCGCCCTGAGCCGCGATTCCAGGGGCCGGTCGGCCGCACGACGGCCGAGACCGCGCCGCCGCAATGGCCGAAGCCTGTCGAGGCGCCGAAGGGTGCGCCCAACGTGCTGGTGATCCTGACCGACGATGTCGGCTTCGGCGCCAGCAGCACCTTCGGCGGCCCGGTCCCCACGCCGACCCTGGAGATGCTGGCGAAAGCGGGGCTGCGCTATACCGAATTCCACACGGTGGGTCTCTGCTCGCCGACCCGCGCGGCGCTGCTGACCGGCCGCAACCATCATGACGTCGCCGTTGGCACGACCGAGGAGCCGGTCACCGGATATGAGGGCTATACTGGCATCATCCCGAAGAGCGCCGGAACCGTGGCCGAGATACTGAAGCAGAACGGTTTCAACACCGCCCTGTTCGGCAAATGGCACCTGACGCCCTATTGGGAGATGAGCCAGTCGGGGCCGTTCGACCATTGGCCCACGGGCGAAGGGTTCGAGCATTTCTACGGTTTCCTCAGCGCCGAGACCGATCAATTCCACCCCGCCCTGTGGGAGGGCACGAAGCCGATCGAGGCGCCGCACGACGATCCGCACTACATCCTCGATCATGACCTGGCCGATCACGCGATAGACTGGATCCACGAGCAGAAGTCGCTGGCGCCGGACAAGCCGTTCTTCCTCTATTACGCGCCGGGCACGTCGCACTCCCCGCACCAGGCACCGAAGGAGTGGATCGCCAAATTCAAGGGCAAGTTCGACCAGGGCTGGGACAAGGTGCGGGAGGAGACGCTGGCGCGGCAGAAGGCGCTCGGCATCGTTCCCGCCAATACCCAGCTGACGCCGCGGCCCGACTTTATTCCGGCCTGGGACAGCCTGTCGCCCGACCAGAAGGCGGTCTATGCCCGCATGATGGAGGTCTATGCCGCGGCGCTTTCCTATTCCGACGACCAGATCGGCCGGGTGGTCGAGGCGATCCGCGGGATGGGGGCGCTCGACAATACGCTGATCATCTTCATGGAGGGCGATAACGGCGCCAGCGCCGAGGGCGGTCCCCAGGGGCAGCTTAACGACGTCAATTTCATGAACGGGGTGAAGGAAGATTTCGCCACGTTGAAGCAGCGCATGGACGAGCTGGGCAGCGAGACGACCAACGAGCATTACCCGGTCGGCTGGGCCCACGCGATGGACACGCCGCTACAATATTTCAAGCAGATCGTCTCCCACCTGGGCGCGGTGCGCAACGGCATGGTCATGTCCTGGCCGGCCAGGATCAAGGACAAGGGCGCCATCCGCCCCCAGTTCCACCATGTCATCGACATCACCCCGACGATCCTGGATGCGACCGGTGTGCAGGCGCCCTGGATGCTGAACGGAACGCCGCAGAAACCGTTCGATGGCGCCAGCATGGTCTATACGTTCGACAGCGCCGGGGCGCCGTCGATGCGCAAGACCCAGTATTTCGAGCTCGTCGGCAATCGTGGCATCTATCACGACGGCTGGATCGCCGGCACCGAGCCGACCGGCTTTCCCTGGCAGGTGATGGGCCGCGCGCCCTACGATCCCGACGCCCAGAAATGGGACCTCTACCACCTGACCGACGACTATTCGGAAGCGGTCAACCTGGCCGACAAGGAGCCACAGAAGCTCAAGGACCTGCAGGAGCTGTTCTGGGCCGAGGCGGCGCGCAACCACGTCCTGCCGATCCATGACAGCTCGGCGGACATGGTGAAGGGGCTGGGCATCCGCCCGAACTCGGCCGGCGCGCGCATGGTCTTTACCTATTATCCCGGCATGATCCGCATTCCCAACGCGGTGGCGCCCAATATCCGCAACCGCTCCTTCGCCATGGCGGCGGATGTCGAGATCCCGGACGGCGGCGCCGAGGGCGTGCTCGCGGCGCACGGCAACCGGTTCGGCGGCTACAGCCTCTATATGCTGAAGGGCAAGCTGGTCTTCTGCTACGATTTCGGCGATCTGGAGCGCTTCACCATCGCCTCCGCCGACCCGGTGTCCGCCGGGAGGCACAAGCTGGTCATGGATTTCAAATACGATGGCGGCTTCGGCAAGGGCGGCATGGTGACCCTGTCGGTCGACGGCAAGTCGGTGGGCCAGGGCAGGGTGGAGAAGACACTGGGCAGCCTCTACACGCTCGACGCCAGCTTCAATGTCGGCGAGGCGGTCGCGAGCTCGGTGACGCCGGATTACAAGGTGCCGTTCAGGTTTTCCGGCACGCTCGATCAGCTGGTCGTGACGTTGAAATGAGGTTTCTGTGGCTCGCTTGCATCGCGGTGCTGGTGGCCGGGGCTATGACGGCCTCGGCCGTGGTGAAACAGGCGCCGCGGTCCGCCGTCTGCCGTGTGCCCGACCGGTCTGAGGTTCATATCGCTGGCGGTACCTTCCAGATGGGTTCGGCGGAGTATTACGCTGAGGAGGGGCCTGTCCATACCGAGACGGTCGCCCCGTTCTGGATCGACCGCTACGACGTGACCAACGCCGAATTCGCGAAATTCGTCGCTGCCACCGGTTACGTGACGGACGCGGAGAAGCGGCCCGATCCGGCCGATTATCCCGATATTCCGAAGGACAAACTGACTGCCGGCGGGGCAGTGTTCGTCTCTCCCAAGGGCGGCGTCAGGACGACGGAAGACCCGATGCAGTGGTGGAGCTTCGTGTCCGGCGCGGACTGGCGCCATCCTGACGGGCCGGACAGCACGATCGCCGGCCATGACAACGATCCCGTGGTGCAGGTCAGCTACAACGATGCTCTGGCCTATGCGAAGTGGGCTGGCCGCGAGCTGCCGACCGAAGCGCAGTATGAGTTCGCGGCGCGGGGCGGTCTGGACGGCAAGACCTATGGCTGGGGGGACGAGCTGACGCCCGGCGGCCGGTACCAGGCCAATGTGTGGCAGGGGACGTTCCCGGGCAGCAACAGCGGGGCTGACGGTTTCTCGGGCCGCGCGCCTGTGGGCTGTTTCCCGGCCAACGGCTACGGTCTCTACGACACGATCGGCAATGTCTGGAAATGGACGTCGAGCCTGTATGCGGCGGCGGACAATGCCGATGCGATGCCGGAGATGCCGATGGCGAGGACCCCGGCGTCGCGGGTTCTGCGCACGATCAAGGGCGGTTCGTTCCTGTGCGCGCCCAATTATTGCCGCCGCTACCGCCCCGCTGCGCGCCAGTCGCAGGAAACCAGCTTCAGCGCTGCCCATCTGGGCTTCAGGACCGTCAGGAACGATCCCTGACAATTCGAACGTGAGCTGGGTAGAGCGGAGCGAAACCCATCATCCAGCGCTTTGAACGATAGGTTTCGCTCCGCTCTACCCAGCTCACGAATCCCGCTTGACTCATGCGTAAGTCATAACTTACCGTAAGTCATGGCTTACGCTTATCGCTCGCTCGACAGCTTTGCGGCCCTGGCGGACCCAACGCGACGCACGATTTTCGAACGGGTGGCGGCGCAGCCTTCCGCAGTCGGGGATCTGGCGCGCGGGTTGCCTGTCAGCCGGCCGGCCGTGTCTCAGCATCTCAAGGTGCTGAAGGAGGCCGGGCTGGTGAGCGAGACGGCCGAGGGGACCCGCCGCATCTATCGCATCGATCCGCGCGGCATCGGGGCGATGCGCGAATGGCTGGACGCGCAATGGGCTACGGCGCTCGATGCCTTCAAGGATTTCGCCGACCGGGCAATCGACGAGGAGGACAAGGGATGAGCATCGCGCCGATCGTCAGAACCGTTCAGGTCAAGGCCGATCCGGCCCGCGCCTTCGATCTGTTCACGAACCATTTTTCGCATTGGTGGCCCAAGGGCAAGACGGTCGCCAAGGCGCCCCATGTCGCCATCGTGCTGGAGCCTCGGGTTGGCGGCGCCTGGTATGAGCGCGACGCCGACGGCAACGAAACCCATTGGGGCAAGGTGCTGGCCTGGGAGCCGCCGTCGCGCCTGCTGCTCGGCTGGCAACTTACCAGCCAGTGGAATTACGACCCGGATTTCCTGACCGAGGTCGAGCTGACCTTCGTCCCGGCTGAGGGCGGCGGCACAGTGGTGACGCTGGAGCACCGCGATCTCGAGCGGTTCGGCGCCGATGCGGCGCGTCATGCCGAAAGCCTCGGTGGCGGCTGGCCCAGATTCCTGGCCGGCTTCGCCGAATATTCAGACACCCTGTCCTGAGAGGAGTGAGGCCCATGTCAGAATTCATCGTCCACAGCATCCCCGGTAGCCCCTTCGGCCGCGCTGTCCTGGCGACCCTGGAAGAGAAGGGGGCGGATTACCGCCTGGCGCCGGTGGCGCCGGGCACCTTCCGTTCGCCCGAGCATCTTGCCCGCCATCCGTTCGGCCGGGTGCCGGTGATGGAACATGACGGGTTCCGGCTGTACGAGACCCAGGCGATCCTGCGCTATCTCGACCGCATCATCGCAGCCCCCGCCTTGACGCCGGCCGACGCCAAGGCGGCGGCATGCATGGATCAGGCGATCAATGTCAGCGACTGGTACCTGTTCCAGGGTGTCGGCAATGTTATCGGCTTCCAGCGCATCGTCGGGCCCAAGCTGATGGGGCTGACGCCGGACGAGGCCGCCATCGAGGCGGCGATGCCGCGGGCCCACATGGTCTTCAGGGAACTCGCCCGCCTGCTGGGCGACAAGCCCTATTTCGCCGGCGACGCGCTGTCCCTCGCCGATCTCCACCTGGCGCCGCATGTCGAGTTCCTGAGCCATACGCCCGAATGGAAGATGCTGGGTGAGCCTCACCCCAACCTGGTTGCCTGGCAGGCGCGGATGGATGCACGGCCGAGCATGCAGGCAACGACCTGGGAACGGGTCGGCCAGATGGCCCACGCCGCTTAGGCCGGGACTGCGGCAAGCAGCAGCGTTTCGGGCAACCGGCCGCGCTCCTCCAGCCAGCGCAGCTGGTAGGCATGGCGCGCGGCCCAGCCGACGCTGCTGATATAGCGCGTATCCACGATCAGGCCGACGATCCCGCCGATGCCCGGGATCGAGGTCAGTATGCGGACCTCGACCAGCTGCTTGGTGATCTCGCGTGAGAAATCGTGGTGCGCGATATCGAGCGCCTTATGGCGGATCCTGTCGTCGACGGCGGCCGCCGGTTTCTCGGATTCGGACGGTTGCGCGGCGATCGCGGCCAGCAGCTCCCGCATCGCCTGAAGAGAGGCGGCCTTGTCTTCCGGCTTCCGGTTCCCGGCCAGCGATAGCGTGTAATAGACGAACAGCCGCTCGGCTTCGCCGTCGGCCGGATAGCCATAGGAGAGGCCGATCCGGTGGATGGTGCGCAGCGCGATATTGAGGATCGCCGCCATGCCGACCGGCAGGGCGAAGATGCCGAATATGCCGGATACGAAGCCGACGCCGGCGGCAAGCCACACCGCGCGGCCATGGATGCGCCGCACGGTCCGGTCGGAATGGAGCAGTTCGGCCTCGGTCAGCTCGCTGTGGTGGCCCACGCCCAGCGAGCGCAAGGTCTTGCCCTCCCGCGCCCAGCGGCGGGCGAAGGCGAGATTGCCGTGCAGGACGCTCTCGACCGTGCTGTGCGGAATGACGCGCCGGAACAGATAGACGATCGGCGATACCAGGAACTCGATCGTCCGCGCGATCCAGCCCGGGCGCCGCCGCTGCCATTTATGGATGCGCCTGACCTGCCGCGCCTCGTACTTCTTTGCTGACTTTTCCGAAACCTTACGCATTGCTTCATCACCAGGGCCGCTGAACAGCCTTATAACGCCGATGAGCAGATTTGCCGCCCCCTTTGGTTATTTGCTGCGTTGAAGCCGGTCCAGCCCCCGGCTAGGGTCCGGTCAACAGGCGGGTAACCCGCCGGTAAAACATGGGGAGGATCATGGCTGACGATCGTCGCGAGGGCTGGACGCTGAAAGGCCGCCCGGAATGGGTGTCCGAGACCAACCGGCTGGCCGGGCTCCTCGACACTCACGGCATCGTGCCCCTGACCGAAGAGTCGCTCTGCGACCAGGCGCGCCGCAACACCGGGCTCGACGATTTCGGCGAGGACGGCTGGCGCGAGCATTTCCGCGTGCTGCTGCGGATGATCGAGGCCGAGGCCAAGCTCAACTTCATCGGCCGGGTGCTGACCCGCTCCGACATGCTGACCTATCTGGAGGCCCGGCTGAACGTCACCGAGGCCTATAAGCGCCATCCCGAGATCGACGACGAGGTGGTGACCGAGCCGGTCTTCATCCTGGGATTCGGCCGGTCGGGTACCACCATCCTGCACGAGACCCTGTCGCAGGACCCGCAATTCCGTTCGGTCCGCCGCTGGGAGGGGCTGTTCCCCTGGCCATCGCCGGAAGAGGCGACCTATGAGACCGACCCGCGCATCGCCAAGGCGCAGCAGCGGGTGGATTTCGTCCACGGCATCTCGCCGGACTGGGCCTCGATGCATGCCTGGGGCGGCGACATCCCGGTCGAGGATATCGAGTTCACCTATTCCGCTTTCTTCTCCGAGGTCTGGCAGCTCGGCTTCCAGATCCCGAGCTGGGAGCGTTATTTCAACGGCCAGTCGCCCGACCTGCATTTCGCCTGGCACAAACGGCTGATCAAGCTGTTGCAGTGGAAGTTCAAGAAGCCGCACTGGCTGTTCAAGAACCCCACCCATATGCCGCGCATCCCGGCGCTGCTGAAGGCCTATCCGGATGCCAAGATCGTGCTGCCGCACCGCGACCCGGTGACGACAGCCGACAGTGTGATCAATGTCGGCGGCGTCATCATCTCCTGGCGCACCGACGACATCTTCGGCGAGAACAAGACCGGCGACGAATGGCTGGACGTCGCGCCCCGGGTGAAGATGTGGGACGACGTGATGGAGTGGATCGATACCGGCGTGATGAAGCCCGGCTTCTACGGCAACATCCTCTATACCGAATTCATGAGCGATCCGATGACGGCCATAGGCAAGCTCTACGACGAGCTGCGCCTGACCATGACGCCGGAAGCGGCCAAGCGCATGAACGACTTCCTCCAGGCCCGGCATCAGGGTTCGCACGGCAACAAGAACGCTTATGCTAAGTCGGCCGCCGACGACCCGCGGACGATCGAGGAGCGGCGGCGATACAAAAGGTATCAGGAGCGGTTCGGAGTGCCGAACGACTGACATCTTTCTGCCGGAAAAGGCGGCTATTCGCGCCATGCAGATACTGATTATGTGGGCGGATGATTTCGGTCGGGAAAACAGCTCTCGTCTCGGTTCTACTGGCGGCCGGTCTGTTCGCATCCATAGCCGTCGCCGGCCTGCTGCTCGTTCGCCCGGTGCGGGTCGCCATTGGGGATCCGCCGCCGGCACTCGCCGCTCAACCGGTGCTCATGACTTCCCAGTCCGGCACGATGCTGCATGGCTGGATGGCCGAAGGCCGGCCGGGCGGCGGGGTCGTCGTGCTGATGCACGGTATTCGGGCAAACAGGCTGGCTATGGTACGCCGGGCGCTGGTGCTTCACGAACACGGCTTCGGTGTATTGCTGTTCGACTTCCAGGCGCACGGAGAGAGCCCCGGGCAGCATATCACCCTAGGGCATCTGGAAAGCCTCGACGCGTCGGCAGCGGTCGCTTTTGCACGTGAACATCATCCGGGCGAAAAAATCGGCGCCATCGGGCTGTCGCTGGGCGGAGCCGCGTCGCTGCTCGGGTCCCAGCCGCTGCACGTCGATGCGCTGGTGCTGGAGTCCGTCTATTCGGACATCCAGCCGGCCCTGACCAACCGCCTGCGCGTCCGCCTGGGCCGGATCGCCGGGCCTGTGGTCACGCCGGTTGCCGCGCCGCTGCTCGAGATGCTGATGCCGCCTATCCTGAGGGTTCGGCTGGAGGAACTGCGGCCGGTCGACCGGATCGGCGCCGTGGTCGCGCCCGTTCTGGTCGCTTCGGGCACGATCGATCCTTATACGCCGATCGCGGAGGCAGAGACGCTGTTCGCCCATGCGCCGGAGCCGAAACAGTTCTGGCCGGTCGCCGGTGCGGGGCATGTCGATCTGGAGCGCTATGATCGCGCTGCCTATTGGGACCACGTCCTGCCGTTCCTCACCGGCCATCTGCAGGGGGCCGGGACCGGCTGACGCGGACTTCCTCGCTCGGTACATGGTTACGGCCCGTTCATTTATTCACGGAAAAACCCCGTGACTGTCGAGATTTCTTACAGGTGTATATTATACGAACCGGGTGGCAATTCTAATATGTTGGGAAACAAGGACTTTAAAATTTGGTACAAATATTGCTTGTATCTTTTAAAGTTATCGGCGGTAAGGGGTGACAATAAATAATTCACTATAAATATCTGGGAATACGCCCGTTCATCTTGGGAATAGCAGCCATCGCCGTGCTGTTCGGCCCTGCACGTCCCGCCAGTGCAACGCCCATCACCTATACCTTCTCGAATGCGTCGGCCGTCTTCGGGGGCGTCACAGAAACGATCACCGGCGGCTTCACCTTCGATATCGCCACGGGATATGAATCGGATGTGTTCATCACCCTGACCGGGCAGAGCGGTGTCAGCACATACACCGAGACCCTCATGGGGTATGTGGGAAACACCAACGAAATATCGGCCGCCGGGGTGAACGGGGCCCTGACGATTTATTTCGCCGGCCCGCTTTCCAGCGCGACAGACAATCTGCAGCTCGTCGGACAAGGGGCTACCGCCTTCGGGCCGGTCAGCAGCTTTGCCTCTTCGCCGGCCGGTTCCGTGACCAGCGCGGTTCCGGAGCCCTCGGCCGTCATGCTGTTGTCCGCCGGGCTTCTCGGCCTCGGCCTGTTGCGGCGAAACAGGAGGCTGACTGCCTGAGGCGCGCGTCTACTCCCCGGCAATGCTCCGATATCCGAGCTGGCTCGACAGGCCGCGGGTGAAGTTCAGCAATGCCGCGACTTGCGGGCTGTCTTCGCCGACATCCAGGCTGGCCGACGGGCCGAGCAGGGCCACCGCCAGCTGGATCTGTCCAGTGTAATCGAAGACCGGCGCGCAGGCGGCGGCGATGCCCGGCCAGGGATTGTCGGCGGTGCCGGCGAATCCGGCCTCGCGGATTTCGGCCAGTTCCTTGTCCAGTTCGCGGACTGTCTGGCGCTCCTTGGCGTGCTTCAGCTCCTCGGAGATGCGCTTGGCGGTGAGCTGCTTCGGCAGGAAGGCGGCCCAGACCTTGCCGGTGGCGGTGGCTGACAGGCCCAGAACGGCGCCTGGCTTCGAGTTGGTGGTGACGTTGTGGCTGGACTCGATCGACCGGATCACCGTCGGGCCGTACGTGCCCCATACAGTGATGGCGACGCCCAGATCCAGGCTCTGCGCCAGCTCTGCGATGGCCTCGCTGGCCAGCTGGTAGGGATCGAAACCGCGCAGCCGGGCAAGGCCCAGATGGAGTGCGAACCAGCCGAGCCGGTAAAGGCCGGAGGCGGCGTCCTGCTCGACGAGGCCGATCTTTCGGAAGCTGACAATATAGGGGTGGGCCTGGCCGGGCGGCATGCCGGTGGCGTCGGCGATGTCGCGCAGCATCATCGGCCGGCCCGAATCCGCCAGCACCGACAAGATGCGGCCGGCAACTTCGACCGACTGCACGCCGCGGCCGGTCGGGGCATCGGTGGTTTCGTTCAGAAGCTTGTTGTCCATCAGTGCGCTTCTTTCTGCGTCATTCCTGCGAAGACGAAAATTCCTATTTTTATCCGCAGATTACGCAGATTAACGCAGATTAAATCCATCGTTACCGCCGTCGGCGGTCGAAAGCCGCGTAGCGGAAAATCTGCGTAATCTGCGTAATCTGCGGATAAATTCCGATCGTCAGATTAGAGATTGACGGATGAATTAGTTTTGGCCTAACCATCGCGGCGGCGCAAGCATAAGATGGGAGAGCAGGCGATGGCGTTGGCGAAGCGGACGATCCGGTATGGCGGCGCCATGCTGGACCAGAAGGAGATCGAGGCCGTCGTCGGCGTGATGCAGGCGGAATACGGTATGGTCGTCGGCCGGAAGGTCGGTGAGTTCGAGAAGCGCTGCGCCGAGCTGCTGGGCCACAAATACGGCGTGATGGTCAATTCCGGTTCCTCCGCCCTGATGCTGGCGATGCGGATGCTGGGCGTGCTCGGCGTGCCGAAGGGTTCCGAAGTGATCACACCGGTGCTGACCTTCTCCACGGACGCCGCCTCGATCGTCCATGCCGGGTTCGTGCCGGCCTTCGTCGATGTCGGGCTCTCCGACTACCAGATCGATCTCGACAAGGTCGAGGAGATGATCACGCCCAAGACCAAGGCGATCCTGGTCCCCAATCTGGTGGGCGGCGTGCCGGACTGGGACCGCCTGCGCGCCATCGCCGACAAGCATGGCCTGATTCTGGTGGAGGACAGTTGCGATACGCTGGGCGCGACTCTGCGTGGTACGCCGACCGGCAAGCGCGCTGACATCACCGTCACCTCCTTCTCGATCTTCCACATCATCACCTGCCTGGGGAATGGCGGGCTGGTCGCGGTCGATGACGAGAAATTGTGGGATTGGGGCCTGATGGCCCGCGCCTGGGGCCGCTCGTCCGAGAAATACCTGCACGGCACCAAGGTGAAGGACAGCGACGGCCGCTTTCTGGAGGACCTCGACGGCGTGCCCTATGATGGCATGTTCATCTTCGAGGACATCGCCTACGGCTTCATCCCCAACGAGGCCGGCGCTGCCTTCGGGCTGGAGCAGCTGAACAAGCTGGAGACATTCTTCACCTTGCGCGACAGCCGCTTTCAGAAGCATGCGGCGTTCCTGAAGAAGCACCAGGACGTGTTCATCAGCGCCGACCTGATCGACGACGTGCAGACGAGCTGGATCTGCTACCCGGTTCAGCTCCGCCCCGAGCTGGGCTGGAGCCGGCGGGCGTTGCAGGTGGACCTGGAGGATGCCGGCGTGTTCACCCGCGTGATCTTCTCCGGCAACATCACCCGCCACCCGATGATGAAGGGCGTGGAATACCGCCGCGCCCCCGGCGGCTATCCCGTCGCCGACCAGATCATGGAGCAGGGGCTGATGCTGCCCTGCCACCCGACCATGACCGACGAGGACTGTGAGTATCTGTATCAGGTGCTGGAGGAGTGGATCGAGAAGCAGCGGCGGCGGAATTAGTTTTGGCCGCACAAAGCTTCGACTACGTCATCGTCGGCGCCGGCTCGGCCGGCTGCGTGCTGGCCAACCGCCTGTCGGCCGATCCCGCCGTCAAGGTGCTGCTGCTCGAGGCTGGCGGGCCCGACAAAAGCCCGCTGATCCGCGCCCCTGGCGGGCTGCTGCCGATCATGATGGCCGGCCTCTATGCCTGGCGCTACCAGACCGTGCCGCAGCCGCATCTGGACAATCGCGTGCTCTATTCCCCGCGCGGCAAAGTGCTGGGCGGGTCGAGCTCGATCAACGGCATGGTGTATGACCGGGGCACCCGCTCCGACTATGACGGCTGGGCCGCGCTCGGCAATCGGGGCTGGGCCTATGACGACGTGCTGCCCTATTTCAAGCGGTCCGAGACCTACGCGCCGCATGTCGACCAGTTCCACGGCAGCTACGGCCCGGTGCGGGTCAGCCGGCCGGGGATCAGGCACCAACTCTCCAAGGCCTGGATCGCGGCGGGCGAGGGGGCCGGCTATCCCTATAACGACGATACCAATGGGTCGGAGCGCGTGGGTTTCGGCCCCGTCGACCTGACGGTCGGCGACGGTCGGCGATCGAGCTCGTCGGCTGCCTATCTGAGGCCTGTGCGTAGCCGCCCGAACCTGACCGTGATCACGGGCGCGCAGGCGACGCGGGTGATCTTCGCCGGCACGCGGGCCGTGGGGCTGGAATATCGCCAGGAGAGCCAGGTCGTGCAGGTCCAGGCCGACCGCGAGGTGATCCTCTCCGGCGGCGCGCTCAACTCCCCGCAATTGCTCATGCTGTCAGGCATCGGCGATGGCGACCATCTGCGCCAGCACGGCATCGACACGCTCGTCGATCTGAAGGGCGTTGGGCGCAACCTGCAGGACCACTTGGCCGGCGCCGTGCGTTTTGCCTGCTCGGTGCCGATATCGCTGTACAATTACATGAGCCCGGTGGCAGGGGCGGTGGCGCTGGGCCGCTATGTGCTGACCCGCACCGGCCCGCTGGCGAGCGCCGGGATGGAGGCGGTGGCCTTCGTGAAATCGCGCGCCGACCTGGCCGAGCCGGACATCAAGTTCCATTTCGCGCTGGCGCTCTATCAGAATAACGGGCGCGAATTCGTCCGCCGCCATGGCTTCTTCGCCCATATCAACGTCGTGCGGCCGTCAAGCCGTGGGCGGATCAGCCTGGCCTCCGGCGATCCGCTCGCACCGCCGGTGATCGATCCCAATTTTCTGGCCGAGGAAAGCGACCGGACCGGCCTCAGAGAAGGGATAAAGATCGCCAGGGAAGTCTTTGGCCAGAAAGCATTCGATCCCTATCGCGACGAGGAAATCGCGCCCGGCAGATCGGTGCGGAGCGACGCCGAGATCGACGCCTATATCCGTGCCCGCGCCGAGGCCGACTACCACTCGGTCGGCACCTGCAAGATGGGGAGCGACGACATGGCCGTGGTCGATGGCGGCCTGCGGGTGCATGGCGTTGCCGGACTGCGCGTCGTCGACGCCTCGGTGATGCCGACTTTGGTGGGCGGCAATACCAACATGCCGATCATCATGGTGGCCGAGAAAGCGTCCGACATCATCCTGGGGAAAGCGGCCTGATGCCGACGCAAGCGCACATGAAAGCCGCCCTCCAGGCCTATATCGACGGCTTCAACGCCGACGATCCCGAGGCGATCATGGCCTTATTCGCCGCCAACGCGGTGATTGAGGACCCTGTGGGCTCGCCGCTCAAGTCACGGGCGGAATTCGAGGCCTTCATCCGCCAGGGCGTCAGGTTCGGCGCCCGCCTCAAGCTCGCCGCGCCGATCCGCGGTTCGCATGGCAACCATGCTGCGATGGTCTTCACCGTAACCTTCGTGCAGGACGGCGTGCGCTACACGACCAATTCGACGGACGTGATGACCTTCGACGAGGCCGGGAAGATCGTTCGGATGGATGGGCTGTGGGGCCCGGGCGACGTGACGGTCGGCTGACTACTCGACGTCCACTTCGACGGTCATGTTCTGGATCGAACTGCCGATGATGACGCCCTGCAGCGGGCTGACGTCGCCATAGTCACGGCCCCAGGCCAGTGTGATCAGGTCCGACGAGCCGGGGCGGCCGTTGGTCGGGTCCATGTCGATCCAGAGGTCCTCGCCGCACCAGACGGATAGCCAGGCGTGGGACACGTCGGCGCCGATTGTCTTGGGCTTGCCGGGTGCGGGCAGGGTGCGCAGATAGCCTGAGACATAGCGTGCGGCCAGCCCGATCGAGCGCAGGCAGCCGATTTCCAGATGGGCGAAATCCTGGCAGACGCCGCGGCGGTCGGCGAGCACGTCGGCGACCGGGGTGGAGATCGTCGTCGCCTCAGGGTCGAAGGTGAATTCGTCGAAGATGCGGTTGGTCAGGTCCATCGCCGCCTCGCCGATCGGCCGGCCGGCCGGGAAGGA
>Ga0207694_10001325_pt1 | contig 21303 bp, 17 predicted proteins | sample KBSC34metaG_FD_184353 | JGI IMG/M metagenome (GOLD analysis project Ga0207694, IMG submission 184353) | Corn rhizosphere microbial communities from Kellogg Biological Station, Michigan, USA - KBS C3-4 metaG (SPAdes) (version 2) | ecosystem: Host-associated > Plants > Roots > Rhizosphere > Soil... | reverse complement strand
AGTCGAAGGGACGGTCCCTTGGACCCAGTTCGAAGGAACTCCAGCCATGCAGAATCTCGTCATCCTCGCCGGCAATGTCGGCGCCACGCCCGAAGCCCGCACCACCCAGGGCGGCACCCGTATCACCCATTTCAGCCTGGCCACCTCGCGCCCGAAGCGCGACAGCAACGGCAAGATCCTCCGCGACGACAATAACCGCCGGCTCGAGGATACCGAATGGCATCGGATCACCTGCTTCAACGGGGTCGGCAAGACGGTCGAGCAGTATGTCGACAAAGGCATGAAGGTCATGGTCCGTGGCCGCATTCACTACACCCGCTGGACCGACAACGAGAATATCGAGCGCTATGGCGTCGAGATCATCGCCGATGAGGTGACCTTCCTCACCCGCGCCAAGACGAACGACAATGCGGGCGGCGGCCACGAGCCCGAGGATGATGAAATCCCATTCTGAAATCGGTACCCTCAGGCCCGGCGGCCTCGCCGCCGGGCCTACTTTCCTGCTCAGGCGGGAAAGGAGGCAAGCGGATCAGCGGGATCGGCATCGCCCTTGGGCATAGCGATCCCAGCGTAGCACGGTGCCGGTGCGGATCATGGCACAGCTCAGGTCGCCGATAGAGGGCGCGGCGCACCAGGCGCCGGTCCTGTTGCCGCGCGCGTTGCCGGTTGAAAGGCAGCGCATGGTGGGACCATCGACCAGAATGTGGCCCGTGCTGGTCCGCCCCTGAGCGCCGCCGAGCAGATTAACAAGAGCGTCACGGGCGGCGAGGGCGCTCGCCTCGGGGCAGGGCTGACCTGGCCGGCAACTCCCGTCCATCTCTCGGGCCGCAATTCCGGCGAGACGGACATGCATGCCTTCACGGCACCAGATCGGCCCGTCTCCATCCCAGACGCGCGTCGGTGTGCAGGTGAAGACCTGGCCATCGGGAATGACGGTGGCGGCAAGCAGGAGTGCGAACAGCATCGCGGCGACGCTAGCCCAGCGGCGCGTGCTTGTCATGGGTGTGCCATCCGTCAGATCGGGGGGCGGGGGTGGCTGCCGGGGCAAAAATCGGCGGGATCATGGGATCCTGGCCGACGGGCCCACCCGCTCTCAATCAGGCGCAATCCTTGGTCCGACCGGCGGCCTTTTACGATCAACCCGCAAGGGGTCCGGTCGCTGCGCTACGGCTTTTTGGGCTGCGCCAAAAAAGTGATCGCGGCCGCCGGCCGGACACGTCGGGCGCCAGTCGAGCGGGACGGACCCGCCGGCGCGCAAAGGAACCCCGACATGTTCACCGACATTGCAACCGCTCGTCGTCACGCCTTCAGTCTCTCGCGCAGCCTCATGGTGGTCACCTTCGTCATCGCGATCGGGCAGCAATATGGGGTCATCACCGCGGAGGATGCGGACGGCAGCGTTGCCTTGGTGGCCGAATATGATCCCTTCGCTTAACAGCTTCTCCGGGAGCTTAAGGGCTCCCGGATCCAAGCGGTGATCGCGCTCGACCAGATAGCCATGCTGTTGGTGGAAAAATATCGGATGGAGCAAAGGCTAAATTGTACGATTGGCCCCGACTATAATCGAGCGGAGTCAATCAAAATCTCTCATCGCTTCCGTATCTTTCTCCTGCCGCCATATGAAGTGTCCGGCAATTTACGTAGTTCTTCATTTAAGCGATCGTAATCAGAGTCCAATTGCTTAATCTGTGATCTTAGATTTTGCACGACGGTTGACAGTTCCTTCGCTTGTATCCTCTGTTCTTCTGTCGCGAAGAAAAACCCCCGAATGCCACTCGCGGCGCGAATGCTCCCCTCCGCTTCGCGGACCTGTCCATGTTTCGTTGATAGCCGTTTCAGTAGCTCGTCGAGCGCGACCTCAAGTGCCCTGCGCCTTTCGCGCGTGGCTCGGGAAGCCTCACGTTCTGCGAACCTGAGCTTCCGCGCATCGGCACGTTCAACGCCTGTCAGAACCAGATTCGGGCTATCGAAATTTAGAACTCCAGATCGAACGTCGTAGTGATCGATCCATTGCTCCTCTTTGCTTTGCAACCACAGTGAAAGATCAAGATTGTTCAACCCTGCGGGGGCCTCCTCGATGATAGCCGCGTCGAAGTGTTTTCCTCCTTTTTCCTGCCACAAGCGTCGCATCATGGGGTTTGAGTGAACGCCATGATTCAGTTCTCGCCAATGGCTCTTGATCCGTTCATTTATGTCACGGGATTGGCCAACATAGACTTCGTCAAAACCGCGTATCGAAATCAAGTAAATTCCAGTGGCTTTTTCTGAAGAGAGCTTGGGCGGATGAATGGACTGCGTCTCTTGCTCAAGGACGATCTTCAATGGGATTGATGAACTCGCAGCGTTGGCCGAAAGAACTGGTCCAACTCGCCATCGCGCTCCTCCATCTAGGATCGGGCCAATAACGGCCGCAGATCTTTTGTCTATATGTCCTGCAATCGTACCTGAGATGTAAACCGCAATAGCGTTTGGATCGTAAGGGTTCGACGGCTCCCTTCTTAACACGATCGCGTCGGAAGGGATGGCCTGCCCAGGCACAAGGCTGAAGCCATGATACTTCATGCCGACCAGGAAGGCCTCCCGGGTGATTTGAGCCATGGATGATCCCACCTCCCAGTCATCTACTGTGGCATTGCATTCTCAATAGAAGGGATATCTGCAACAGCATATCCAATTGACGCCCAGTCTGGAGAGCCCGTGATCAGCGGCTCCGGCAGGCCGGATCGGGCTCTAGGCTTCGCCCTGAGCCTTGGTTTTCCAAGTCTCAGCCCATTCGGGTGACGATCCCTGCCGCGAGCGGTGGACCCGTTACGTCGATGCGGCTGATCGGGACAGAGACTGTTCATTCCTTTGCATGGTTTCAACAAGACCTTGATCACGACGTGTTTCGGGAGGCGACAGATCAATTTTCCAAGCCGCTGCCTGCTCAGGCGTTACGCCATTGCGTTCGATGGCCTCGAGTAGATCCTCTTGTCGCGGCAGGCCGATAACGAGGCGATAGGTCGCGAGGCGTTCACGCAGGCGTGGCCAGTAGTCTTGCTCCCGGCTAAATGCGGGGTAGCTGACGATCCTCTTGATCTTGACGGCGTCCGGGTTGGGTTCGAACAGCCAGCAGGGCGCCAAGGGGTTGGCGCCATCGTGCTTTTCGGCCTGGGCGAACAACTGCTTCCAGGGGTCTGTTGGGGCTTTGACGGGTGCTGTTGAAATCCCGGCCAGACCGACGTAGCCGGCGACGTTTAACCTGACCGCGTGTCCTTTGTACCGATGCACTCTTCCTTCGCGCTGCTCGAGTTCGACAGGCGAGCGGGGAAGATTCCAGTGCACGACCGCATGGCACCAAGGATGGAAGTCCAGTCCCTCCTGGCCCACTGCCGTGGAAGCCAGGACGAACGGACGAAATGGCGAATTGAAGGCGGCCCGGACCGCATCCAATCGGCTTACCGATCCATCCGTATCTTTGATTTCGGCAAATCGTACCGCATGCCTACACCGTAAGCGGACAAAATCGTTCTTGGCGCCGGACATTCGACTCCTGCGCCTTTCAAGGCCGCGTACATCGATCGAGGCACGCTTCAAGGTCATCGCGGCATGGACACTTTTGGCCGCGCGCTCAACCTTTTCATCCGCTGTTCCGGCAAACATTTCGAGCGCATCCGCTTCGAAATGCAAATGTTCATCGAGCAACGCCTGAAGATTACCGGCCGCACAATAGTCCAGCACCTGGTCCCAGAATACCCGCTTACGGCCGGGAAACTCCAACTGGACGGCGGCAGCCGCTTCGGCTTGATTGAACAGGCTCTGAAAACCCCTTCCAATGTGAAAAGCGGCACGAAGGAGCTGAATGCTGTCCGCGTGGTCGCCCCAGGCCCTCGCCAATGCCCTGTAGGCGGATAGCCCGGGCGCGCAGACGGCGGTCCGTGCAAGGACATTGACGAGGTTGCGGGGGCGCCGACCAAGCTGTCCGGGATTTTCGACAATGGCCATGATGGCATCGCGAACCCGATCGAGATCGGCGGCACTTGTCTCGGACGCCGCCATGAACGGATCTGCGTGCCGCATCCAGCGCCGAATGACATCCTGATCCTCGAGCAAAATCGGCGCCGCCCAATACCAGCGGTCGTCAATACGACCATCAGAACCGCTACCGGGCAGTTTCTTCAGCGCCGATCTGATGGAGCCAGCCACCAGCCGTACATGCTCGTCGCGCGCTATCGGCGCCGCCGCTGCAGCGGCGGCCGGCAACGGATCACCCCACTCCGACAGGCGTCGTCCCGCATTCAGCAAGAGTAATGGAACCATGGCCAGCGTAGGATCGCCGACTGCCTGATGGGCTCGTCCAAGACGCAGCATGTTACCGAGATCGCCAAACCGCTTGTGTCTTAGGCCGGCCACCTCTTCGGTCCTGCTGGGTCTTTTTCCGCGCGATGCGCGTATCCCAGCGGCCAAGCGTTGCTCAGTTTCATAGGAAATGAGTGCGCTGATCGCGTCGGGGGCAAGCCGCCATTCGCTGAACACCAAGCGTTTCACGTCCGGCTTCAATCTGGAAAAGACACCCACCGGTTCGTGATAAGGTAGGGACGGGGGCACCCAAAGCAGTCTTTCCGCGCCGTCCTTCAGGACACTATCTACCAAATCGCGCATGCGCGGGGATGGCAAGTCGAGCGGTTCTAGTCGGCGCAGCGCCTGCTGATCCAGCAGCAGTTTTCCGTTCTTCGCCTGCCGCGCGACGTAGCGGCGATCCGCAGGCTTCTGGATGTTGGATACGGCGTCGCGGAACTGATAGTCCCGCATGAAATCCAGGAAATAGGGTGCCGATTTCCAATATTCGACCGGATCGCGGACCTTGAGCCTACGGGCGATCTGGCGCGCGGCAAGAGCACCTCCCAGGTCGGCTGCTTCGACGGTGCCCGCTCGAATATCTTCGGCAACCATCGCATTCGTGTCGGCAGTGGATGCCGTTCGCTCGGTTCGGCACATGATCGAGCTTAGAATTTCGCATGCCGCATCCCTTGCAGACATGATCGCTACGGGGTCGGGCGGGGTCGCTCTCAGCGCGCGCGCATAATGGTCGAGATGATCAGACAGATCCGCAGCAGTTCTGGGTCCGGCGAGGAAGCGGACGAGTGCCACGAAATCATCATAGGGTCGTTCTCCTTCCGTCATCGCTCCGCCTGGCATGCGGTAGGGGGTGGCCGAGAGAAGCAGGACACGGCGGTGTTGAGCGTCCGGGCCCAGCAGCTGGTTTGCAAGGCGGACACCGAAATCGATCTCGGCGCGTGAGACGTCTAGAAGCTGAGAAAACTTCTGGAATTCGTCCACTATTACCATGCCGTTGCTAGCCAAAGCCTTGGCGCTGCACAGGGCTAATTCCTTGCGTAGGCGTCCGACCAGGACGTCGCGTCGCTTCTTGAATGCCTTCTTCCGAGCCGGGTCGTTCCAGTCTGTTGTGGCATCGCGCGCAAGAGCGCGAACTTGCGCCGCCAAGTCATGGTCAGCCAACACGGCCTTCCGGAAGGCCGACCTGATTGCGCCATCAACGTGGTTTGAACCAATTTTCCAGAGTTCATACTCCCACGACGGGTCGGAGACCTGCTGCATGATCGTCCGGAAGCCTGGCGCCCTGAAGATGGAGCGCAAGCAAAAGAAGATCAGCGCGCGCTCCCGGACGAGGCCTGAACGGCCAGAGACCTTGAACGATGTATCGGGCGTCAGTGCGAAATAGCGGATGCCCTGCGCTGAGGATTTCTCAAGGGCAAGGAGGGTGAGGCGTGTAGCTTTGCCGTTGCCGCCATGTCCGTGTACCACGAGCCGCTTCAGATTCTGGCTAGCGACGGGTTGGCTCGAGCAGAGATAGACAATGTCGATGGCCTGCCCATTTCTCGCCTCGAGCGCATGAGCGATGACCTCGCGCGCGACTATCGTCTTGCCGAGGCCAACCTCGTCAGCGACGAGAAAGCGCTTCGCGGGCTGTGTGTCCTGCCAGAAGCGCTTGATGACATAGGCGATCGTGCGGGCCTGGAACCGCGTTGGACCGCTCATGCCTTCTGCTTCGCCGACTGCAAAAGCGCTGCCCAGAGCTGCCTGAACTCTGCCGTCGTTACTTCGGCCAGCTGTTCCTCGCCCAAAGCCTCGAACGTCTCGACGATTGACTTCAGACGGACCGGCTCATCGGCCGCACACCGGATCAGCATTTCGAGCAGGCCGGATTGTCCTTGGCCGTTCCAGCTCGTCGGGCCACGGCCATCACCGATACCGCCTTCGGCATTTTCGAGCGCCTTGAAATCGCCCAGCATGGTCCGAAGGAACTCGGCAAAGGATCGCTCGTTGGGCAACAGGGATTTCAACGCCGCTGTCCGACGCTCCCCCTCATCCACGCCACGGACCTCCAGGTTGAGCACGAAACCGAACGGGCCATCGGGGCCATCGGCCTCGAAAGCAGTAAAACCGGTAATCTCCGATAGCTCAAGCGTACCCTGGAACGGCGCCGCCTTGCCAAGCCGAAGCGGCTGACCACATGGGCTAGCGCGGGCATCGGCTAGGGTGACAGGGCGAAAGCGAAGATTGTGGAGCGGAACCTGTTCATCATTCAGGGCCGTTCCCGGCACCAGGGACAAGGACCAACCGTCATCGATCGGGACGCATTCAATATGAAGGTCGGCGGCCACCACGGCGTTTCTGGCCGGTCTGTCGTCGAACGGGGCGGGCGGCGGCTCGATAGTGGTGGGCGGCTCGAAGTCCTCGACGACGGTTCCTAGGTTGCGCGGCGTGAGTAGGTCGTCGACCTCCGCAAAACCGGCCGTCGCCGGGCAATCGAAACTCACCATGAACTCGACATTGCGGCCGCTGATGGCGGATCGGGTCGCATTCATTGAGCCGATGGCCACACGCATCCTGGCTCCTTTCTGCCAGAACATGACCTTGGCATGCAGACCTGCGCCCGGTGCGCCAAATTCCCCGCCTGGAGGGGATAGAACCATCTGGCGTTCGAACCGCTCGCTTGCGGACGGCCAGCATTGCGCAAGGGCATCCGGTCGCGACAGTATCAACGGGCGCGAGGATGCCGTCTTGCTCAGGTCGCTGATGGCCGAGGCCGTCAGAAAGGGCGAGATGATCGCCAAGCGGTCACTGGCGGGCTGGCGCCAGCTGCGCCCTTCCTGATCGCCGATCAAGTGAAATTCAGGTTGCCCCTTGCCTGTTGGTGCTTTCCACCGCACCCGTTCGACATCATCAGCCAGCGCCAAAATCATGTTTCGGCGCTTAAGATCGAGCGGTCTTGCTCCGCTGTCCGCCAGATGTCGCAATAGTCTGCCGAGATCGTTAGTCTTTTGAGGGCCATTGCCGGTCGACCCTTCCATGATCACGCCGGCGTCCCATGAACGGTCAGCGGTAAGATTCCTGCTCATGACCGCTATCCTCAGAACGTCGCGCTTTCCTTCGGTCTGACTGAAGCGGACGACCCAGACTTTCGGATGGAAGCTCCCACCGTTCGGGGCTCTTGCCTCTCGAACCATCTCTTCCGCCTCGATGATCGCTGGCGATACGAGCTGGGCGGGATATATGCCGCCCATCTGGCAGAAGACCGCGGTGCGGTCGCAGACCCGCTTCAAGGCGGCCAGTTCGGCAGCGCTTATAATACCTGCTTGACGGCCGGCCTGTTCCGGCCTGTCTGCGAGCATCGCGGCGGGCAGGCTGAGGATTGTGTCGAGCGAGGCGCTGTAGCTCGTCGTGACTAGAGCATCCAAAATATAGCCGGTCGGCGGGCGGACGATGTCGAAGGTGGATATGCGGGCCTGGGGCTCAAGCATCGGACGCCGCCGCCAAATCATTGAGGCATCGTTTGGCGATAGCCCAGCGGAAATCCATCATCCCGCCGGACTCGCCACCCCAGCGGGCACGGGCCTTTTTCGAGGCGATGCGGGAGGTGCCGGCATCCTTCTTGAGATAGATCTCGCGGTCGCAGACGATACGGCTCGCAGAGACGTCGTCCGCGAGCCCATGCGCAGCAGTGCAGCAGTCTGTCCAGCGCTCTACGAAGGCGATCGTTTTCGGGTCGATCCGGTGGCGCGTCAGTCGACCGAATTCGGGAAATTCAGAAAGGCGCCGCCGCACGAGATCGACGTCGGCTTGAGACAGCTCATTTGTCCAATCGGCAAGCGAGCGCAGATGTCTTTCGAGCGTCTCAGAGGAAAGGCCATCTTCGACCTGCTTGCGTGCGACGCAGACATTATAAAGGATGACCGCACCGTGCATTAATTTGGCAAATGAGGCGGCGAGTAGCAGGAGTTCACGCGCGTCGTTCGGCAGGCTGCCTATGCGCGGATGGTCCCATGCATATGCAACGGTCGTCACGTCGCGCCTGTATTTTGTAAAGGTCCCGAAGAGATTGAAGCGGCGTCCCTGGCCGGCCGGGTCAACGCAGGCATCGATCAGCCGTTTACGGAGACAATCGGCTTCCTGATGAGTCAGCGCGAAATCCAGTGTTTTATTCGATGGAAAGCCCGCCGGCGGGTCGGGCCGCTCGATATCGAAGCCGGTGGTTTGCCTCATTCTTGGACCCGAATCGCCGAAGACATCTGTTTGCCTGGAGAGCTTGTCCGCGACGACATGCCTGGCCCAGCGCTGGCGGTTGCCGCGGTACTGGCGCATGCCAAGCACGAGGAGGCCATTCCAGTAGATCTCGCTCGGCATGCGCTCGAGATCTTCCTGGCTTAGGATGCCGATGACGCCTTCCCCTTCACCCAGATGCGAGAGGGACTTGATGAGGGCAACCTCATATTCGCGCAGCTTTTCGAGGATGCGCCCAGCATCGGAATGGGCGGCAGCTAGCTCGCAGCACCATTGCACGAAGAAAAAGTAGCGTGCGCGCTGCTGGATCGTGGAAAGGCCGGGAAAGAGAAGATCGGCCAAGCTGTCGCGCATGGTTCCCAACCCAAGCTCATCGCGGGCGTCATGCCCCTTGGCCGCACCGAGTGCCCGCAACACCTCTTCCTCGTGCCGGGCATCATGATCGATCCATCCCAGGAAATTCACGCGTGTCGTCCCGTTAACCCGAACTCCCGGGCGGCTGCTGGCCTGTGGCCCTTCTTGTCTGGTTCCCCCTTCGCCATGATTAGATCTCGATGGGGACGTCGATCAGAGCCGGCACCATTGCCGCAACGGGGGTATAGAGATCGACCTCGACTCCCGGTGTCTCAAGACTGACCACAAGCGCATAGCGCGCTTCCCGGCCGTACCGTCCGAGGGCCTTGCGCTCGCGCCACCATCCCGAGACTGGATGGATATAAAGAGCATTGCGGGCGGCGAGCTCCACGGCCGGGCCTTCCCAAATGTCGACATGGAGGGAACCCGATGAAATCTGTTTCTCGCCGAAAAGCCATCCGTCGTTGATTTCGTTGGTCGCCCGCGGCGCGTCACGATCGAACCCCTCTGCATTGTTGCGGCGGTTGAAATTTCCCAGAGTCTCACGCGATCGCTTGAGATCGAAGCGCAGGCCAAAGGACTGGTAGCGCGCAGGATCGAGCCTCGTGGCGAAACTGGGGTTGGGTTCGACGAAATAGGACAACGTCACCTTCAGCCTGACCCGGGTATTGTCGAGTTGCTCCAGAATGTCCTGCGGCCAAGGTAGCTGGTAGATGTGAGCCTCATTGAAGCGGACGCTACCACCCTCCATGCGAAAGGGCCGGATGCTGTTCTGAGCGACGAGCGCGAGATCATCGACGGCCGAAGCCATGGCCCGGCCGGGATCGGGCACGCCATAACCGAAACGTCGGAGGCAATCGGCCTTCTCGCGCTTGGTCGCACATTGGGCGACGAACTCGCCCATTTGAGCCGTCCAGCGTGCGCTGTGTACCATTAGCGCTCTGATCGTTTCCGGCCAATATTGCGGATAGGCTGCGGTCAGCTCGGCCGCCATGCGGGCTGCCTGAGCGGTCGCGGCGCTCGTTGCCCAAAATACGTCCAGCGGCTTCTGGTCCACGAGCCGGGATGCTGTGAGAAGAGATAGCGAATCTAGCCCCGCGACCGCCTCCTCGCCGTTCGGGCTAAGCGCCCGGTTGCCGGCCTCGAAGACGAGCTCGGGTTTGAACGGCGATTGGCTGTTATCCCAGAGAAACGATGTGCGACTGAAGGGGCTGAGGGCGCCTACAGGCGCCATGGTTGACCAGCCCTCATAACCAGCTTCGGCAAGTTGGGTTTTCTCCGTGTAGCCGCCAATAGTCAGCGCATTCCATGCCTGTGACGGATCCTCGGCCGGAAAGGCATCGGGATCGGATATTGCGGCAGCGTCGGCGCTGTCGGGAATGTTGCCGGCAGAGAGCACCATGAGGCGCTTGGGAGATGGATTTGCGGGATCATCGGTCTCGGCCCCAGCGGTAGATTGGTCGATCGCAGCGCTCCAGGCGGTTGCATCCGCGCCGGTGCGTCCCTCGTTGGTAACGGCCATGCAAAAGACGCGGTTGCGGTCGGGCTTGTTGATCTCGGCTAGAAGGATCGCGCTCTGGGTGATCGGACCATAAGAATGGGGATCATTGTCGGGGAACCCTGCTGGGGGCAGGACTTTGACCGACTCCAGGCGATGATCGAGCCGGATCGGCTGAATGCCCGCCAGCGGGGCCACGAGATCACCATGGAGGGCGAGGCCTGCCATGCCCGTGCCATGGCCCGCGCCATATTCATGGTCATCGCCACCCCAGTCGGTGTTGATCGCCATAAGGTCATCTGGTGCAAGCGCCGGTTCGATCAGGGGATGCGCTCGATTGACGCCCGTATCGAGTAGGCAAACAGCCGGCGCGTCAGCGGCCGGCCAAGTCACCCGCTCCGCTAAATCATCGATGAACGCGGCGGCATCGTCGCGCAGATCGCGCGTAAATATGAGAGGGTTGTCGCTTGCCCGGCGTAGCTCGGAGATTCCCGCCGTAGCGAACAGCAGCATCTCGACAGTAGCACGACGTCCATAGGCCGGGATCACCGTCGTTTCGGGGAAACGCAGGAATGTGTCGGGGTTCCCGATATGCAATCCCAGCGTTGCTGCGTTGGCAATAACGCGGTCGAGCCGGTCGTTGAAACACCAAAGCGCCCACCAGATCTGTGCTTGCGCGTCAGCTGGCAGAGCCTCGGGGGCATCACGCCAGAAACTCTGCAGGCGTGCTGCTCGAATATGCTCGATCGGTTCAACCCGGGTCTTTCTCGGTGGGGATCCTTTTTCCGTTAGCTCACCATGCGTGTAATCTTCGAAGACTTGGGCAAAGGCGTCGCGCATCTCGTCAGGCACAAACAGAGCGATACGGCGCGCGCCATTTTCGTCGATGATTTCCGCGGCCTGACGTGTGCCTTCCCTCTGTCTTTCCAGATTTGCGGCGCCTGCGGCCCGATTGAGCTCGACTTCAACAAAGACGCCGGCAGCGACCTCGAGTTCTGCAGGCTGGCCGGGTAGGTCGCGCTGTCCAGCTTCTGCCGCGGCAAACGCACCGCCGAGCTCGGCGATCAAGCGAAGGCCGTGGTCGGTGCGGATCCTGTTCAACGCGCGCTGGCGGGCGTTGCTGCCAGGAGATTTGAATCCGCGACGCTGGGCAAGTGCCGAGATGTCGATATGTTGTCGGTCGTGCTCGCTCACTCGATCAGCGCTTCGTGGTAAACGCCGTTCGCATGGCCTGCCTCTCGGCCAGTTTGGCGACGACCTCCTGTGTCGTCGTCTGGTCGCGTTGCGACAGTATCGCGGTTTTCACAACCTCGTCTGCAGCACGCGCCACTTCGGCTTGGCTGAGACCGGCCGCTGCCTTCTCAATGGCGGTCCAGGCGGGGCGTTGGAGTTTGAGGGGCTTCAAATTAGCCTTGATCACTGCACGGATCTGCGACGCGGTCGGCATGTCGAATTCAAGGACGTCGTCAAAACGCCGCAAGAGGGCGCGGTCGAGGAGCTCGGGATGATTGGTCGCGGCGATGATCGGGCTGTCTGTGGCCGACTTCTCTTCCATGAATTGAAGGAAGCTGTTCAGCACACGGCGCATTTCGGCGACATCATTGCTCGCGGTGCGGTGGCCGCCAACAGCGTCGAACTCGTCGAACAGATACACTCCGCGCCGACGGCGGGTCTCGTCAAACACCAGCCGGAGTTTCGCGGCCGTCTCTCCCATATAGCGCGTGATCAGCGTTTCCAGGCGGATGATGAAGAGCGGGAGTTTGAGATCACCGGCGACCGCTTCGGCGGTCATAGTCTTGCCCGAACCGGGAGGGCCGACGAACAGCAAGCTGCGCAAAGGAACTTTGCCATGCTCGCGCAGCCAGTCGCGCCGGCGTTGCTGAAGCAACATGGAATGGAGGCGTTCGACCAGCAGAGGGCTTAGCACCACATCCTGAAGGTCAACTGCCGGATCACGATGGTCCAGCAAACCCTCTAGATCGCCTCGCGGTGTGGCAAATGACACTGGAACAGACGGCTTAACCCCGGTAGCACCGCGCGCGGCATCAACTGCCGAGCGCAGCTCATTGGCAGTTTCGCGATGACCCTGACGCGCTTCCGAGGCTGCAACCTGTAGGGCAATAGAATAGAACTGGGCGTCGTCGCCTTCGGCGCGACTGCGCAACATCGCCAGTATTTGCTTGGCGTTCGACATCTAATTGCTCACTCAATCCTTTAGATCGCGCATTTCGCGTGCCATATAGCGATACGTGAAGCTCCAGAAAAATTGAAGCGTCATTATCGGAATTGACCATCTCCGGGCTCGATCGTGTGGCTAAGCCTGCCCCGCTCCAAATTCGAGATTGCCATGCGGTAGCCCCATTCGGCGCGAGCAGACGCTTGTGTGTCGGAACGCGGACAGTGCCGGTTAAGGAGGCATGTCCAGCCATCTTGTGCGTTTTGCCGGCTGCATTCCAACCCCATCAGGCCTTTCCGGTTGTCGGCTTCCTGGTCGGCGCGCGGGGCCCAGCAAGCCCGCATAGGCGGGCTTCTCCACTGCGTTGCGACCCTCCGGGTGCACGACCCCGCTATGACGCCGCCCTTGGGGCGCCTGTCGGAAGGCCCCGATGGGCGGGGCTGATCCAGACCGGAGTCACAGCCATGTCGCAGCCTTCCCAACAATCGGCAGACCGAGCCGAGCGGATCGACCGCATCGCCGCACTGAATGACAGCCTGCGGAGATCCATTTGCAGCCCTGGCCGCAACCAGATCGTCATGACCGCGGGCGTTGCCGCGCTGGTCGGGGATGTGTCCCTCTTTCGCGGATTTCGCAGACGCGCTGAGATCCTGCGCACGGTGCGAAACTATGACAGCTTCAATTCCGACAACGATCCATTGGGCGAGCATGATTTTGGTCGCTTCGAGTATGACAGCGCCGTTCTCTACTGGAAGATCGACTATTATGATCTTGAGCTTGTCTGGGGCTCACCCGATCCAGCCAATCCCGACGTCACCACGCGGGTTCTGACGATCCTACTCGCCGAGGAATATTGATCGGTACGGCCATCCCCCTGACCGGGGGGATGGCCGTGAAAAGTCTGCTTGAGCAGACTGCGCGCAAAGGATGTCCACGCGCCAAGCGCGCTTGGGGAGGGGAGGGCGCACCGGAGCGTCGCCCCCGGGCCGGTGCCAAGCTGTGAACCGGCACGGGATCAGACCGTTTGAGGAGCTACCGTCATGTCCGCTTATTTCGCCGCCCATCCCGATCACGCGATCCTCTTTGCGTTCGGCTGTTTTGCGCTCACCGTCTATCTTTTCCGTTATGTCGGTCCCGGCATTGGCGGTGGCGGCGACTGGTCATCGCGTGACCATTATGAGCGCAATCTGCGCGACGGTCCGGACGACTATTGCTGAGCTGGCCGCGCCAATGAGAACGATCGCTGTGAGCCTTCTCAAGGGCGGGGTAGGCAAGACCTTTCTCGCCACGCACCTCGCCTGGTATCTGGCCGAAGCGGCAGGGCGCCGGGTCGTGTTCGTCGACCTAGACCCGCAAGGCAGTTCGTCGCGCCGTCTGGCCGGCGAGCGGCCGGGTGGCTTCGCGGCCGATCTCTTCGATCCGTCGGCGGCGTTTGCCGCCGACGGCCAGACCGGACTGACGTTGCTCGCCGCCGACCAGCGTCTGCAGATGATCAAGGCAGCGCAGGATGTGCGCGACTTTCTCGGCCGCTTTCCTGCGCTCGCGCCCCATTTCGACCTGTGCGTGATTGATACCGGTCCCAAATGGGACGAGCTGACCCTGAGCGCTCTCGCGGTCGCCGACGCAGTGATCGCGCCCGTCCAGGTCGCCGAAGATTCGGTCGAGTGCGCCAAGATGCTGCTGACCGCGCTGCGCAAGGCCGAGGCGGCGAGGGCAGGGCGCAAGATCGATTTCCTCGGATTGCTGCCATCAATGGTCAACCCGTTCGACCGGCGCGAAATGGACAATGCCGTCAAGCTCGCCCACGCGGTCGGCGAGCGGCTGATGTTTCCTGCCTTCATCAAGGCGCGACCGACTTACAAGCATGCGGCGGAAAATCATCGGCCGGTCTGGATGGAGGGCGGCGGTGGCGCCAAGGCGGCGGCCGGGGAAATTCGGCCGATCCTCGCCGAGATCGAACGGCGGCTTATTCCAGCGCCAGCGGCCACCGCCGATGGGTAAGTTCGACGAACGCATCGAAGAGTTCGGCCTGCTGGTCGGCGCGCATGAATCGGCGCGCCGGGTCGAGGATATTTCTTTGGATCGGGTCACCCCCGACCCGGGCAATCCCCGGCGCAGTTTCGACGATGACGCCTTGGCCGAGCTTGCGGCCTCCATAGCGGCCCGTGGCGTCTTGCAGCCGATCACGGTTGCGCCCGCCGACGCCGCCGGCCTGTATCGCATCCGTTTGGGCGAGCGGCGCTTTCGTGCCTCCCAGCTCGCGGGCCGCGCGACGATCCCGGCGATCATCGTGGCCGAGGGTGAAGAGAGCCACCTACTCGCCGATCAGATCGTTGAGAACGATCAGCGTGCGAACCTGTCTTCGGTCGAGCTCGCTCATGCGATTGCCCGTATGCTCAAGGGCGGCATGAGCCAGGTCGAGATCGCCGCTGCGCTGGGCCGCTCCAAGCAGTTCGTCTCGCTCTATGCGGCCTATGGTGACATGCCTGCCTATCTTAGGGAAGCGCTCCCGCGCGCGCCGATCCGGCTGCTCTACGACCTGCATCGCACAGCCAGGGATTATCCTGCAGAAGTCGAGGCCTATGTCGGTGCCTGGGATGAGAAAGGCGCGACGTTGGCGGACGGCGCGCGGTTCATTGCCGGGCTGAAGAGTAAGACGGACGTTCCTACCATCGAGGCAGCGCCGGTGCGGGCCGAGGCGGTGATCGTCGCCCATCCCGAACTGCGGGCGGGGACTGAGCCCGTCGCGCGCCCCGCGGCGCAAACGCCAGAGGCCAGCCTTGCCGTTGAAGTCGATGGCCGTCCCGCGCGTCTTGTCCTTGGCCCGCGTGTGGTCGTGATCTTCGGCGATGGTTCCCGGCAAGAGATCGCGGCCGAACGACTTTGCGCCGTGTCTGAGGGACGCCCCGACGCCGCGATGCTCTGACCCTCTTCCTCCGCGTTCGCATATCCTGTTCGAGTGTATGTCGGCCGCGCCCCTTTCGGGGTGCGGCCTTTTCCGTAGGTCCGAGCTGGGGCGGCGTCGTTGGCGCCGCCCTTCGTGGATCAGGCGTGAATGATAGGCGCATTTTGCCAAGAATGGTCGAAGTCTGCTCAAGCAGACTATCAGATGAGTTGAGTGAAGGTGAGGGCCGGATAGGCGTGACGCCGGGGATGTATGACAATAGTCTTTGATGCATGCCCGTCTTCACCTTCCGTCTCGACGATGAAGTCGCTCAGCGCTTCGATGCCGTGGCGGACAGCGCCGGTGGCCGCTCGGCTTTGCTGCGGCGCCTCGTCATGAATGCAGTGGACGCGGAGGAGCGCGAGAGGCTGGGACCAGTTCGCCGACGGGAGCGAGCAACGCGGCGGTTTGAGATCCGGCTGACCGATGGGGAAATTGCCGCGCTGGATGCCGAGGCCGATGCTTTGGGTATGAAGCGAACCGACTGGGTGACGAGGCTTGTGCGCCGCCGGCTGAATTCGGCGGCACCGCTGCCGCTTGAAGAGCGGGCGGCAGTGGCCCAGGCGTGGCGCGAGCTCAACCGGATCGGCATCAATCTCAATCAGGCAACGCGTGCGCTCAATGCCTCGGTGATGGTGGAATCCGGACTCGATGTCGCGCGCGAGGCGGCGCGGGTGGCAAGCTTCCGGGCGGAAATCCGGACGGCGCTTGCCGGTCTTGGCACTGCGCTCAAGGGCGATCTTGCCTATTGGGATAGCCTCGATGTTTGAGGAGGAGGGCATCTTGCCGCTGCCCAGCCTCATGGAGGCATGGCGGCCGCCCACCGGCGGTAAACGGACACTGCGGGGAGCCTATGTCCGCGTCGGGCGAGGCGGATCGGGCCGGGGAAGGCAGGCGCGCGCCGCGGCGCTGAGCCAGGCCGAGGCTCGGGCCAAGCTCGAGCGGATCGTGCGCAAGGCCCCGGAGGTCATGGTCAAGGTCTCGGGTAAGCAATATGGCGCGCATCATCTTTCCGAGCATTTCGGCTATGTTGCGCGGCACGGGAAGCTTGCGGTGCGCTCGAGCGAGGGCGAGATCATCGATGATCCCAAACGGCTGAAGGAGATCGCGCAGGACTGGGCCATGCTCGACGAGGCGATGAACGAGCATGGCCGCGACCGGCCGACCTCGCTGTCGCTGGTCCTTTCCATGCCCGGCGGTTCGACCGATCCCGAGACGCTGCAGGATGCCGCCCAGGCGTTCGCCCGGATCCTGTTCGAAGACAATCACGCCTATATGCTGGCGCTTCACACCGACACCGATCATCCGCACGTCCATCTGACGGTGGCCACCGAAGGTGCGGATGGCACGCGGCTCAATCCGCGCAAGGCCGACCTCCATCATATGCGGGAGACGTTCGCGCATGAGCTACGTACGCGCGGGATCGCGGCTGAGGCGACGCCCAGGCGTGCGCGTGGTTACGTCCAGAAGCGTGTGCGCTCAGCGGCGCTGCATCTCGATGCTCGGATCGGTCAGGAGGGGCGCCGGCTCAATATGGATGAACTCAACGTGCTGCGCGCCCGAGCCTATGCGCGCGCGCGCGACGAGGAACGGCGGCCGCAAGACGTGATGGCGCTGGTTCGCCAGAAGCAGATACGCGGCGCTTATGCGGAGGCGGCGGTGGCGCTCGCACGCACCGGCGAGGCGGACGACCAAGCGCTTTCCGACGAGATTGCGGGCTTCCTGGCGGCTATGCCGCCGGCGGTCTCCCGACGTCTCGCGCTGGCCCGCGAGATGATGCAGGGGCGGCAAGCGACACATCCGGCGCGAGAACTGGAGGGTGGAGCTGGCCCCGAGCGGCCACCACCCGAGCGTGGGCGGGATCGCTGATTCGCATGGGGTGACTGATCTTGCGAAGGGATGTTCTCGCTACCATGTGAATGGAATGTCCCGGAAAATCAAGAAAACTGGCGCTATCTCCGGTCATGGCTTGTTAGAAAAAACCATGCTATTATCTAACAGACAGGAGCATGGATATGTCTGCGGTGGCTGATCGGATCATGAAGCGTGTGCGCGGCAAGGGCCGTGGCTGGGTGTTTACGCCCAAGCAGTTCGTCGACTTTGGCACGCGCGGCTCGGTCGATATGGCGCTGTCGCGTCTCGCGCATGCCGGCGACATCCGCCGGATCGGCCGCGGTCTCTACGACTATCCCCGCCAGCATGACAAGCTTGGTACCCTGAGCCCGGATCCCGGACAGGTTGCCCAGGCGCTCTCCGCGCAGAGCGGTGATGCGCTCGCGCCTTCAGGGGCGGCGGCCGCCAATAGCCTTGGCTTCTCGACGCAGGTGCCTGCCCGGGCGAGCTACGCCACCAGCGGTCGCACCCGCACCGCCAAGGCTGGCGGCCGCAGCGTCACCTTGAAACACAGCCGTGCGCCGGTGCTCGACGCGCCGGAATCTGTGAATGCGATCGTCCAGGCGCTCGCACATCTAGGGAAGGGCAATATCGACGCGGATGCGATCGGGCGCTTCGCCGCGCGGCTCGACGATGCTGGTACGCGTACGCTCGTTGCGGCCCGCCCGGCCATGCCGGGCTGGATGGGCGACATTGTCCTGAAGATTCAGGCGGCGCGCCATGGATGAGTTCGCCCGCCGCCCGGCCGAGGATCGCCGCGCTTATATCGAGGAAGCGGCGGCTCGCCGGGATCTCACGCCGATCATAATCGAGAAAGACTTCTGGGTCTGCTGGACCCTGCGGCGCCTTGTTCGTGCCGTGGACCTTGCGGGCCATATGACCTTCAAGGGCGGCACGTCGCTCTCCAAGGCGTATGATATCATCCAGCGCTTCTCGGAGGATATCGATCTCACCATCAGCCGGTCGGCGCCGCTCCTCGACCAGGTGGCGTCGCCGATGGAGGCGGGGATTAGCGGCAAGGAACGCGAGCGGCGGACCAAGGATCTCAAAGTGGCTGCCCAGGCCTATGTCGCGACGATCGCTATGCCGGTGCTTGCGCGCGAGATCGGAGCGGCGCTCGGCACGAGCGAAGGCTGGCATCTGTCGCTCGACCCCGACGACAAGGATCAGCAGACCGTCCTCTTCGTCTATCCCCGTACTTCGGGCTATGGTCTTGCCTATGGCCAGAATTACGGGGGCGGGGACGAAGGCGGCTACATCAAGCCGCGCATCAAGCTCGAATTTGGCGCGCGCGGGGATACCGAGCCCTTCGCCATGCGCCCAATCATCCCCTATCTGGCCGAGGATTTCCCCGACGAGCTACCGGATCCCGCAACCGACGTGCCGACGCTGGCGGTCGAGCGCACCTTCTGGGAGAAGGTTACGATCCTCCACGCGCTCCATCATAATGCCAAGCTGCGCGATGGGCTTTCGCGCCATTATTATGATGTGCTGATGCTCGACGGGGCTGCCGTCACGGCCGAGGCCCTCGCACGGCCGGAACTCCTCGAGCAGGTGGTCCACAACAAAAGCCTGATGTTCGCCGACAAGTCCGCGTCCTACGAGACCGCTGTCCTGGGATCGCTGCGGCTGTTGCCGACAGAGGGCATGATGGACCGGCTCGCCCACGATTATGCCGCGATGGGCGAGATGTTCATGACGGCGCCGCCGTCCTTTGACGCGCTGATCGAAGGCATGGCCCGCATAGAGCAGGCGATCAACGCGGCCCATCAATAACTAACTGAAAATAAACAGAAAAAATTGATAATATATCTTATGTTAAATAGACCATCATTGGGTCAACAACAGGATCAGGTCGTCACGATCTCCATCAGCGTGTTGTAATTGTCAGCCACCCCATAGCGCACATTGGGTGTTGGGTTCGATTCCGCCAGCTTGGCGAAAAATTTCTTGGCGCAATCAATCTTCGCGCGTTCGAGATCTCGTAAAGCAAGCGAAGACATCGATCCCTTAGTTTCGGCGACGAAATAGATGTGTTTCACGGAACCTGCGCGAAATACGATGGCCCAGTCAGGGTTATAGTCCCCTACCGGCGTTGGGATCAGGAAGCCCCTTGGCAATTTCGCATAGACGTCAACCTCTGCGCTCGTATCCAGCTCGCCCACAAAATCGCGTTCTACACTGGAATCGGTGATGCAGTAGTCGAAAACGTGGTTCTTGAGCCTCTCGGTGGCGCGCGAAAAATCCTGGCCAATCTCGGCCGCCGTAAAGACGTCGGCGTCATAGCGCTCGTCGATCGGATCGTAGACCAGCTGCTCGATAAGGTGACCTGCCTTCTGTTCCTTGATCAGCCGAGCCGCTTCAGAAATGAAATGCTCAGGGTTTGCACGATATTGGTCGAAGATTGCCGGCTCAATACCAGCTAAAATCTCTGCCACCGTCTGACGCAAGAGGTCCGTTGCCTCTGAGACGTTGCCCAGCAGGTCATACTTCACCGACGAACGGGCCGACGCCGCTTTGACAGTTTCATTCCGCGTGATGCTGAAACCGGTGCCGTCCCTGAGCTGCTCATCGGTTACCTGGTCCGTCTGAATCCCAGTCTGCACGGAATATTGTAGCTTGGTCACTCGCAGTTCGCGGTTCAACGCGCCGATACATTTCTGGATGAGCTCTGCAGTGTCGAATTCGACGCGGTAAACAGCCTTGCGGTTAATCCTGCCCCAAAGCTCCTGAAAGGCACCCTTGTGGAAATTGCCATTGAGCGGGTTCAGCTTGGGCTTACGTCCATCTTCGAACTTGGGGAGCGCCGCATCGCTGTAGACGCTGTCGATCAGGCCAAAGACCTCAGCCTGATATGGCACCAAATCTTCATGCAGCGCGGCCAATGTCCCATCGGCCTTGGCTGCGTAGTAGACATCGGTGATCTGGTCGGAATCGTCGATATAGTCGTTCTTGATCAGATACCTGTGGATCTGCGTCGCCATTTGATCGGTGACCGTGACCGGCCCTTCAGGCGTGTGCAATTGCTTGCCCGCAAAGTACGCCTGGCTGGCCTTGCGGGGCCGTGCCGACAGACTCTCAGCAATCTCCTTCTGCAACCCGCCAACGAAGTCGGTGTAGCTCTCGCTTGCGATAACCGAGAGAATGTTGATGTCGTGGACGGTAGCCGGGTGGTCGAGCCGATCGCCAAATCGGTCAACTGCCAGGCGCAGGCCACGGCCAACTTCCTGCCGCCGTGAAATCATGTTGAGGCTTTGCTTGAGCATGCACATGACGAACACGTTCGGGTTATCCCAACCTTCCCGGAGCGCGGAGTGGGAAAACAGGAACCGGACAGGCTCGTCGAACGAGAGCAGCCGCTCCTTGTCCTTGAGGATGAGGTCGTAGGCGTCGCTGTCGTCGGAATCGGTCGAACGAGCGCCGACCTCGGGATCCTTCAGTCGCTTGGTCTTCTTGTCGATTGAGAAATAGCCGTCGTGCGTCTTGGCAACCGGAATCGCCTCGAGATGCTTCCGCCAAGCCGCTTCTTCAAGCGGGAGTTCGGCCAGCAGGTCGGCGACGGCCTCGGTATATTCCTCCTCGAACATCCGGGCGTACTCGCCCTTCTGATCGTCGCGGCTGTAGTCCCGGTATTTGGCCACCTCATCAATGAAGAACAGCGACAGCACCTTCACCCCTTGGGCAAAAAGCTGCCTCTCCTTCTCGAGATGAGCGCGGATCGTTTCACGGATCTGGATGCGGCGAATGTCACGTTCGGACAGGTCACCATAAGCCTCGCCGGCATTGATGATGATGCCATTGGTAAACTCCACTGTGTCGGCGGTGGCGTCGATCTGTGACACAACGAAATCGCGATACTGATCCAAACCACCG
>Ga0207694_10001324_pt1 | contig 21311 bp, 37 predicted proteins | sample KBSC34metaG_FD_184353 | JGI IMG/M metagenome (GOLD analysis project Ga0207694, IMG submission 184353) | Corn rhizosphere microbial communities from Kellogg Biological Station, Michigan, USA - KBS C3-4 metaG (SPAdes) (version 2) | ecosystem: Host-associated > Plants > Roots > Rhizosphere > Soil... | reverse complement strand
GGCCGAGAACTCCGCCATGGTGATCGCCATGTCCTCGTCTTGAACGCACCCGAATGTCTCGCGGGGATGGTCCTCTCCTGGAGCTACTTCCCAGGTCAATCGAACCGTAAGGTTGCACGCGGTCTGCACACGCATGAGACCACGCTAGATCGTGCGGAGAGGCATCACCAGGAGGCGCTCAGGATCTCCCTGCCTTGCAGGGACCTGATGCTGTCCGCAGCGCCGCTACGGGGCCGTACGGACGCCCGAGCTCGGCGCCCCTGGTGCCGTCCTTGGTTTGGTATCTCGGCAGAGGCCGGTGTCGGAGACCAGAGAACATGGCAGGTGCCTGACGTACTGCGGAAGTTACCAATAACAGGCCCATGTCCCCCGGCTGCGCCGCAGGCCAGGATCAACCGGCGGCCGCCTGAGGCCTGTTATCGAGTGCGGCCGGCGCGCTGTAGGGCAGTGCGCCGGAGGCGCTCCTTCTCCCTGAGACCAGCCGCCGGCCGCCGGCGGGACCGGACCGGCAGCGGTGTACGTGCGTAGGGCAGTGCGCCGGGAGGCGCTCCTTCTCCTCCACCCTCTTCGGTCTTTGGCTTAGGGGGGTAGGGGGGGACCTACGGTCTCTAACCTCTCTACGGCCCTCAGATTGAGGCTCTCGGGCCCTCAGATTGAGGCTCTCGGGCCCTCAGATTGAGGTCCCTCGATCGGCGTAGACGTGCAGTAGTAGGCCCTCCATCAATCGACGTAGTCAGGGCGTAAACATGTCGTGGCTGGTCAACGGAGCGGCTTCCCCTGATCCCATCTGCATTTTGTGGTGAGGTCCCCCTGTCACCCTCCCCGGCAAAGTCGTGACCAGGGATGGTTAGAACGTGATCCCATCTGGTATTTGTGGTGAGGTCCCACCCTCCGTCAGGGGGTCGCGACGAGAGACGGGACGCCAGATGATCGGCGCACAACCTTTGCGGGTACAGCGCGTCTTACCAGGTCAGGGGAGGATTCAGCCCAGTGAAACCACGCAAGACAGGGCGCGAAACGAGGCGCCAGGCGGATGTCATCCCGCTGAACGCTGCGGTCAATTCAGCGCGGAATACGACCCCCCCGATAGACGAGGGGTACGTCATCGCACCGCCGCTGACGCCGCCATATGGCTGGAGACTGGCGCCGGCGAGGTCCCGGCCCGGGTGGGAGCTGATCCACGATCGGGAGCAGTGGGGCGTGATTTCATGGCTGATCCAAGAACGACGGGCCGGCCTGAGTTACGACACGTTGGCCGCAGATCTGCGACGGGATGGCGTACCAGCTCCGAAAGGTGGACGATCAGCAGGACGCTGGCATGGTGAGCGGGTCAGAGGCCTCATCAGGCGCTATGCCCCGGACCTGGCCGCGCCGCCTCGTGCGCAGCGAGGAAGCCGCCTGGCGCAGCTGTGGGAGCGCGATGCGGCCACACTGACCGAAGAGGAGAAAGCGGAGTTGGAGGATCTAGAGCGAGCGGCGTTCGAGTCCTACGATGCCGAAAACACCGAATAGCAAGCGGCGGCGGTTCCCCTGCCACGGGACACCGCCGCCATGTCGCCAATCCGCTGGAGACAAGCACCATTGAACACGACTGCTCCCTCGATGTCGCGTAAAGGGTTCGCCAAGAACACGCCCGGAACGCGAGAGTCCCGTGAGGAAAATGCCCGGTCACTGACCGATGACCCCCGGTTCCGAGCGCTCAATGCCACCGACCGGCGCCACATGAAAGCGCTTTTGAACTGGCACAATCCGCTCACTGGATATCTGGGGCACCGCACGCGCGCACTCAACTTGATGAAGGTCCTAGACGTCTCCGAGGAGACGCTACGGCGCTCGCGGTTACGACTCATCGCGGCCGGCCTCATCGTCAGCTACAACCCCGGTACCGGGCACGAGGCAAGTACGTATTGCATCGCGCGGTCGTGGGCCGAAGCTGACGAGGCCGCGGCTCTGCGCCTGCTGCCGGACGCGCCCCACTTCCCTGCCCTCGTCGACGACACTCCGAGCGCCGTCAACCACCGCGGCGTTCCCGCGGCCGCGGCCGAGGAGGACCAGGAGCAGGAGGAGACGCCCGAGGAGCGCGCGGCCGCGGTCGAGGAGGCGCGCGAGGAGCTGGGGCGTGCGCGCCGCCGCCGCGGTGTCCGCGGAGCGGTTCCCCCTGAGCTCCCACTACCGGACCGCGGAGTGCAGGCGCCCCTCGTCGCCGAGATCGATAAGCGCCGCGCGGATATCGAACATCAGAGCGATACTAACGAGCGGGGGAGAACGTCCCTCCGTGAGGCGTACAACCAAACCAGACGTGTCCCTACTGCCAGCGGGGCCGCCTAACACCCCATCTGAGAAGGAGTCCGATGCCCGATACCGAACCGCGGGCCGCTCTCGTCGAGGGCGCCCGTGTGATCCTCGGAATAGCCGTCAAGCAACCCGCGCGGCCTGACCTACAGGCCGAGGAGTTCAGGGCGCTCTACGGGGTTCTGAAGTGCACGAAAGAGATTCTGGAGAGCTACACGATCGTGCGGAACACGCCCGAGCTCCGCCAGGGGGCCCGGGACGCCGGCGCGAAGGTGCAGGGCGCTCTGTGGGTGCTCGAAAACTCATGGCTCGATCGCTACGCCATCGAATCGAACGTTGCGAGCCTGCCTCTGGGCCGGGCCGGATGAGCGCCGGCGAACCGGGCCGCCTCCCCCACGCCGAACCTAACTCGGCGTGGGGGATCGGGCCCGTGGGCCGCGCTGATCGTACCGACGAGTACGTGATCTCTGTAGGCGACGTTCTGAGCGCAGCCGACCCGGAACCACCGGCGGGGACAGAGGTCGAGCTGAGCGACGGAACCCGTTGGAAGCGCGTACCGCTGTACGCGCGCGGGTGGCCGTATGGCGTCGGTCAACCAGACGTTGCTCGGCTCTGGGCCGGGGTCACGGCCGGCGGGCCCGTCACGGTCCGGTGGCTCGCTCCCCCGGCCGTCCTGGCATGGGATCAGCGCCCTGAGTACGCCGCACTACAGGGGTTCCCGGCTCAATGGCGGCCGGTGACCTGGGATGTGATCGACGAATAGTCAAGGCCTGACCCCTTGTGTTGACCTATGCGTCAGGCTAGCCTGCCAGTGCGGCAGGATAACCTGACGCATAGGAAGGGATCTGAGATGGGCTACACCGAGCAAGGCCTCTGGCAGGATGACCCGGGGGCAGAACGAGACGAGCGGATCGGCGACCATGAGTTCTACGCCACCGTGTACGACCAGGCCAACACCCGTTACATGGGGAATCACGTCCCCTGGGACGAGACCCTGAGCGTCTTCGTCAGGACGTACCAGAACAACCCGAAGGAGCTCGTCGAGCTCCTCAAGAACCGGTTCCGCGTGGTGGCGCGCTGCCACTGTGACCCGGCGGCATACGGCGGCGATGAGTGGTCAGGCATCAGGCGCGAGGTCATCCAGAACGCGGAGGAAATCAACTTCGCGGAGACTGAGAAGGCTCTGATCCAGGAGTGGCAACGCCACGTGGAGAGCGAACAGGCCGGGATCGCAGAGCTTCACGCGGCGGCAGCCAAGCGGCGGGCGAACGGCTGGTTGGTGGGCATCGACCAGCTGACGGCGCTCGACCCGATGGAGCGCTTCGGCGCCATCCGTACGGCCCGGGCCGCGCTCGATGCGGTCGAGGTCGAAGCGGTTGTCGCTGCTCGGCGCGCGGGCAAGAGCTGGACCGAGGTCGGTGTGCAGATGGGGATGACGAAGCAGTCTGCACACGAGCGCTTCGCGAAGCACGATCCGCAGGGAGAGGCAGCATGAGTCGGGAACACTTCGATCGGATCCAGACCGCAAAGGACCGGCTCACGGTAGAGGGACGCTCATATGCCCTGTCTTACCTGGTCGGACGTCTGGGGGGTGCCGCTCTCATCGAAGATCAGGTCTCGGCTGATTTCCTGGCGACGGTCTTTGAGGAGGCCGCAGAGCACGTCATCAGGACGGCCTGCAATCGGGAAGGCACCTGGCTTTGCGCCATTGAGTCAGATCTGCCGGAACCGCGCGAGGTGTCCCGCACGCTGGCCGTCCCGCCCCTCGCCGATGACACCTCGGCGAGCGACGGGACGACTCAGGAAAAGATCGTAGAGGCTTCCGAGATCGTGACCGAACGGGCCCGCTACGGGGATCCCGAGCTCGATGGGCTCGCCTGCATCCTGTGTCACAAGGAGTTCGCCATAGGGGAGACGTCGGTCCCGGCCGGGTTCGTCGACGGCGCCGGCCAGACGTTCGCGCATCGCCTCTGTCTCGAAATCCTCCACGCTCCGAGGCCGCGGCCAGGGGGCCAGGCTACGCGGATGACCCGCTGCGGAGTGCCGTTGATCGGTGAAAACGGGGCGCGCACCGCTCTGGACCTCACCGACGTGACGTGCACCGAGTGCCGGGAGCTGCTCGCAATCGAGGAGCGGCACGCCGCGGGAGTCGCGCAGCTCCGTGCCGAGATCAGGAGGCCGGCGTTCCCCGATGAGGTGCTGTTGCCGATCTCGGCGGAGTCTCGGCTGGCCGTCGAGGAGGAGTTCTCCACCGAGCAAGCCGAGGCCGTCATAGAGGAATGGACACCAGGGCCCGAGCTCGCGGCGGCGGTCGAGGCCGATCGAGCCGCTCTCCCCGCGCTCGCGGCGGCGGTCATCGATGGATCTACGCCGAGGAACACCTACGGACCTCAAAGGCTCTGGGTTCACTCGGGACCGTGTATCTACTGCTCACATGGCCCCGCGTGCGTGGCCTGCGACCTGACACAGGGCCCGCACTGGGGGGCGGCCGGGCACGACTACCCGGGCCCGGTGTGCGGCCGGTGCTCCGAGGAGTGCAAGCGTCGTGAGATCGCTGCGGATCCGTACTACAGCGGCGACTACGTGGCGATGTTCGGGGATGACGAATGAGCGAGAGCATCCCCTGGGAGGAAATCGAGGGTGACGGGTGGGCCATCGAGCGGCCGCCGAAGCGACCCGCCGGCCGCCGCCGGTTCTTGAGGCGGCGTGAGCCTGTCCGTCCCCCAGTGTCGCCGTGGATGCCGTGTGCGGACTGTCCCGCGCCTGGCCTCTGCCGGGAGATTCAGCCGGAGCGCTGCCGGTAAGGAGCGCTGATCTCGGAGCACCTCGCGCGACCCGCGGATACGGCGCAGGTCGCGCGGGGTGCCCGAGGCCTCCGAGCTCGCGCCGGCAGCTCCTGCAGTTTCACGCGAGCGCAGGTCACAGAGCTGAGCCTAGCGGGTATTACAGAGGGGGAGACCAGCCATGCAAATCCTGTGCATCATCGGCGGCCTGTATCTGGTCGTCCACTGCGGGATCACGATCGTCCGGGTCCCAACGAAGCCGTCGCGGAAGGTCCGGCGCGCTCGCGCCCTAGCCCACGAACAGGCCGAACGCGCCCAGCGTGGTACTGGCCAGAGCCGCACCTAGATTGTCCTTGAAGGCTGCTTTGGCCGTGGTCGCTGTGAAGGGCGACGCGAACCACGCGTACTGATAGAAGAAATTGGCACCGATCCCGTTCACCCCGACGAGGAATCCCTTCGTCGGGGTGAATGCTGCTCCGTGGTTGAAAGTCCCGGTCCCGCCGGCGTCCGTGCTGATGTTGTAGACACCGAGGTGGATGGCGTTGCCGGCCGAGCTATCGGTGTCGGTCTGGATCAGGCTTCCGGTGATCGGGCCGTGGGTGTTGTCGGCCTTCTGCTGGGCCCGGATGTATGACTTTCCGTCAGGGCTCGCGAGCGCATCTAGCAGGGTCAGGATGGCGTCGTTGCTAGCCAATCCGCGCCCCGAGTCCAAACTCAAATGGGATCCTGTGGCGCTGGACGTACCGGTTACAGCCGCGCGGCTACCGGGTGCGCTGCTCTGGTTGTAGAACATCAGGGCGTTGCCCTGAATCTCCAAACTGTCGAGTCCCGGCTGTAGTGCGGTGTTCACCGTGCCGAAGGCATCGATCCACATCACCAGTCGGTTCGAGGAGTCGTAGACGTCGACGACGTCGCCGGTGGCGGGATTGGCGAGGATGGCATGCTGGGCCGCCGGGTTGCCGATGCTGACGGAACCGCGGATGACAGCCGAGTTGAACTCGGCGGATCCGTCGCGGTTCACAGTCCAGCCGGCCGACCCCAGCACGTAGTTCGGGCTCCGCAGCGCGGGACGCACGAGGTATTGGCCGGCGATCGCCGGGCTGCGGAAGGCCATCAGGCCCCGCCGTTCGCGCGCACGTAGAGCGCATACTGCGCGGAGAAAGCCGCGTAGGTGCCGGGGGTGAGGCCTGTCCACTGTGCGACGACGGAATTCCCCTGCTGCACGGTGATCGGTTGCGATTCGTCGGCGACGTCCAGACCAGGGGAAGAACTGCCGTCGCGATAGGCGATCGGCCGGGTGCTGCTGCCGTCCGCGGCTTTGTAGACGAACAGGGTGGCGCCGGCTGGTGTGTTGACCGCCGCACCGTCCTTGGTCTGACTGACAACGGTAGTCATGCGCTCGATGCGCCAGACGTAGCCGAGCGGTACCGGGTCGGTGGTGACGGTCGCGGTGCCGTTCGCGTCGACCAGGGCGCTCTTCTGAAAATCGTCGGGGTAGTCGACGAGGATCAGCTGAGCGCCCTGGGTGAGGCTGACGGCCTGCGGGACGTAGGTCACGGGTGCCTACGGCAGGAAGTGGGCGAGGAAGGGTCGCTTCCGGCCGCGGTTCTCGTAGGCCTCATGGAGGAACCAGGCGCCGGCGAGGACACCGACGTAGCCGAGGATGAGCGCCGTCTGGCGCGAGACGCGCGGCATCAGTCGTCCGGCGCCGGGTCGTCGACGGGGGGCCCCTGCCGAACCGCGTGTTCGACGTCGGCGATCAGACTGGCGTCCGTCCACAGTCCCCAGGCGAGCATGAGCAGGATCAGGGCCGCGGTGCGGTTGTGGCGCTTCAGCGCGGGCAGCATGCGTCACGCTCCCGCGGCCGGGGCCGGGGCCGGGGTCGTCGACGCCGGCGGGCTGGCGGGCTCGGTGGTGTGCTGGCTCGGCAGGCTCGCGCCGGCGCCGACACCGAGGCCGGTCGCGGCGAGGGTCCACAGCTGGTCCGGGACCGGGTGGCCGAGCGCGGCCAGGAGGACGGCGCCGGCGACGGTGACGACCGACACGACGTAGCCGGACGCGGGGCCGATCAGAGAGCGCAGGTTCATGGTGTGATTCCTCGTTCTACTTCGAGACGGGTCAGGCGGTGGTCGTGCTTCTGGACGGTTTCGGCGAGCTGCGGGACCGCTTCTACAGCGATCGCGATGCGGAACAGGAGGCGAGCGCAGCGCCAGATACCGGCGCAGAGCATCGCGAGGATGGTGAAGACGACGCCGGCCGCGGTGAGTATGGTCACGATCCCTCCGCGGCGGCACCGATGCAGAGCACGCCTTCGAACGCGCCGAGCGGTGCCGAGACGCCATCGAGCGCGGTCGTGACGACGGTCAGGCCGCTGGTGTAGCTGATCCCCGGATAGGTCCGCTGCGCGCCGGCAGAGGCGGTCAAGGGGATCGTGATGAGTAGCTGGCCGTTCGCCTGCTCACCGTCGTAGATCCGGATCAGAACCGGGTTCGTGGTCGTGGTCTCGCGGATCTCAATCGACATGATCCGGCCCCGGCTCCCGGATCCCTGGGGCTTGAGGGTGCCCTGAGACGCTCCGCCGATCGGGACGGGCAGGCTCCCCCGCAACGTCACCCCGTTGATCGACTGCGAGACGGCAGCCTGTAGCTCCGTGATCAGGTGCTCGAAAACCAGCTGAGGATCGGGCTGGTCGCCGTGATGGCGGCACTCCTGGTTTCGCAACGTAGTGCCTCCTAGGCGGCCATGGCCGCGAGCGGCGCGACCTGCTGAGCGGTGGTCTCGGCGTGCTCGCGCGGGGTCTCTGTCAGGCGCCACAGACCCATGACGACCAGCACGCCGGCGAAAATGATGGTCGCGCCGGTGAGGATGATCGGGCCGACTGCGGACAGGAACGTACTCATGAGCGAAGAGGCGACGTCCCCGATCGCGCCTTCGACGCCGCCGACCGTGGAGGACCAAAGGCCGCTGAAGACGCCGCCGGCCGAGCTGAGGAGGTCGCCGGGCCAGTTGAGCGGGTCCCAGTCTCCGCCGGGGGCCCAGCCGGCGCCGGTGATGTAGCCGGCGGCGCGGTTGGCTTCGGCCGCCTGGCCCACGCCGCCGAGGCCGGCGTTTCCCGGGATGCGCACGGCAGTATCGAACGCGCTCATGTCGATCGGGTCATACTCGACCGTTTTCCCCGGTCGGGGTGCGTCGATCATCTCCCCGGGCCCCACGTACATCCCGACGTGGTTGTCCGGGCCGGGATTCGAGGGCGACCCGTTGTAGGTGTAGAGCAGGAGGTCACCCGGCTGTGCCTGGCTCAGCGGGATGGAGACGCCGGCGGCCTTCTGCTCCCGGCTGGTCCGCGGGATTTTGATCCCGGCCTGACCATAGATCCACTGCATCAGGCCAGAGCAGTCAAAGCCGCCGCTCGGGCTCGCACCACCCCAGACATAGGGAATGCCGATCTCCTGCTGAGCGATCGAGACGAGACTCATTCGATCACCCGTGCCTGAACGGAACGCGGCTCAGACTCCCGTCGCCACCGCTGTATGTGGGGGCGCCGTTGTATGTGGGCGGGCCGCCTGTCCAGCCGGGGGCCGGCCCGAGCATCTGCGCGGGGGTGGGCGCGTAGCTCGGCAGGGGGGTTCCCCACGTGTCGTGATCCGCAATCTGCTGCGGGGTCGGAGCGACAGGCCCGGGGGAGCCGGGGGAGGTGGGGACCGGTACCGGATTCGGGTTCGTCGCTCCCGGCTGCTCGCGCAAGCTGTCGATCTCCTGCTGCAACTGGTCGTATCCGGTGTAGATGGCGGTCGGGTCCTCCGCGGTGTCCGCGTAGCCTTGCGCCATGATGTTGACCGGGGCCGTCTGGCTCTTGGCAGCCTTCCGGCGGCCGAGGAACCACACGGCGCCGGCGCCGCCGGCGGCGACGATGATGGTGGCATTTCGCTGGCCGCCGACCCGGGCGACCAGCTGCGCGATGTCGGTCACAGCGCGACCCCGCGACGACGGAGCCGATCAGCGAAAATCGCGTTCACGACGTCGGCGTGATTGCTGTCGCTGAGGCCCGACGCCATCGTGTTGAGGTTGACGTCCGGGATGGGGTTGCCGCCGCCGATGTTCTGGATGGTCGATCGCGGTAGCGAGTGCGGGGCCGGCGGCGAGTAGCCGGTGAAACTGGTCTCGGGCGTGCCCGGTCCGGGCCCGTAGACGCTGCTCGGGGACGGGACCAGCCGTAGACGCCGCGCGATGTCGCCCATGAGGGAGCGGACCGGCGTGGCCGGGTCCGGCGCGTACTCGGTGTAGGTCGCCCGGTAGGCGTTTGCCGCACCGCGCGGCTGCTGGGGCATCAGGTCACCGGCCCTGGAGGGTCTTCTCGAAACCGGTCGCGCCGGTCGCGCCGGCCTGGACCACCTGACCCACGTTGCTCGCGTTGGCCGCGATGATGTAGAGGCCGGTCAGGACTGCGATGTACTTCACTGCGGTCTTGAGCATGTGATCATCCTTGGACGGGAGGCAGGGACGGGATGGAGAGATCGGCCTCTGTCAGGAGGGCGGTGGACTGCGCAGCGCCGGCCTTACGGGTTCGCAGGTCGGGGACCAGGGGCACGGACGGGGACATCAGGTATCGGGCCGCGGTGCTGAGTCCCTGAAGCGCGCCGCCGACTCGACCGGATGCGGCCGAGGAGGAGGCGATCACCTCAAGGGCGGACAGCCCGAGAATCGTCGCGAACACCGTCCTGATCGACAGGTGCACATCAGCCGCCGGGATTGCCGGTGATGTTCAGGCGGCCCCAGAGGTTGCCCTTGAGCACCTGGCACCCGAGCACGATGCCCGCGATGATCAGGAGAAGTGATCCGTTCATGCGTAGAGGATTCCTCCGCTCGGGGTCGGGGCGGCCGGGGCCGCCGGCGGCGTGGCGGTCACCTGAGTGCCCGCCGTCGCTCCGCCGGCGCCGGGGCCGGTGTGGAACAACATCGCGGGGACGGCTGCAGGCCCCTGCGTCGTTTCGTTGAACAACTTCGCCTTGAGCCACCCTGTGACCCCGGGCCACCCGTGCTGCAGATAGGCCACGCCGATGGCGTAGGCGACCAGACCGACGACGATCGAGCCGCCACTGATCGCCGCACGCTGGCCGCGGGTGACCACCGGCGCCGCTGCGTCCTTGCCGGTCTTGGCCGCGAACTTGCCGGCGCGGCGGCCAGCGTTGTCGAGCTGCCGGCCGACCGCTGCGCCCCGGTTGGCCGGCGGCTCAGTCGGCCCGATCTGCTTCGACTTCGATTTCGTCGAGGCCTTCGCCGGCGTCGTCGCCGGCGCCGTCGACGTCGACGGCGCCGGTGTCGGCACCTTCGGCACGGGTGGCATCGGCTACTTCTTCCCGACTGACGCGGAGGCCGTGGCGCTCCCGACTCGGACTGTCGTGGAGGCGGCCATCAGACCGAGGCTCGCCGCAGCGATGACTGCGAACGCGAACAGGCCGGATCCGGGACCGAGCGCGGACATGAGGTTTCCGGTCGCGGACGTCGCGGTCTTCGGCAGCTCGGACATGTCGCCGGCGGTCGCCGGCGAGGCCTGTCCCTGGTAGCGCAGGAAGGCCCCGCCGAACTGGTCGCCGTACGACCCGGTGAACCAGCTGTTATTCATGGCGCTCCCTTAGGATCCGGCGCCGGCCGCGAAGATGGTCTCTTGCGCGTACTCGAACACAGGACTGGACAGCGACACGCCGGACTGGATGGTTGTCAGCAGCCGCAGTTCCGAGGTGGTGCCCATGTCGATCGCGTCGCGGAACGCGTTCTCCGCGGCGAAGTCGTGGCAGGCGTAGCCCCACACGGCCCCGATGTCCGTGTTGTACGCGCGCTCATTGATCCAGCGCAGCGTGCCGCCGTCGTAGTAGTCGTCCGGGGTCTCGTTGCTGCTGAAGCGGTAGGCCTGCTCGCCGTAGTTCGTCGAGTTGACCGTGAGCGGCACCGCGGGGGAGCCGTTGAGGGTCCGGAAAAGCACCCTGAGCAGGGTCTTTCCGGCGCCCTGGCCCACCAACCTGGTCTCGTTCGCGCCGTTGGAGATGGTAGACGTCGCCGTCTTCACGATCGAGTGGAACACCGCCAGGTCGGGGACCACGATCTGACCGTCAGCGCCCATCGGGATGCTGTAGCGCTGGCTGGTGAGCTGCACCGTGGCGGTCACCGCGACCGCGGCGTTGCCGGTCAGGACGAACATGTTCGCCTGCGACTCCCAGTCGACCATCAGGGTGAGGTCGGTGGAGGAGCTCGCGCAGTAGATGGCGCCGGCGAGATCAACGCTGTTCTCCGCGACCGGGACCGGGATGGTGATGTCGAAGTTGTACGTGCCCGCACCGATCGCGGTGGCGCCGGAACCCAGGCCCCACGATTCGGTGTTCTTCGACAGCGTGCCCTGTTGGACGTTCGCGCCGGCGACGCTCTGAATGACGCCGCGGTCGTCGCGGTCCGGGCTGGCGGTGAACTCGCGCGCCACCAACAGGGAGCCGTTGGCGTTGATCAGGTTGGACGCCCCGTTCGCGGTGAACCGGATCTGTCGCGGCAGGTCGTAGGGCCACCGGCGGGTGGTCGCGACGGTGCCAGTGCCGGGGGTGACGACCACGCTCCCGACGATGCGGAGGTAGAGCCTGTCGAGGATGTCGGCCTTCTTGAGCTCGAACACGTCCTGACCGCCCAGCCCATTCCACGTGCGGGAGGCCTCCCCGACGATGTGCCGGCGGGTCCGGGCGAAAAACTCTTTCGGCCGAACGCTGGTCGCGGGGACGGAAACGCCCTGCATGTAGCGGTAGGGCGCGGACGTAGCCGGCTGCTGCTGAGTCTTCGGTGCCATGGAGGGGTTACCCGTTTCGTCGAGTGATGTAGTCGCGGAACTCCTCCAGACCCGGGCTGGGGATCCGATCGGCGGCCAGGTTCAGAAAGAACAGGCTCATGATCGAAGTCCCGCCGACGGCGAGCCAGAAGGCGAAGGGTCGGCCCTTCACGTCAGGACCCGTGGCGCATGCCGCCGAGGCCGGCCTTGCCGCCGAACTTGCCGTAGAGGACGACCACGCCCAGGGCGATCGCGGCCGTGTAGAGAGCGTTCTTGTGGGACACGCGGACTCCTGCGGTTGACGGTGCGTGGCCCCGGGCGGGGCCGTCACTCACCGATCGTCGGGAGTCAGATGGGCCGTTCAGCAGACGTACAGCCCTGATACAGCGCGATGTATCTCCGCGGGGAACGCGAAAAGGGCCGGTCACCGCGGGGGTTGCGGTAACCGGCCCTGGCCCCGCCTTCGCGGGGAAAACGGCCCTGTGAGCTCTATGACTCAGTCCGGCCGATGTCGGGTCACCCCCGCCTGCGCGGGGAGGAGCCTTCACTGTAGCGCCGGCACGGGCCCGGCCGGGGCCGAATGCCGTTTCCGGTCGGCCGACGTTACGTCATCTGATGACGTAACGCTGTCGACACGGAGACGTCGGCCAGCGCTGGCCGGGGCCGGCCTTACGACGGAGTCACTTGCAGCGGACTGTATTGGCAGTCCAGCCGCACTATCTGCGTGATCTCATACGCCTGTCCCTGCTCCGTGTAGCGGGTGTGAACGCGTATCTCCAGCGGCGGCGAGTCTTCGCCGCGGGGCGTCTCCTCACCGTTCACGATCTCCACCCAAGCGTGCCCGAACGGGTCTGCTCGCCGAAGCAACACGCCGAGAATCTCCGAATACAGCAGGGCATCCCGCGTGAAGATCTCCTGCGCGATGCTGTTCCTGATCTCCATCATGACTCCTGGTGGGGGAGGGGCGGGCAGCGGTAGAGCTGGTCCTCCGCGGCGACGTACATGAGGTACCAGTAGGGGCCGCGGCGTTTGGTTTCGTTGAGCTCGGCAGTGAGCACGCGCGGGGAGACGCCGATGTTCGCCGCGATGCGTTCCCGGTCGGCCGGGTTGGGGACGTCGTACATCAGCACCCGGTCGCCCTGCGATATGCAGAGCGGTTCGACGCCCATGGCGCGGGGCCCGCAGAGGATCATCGAGAGTTTGTGGTGCCGTCCCTGGTGTAGGGCGGTGCGTCCGTGGGGGCCGGTCTGGTTCGCCTTGAACGCCTCCCCCTTCTCGTCGACCCAGACCAGAACGGGCCGGTCTTTGGGGTAGAGGCCGGCGCCTAGGGCGCGGTCTATGTCGTCGCGGAACGTCGCCGAGCGGGTGTCTGGGATCCACCGGTAGACCTGCGGGCCCTGATTCGGGTCGAAGGCGGGCAGGCGGGTGAGGTCTTGGGGGAGCCTGATCGCGTTCATGTCGTCGCCGGGGTCTGCGTCCCCGGTGATGTCGATGATGAGCCGGTCTGATCCTGGCCAGGATCGGAACAGGTGTCGGGCCGCGACCGACTTCCCCGAACCCTTCTTTCCGATGATGGTGATGATCTGGTTTTTGGTCGGGTCGATCGGTGGCCACGGATGCGTCTTGGGGGCCGCTCCGCCGGCCGTCGAGGAGGACGCCGGGTCCAGAAGCGTCGCTCCGCCGGCGTAGGCGAAGCTTCCTTTACCGGCGCTCACTGGTCGGCCGGCGGCGCGGACTCCGCCGCGGCCTTGAGCTGTCGACGGGCCGCACGCGCCTGACCGCGGATCTTGATCTGTCGTCCCACGTAGGACGCGACGGCCACGCCCACCCGGACGAAATCCTCAAGGTCCCGGTTTCCGATGCCCTTGGGCAGCTTGCGGGTGATGATCCGCGCGCTCGCGTCAGAGACTTCGGTGATCTCCGTCTCGGTGGCGACGAACGCACCGAAGTGGCGGCCGACGTCGTCGGTGGCGATGCTGTGCGCTGCTTCGGTGGCGTGGATGATGCCGGCGGCGATGCTGCGTCGCAGGCCCGTGAGCGCCTCTACGCCGATCTCACTCCCAAGGGAGGCGGAAGACGGTTCGTTCGCGGGTTGCGGCTCGCCGTCGTCGGGGTGGCTCCTGGTCGACCAGTCCCCCGCCGGACTCGTCGACGACTCCGCGGGGTCGCTCGGGTTCGTCGAGGGCGTATTCGGCGCCGGGGGTTCGTTCGTCGACGTCGACGGCGGCCGGCCCGGTCCCCGCGGGGGTGCCTGGAACAGCACCGGTCCCGCCGGCGGGGCGGTCGGGGTCTCGTCGCTTTGGTGCGTGCTGCTCATAGCTGACCTCTCGAACGGTCTCGCGCTCGGGCTCGGGCGGAGTGTGGGCGGGCTCGGTAGCCGGCGGGGAGTCCGGAACGGTGGTCGGGATCCGGCGCGCGGTGACGTGGTGGGTACAGCCATCCGCAGCGCACTCGCCGGACCAGGTAATGCGGCCGGGATCGCTGGTCGTCTCGGTGATGTGGCCGTCCTTGCACTTGCCACGGACCGGGATGCGTCCCCCGTAGGCTTTGTTTCCTGCCGGGTATGACTTCACATACCCATGGTGATGCCGGTCCCTGGATTTTGGGAACGTAACGAACGTACCATCGAGATATTCAAACCATGGGGGAGCGGAAGGGGCGGGAGATATGGGCCAGTTGATCCAGTTTCCGAGTGCGGACAATCCGTATTCGGAGCGGCTGGCGAAGGCAGCGGACTACGCCCGCGAAATCGGCGAGATGTATCGACTCGCGCTAGTCGCGCGGAACGAAATCGTGCATGAGGCCGTGGACCACGGCCACCCGCAGGCAGCGGCGGCACGGGACATGAAAATGTCTAAGCCGTCCGTGACTCGGATTCTGGCGAAGCCGCCGGAAAAGACGAATCTGCCGGACGCGGACGCCGCGTAGGAATAGACGATCCCCCCGACGTCCCCAGCGTCGGGGGGTTCGTTCGTGCATCCACGCGGGGGGTCCGTGAATGCACGAGCTCTATGTCACTTCGGCGAGGAGATCGAGGCGTAGGGGCCGATCCACTCATATCGAACTCGCGTCCGGCTCCCTGTCTGCTCTTCGGCGATGTCGCCAGGGAGCGCAAAGGGTCGGCCGGCGATGCTGAACCAACCCTCTGCATCCGCGGCCACGTAGAACTGTCCGATCACCGCGCCTTCGTAACGGACGGTGGCTCGGATCGTCGCGGCCGGATCGGGGCCGGCGACTTGTTCCATCGTGGCCATCACGAACTAGGCTCCGACCTTCGCGGCGATCCGGGCGACCACGCCGTTGAGGCCGTCCAGTTCGGTCTTGAGCTGAGCCACCTCCGTCTTGAGGTCGTTCGTGTTGTCCCGCGCGGTGAGCAGGGACTGGTGCACGTCCGGCGCGTCGGGGCCGTCACCGTCGCCGTTGTTGCCGCGGAACGCCCAGAAGTCGTGCGGGGTCATGTCGTCTCCCATGATCAGCTCGTGAAGTGCGGTGAGGTCGCCCCGGAAAGCGTTGCTGTCGACCAGCTTCCCGCCGTAGGCGTAGTGGTCGGTGCTCTGCCACACGGAGGGAGTGACTCCCCCGTATGCCTGCCAGCCGGCGCCGTTCGGGTCGTCGGTGTATCCGCTGTAATCCGAGGAGATCAGACAGACTCCCCTATCCCGGAGCGGACGGAGGTCGCCACCGATCTGGTTGTAGTACCAGCGGGGGAGGTAGAGGCCCCAGACCCGGCCGGGGTAGTGGTCCACGAACGCCACGCAGTCGCTGATGGTCGGCCGGCTGTTGCCGGTCGGCTCGCAGTCGATCATCATCGGTGCTTCGGACCGGAGCTGGTCGCCCACGAAGGCGGCGCAGTAGGCCGCTTGCGCCGGCGCTTCCCCCTCTTCGATGAAGTGGTAGCCGGATCGGATCGCACCGACGCCGGCGGCCTGGTCCATGAAGTCGTGGAAGCACGGATCCCGGTAGGTAGTCCCCTGCGTCGCCTTGGCGATGAGGGCGGGCGTGCCGGCCTGGATTCGCAACCCGTTCTGGTAGGACGAGACGTCAGGAAACCTCAGGGTCATATGCCCACAGTGGCAGAGACACCCCGCCGTTCAGCAGACGGTACGACCGGTCAGGACAGATCGAGGAGCTTCCAGGGGTCCCGCCGGCCGCCGCTCGGCGACGTTTCCACGCTGAGGAGTCGACGGCGCCCGGGAGCGCTTGCGGTCAAGTGCCGCCCCATCGTGATCGCCATGTCCTCATCTTGCGCGCAGTCGTATGTCTGGCGGTCGTCCTGCTCGGCAGCGACGTCCCACGTCAGTCTGACCGTGAGGTTGCAAGCGGTTTGCTCACGCATGGGGCCACCGTAGGACGGTCGGAGAGATGCCACCAACAGGCGCGCAGAATCTCCGCGCCTTGCAGGGACCTGATGTGATCCGGAGGGCCGCTACGTGGCTGTACGGACGCCCGAGGTCGGCGCCCCTGGTGCCGCTCTTGGGTGGGTATCTCGGCAGGGGCCGATGTCGGAGACCAGAAAGCTTGCCGGCGCCCGGTCCGGACTTGAACCGGCAACCGCCGGTCGTACGTACCCACGGCCTGCCTCCTGCTCCGGGCGCCCGGCCGTCACAATAACAGGCCCATGTCCCTCCCGGGGCGCCGCAGGCCAGGATCAACCGCCGGCCGCCCAGAGGCCTGTTATCGAGCGGAGCCGGCGCGAGGTCGATAGGCAGTGCGCCGAAGGCGCTCCGATCTTCCTGTGTCCAGCCGCCAGCCGCCGGCGGGACCGGACCCGCAGCGGCGTACGTGCGTAGAGGCAGCGCCGCGAAGCGGCTCCTTCTCCTAACCCCATTCGGCCTTTGGCCTTGGGGGGTAGGGGGGACCTGCGGTCTTCAACCTCTCTACGGCCCCTGCATGCAGGGGCTCTAGGACCCGGTATTCAGGGTCTCTAGGACCCGGTATTCAGGGTCCCTCAATCGGCGTAGACCTGGTGTAGAGGCGTCTACCTCAAACGACGTAGACGGGTCGTAAACCTTGATCCGCGGGCCAACCTGTCCTGTCTCCCGTGATCCCATCTGCATTTTGTGATGAGGGTCCCTCAATCACCCTGGCAGGCAGACCGGTGACCAGGGATGGTTAAACCACGTTCCCATCTGGTATTTGTGGGGAGGTCCCGCCCTCCGTCAGAGCGTGTCGGAGGGGACTCGGGGAACACATGATCGACGCGCAACTTTTTCGGATACAGCGCGTCTAACCAGGTCAGGGAGGGATTCAGACCAGTGAAAACACGAAAATCAGGGGGCGGTACCGAGCGTCACGCGACGGTCATCCCGCTGAATCGGGAGGTCGATTCAGCGCGGAATATGACCCCTCCGTTTGACGGCTCCTACGCCACTCCTCCTCCCATCACGCCTCCATATGGCTGGAGACTGGCCGAAAAACGGGCCGGGGCCGGCTGGGAACTGATCCATGATCGGCAGGAGTGGGGCGTCATCTCATGGCTGATCCAGGAGCGACGCGCCGGCGGCGACGGCCGGAGCTATGACGCTTTGGCCACGAGGTTGCAGGAGGATGGCGTACCGGCCCCGACTGGAGGACGATCAATCGGACGATGGCACGGTGAACGGGTCAGGCTTCTGATCCAGCGCTACGCGCCCGAGCTGGTGGCGCCTCCCCGCGCCGAGCGGGGAGACCGCTTGATACAGCTGTGGGACCGTGACCCGGCCACGCTGAGCGAGGAGGAGAAGGCAGAGATGGAAGCTCTAGAGGAGAGCGCGTTAGAGCTCTACGATGCCGAGCACGCCACCGATGAACGCTAAGCGGCGGCGGGGTCCCGTGCAGGGGACGCCGCCGCCATGTCACCGTGCCTCAGGAGACAGGAACCATCATCCATGATGCAGGCCGAGATGTCGCGTAAAGCTCTGCCCAAGGACACCGAGGAAACCACACGGGCACGCAAAGATCACATTAAGGCCTTGACCTCAGATCCCCGGTTCAAGAAGCTCCGTAGGAGCGACCAGCGTCACATCCTGCTCTTGCTCACGTGGCACAATCCGCTGACCGGCTACCTCAGGTACAAGACGCCTGCTCTCAACCTGACGGAGCGTCTGCGCGTCTCGGAGGAAGATCTACGTCTCTCCCGGTGGCGGCTCATCGACGCCGGCCTGATCGTCTCCTACCTGCCCGGCTCGGGCCGCACCCAGAGCAAATACTGCGTCGCGCGGTCGTGGAACGAGGCTGAAGTAGCCGCGGATCTGCGTCGACAGCCGGATGCGCCTCACTGGCCCGCACTCGTCGACGAGACTCCGAGTGCCGTCGACTGCCGCGGTGTTCCCGCGACCGCGGCCGAGGAGGACCAGGAGCGGGAGGAGACTCCGGAAGAGAGCGCGACCGCAGCCGCGGAAGCGCGCGAGGAGCTGGGCCGTGCCCGACGCCGGCGCGGTGTGCGCGGAGCGGTTCCCCCGGAGCTGCCGATCCCCGATCGAGGAATCCAGCGCCCTCTCGTCGATGAGATCGACAGACGTCGCGCAAATATCGAACATCAGAGCGATACTAACGAGCGCGGATCCGCCGCGGTTCGTGACGCCCTGAGACGGGTCCCTACTGCCAGCGGGGCCGCCTAACACCCATCGAGAAGGAGTCCGATGCCCAATACCCAACCGCGGGCCGCCTTGGTCGAGGGCGCCCGTTTGATCCTCGCAATAGCCGTCGAGGAACCTCCGAGGCCTGATCTGAAGGCCGACGAATTCAGGGCGCTCTACGGGGTCCTGAAGTGCTCAAAGAGCATCCTGGAAAGCTACACGGTCGTGAAGGGCGCGCCCGAGCTTCGGGAAGGTGCAAGAGCCGCCGGCGCCACAGTTCAGGGAGCCCTGTGGGTGCTCGAAAGCTCGTGGCTTGATCGGTACACCGTGGAATCGAACGTAAAGCCGTTCCCACTCGGAAGGACAGGATGAGCAACCACACCGCCCCGGCCCCTGCCACCTCCCCCACGCCGGACCCTACCCGGCGTGGGGGATCGGGGCCCGAGGGCCGCGCTGATCGTATAGGCGCGCCCGTGATCTCTGTAGGAGACGTTCTGAGCGCAGACGACCCGGAACCACCGGCCGGGACAGAGGTCGAGCTGAGCGACGGCACACGCTGGAAGCGGGTACCGCTGTACGCGCGCGGGTGGCCGTATGGCGTCGGTCAACCAGACGTCGCTCGGCTCTGGGCCGGGGTCACGGCCGGCGGACCCGTCACGGTCCGGTGGCTGGCTCCCCCGGCCGTCCTGGCATGGGATCAGCGCCCTGAGTACGCCGCGCTACAGGGGTTCCCGGCTCAATGGCGGCCGGTGACCTGGGAAGTGATCGACGAATAGTCGAGGCCTGACCCTTGTGCCGCCCTAGGCGACAACGTATGTTGTCCTCCAGACAACGCGTGTTGTCGTCTAGGGAAGGGAACTCAAGTGGGCTACACCGAACCGCATCTCTGGGTAGACGGCCCGGAAACATCGGTCAACGACTGGATCGGCGAGCACGAGGGCTACGGCACGCTCTATGACGTGGCCAATGACAGGTATCTCGGCAATCACGTGCCGTGGGCCGAGTCGCTGGCGGTCTTTCTCGGCAACCGCGAGGAGGACCCGGAGTGGCTGCGGGACCTGCTGGACAACCGGTTCCGCGTGGTGCCGCGCTGCAAGTGCACCGTGGCATCGTACGGGGGTACCGAGTGGACCGGTAGCAAGCACGGGATCATTCGGGACCCGGAGGGCGGCGTTGACTTCGCCGCGACCGAACAGGACGTGTTGGCAGCGTGGCGGGCTCACGTCGAGTCGGTTCGGGCCGCGCTCGCGGAACGTCAGGCTGCGGCGGCTAAGCAGCAAGCGAACTACCTGGTGGCGCTCGATCATTTCGCCACTCTCGAACCAGCGGAGCGGCTCAGCGCGGTCCGGAAGGCGCGGACGATACTCGACACGATCGAAATCGAGACGGTCATCCAGGAGCGACGCCAGGGGCGCACGTGGGACGAGATCGGGGCGCAGCTGGGGACCAGCAAGCAGGCGGCGCGCCGGCGCTTCGTGAAGATCGACCCGTTGGGGGCTGAGGCAGCATGAGCAAGAAACACTCGGAAGAGATCCTCGCCTTGGCGGGCGTTCTCAGCACGAACGAGGGCCGCTCAATGGCCTTCTCCTACCTGCTTGGCATCCTCTCCGCGAAGGCCGAAAATGGAAAGCCGGTCTCCGCTACCGGCCTAGCAAAGGCGGCTCTGGACGCTGTCGAATACGCCAGCAAGAGCCAGCCGGAGCAGAAAGCGCGGAAGGAAGAGGAGAAGTGGCGCGCCGCCCAGGAAGCGGAGCTGCCGGAGCCGCGGGAGACGGCCCCGCTCGTCGACGCTCCTATCGTCGACGAGCGGAAGCCCACCGAGATCGTAATCGGGGGAGTGAGCTACAGCGATGCCGAGCTCGATGGGCTCGCCTGCGTCGAGTGTCGCGAGATGTTCGCTGTCGGGGAAAGGTCGGTGCCGGCCGGAGTCGTCGACGGGGGACCGATGGTGTTCGCGCATCGCCGCTGCATCATCCCGCCGCGCGGCGACGACGGCGGAGCACTGAACGACGCTGGCCGGGACTACGCCGAGGAGACCGCGCAGCGCGCAGAGAGCGAGCGCGAGGGCCAGGAGGAGCTCGCCGGCGAGGGCCAGGAGCGCGAGCCGCTCGAAACCGTCCCTGAGGTGCCGGTTCGGCCCTGGATGGCGTGTGCGGACTGCTTCAGCCCGGAGTCCTGCTACAGCGGCGATATGGACTGCCCATGAGCGACCCCGGCAACTACTGCGAGGACTGCGGGATTCACGTGGACTACCACGGTGACGACTGCGGGATTGACGTACGCGACCGGCGCGACCCGTATTCCACGGCCGGAGTGTGGGTGGACGGCATGGGCCGTCGCGTTGACCCGTTCGCACCGCCGGCGATGCCGTCACAGACGCACTGTGGTCTCGGGCTGCTGCTCTCGCAGGTCCGCATGGAACCGGGGCCGGGCGTCGATGAACGGCCGGTGTGGGTCTATCAGTGCGTGGTCTGTCATCGCGAGGGAATCGCGGTGGAGGGCACGCCTTATCCCATCTGGGGTTGGCTGGCCGTCAACGATGACACGGACTGGCCGGGCCGGACAGCCACGCCAAAGGAGGCCGCCGAGCTCGGCGACATTCTGCGAACAGGGGTGAGTCGTGGCTGAGAGCGTCCCGTGGGGGGAGATCGAGGGCGACGGGTGGGACATCGAGCGGCCACCGAAGCGACCCGCCGGCCGCCGCAGGTTCTTCCGGCGGCGTGAGCCTGTCCGTCCCGCTGCGTCGGCGTGGATGCCGTGTGCGGACTGTCCCGCGCCTGGCCTCTGCCGGGAGATTCAGCCGGAGCGCTGCCGGTAAGGAGCGCTGATCTCGGAGCACCTCGCGCGACCCGCGGATACGGCGCAGGTCGCGCG
>Ga0207694_10001323_pt1 | contig 21316 bp, 17 predicted proteins | sample KBSC34metaG_FD_184353 | JGI IMG/M metagenome (GOLD analysis project Ga0207694, IMG submission 184353) | Corn rhizosphere microbial communities from Kellogg Biological Station, Michigan, USA - KBS C3-4 metaG (SPAdes) (version 2) | ecosystem: Host-associated > Plants > Roots > Rhizosphere > Soil... | reverse complement strand
AATATCTTTACGGTAGTGTCCGGCACAAAGACCGCCAGCGGAAACCTGATCGCAAGCGGCAATGTCACATACACCGTGGTCCTGTCGAATACCGGCACCGGTGCACAGGCAGACAACCCCGGCAACGAATTCACCGATGTGCTGCCTGCCGGCCTGACCCTGATCAGCGCGACCGCGACTTCAGGCACCGCGCTCGCCACCGTCGCGAGCAATACCGCGACCTGGAACGGATCGATTGCGGCAGGCGGCAGCGTGACGATCACGATAATGGCGTCGATCAATGCCGGCACCGGCGGCATGACGATCAGCAATCAGGGCTCGATTTCGTACGACGCCGACTTCAACGGCAGCAACGAGTCGAGTGCCGTCACCGATGATCCGGGATCGCAGACGGCAAACGATCCGACCAGTTTCGTGGTCGGCGGGGTACCGGTGCGGCTGCAGTCCTTCGACGTGGAATGATCAGTTCGCAGGGCAAAGCGCGCGTTGCGGCAACTGTCGTTCGCAACACGCGCCGTTGAAGCCGGGCCTCACGGTCGGAAGCGTTTGACCGCAACCGCGCCGATCGCAATGAAGATCACCAATACGATGCCTTGTGCAATCGCGAACGGCGGCTCGGCCTGCGTCGGCGCAAGCGCGTGCAGCGCCGGTACCTTTGCAAAGCCCTGCGCGACCAACACGAACACGTTGAGGTACAGCGAAATCACGGCTGTCACGACGTAGATCCAGCGCCACTTGAACACGAGGTGGAAGGAATACAGCGCCAGCATCGCGATCGCCAGCACGACCAGCGAAATTGCGCCGACGATATGCGACGGCAGCAGGTGATCGGCGGGCAATGCATAGCCGGTGGCACTGGTCGCCGCGGTCGTCAGCAGAAACACGGCGGTCGTCTTGCCGAACCAGCGCGACACGATCAAGCCGTATACCGCGACGACTCCGGCAAGTATGCCGACGAGACTTAGTGCGACGTGCACGAACAGGATCGTGGACATGCCGAAGATCATGAAGGATTCTCCCCGTGGCAGCAGGAGATAGTGTGCCGCAAATCGCGGCGCGCTGCACCACGCGATGCGTGCCGCACGGCATCACGCGGCGCGGCGCAGGATCAGCGAGCTGGCGAGCAGAATCACACCTAGTGCGCAGAACAGCCAGAAGAAATTCACGCCGGCGTAGACGACCGTCGCCACGCCGGTGATCGCGTAGAAGACGGCGATCGCGTCCGATGGCAGGAAATGCTTGCGCTCACCCGCGCGCCAGCGCCACCACGTCCACAGCGTGATGGCGCCGAACACCAGCATGCAGCCGCTGCAGAAATGCCAGACGGCGAGGATCACTTTGACGTCGGTCGGTTCGAGCACCGAAACCCCGGTGAGCGACTGAGCCAGCTTGCCGGTATTGGAGTCGTGGCCGAACGCACCGAGTCCAATGAACGCGGCAGTCAGCAAGTAGACGATCGAGGCAATCTTGCGCAGCATGCCGCTCTCCTGGTATCGCGGGTTGCAGTGTCACATCGCCATCGGCAAGGGCTTGCCGGTTTCGAGCAGTGTCTTGAGGCTCGAGATGATCGCGGGCCAGCCGCCGCTGACAACCCGTGCCGTCATCGGTGCGTTTTCCACTTCGTGTATGACCGTGAGTTTGCAGGTTTCGCCCTTCTGCTCGATCAGGTAGCTGACCTTCGACAGTTCGTGGCTCAGCGCGGGATCCCAATGCACGCGCCAGGTGTGCACGAGCTTGCGTGGCGGATCGCATTCGAGCACTTCGCCATCGACCATCTTGGTGCCGTCGGCGGTGGTCGACAGAAACGGTTCGCCCTTCTTCAGCTTCGAGCGGATCTCGGTGCCGTGGAAATACTGGCGGGTGAATTCCGGCTCGGTCAGCGCGCGCCAGAGTTTTTCCGGCGTGGTGTGAATGACGATTTCATAGACTAGTTTGTTCGACACGGGCTCCTCCAATGCGGTCTTGAGCCGCGACAAGGCGGCTGCCATCGGTTCGGTGTAGCGGCTGACCCAGCGATCGTGAATGCGCCGGATCGGCACGCGGTTGAGGTAGTGCATTTTCTCCCTGCCTTCGCGCTGTGTCGTGATCAACCCGGCCTGCTCGAGCAGACGCAGGTGTTTCATCACGCCGAAACGTGTCATTTGCGCGCGCTCGCACAGCTCGCCCAGCGTCTGTCCATCGCGCCGGTTGAGGCGGTCGAGCAGCTTGCGCCGGAACGGATCGGCAAGCGCCTTGAATACGGCATCCATCGGATGTATATAATAGGTGACTTTTTAGTCACATGTCAAGACAGCCAGACTGACCCATGCAGGCGGGTCCGCGCCGAGCGACGGAACGCATATACTTCCGCGACCCGATTCCCGTACCCATGAAGATCCGATGTTCACCCAAGCCATCGTAAGAACGCCGTCCGCGAATTTCGCGGACGGCTTGACCAGCGTCGATCTCGGCAAGCCCGACGTCGCGCTCGCATTGCGCCAGCACGCCGCCTATTGCGCGGCATTGGAAAGCTGCGGACTGACGCTGACGCGGCTGCCTGCCGAAGCCGGATTCCCGGATTCCACGTTTGTCGAGGACACCGCCATCCTCACTCCGCAGTGCGCGATCCTCACGCGACCGGGCGCCTCGACACGCGCGGGCGAAGTGACGCATATCGAACCGACGTTGCGCGCGAAGTTCGCGCAGATCCACGCCATCGCTGCCCCGGGCACCGTCGACGGTGGCGACATCTGCCAGGCGGACAAGCATTTTTTTGTCGGCGTGTCCGAGCGCACGAACGAGCAAGGCGCACGGCAGTTAAGCGTGCTGCTCGCGCATGCGGGCTTCAGTTCCGCGATCGTCGATATCCGCGGCGTCGAGGGCATCCTGCATCTGAAAAGCGGCATCTCCTATCTGGGCGACAACCGCCTCGTTGTCATCGACGCACTGATTGACGATCCCGCATTCGAAGGCTTCGAGATCGTGCGTGTGTCGCCCGAGGAAAGCTACGCCGCGAATTTCCTGCGCATCAATGACCGCGTGATCCTGTCCGCCGGCCACCCGAAATTCGCCGCGACCGTGCGCGGCTTCGGCTACCCGGTCATCGAGCTGGACATGTCCGAATTCCAAAAGATGGATGGCGCGTTGAGCTGCCTGTCACTGAGATTCTAAAAGGAGAAAAAGCATGCGTGGCATCGATCGCCGTGAATTCATGTTGTCCGCCGCTGGCGCTGTTGCACTGTCGGCGTTGCCCGCGGCAGTGCATGCCGCGACGAAGGAACCGGCACCGTGGGCGCGCTTCAAGGAGTCGCTGGTCGTCGACGCCTGCGGCAGCCCGGGCCGCACCACGGAAGCCGACCCGCGTCCGTCGCTGGATGCCGGCGAGTTGGCGGACATCCGAGAGTCCGGCGTGAGCGCGATGAATCTCACCGTCGGCAGCGTCGGCCGCTACGCCAATGCGTTCGAGGACACGGCGCAGACGATCGCGTTCTGGGATCGCGAAATCGCCCTGCAGCCCGAGCGGCTGATGAAGATCACGCGCGGCGCGCAGCTCGACGAAGCCAAGCGCAGCGGACGCCTCGGCATTATCTACGGCTTTCAGGACACGACGATGTACGGCGAGAACCTCGATCGTTTCGACGTGTTCCACGACTTCGGCGTGCGCATCGTGCAGCTTACCTACAACCGGCGCAACCTGATGGGCGATGGTTGCCTGGAACCAGGCAACGCCGGCCTGAGCAAGCTCGGCGGCGAGATGATCGCCAAGATGAACGAGCGCGGCACGCTCGTGGACCTGTCGCATTGCGGACAACGCACGACCCACGAAGGGATTCTCGCCTCGAAGAAGCCCGTCGCTGTCACCCACTCAGGTTGTGTGGCGGTGGCCGACATGCCGCGCAACAAGCGCGACGAGGAATTGCGCATGCTCGCCGAACACGGTGGAGTCATCGGCATCTACATCATGCCGTACCTGCGCACGCAGGGCCAGGTGATGGCCGAGGACGTCATCAAGCACATCGAGTATGCGATCAACACCTGCGGCGAGGATCATGTCGGCATCGGCACCGACGGCACGATTTCCGAGGTCAAGCTGACGCCGGAATACAAGAAGGTGTTCGCCAACGAAATCGCCGAACGGCAGAAGCGCGGCATTTCCGCGCCGGGCGAACGCGCCGACTCGTATACGTTTGCGCTCGACCTGAACACGCCGACGCGCATGCAGCGCATCGCCGCACAACTGTCGCAGCGCGGCCACGCCGATGCGCGCATCGAGAAGATCCTCGGCGGCAATTTCGCGCGTCTATTCCGCGAAGTGATCGCCTAGGCACGCAAACCGCGCGCCGCCGGGCCGCGGCGGCGCGCCAGATGGCTATTCCAGCTTGATCGACGTCACCGGGTGGATTTCCCACAGCGTGCCGCGTGGATCGTCCGACTCGTCCTCGGGCTCGTGGTACAGCCAGCCCGTGACCGCGACTTTCTTGCCGACCATCGCACGCAGCGAGGCTTCCGACATCGTCGCATCCTTCTTGCGCCACTCCGGACACACTTCGGCGATCACCCAGCGTTTGGTGCTGGTTTCGCCCTTGGCATCGGCCAGCACCAGCTTGACGTCGTTGTCGGACTCGCGCTCGACCTGCACGACGTAGCCTTCGATGCGCGCGCCCTTGTTGGCCGGCCACGCATCCTTGCCGCTCTTGTCGAGCAAGCCCTGCAGGGTGGCGGCGTTGTCGATATCAGCGTCTTTCGGTGGCGCCATGCGGTGCTTGAGCGCGATCTCCGTCTTGCTCTCGCCTTTCTCTTCGTGAGCTGCCCAGGCCAGGCCCGACGCCAATACCAGGCTCAGGCTGGCCGCGAATGCAGGAGAGAATTTCATGCCCGTCTCCGATCCGTCGTCGGTGTGCGTTGACCGCGGCGCCCGCCGCGAACGGACCGACGGCGCAAGGATACGCCGCTTGCGGTCGCATGTATCCAACACTACGCGTCCGTCAAAAACAGCTGGCGATGCGCTCGTAGACCTCGCGGCGATCGAGCAGATCCAGGTGATTCATGCCATAGCCGATCCATTGGCGCGACTTCGGGATGGCCAGACTCCGCGCACCGTGGCCCTGGCCAAGCGCGCTGGCCAGCGGCACCAGCCCATCGCCGAGCAGACGCTCGCGCAACGCGCCGGATTTCTTCGCCAGCGATGCGGCGAGCGCGTGGCAGCGCACGCCGGCCGGCAGCGGCACGGCGTGCAGCTTGTGCCGCGAGCGGACGAAGCGGTCGCGGCGCTGCCAGTCCTCGTCGAGCATGCTGCCGTGACGCAGGTCCGTTATGCCGCAGCTGCGCACTTTGCCGATGCGCGCGAAGGCGGTGGTGTACGGGCTGGCGTCGAGGATCGCGTCAACCCAGTTGCCGCCGCGCTCGAGCGGCGCGCCCAGATGCGGCGTGCCGAGAAAGATCAATCTGCGCAGATGCCGCAACCAGGCATGCCCGGCGCCTCGTGCGTGGTGGCACGCGCTGCGCGCGACCAAGCCGCCCATGCTGTGGCCGAGTATCGTCAGCTCGTCGACCGGCACCGGCCAGGCATCGACGAGTTGCTCGAGCAGCGCGGCGCATTCGCGTCCATTTGTGGAAATGTGCACACCGCTGTCGTAGTGCAGGTAGACCGGCGTGGCATGTCCGGCGGCATCCAGCGCCGCGCCGTGATCGTGGCCGTGGCGGCGCCATTGCAGATCGCTCATGCACAGGCCGTGGATCAGCACCACGATGCTGCCGCGCGCATCCGGAATGGCCGCGGCCAAGGCATCGCGTGTCAGTTGCAGCGGTTTGCCGTCGCGGCGCAGGCGCATCGGGATGGCCAGCGGATTGCCGCTGTCGGCCAGGCGGTCGCCGAGCACGCCGTTCAGCGCCGCCAGCACCGCTTCGCGTTCTGGCGACGAATCGCCCTTGCCGATCAGCGGAGAGAGTTGTCCGAGCAACGCGTCGACGCCGCCGCCGACCAGCCGCGTCACGCCGCGGATCGTCTTGTACACCAGGCCGGTGATGCCGCGCGCCGGCTGTTGCGTGGCCTTGCCGAACACGCCCGGCGTGCGCAGGATGTTGTGATGCAGGGTTTCGACCACGCCGGCCAGACCCAGCGTGGCCTCGACCGCGAGGCGGCCGAAACCACGAATGTCCGAGCCGCGCACATGCACCTTGCCTGTCATCCTGATCCCTGCTTGCTGCTCGCGCGACCGGCAGCTGCCGGCAACAGACGCTGCGCCTCTTCGCTGCCGAGTATGCGCCACTTGCCTTTCGGAAGTTCGCCCAGTTCCAGCGAGCCGATCGCCACCCGCACCAGGCGCAGCACCGCGATGTCGAACGCCGCCAGCAGGCGCCGGATCTGCCGATTGCGGCCTTCGTCGAGCACCACTTCCAGCCAAGCATTCTTCTCGCCGCGGCGCAATTCGCGCACTGCCACGACCGAGAGACGTTCACCGCCGTCGTCGATGCCGTCGCGCATGCGCTGCAGCAGCGGCGCATCCGGCAACGCGTCGATCTGCACGTGATAAGTCTTGGGCAGATGCGTGAGCGGATCGGTCAGGCGCGCCGCCCAGGCGCTGTCGTTGCTGAACAGCAACAGCCCTTCGCTGGCCTTGTCCAGCCTGCCGACGGGCGCCAGCCAGCGCGCCTGCGGTAATTGTATATCTTGCAGCAAGGTATACACGGTCTCGCGGCCTTGCTCGTCGCTGGCCGTGGTGACATAGCCGCGCGGCTTGTTGAGTGCCACATAGACTTTCGTCGCAGCCGTTGCCGCGGCGCCGTCGACTTCGATGCGGTCGCGCGTTGCGTCCGCCGGAGCGTCTGGATCCAGGATGACGCTTCCATTCACGCGCACGCGACCTTCGCGCACCAGCGCCTGCGCCTGCGAGCGCGAACACAGGCCGAGCCGGTTGAGTACGCGCGCCAGGCCGTGCCGGGGCACGCCGGCGGCCTCACGATGACGCGGCGGCGACGATGGGTTAGGCTTGCGCTTCATGCGTACACGGTGCCGCATCGTTCGCGCGGCGTCAAAGTTTCCGGCGTTCAAGATTTGGAGAGTCCATGTCGTCCGAGCATCGCATCGATCTGGAGTGGGCGCGCAGCGGCGGTCCGTTCGAACGCGGCAACTATTCGCCGCAACACCTGATCCGCTATGCGGGCGGCGAAACGCTGCGCGGTTCGCCATCGACTGAATTTGGCGGCGACGGCGCGCATGCCGATCCGGAACAACTGCTGCTGTCGGCGCTGTCGGCCTGCCACATGCTCACGTTCCTCGCCGTTGCGGCGAACCGCAGCTATGTCGTCGACGACTATCACGACTCGGCTGTCGCCATCCTCGACAAGAACGCGGACGGCAAGATGGCCGTGGTCAAGGCAATACTCGCGCCGCGGGTCACGTTCTCCGGTGACAAGCGCCCGACTGCCGAGGAATACGCCAAGCTGCACGAACGCGCGCATGCCGCCTGCTTCATCGCCAATTCCGTCAAGACGGTGGTCGAAGCCGGTGTGAGCGATGTTATGGCGCACCACTCGCAGCGCGCCTGAAGTCGCTGCGCAAGTGTGCATCGGAATCGTGCAAGCGGATTTCCTTCAGACCAGTTTTTTTCGGACGCTCTTCACCATGAAATCACCGAACGGGCTGGATACTTTGCCTGATGCTCAGTGTGCGCCCAGTGCGATGGCCCAGAATCCTCAAGAACCCTCCGCTTCACCGCCCATCGCCGTGTTCGGTTCGGTCGCGCGCTGGTTCGACAATAGCGCCGCGGGCGCGCTCGAAGAGGCCGACGCAGAACGTATCGACTGGTTGCGCGTGCTGCCGTTCATCGGCATGCACGCGGCCTGCTTCGGTGTCATCTGGGTCGGCGTGTCGTGGATTGCCGTGGCCGTCGCCGGCGTGCTGTACGCGCTGCGCATGTTCGCGATCACCGGGTTCTACCATCGCTATTTTTCGCACAAGGCATTCAAGACCTCGCGCGCACTGCAATTCCTGTTTGCGCTGATCGGCGCTGCCTGCGTGCAGCGCGGGCCGCTGTGGTGGGCTGCGCATCACCGCAATCATCATCGCCATGCCGATACCGAGGCCGATCTGCATTCGCCGCTGCGGCGCGGATTTTTCTGGAGTCACATGGGCTGGTTTCTGACGCCGCGCGGATTCCGCACCGACTGGAACGCCATTCCGGACTTGCGCCGCTACCCCGAGCTGCGCTGGCTCGATCGCTTCGACATCGTCGTGCCGGTGCTGCTGGCGGTGGCGTTGTTTTTCTGCGGCCGCTGGCTGCAGCACGCCTATCCCGCCTTGCATACCAGCGGCGCGCAGATGTTGATGTGGGGATTTTTTGTCTCGACCACCTTGCTGTTCCACGCCACCGTGACGATCAATTCGCTGGCGCACCGTTTCGGATCGCGGCGCTTCGACACGGCCGACAACAGCCGCAACAACTGGCTGCTCGCGCTGATCACGTTCGGTGAGGGCTGGCACAACAATCATCACCATTTTCCCGGCGCCGCGCGCCAGGGCTTCCGCTGGTGGGAGATCGACCTGACCTACTACCTGCTGCGCGCACTCGCCGCCTGCGGGCTGGTCTGGGATCTGAAGCCGGTCCCGGCGCTGGTTTCCGTGCGCGCAGCGAGCCGTCGTTCGGCGCCGGTGCGGAACGACACATAAGATGCGGATCGCGGTCGTCGGCTCGGGTATCGCGGGTCTGGCCAGCGCATGGCTGCTGGCGCGGCAGCACGAAGTGACCCTGTTCGAGGCGAACGACTACCTCGGCGGCCACACGCACACGCACTCGATCGAACTGGCGGACCGCAACTACGCCGTCGACACCGGCTTCATCGTGTTCAACCCGCCGCAGTATCCGCTGCTGAGCGCGATGTTCGAGGCGCTCGGCGTGGCATCGCAGCCGACCACGATGAGTTTCGCCGTGAAGAACGAGCGCAGCGGCCTGGAATACAACGCCACTGATTTCGGCGGCTTGTTCTGCCAGCGCCGCAACCTGATCTCGCCACGCTTCTGGCGCATGCTGCGCGACATCCTGCGTTTCTATCGCGAAGCGCCGGCGCTTTTGCAGGACCAGTGCGATGCATTGACACTGGGCGAATATCTCGCGGCGCATGGCTATTCGGCTGCGTTTCGCGACGATCACATCGTGCCGATGGCATCCGCATTGTGGTCTTCGCCGTCAGCGCAAATCCTCGACTTCCCGGTCAGGTACCTGGTGCAGTTCATGGCCAATCACCGCATGCTGCAGGCCGACGATCGGCCGCAGTGGCGCGTGGTCCAGGGTGGTTCGAACACGTACGTGCATGCCCTGCGCGCCGGCTGGAATGTGCGCGAACGCATGAACTGCGCGGTCACGCGCATCGCGCGTGAAACACACGCTGTCGTAGTCGACAGCGCGGCCGGAAGCGAGAGCTTCGATCACGTCGTGCTGGCCTGTCACAGCGATCAGGCGTTGGCCCTGCTGGCGGACGCCAGCGATCGCGAACACGATATCCTCGGTGCGATGCGCTATCAGCTCAACGATACCGTGTTGCACACCGATGCCAATCTGCTGCCGCGGCGGCGGCGTGCATGGGCGGCGTGGAACGTGCTGGTACCCAAGGACGAAAACGCCGAATGCACGGTCAGTTATTGCATGAACCTGCTGCAGTCGCTGGATGCGCCGCAGCCGCTGGTCGTCACTTTGAATCGCACTGCGCAAATCGCGCCTGAGAAAATCCTCAAGCGCATGCGCTATCACCATCCGCTGTACACGCCGGCTTCGGTGGCCGCGCAACAGCGCAAGACGGAAATCCAGGGTAACAACCGCACCTGGTTCGCCGGCGCCTATTGGGGCTGGGGCTTTCATGAAGATGGCATGCGCAGCGCGGTCGACGTCGCCACAGCGCTGGGAGTGCGCTGGCCGTGAACGCCACCGCGGACAGGACGGCCGTGAACAAAACGGCAATCACCAGCTGCATCTATGAAGGCTGGGTACGCCATCGGCGCCACGCGCCCCATGCGCACGCGTTTCGCTATCGGCTGTATCTGATGTACCTGGACCTTGGCGAACTCGAGCAGGCATTCGCCGGGCGCGCGTTGTGGTCGGTGAACCGGCGCAATCTCGCCGAATTTCGCCGCGGCGACTATCTTGGCGATCCAACCGTGCCGCTGGACGAAGCGGTGCGCGCGCGCATCCGCGAAGTCCGCGGCCGCGCACCGGCCGGACCGATCCGCGTCCTTACCCATCTGCGCACATTCGGCCACTGCTTCAATCCGGTCAGCCTCTACTACTGCTACGCAGAAGACGGCAACACGCTGGACACCGTCGTCGCCGAGATCACCAATACGCCGTGGAAGGAGCGCCACAGCTATGTTTTGCCGGTGGCACAGGCACAGCAGCACGGGCGCGCGCTGCACTGGGACTTCGCCAAGGCGTTCCACGTGTCGCCATTCCTGCCGATGCAGCGTGACTACGCATGGCGCTTCACCGTGCCGGACGAGGCGCTGCGCGTGCACATGGATGTGACCGATGCGGGAAGGCGCGACTTCGACGCCACCCTGGTCCTGGAAAGGCGGCCGTTGACCGGCGCCAACCTGGCCCGCGTGCTGCTGCGCTACCCGGCCATGACCCTGCGTGTGGTGCTCGCGATCCACTGGCAGGCTTTCTTGATCTTTCTTAGACGTAACCCCGTCTATGATCACCCCGTAGACGATCAGCCCGCCTCTGACCAACGAGGCAAAAAAGGCGTACCGGACCCCAACCGGTCGCCCTGACGCTTCATGCCCCGGATGCCAGATGCCGATGAACACCGATTCCGCGCGCACCATCGAATCGAGCACACCCGCCGCCGAACCCTACGGCTGGCTGGATCGCGGGCTGCGCCGCCGACTGCTCGGCCAGATGCAAGGCTTGCGCGAGTGCCAGCTCGACATCATCGATGCGCTCGGCGAAGTTACCCTGGGCACGCCGGCCGCGCATAGCGACGACACCTTGCGGGCCACCATCGAAGTGCTGGACCCGGCCTTTTACCGCCATGTCGCCGGCAATGGCAGCGTCGGTGCCGGCGAAGCCTACATGCAGGGCTGGTGGCGCAGCGACGATCTGGTCTCGCTGATGCGCATGCTGGTGCGCAACCGCAGCCTGCTTGACGCAATGGAAACGGGCATGGCGCGTTTTGCCGGCATTGCCATGCGCGCCTGGCATGCACTGCAGCGCAACACGCGCGGCGGCAGCCGGCGCAACATTGCCGCGCATTACGATCTGGGCAACGAATTCTTCCGCCTGTTTCTCGACGAAAATCTGATGTATTCGTCGGCCGTCTTCACGCACGCAAGCGAATCGCTGGAAACCGCGTCGACGCGCAAGCTCGACCGCATCTGCCGCAAGCTGGCGCTGTCGCCGCACGATCGAATCGTCGAGATCGGCAGCGGCTGGGGCGGCTTTGCGATCCACGCGGCGCGCAATTATGGTTGCCACGTCACCACCACCACGATCTCGCGCGAGCAGCATGCGCTGGCCAGCGAGCGCGTACGCGCCGCGGGCTTGAGCGAACGCGTCGAGGTACTGCACGAGGACTATCGCGACCTGCGCGGCCGCTTCGACAAGCTGGTGTCGATCGAGATGATCGAGGCGATCGGCCACCAGTATCTCGACGTCTACTTCGGCAAGCTCGGCAGCCTGCTCGAGGAGCACGGCATGGCGCTGGTGCAGGCCATCACGATCGAGGACCACCGCTACGCGCAGGCGCTGCGCGCGGTCGATTTCATCAAGCGCCACATCTTCCCCGGCAGCTTCATTCCGTCGGTCAGCGCGATGCTCGACGCCGCGGCACGCTCCAGCGACCTGAAGCTGTTCCAGCTCGAGGACATCGGGCCGAGCTACGCGCAGACGCTGGCCGCCTGGCGCGAGCGTTTCCATCAACACCTGCCCGAGGTTCGCGCGCTCGGCTACGACGAGCGTTTCGTGCGCATGTGGGACTTCTATCTCGCTTACTGCGAAAGCGGCTTCCGTGAACGCTCCACCGGTACGGTGCAGATGCTGCTGACGCGTCCGCGTTGCCGGCGCGCGCAATTGCTGACCGATCTTGACTTGACGCGTGTCGATCCGACACGTCTGGATGCAACATTGTGAACTTGTGGATCAACGCCTTGGCTTATCAGGCGACCTGGCTGGTCGCCATCGGCGGCGCCGCGCGCGGCTGGTGGTGGCTCGGTCCAATGGGGGCGACGTTGTTCGCGATCTGGCAACTGCGCGTGTCGCTGCGTCATCGCGCCGACGCGCTGTTGCTGCTGTACGCGATGGCCGCCGGCTTCGCGGTCGATTCGGCATTCGCGCAGTCGGGGCTGATCGGCTACAACGCATCCGTGCCGTGGCCGCAGCTGGCGCCGGCGTGGATCGTCGCGCTGTGGGCAAGCTTTGCGCTGACGCTGAATCACTCGCTGGCCTATCTGAAAACCCACCTCCTGCTCGGCGCGGCACTTGGTGCGCTTGGCGCGCCGCTGGCCTACACGGCGGCGGCAAAATGGGGCGCGTTGTCGCTTGCGCAGCCCACGTCCACCAGCTTGCTGATCCTCGCCGCGACCTGGGCGGTATTCACGCCGGCACTGAGCCTGCTGGCACAGCGCCTCCATGACGGTGCCGCTCCGGCACCACTGCTGCAGGGAGCAACGCGATGAGTCCCTGGTACGTGCTGGCGGTGTGGATCGCGGCCAGCATCGCGATGTTTTTCGGCTGGCTGATCCAGCTGCGCACGCGCAACGCCGGCATCGTCGACGCGATCTGGTCGTTCGGCATGGGTGCCAGCGCCCTGTACTACGCCTGGATCAGCTCAGGTGGCCTGGTCGCGCGCTGGGCAGTCGCGCTGCTCGGCAGCCTGTGGGGTTTTCGCCTGTGCCTGCACATCCTGGCGCGTGTGCTCAACGAGCCGGAGGACGGCCGTTACAAGTACCTGCGCGAATACTGGCAGGGCGACCAGCGCAAGTTCTTCGCCTTTTTCATGGCGCAGGGATTGCTGACCGCGCTGTTCTCGCTGCCCTTCTACGCCGTCGCCGAAAATCCGCGCGACGCGGTTTCCGTATGGTGCGTGCTCGGCCTGTCGACCTGGCTCATCAGCGTGGTCGGCGAATCCGTCGCCGATGCGCAGCTGGCGCGCTTCCGCAACAACGCGCAGAACCGAGGCAAGACCTGCCGCGAAGGCCTGTGGCGCTACTCGCGTCATCCGAACTATTTCTTCGAGTGGCTGCACTGGTTCACTTACGTATTCCTCGCCGTCGGCGCGCCGTTCCCGGCCTGGCTGCTCAGCCTGGTCGGTCCGGCGCTGATGCTGACCACACTGGTCTGGGTCAGCGGCATCCCGTTCACCGAAGCGCAGGCGCTGCGATCGCGCGGCGAGGACTATCGCGAGTACCAGCGCAGCACCAGTATGTTGATTCCGTGGTTTCCGAAGACCTCAAAATCTGCATCGGAATCATCTCCGACAAAATCAGCCGCTGGAGCGAAGTCCGCATGAGCGAAGTCGCTTCGACACTCGACAACCAGGCCACATCGCCCTCCGGCTTGATCGGTCTGGCCGAACGCGGCCTGCTGCCGGATTTCCTGATCCGCCTCGGCATCCGCCGTTTGTGCGCGCAGCGCCTGCGCGAGCAGCAAGCCTGCGACAGCGCCGCGGCGTGGCAACGGTTCCGTCAATGCCTGGACGAATTGCGCCAGAGTCCGGTCGCTATACACACCGACGCGGCGAACGCGCAGCACTACGAACTTCCGCCGCGCTTTTTCGAGTTGTGCCTCGGCAAGCGCCTGAAATATTCCAGCTGCTATTTCAACGATGCGCATGCGTCGCTGGATGCCGCTGAAGAGGCGATGCTGGCGCTGTACGCCGAGCGGGCGCAATTGAGCGACGGGCAGGACATCCTCGAACTCGGCTGCGGCTGGGGCTCATTGACGCTGTGGATGGCCGAACATTTTCCGCGCAGTCGCATTACCGCGGTGTCGAACTCGCGGCCGCAGCGCGAATTCATCGAGGCACGCTGCCGCCAGTCGGGGTTCGCGAATGTCAACGTGATCACGCAGGACGTGAACCGCCTGCAGCTGGAGCGCGCGCAGTTCGACCGCTCGGTGTCGATCGAGATGTTCGAGCACATGCGCAACTACGACACCCTGCTCAGCCGCATCGCTTCATGGCTGCGTCCCGGCGGCAAACTCTTCGTGCACATCTTCTGCCATCGCGAACTGATGTATCCGTTCGAGACCGACGGCGGCGACGACAATTGGATGGGCCGGTATTTCTTCACCGGCGGGCTGATGCCTGCGGCGGACACGCTGTTGTGGTTTCAGCAGGATCTGGTCATCGAACAGCAATGGCGCCTCAGCGGCATGCACTACGCCAGGACGGCAAATGCGTGGCTGAAAAACCAGGATGCGCATCGCGCGCAGATCGCACCGATCCTGCAACAGGCCTACGGCGCGCAAGCCGCGCTATGGAGCCAGCGCTGGCGCATGTTCTGGATGGCCTGCGCCGAACTGTTCGCCTATCGCGGCGGCAACGAGTGGCTGGTCGGCCACTACCGCTTCGCGAAGCGCTAGACCTGCGAGCAAGAAATACGGACTAGAATCACGGGGCCGCTGACCTCGCGCCCGCCGCCAGAATTTCCGGCGGCGGGCGCCTGGTCAAGCGCGTCTTCCGGTCAACAGCGCTGGCTGATCAGGATCGTCACGGACAACCCTCGAAACCGTTCGCGAACAGAAAGTCGGCGTTGATCCACACGTTGGCCGAAGACGCGTTGTTGGCCGAGTTCGGATCGAACGTTGCCGCGGACACGCTGGCGGACAGCGCGATTGGATTGAAGCCCGTGTAGTTCGACGGCACGCACACCGTGGTCGTGATCGTCTTGGTCACGCCCGGATCGATGCTCGGGAACGTGCACGGGAAAGCACCGCTGCAATCGCCCGCATTGGCAACGAAGCCGACGCCCGAAGGCAATGGGCTGGCGACGGAAACGTTGGTTGCCGTGCTCGCGCCACTGTTCGTCACAGTGGTCGTGTACGAGAACCAGGTTCCCATGTCGACCTGCGCCGGTGCCGTATTGCCGATCGCCAGGTTGGCCGATGTCGATACCGTCGCGTCGGTCGAGATGCTGTCGTTCAACGGGTTCGGATCGTTCGACGAGCTGGTGATCGAAACCACGTTCGTGATCGTGCTGCCATCGGCCGCGTTGACGGGCACTGCGAAGGTCGCGTTGATCGTCAGCGTCGCGCCCGGGGCGAGACTCGGGAACGTGCACGGGAATGCCGTCGTGCAATCGCCGCTGTTCGAGACGAAGGTCACGCCAGCCGGTGTAGGATCGCTGATCACGACATTCGTCGCCGTGCTGGAACCATTGTTGCTGACGCTGATGACGAACGTCGTGTTGGTGCCCGCAACCGTGCTCGCGGGTGCGGCTTGTGCCACGCCGACGTCGGCAGCGACCGAGATCGTGGTGTTTACCGTGCCGCTGTTGTTGCTGGTGTTCGGATCGAAACCGCTGCTCGAGACGCTGGCGCCGTTGACGATCGGTCCGGGACCGGCAAAGTTCGGATCGACCTTGAACGTCGCCATGATGGTTTTGATCTCGCCCACGCCAAGCGTTGCAAACGCGCACGGGAACGCGGTGACGCAATCGCCGCTGTTCGATATGAACGTCATGCCGGCCGGCGCTGGGTCATCGACGCTGACATTGCTCGCCGCGGCGGGATTGTTGTTGGTGACCGTGATCGTGTAGGTCACGTTCGCGCCGGCGACCGCGCTGGAAGGACCGCTCATGCTCAATGCGACATCCGCGACGCCGAGCTGGGCGGCGGGCAACGGCCACACGAATGCGCCGCGCGCGCGCGTGAACGCGGCGAGCGTGGTGAAGCCGCGATCGACCACCAGTTCCCACACCATCACATGCGGCAGACCCTCGAAGCGATACCACACCGGCGATGCCTGGGTGATGTCGTCGGTGTAGTACAGGCCCCAGTCGGTGCCGACGAATACCTGTTGCGGCAGGTTCGGATTCGGCATGACCTGCTGCGCCGGAATGTCCGGCAGGTTGCCGGTCTTGTCGGCCCAGGAGAAGGTGGCGCAATTTGCCGTGCAGGTGAGGCGGAACACGTGGCCGGGGATCGGCGTGGGGCCTGGCGGCGGCGGGATGGTACCTACCGCGGCGTTGCCGTTGAAGCCGCCCACCGCGGCGTACGCGATCAAGTTCGTGGTCGGGTCGAAGCGCACGCCTTGGATCGGCCGGTTCGGCAACACCGTGTTGCCGCCCGTCACATCGACCGCGTTGGCGCAATTCGGATCGGAGCCCGGCGTAACGCAATTTGCCGCCGCGGCCGTGCCCAACCCAAAAACAATCTGTACGTTGCCGTCGTTGGTGCCGACGATTGCCGTGCCCGGATCGGTGAACGAGTACGCCACATAGTTGATGTAGGAACGCAGATCCGTGCCGAGCAGCAAGTCGTTCTTGGTCAGGTTTGCAGTACGCGCCTTCCAGGTCCCGCGGATCGAACCCGCCGCTGTCGACTGCACGGTCTCCCACAATCGGGTGGTGCCCGCGATCATGTGATTGCAGCCGTTGGTGGTGTCGCATCCGCTACCGGGAACACTGGTATCGCCCCACTTGTAGATGTCGTACGACATGCCGAAGATGTTGGCGACTGGATCGCCGCCCCAGGTGCCACCCGTATTCGCCGACGCGCTGGCAAAGCCGCTGGCGCCGCCCGTGGTGCTGCGACCAAGCGCGCCGTTCTGGCTCGAATTGAACCAGACCTGGTTGAAGATCGGTTCGATCTTGGTGACCGTGCCGTCACCGGAGCAATTCGAGGCCCACAGCACCGGGCCAGTCGGCGTGCCGCTGAACGCCGCACGTGAGCAGCCGTTGTCCTGCGCACCCGCACCGATCGCCGGCGTGGCCGAGGTGGCGAAGCTGCTGGTGATGTCGCCGAAGTAGAATTCGATGCTGCTGATCGAGTCGTTCATGGCGATGAAGTTCATCGCGTTCTTGGTGTTGCTCGCGGTCACCGGGGAATCGGCGTTGTTGGTGTAATAGATGCCGCCGTCGGAACCGATCAGCATCTGCGTGGGATCGTTGCCGATGTAGGCACGCGCGTGATGGTCGACGTGCACCGCCTGGCCGACGTTGCCGGTGGTGGTGTGATTGCCGTAGCCGCAGGTGACGTCGAAGAACGATGCTGCGGCATTCTGCGAAACAGTCAGATCGATCGTGCTCATGAACACGCGATCGGGATTGACCGGGTCGACCGTCAGGCCGGCGTCGTACCACATCTGCGCGCCGCCGTTGTTGGAATTGCCCTCGCAGCCCATTGTCGACACCGGGCCGGTGGTCATGGTCCAGTGGTCGCCGCCGTCGTCGGTGCGATAGATGCTGTTGACCGCGCGCGTCGTGGTGTCCTGTGCCTCCGCATACATGCGCAGCGGATTGCTGGGTGCGGCGGCGATTTCGATGCGGCCCAGGCCCGTCGCACCGGCGACGCCGTTGCCGGTGCCGTTCGGCCAGCCCGAGTTGAGCAGCGTCCAGCTGGCCACGGCGGGACAACCTGATGTCGGCATCGCGGGAATGCGATACACGCCGTTGGCGCCCTGGTTGCCCAGATCCGGCTGCACCGGCGTGGCAATGCCGCGCGTGCCGACCACGGCGTACAGACGCGTGGTGCCGTCGCCATTGTCGATCGGCAGCAGGCCGGTGATGTCCTGACGTTGCGGAGCTACGCCGTTGTAGAACGGATTCGTGTAGCACGGACCGGCCCAAGTGTTGCCGGCGTCATAGGAGAAGTACAGACCGGTCTTGGTGCCGGCGATGACGTTGTTGGAATTGTTCGGATCGACCCTGACCTTGCCGACCGCCTGGTACTGCGGAAACGAACCGGCTGCCGGCGAGTAGTACGGTGTGAACACGTTCGCGCCGAGCAGATCCCACGTCTCGCCTTGATCCGTGCTCTTGAGTATTCCGGCGGCGCCGAACGAAAACGATCCGTAGTTGAGATCGCCGGTAGCGCCGTACACCACGTTGTGATTGCTCGGATCGATCGTCACGTCGGAAATCGACATGCTGGCGATTTCCGGGAAATCCGTCTTCACCTGCCAAGTGGTGTTCGCCGAGCAGCAATTCGTTGTCTTCCAGATGCCGCCGCCGTCGGTGCCGATGTACGCGACGATGTTGTCAGGCTGCGTCTGCTGCGGGTCGACCGCGACCCAGTTCACGCGGCCGGAGACGTGATTGAAAGCCTGCTGGGTATTGTTCTCGGGCTGTGGTCCGAGATTGATGAAGTGATTCGGATCCAGCGCCAACGGCGAGTTCATCGACTGCGCCATGGCCTGCGTGTAGGTGCGCGGGCCAGCCGGCGTCGACGCGGCAATCGCGCGGTCCTGGGCTGCCGCCTTGACGATGCCGAGCGGATCGATTCTTGCGTAGCTCGATGTCACGCCGGCGCGCACTGCCCAGTAGTCGCCGTCCGGAGGTCCGCCGTCTTCGTCCAGGCCGGACTCGAACGCTTCCTGATACTTGTGCAGATAGACACCGGTGGAGACGACGCCTATGGCAATTGTTGCTGCGAGCACCCAGTAGAACTTGCGCATGGAACTCTCCCATCTGCTTTCGTGGGTTCGGCCGATCTCTCAAGACCGGCGAACCCGCGCTATTGAATGAGGTCCCGAGCGGGCGCTTGCCCGCTCAGGGAAGGTTGGTTACGGCCGGCAGCCCTCGAAACCGTTCGCGAACTGGATGTCGGCATTGGCGGTGACGTTGAACATCTGGCTGGACGCGGAGGCAAGGCTGCCGCCGGTCGCCTGCAGTTGCAGGCCGTTCACCAAGCTCACGGTGTAGAAGTCGAAACTGCTGGCCGGTGCCGCGAACGTCGCCAGTCCATTCGATACCGTCGCCGAACCGAGCGCGATCGGACCACCGCACTCGGTGACACTCAGCGCAACCACGGTCGAACTGTCGGCCGTGGCGCGATTGCCGAAACCATCGCGTATCTCGACCGATACGCTGCCCAGCCGCGTGCCCTGCAATACATCCGCCGGCTGCTGCACGAATGCCAGCAGCACACCGGAGTTCGGCACGACGGCAAAGGTATTGCTCGTGGCGGTCGCGATGCCCGAAGTGAACGTCAACTGATAACCGCTGGCGATATGCGTCAACGTGACCGCGAAGGTCGCCACACCGGCCGCCGCCTGGCTCGATCCCCCGGCGTACGGGTCACCGCCGGGATTGGTGCTCAACGCGACGCTGACGTTGCTGCTGTTGTCGCCGGTCAGCACGTTGTTGAACTGATCCTGCAACTGCACCGCGACGTTGAAACTGGTGCCCGCGATCGCCGTGGCCGGTGGTTGCGTGCTGACAGCCAGGTGATCGAACGCCGCCGGCGTCACCGTGAACGCACTGCTCGTGCCGGTCTTCGTATTCGCCGTGGCAACCAGCGTGTATCCGGCGGCCGCCTTGCTCAGGCTGATGCCGGTGAAGCTGGCGGCACCGGCGGTGTCCGTCGTCGATGCACCTGCAAAGGCGTCGCCGCCGGGGTTCGCTCCGAGCGACAGCGACACGGTCGTTCCCGTATCGCCGGTCAGCACGTTGTTGAACTGATCCTGCAACTGAACGGCGACCGCGAAACCGGTGCCGGCAGTCACGCTGGCCGGTGGCTGCGTGGTGAAGGTCAGATGATGTAGTGCGCCAGGAGTGACGTCGAACGAGCCGCTGGTCGCAGCGGTGAGTCCGGTCGATGTGGCGCTCAAAGTGTACGTGCCGACGGTGTGCACGCTAAGTGCGTTGTACGTGACCAGGCCCGCGCTGTCGTTCAACGCACCGCCACCGAACAAGGTCGCGGGCGGTCCGCTCGCGATGCTCAGCGTGACCACGTTGACGCTGCTGGTGAGGCGGTTGCCGAACGCGTCCTGCACCTGCACGGTCACCGCAGGCGCAATCGTTGCGCCGGCAGCGATGTTGCTGGGCTGCTGCACGAATGCCAGCGCACTCGCCGCGGCGGGCACGATGTTGAACGCGTTGCTGGTTGCATTCGCCACCGCGATATTGCTGTCGCTGGCCACCAGCGTGTAACCCGTGCCGATCTTGTTCAACGACAGTCCAAGTCCGGTGAACGTCGCGACGCCGGCAACCGCATTCGTGGTCGTGGTACCGCCCAGCGTCGAACTGCCCGGATTGTTGCCGATTGCGATCGTCACCGCCGAGGTATCGGTCGTCACCACGTTGCTGTTGGCATCCTGCACCTGCGCGACCAGGTTGATGGTTGCGCCCGCGACAACGTTTGCATTGACCGCGGGCTGCGTCGTGAACACCAGCTTCGACGCCGCACCGGCGGTGATGTTGAACGTTGCGCTCGTCGCCGACGTCAAGCCAGCGCTGCTCGCGACCAGCGTGTAGCCGTTGCCGGTCTTGTTGATCGACACCGCTGCGAATGTCGCCACGCCATTGACAGCCGCGGTCGCGCCGCCGCCGCTGAGCACCGTTCCCGCACCGCCGGGATTCGTGCCGATCGCCAGAGCGACCGACGCCGAACTCGATGTCACGACGTTGTTGAACGCGTCTTGTATGGCGACGGTAATTGCCGGTGTGATGGGTTGCCCGGCAACCGTGTTGCTCGGCCCTTGGGTGTAGACGAGCTTGCTCGCCGCCGCCGGCGTGATGTTGAACGTGCCGCTGTTCGCCGATCCGAAGCCGGTGGCCGACGCAGTCAGCGTGTAGCTGCCGGCGGTCTGGATGACGATTGCATTGAATGTCGCCAGGCCGTTGACTGTGTTGGCGCTACCGCCACTGATGATCGCGCCGGGCCCGTTCGCGCTAAGCGTTACCGCTACGCCCGATGTGTTCAGCGCGTTGCCGAATTGGTCCTGCAGCTGCACTGTCACCGCAGGCGCAATGGATTGTCCCGCAACGGTGTCGGAAGGCTGCTGCGCGAATACCAGTTGATTGCCGGCAGCCGGTCCGACCACGAAGCTCGAACTGGTTGCCGTGAACGCGCCGCTGGTGGCGCCAAGCGTGTAGGTGCCGGCGGTCGTGATCACCAGATTCGCAAACGTTGCCACACCGCCGCTGACCGTCACCGCGGCACCGCCACTGACCGTGCCCGGTCCGCTTGCTACTGCAATGCTGACCTGTGAACTATTGTCGGTGGTGACGAGATTGCCGAAGGCATCCAGCAATTGCACGGTGACCGCCGGCGCGATCGCCACGCCGGCCGTGGTGTTGCTCGGCTGCTGTCCGAACACGATGCTCGCGGCTGCTGCCGGAGAAATGTTGAACGCGTTGCTGGTTGCACCGGTCAATCCGCCGTCCGTCGCCGCCAGCGTGTAGCCT
>Ga0207694_10001318_pt1 | contig 21346 bp, 21 predicted proteins | sample KBSC34metaG_FD_184353 | JGI IMG/M metagenome (GOLD analysis project Ga0207694, IMG submission 184353) | Corn rhizosphere microbial communities from Kellogg Biological Station, Michigan, USA - KBS C3-4 metaG (SPAdes) (version 2) | ecosystem: Host-associated > Plants > Roots > Rhizosphere > Soil... | reverse complement strand
ACAGTGAACTGCCCTGCACCGACAATGGCGGCGTCGACCGCATCTCGGTCAACGGCGCCAAGATCATCGACGGGCGCGTAAGGGACGCCGACCTCGCGCACTATGAAATTACCGCCGGATCGGTCGAGTTCTGGCGCATCGCCAACGCCGCGACCGATGCCTTCCTGAACCTCGCCGTCATCGACGATACCGGCAAGGCACTGCCGATAACGATCACGCCCGCGACGGCGCCCCGGTCACCGACGACAAGGGCACGCGGCAGCATCCGGCGCCTGTCACCGACTATCAGCTGGTTCCGCCCTCCGGCCGGCTGGAATTCCTGGTGCCGGCCCCGCCCGCCGGGCACAAGGCGTATTTCGTGTCCCACCGGGTCGATACGGGCTGCGCCGGGGACCAGGTGCCCGAGCGCAAGCTGGGCCTTATCACCGCGGGGCCGCCGCACACCGTCCCGGTCAACGCCCCCACCCTGGCGCCCAAGGCCGAGCCCGACAGCTTCACCGGCCTGCTGACCCGCAAGACCGACACGGTCCGTACCATCGCGCTGGCGGAATATCCCCGCCCAGGCTCGGCCGACCGAAACGATTTCTACATCTTCGAGAAGAAGCCCGGCGCCATCATCAAGCCGTTCACGATGGACGGCGAGCCGACCGTGACCGTGCCCGCCGGATCGACCGAGGAATGGGTGGTCGAGAACTGGACGCGGGAGCTGCACGCCTTCCACGTCCACCAGCTCCATTTCCGGGTGCTTGAGATCGACGGGCAGAAGCAACCGAACCCCGAACTGCTCGACGTCGTGAACGTTCCCTTCGCCACCAATATCGACAAGCCCGGGACGGTCACCGTGCCGGGCCGGGTCCGCATCAAGCTCTATTTCCCGGAAGCGATGGCCGGCGACATACTGTTCCACTGCCACCTGGTCGACCATGAGGACGCCGGGATGATGGGCATGGTCCGCGTCGTGCCCAAGAGCCCCGGCACCGCGACCCGCAAGGCCGAGCTGCCCTGGGGCGGGCAGTCGCTGGCGGCGATGCTGGCGAACCCGCCGATCTGCCGGCTGGGGCAGCAGACCGCTACTCCAGCTTCCAGGTAAATCGATACGTCGCCTGCGTGGCAACCGCTTTGCCGTCAACAAGATGCGGTGGGAATTTCCATTGTCCGAAGACCGCCGTGGCGGCAGCGCCGAAGCCGAACCCGGCCGGCATCTCTCGCGTCACGTGGAAATCGCCGACTGAGCCGTCAGGCTGCAGCGTGAACGCCAAATCGACAAAACCGGACAGATGCATATTCTCGGCGCAGATCGGATAGCGCGGCGGCACGATCTTCGAGGGGCGATCGAACTTTATCGAAGGGGACGGCGACGTCCCGGTCTCAGGTAGCAGCGCCATCGTGGCGGCATCGGGCATCGCAGGACAGCCGGGACTATGCGTGCCACCGGCACAGGCGGTCAGCAAAAGCATGACCAACAACGGCCTTAACCGCACTCTCCCTTCCCCTGGCCCTGATTGAGCTCGCTGCGTCATAATTATGGGTGGAGCGGCGACACGAGGGTGCCAATTTTCCAATTCATGCGATAAACGACCTGGGAGGCGACCGGTTTACCGTCGAGCAGCTTTGGCTCGAATTTCCATTGCGGAATGACGGCGAGGGCCGCGTTGGCAAAACCGAAACCGGCCGGAACTTCCTGAATGACGTGGGGATCGCCAACCGATCCGTCCGCTTCGACCGTAAAGGTCAGATCGGCCAGACCCATGACACGCCGGTCTTCCGCGCAATTCGGGTATCGGGGCGGTATAACCTTCACAGGCTTTCCCGCATGCGGAACGTCAGAAGGCAACGGCTGAGCCGTCAACGAAGCCGGATCGGGAACTGGCGGACAGCCGGAAACTTCACCCTGCCGTACGATCCGCACGCCCGTGACCACGATCTTTTCTGACGATTTCTGGTCCTGGGCGGTGCCAGCCGAACAGGCTGTCAGGACAAGCATGACCAATAACGGGCTTAGCCGCACCTTATTCTCCCCAAACCCTGATTGAATTTGAATGCTCTCTTACAGAATATGTAACCCATGGGATGGGTAGAGCACAGCGAAACCCATCATTCCTTGCGCGCGACGAAGGGTTTTTCTTCGCTGGAGCAGTATCCGCGGACATGAGTCTCCCACGGGCGGACGCCCGTAAGCTGGATTCCCGCCTTCGCGGGAATGACGGCGGAAAGGATGACTACAGCGGCGCCGCCGCCGCCATCAGCCACTCGCGTTCCGGCTCGTCCAGGCGGTCGCACAGGGTTTCGTAGACCCGGTTGTGGTACCCGTTGATCCAGTCGCGCTCGGGCGGGGTCAGCATGGCGGGGTCGATCAGGTTGCGGTCGATGGGGGCCAGGGTCAGGGTCTCGAATTCCAGCATCTTGCGTTCCGCCCCAGGCAGTTCGGCCTCTTTCACCAGCACCAGGTTCTCGATGCGGATGCCGTATTCGCCGGTGCGGTAATAGCCGGGCTCGTTCGAGACGATCATGCCGGGCTCCAGCGGCGCCGCGCCGTTCTTGAAGATCCGCTGCGGCCCCTCATGCACCGACAGATAGCTGCCGACGCCGTGGCCTGTCCCGTGGTCGTAATCGACGCCATGTGCCCACAAAGGCGCGCGCGCCAACGCGTCGAGCTGGCCGCCCGAGGTGCCCGACGGGAAGCGGGCGCTGCCCAGCGCGATATGGCCTTTCAGCACGAGAGTGAAATGGTGACGCTGATCCTGCGTCGGCTCGCCCAGGATCATGGTGCGGGTGACGTCGGTGGTGGCGTCGAGATACTGCCCGCCGCTGTCGAGCAGATACATCATGTCGGGGCCGAGCTGCTTGTCGGACTCCGGCACCGCCCGGTAGTGGACGATGGCGCCATGCTCCCCTGCCCCCGAAATCGTGTCGAAGCTGGGACCCTGGGCGAGCTTCTGCCCGGCACGGAATTCGGCCAACTTGTCGGAGGCGCCGATCTCGGTCGGCGGCGCTTCCTTCATCTGCTTGTCCAGCCAAGTGAAGAACTTGACCAGGGCCACGCCGTCGCGCCGATGGGCCTCGCGGGCGCCCTCGATCTCGGCCTTGTTCTTGATCGCCTTGGGCAGCTGGCACGGGTCGAGGCCCGGGGAGACCCTGACCTTGGCGGCCTCGAGCCGGACCGCGACCCAGGCCGGGGTGTTGGCCGGGTCGAAACGCACCGCCTTGTCCATCTTCGCCAGCCTGTCCAGGGTCGGCCCGAACTGATCGGGCGGGGCGATGGTGACGTCGTTGCCCAGATGCTGGCGCAGCGCGGGGCTGAGCTTGCGCTCGTCGACGAACAGGGCGACGTGGCCGTCGGCCATCAGGATAGCGAAAGACAGCGGCAGCGGCGCGTTGGGCACATCGCCGCCGCGGATATTGAGCAGCCAGGCGATCGAATCGGGCTGGGTCAGGATGGTCGCGCCGATGCCCGCGCCGGCCAGTTCGCGCCCGATCCGCGTGCGCTTGTCGGCCGAGGAGACGCCGGCATATTCGATCGGATGCGGCACGACCGGGGCGGTCGGCGGGGCCGGCCGGTCATTCCAGATCGCGTCGATCGGGTTGGCCGGCAGCGGCACCGCCTCGATCCCGGCGGCGGCCAGCTCTGCCTTCAGCGCCTGGACGCCGGAGGCGGAATGCAGCCACGGGTCGAAGCCCACCCGGCGGTTCCTGCCCAGATGCTCCTTCAGATAGGCGATATGCGCATCGGCGGTCAGCGGGCGGATCTCGTAATGCTCCTTCGGCGCCTGCTGAGCGGCCTGGAGCGTGTAGCGCCCATCGACGAACAGGGCGGCCTTGTCCTTCAGGATCGCCGCCAGCCCGGCCGACCCGGTGAAGCCGGTGAGATAGGACAGGCGCTCGGCCGAGGGCGGCACGTACTCGCCCAGATGCTCGTCGCCGCGCGGCACCAGCACGGCGTCGAGCGCCTTGGTGTTCATCAGCGAGCGCAGCGCGCCCAGACGGCCGGAGAGAGGGGAATCGGTCATGGTCTCCTCAGTATCAACGTCATCCATTCGCCAATCGGCTTGCGGGCCACGAGCCGCAGCCCCAGCGTTTTATGCGCGCCCAGCACAGCATCCTCCTGCCGCCGCAGCAGACCAGACAGGATCGCCGTGCCGCCGGGCCGCAGCCGGGCATGCAGCGACGGCGCCATGCGGATCAGCGGCCGCGCCAGTATGTTCGCAATTATCAGATCGAACCGCGGGCCGTGCGCCGCAAGGGGGCTTTTGTAGCCGTCGCCCTGCACCGCGCGGACCCGGTTCGCCACACCGTTCAGCCTGGCGTTCATCGCCGCCACCCGGGCGGATTCCTCATCGATATCCACCGCGGCGATACGGGCCGTCGGCACCAGCTTGGCCAGCCCGATCGAGAGGATGCCCGATCCGGTGCCCATGTCGAGCACGCGCTGAACCCGGGCGCCGCCGCGCACCAGATCGGCGATGGCGCGCAGGCACCCCTCGGTAGTGGCGTGCTCGCCCGAGCCGAAGGCGGTTGCGGCGTCGATCAGCAGCGGGATGTGGCCGGCCTTGGGCGGCTCGACATGCGATCCGTGGACGAAGAAGCGCCCGATCCGCTGCGGCGGAAAGCCGGCATAGGCCTCGGCCAGCCAGTCGGCGGGCGGCAGGGGCAGGACCTCCAGCACCGGTTCAGGCAGGCCGTTGGCGGCCGCGATCAAAGCGATCTGAGTGCCGAGGGCCGCCGCATCGGGCTGGGTCCGGTGGATCGCGGTCACCTGCCAGCCGATCTCACCCGTCTGGGGATGGGGATACTCGAAGAGCGAGATGCCCAGCGAGTTCTCCTCGAGAAAATCGGCGAACGGCTCGGCCGGGGTCGAACCCGTCCGCACGATCACCTGCCAATAACCTGAACCGATCTCACGCATCGCCGGAACCTAGAGGAAATTCTTAATGGAGGGAATCGCCGGGGCGATACCTATATCTAATAGAGGGAAGACATGGAGGATGCCGTGACCGCCAAACCGGGTTTCGAACAATTCGTCGATTGGTGCAAGGCCGAGGCGACCAGGCTGAAGGAAGAGCTGACGGCGCTGGAGGAAGGCACCGTGCGCATGGGCAAGAGCGTCGCCAACGGCGACTGGGAAGACATCACGCCCAAGCACAGCGCCTGGATAAAGCAGAAGATCGTCGAACTCGACGATCTGATCATCACCTATTCCTTTCCGATCTGACCGATGGCTGAACAGACGTTTGCCGGCGGCTGCCTGTGCGGCGCCGTGCGTTACGCGGCGCGCGGCGCCCCTACGATGATGGGCTATTGCTTCTGCAAGGACTGCCAGAAGGCGTCGGGCTCCGGCTTCATCCCCATCATGAACTTCCGCGCCGACCAGCTGAGCTTTACCGGCAAGACGCTGGAGTTCAGCTCTCCATCCATCCGCGGCACCCCGGCGGTGCGCAATTCCTGCCCGGTCTGCGGCGGCCTGGTGTTCGGTGGAATCGTGGGCGTCGATACAGGACACACGATCTATGCCGGGTCCCTGGACGACGCCGCTGCGTTCCAGCCCCAGGTCGCGATCTTTGTGCGGGACCGCCCGGACTGGGCGCTGCTGCCGGAGGGGCTGAAGGCGTTCGAGACGATGCCGGGGCTGGAGTAGCGCGGACATGCGGCAGCATCGCCGGTCCGGTGGGAGCGGGCGACTCTCAAAGCCCCTCGCCCGCGCGACCGGAGGTCGCTCTTGCGCCTCGCAGAAGGCCGCCTTTGGCGGCGGCGGGAGAGGGAGGGGCCCAACCGCAGGTTGGGAGGGTGAGAGGGATTCTAGGATTTCGTGCAATTGGTGATGTGAGGCTTCAGAAACAAAGCCCCCTCACCCTCCCACCGCTTCGCGGCGGGCCCCGCCCTCTCCCGCGTCGCGGGCGAGGGAATTTTAGTTCGGCGGCCCTTGGGCCTTCGCCGCCTGGGCGAATGACACGACCGCCCCATCCGGAGCGGGGTCATCCTCCGCCTCCGGCTTCCCCCTCAGCGCCTCAAGATGCGCCCGGGTCAGTTCGGCCAAGGCGGCGCGGCGTTCGAGGATGGTCTTGCTGTTGATGTCCTTGGGCCCGAGGCCGAGCCTCAGGCACAGATCGGCGGCGGTTTCGGCCGGGTCGCCGTTATAGGCGCTGACCGCGTCGTCCTCGTCATCGAGATCGCGGAACAGGTCGTCCAGCAGTTTCTGCTGTTCGCTGAACGGTATGCGGATGCTGGAGAGCGAGACGGCCCTGACCAGGTCCTTCACCCGCCGCTTGTTCTCGGCCCGGCGCAAGGTCGCCTCGGCCTGGGCGCGGGCCGCCTCGGCTTCATGCCTGGCGCGAACCTCGGCCTCGGCTTCGGCCACGATACGCGCCTTGCGCTCCTCGCCGGTCTCGTCGAACCGGTCCTCGGCAAGCGTGATCTGGATGATCGAGCGGTTGAGGTTGGCCAGCGCCGCGACCGGATTGCCGATCTTCTCGATCGCCTCTTTCTTCCAGTTGGGGAGCCGCCCGGCGATATATTCGGTGATGTGGATGGCGGATTCCATCGAGGCCAGCCGCAGGATCTCCATATCCCGCCGCCGGTCCGCCCGGCGCCTTTCGACCGGATCGTTCCAGGGCTCCGCGCCCTGCACGATGGCGCGCTGCCGCTCCGCCAGCTCCTCGGCGAAGGGCGAGGGCTGGCGGCGTTCCGCTTCACGGTCTGGCTGGGTGCTTCCGTCCATGAGAACATAAATAGAACATCAATCCCACTGTGCAAGGGGCGCGGTGAAAATTTTCCGGTTCCAGTCCCTCTTTCAGCCGTCATTCCCGCGAAGGCGGGAATCCAGATTCTTAACGCAGAGGTCGCAGAGGTTTCGCTGAGAGCGCGGAGGATGAAACTTCCTATGTCTCCGCGACCTCTGCGAAACCTCTGCGCCCTCCGCGTTAAAATCTTCGGCTCGACAGGCCTTCTGGATTCCCGCCTCCGCGGGAATGACGGCAGTAATGGCGGTGATTGGGTGCGCTTACGCACTCTCCTTGGGGAAATAGGGCCGCAAAGCGGAGGCAAAGAGGCGGTCGAGCAGCCTGTCGGGCAGGATACGCGCGAGAAAGGTCAGCAGCGCGGCGTCGCGGCCGACCGCGTAGCGGGTGCGCGGCCTGGGCGCGGTTATGGCCTTGGCGATGACCTTGGCCGCGGCCTCAGGCGGCAGGCCCGACCCGGCGGCCGATGCGGTCTGAGCGGCGACAGCGTGCAGCAGCTCGCCATAGCGCACGCTCTGCTCCTGCGTCATCGCCGACGCCAGCTGCCGGGCGCCGGCGATCGCCCGGCCGGGCATGTCCGTGCGCACCGCCCCCGGTTCGACCACGACCACCTGGACGCCCAGCCGCGCCATTTCGCGGCGCAGGGAGTCGCTGACCGCTTCGAGCGCGAACTTGGTGCCGGCGTAAGGGCCATAGGCGGCCATGGCGATCCTGCCGCCGACCGAACTGATATTGACGATGCGGCCCTTGGCCTGGATCAGGGCCGGCAGCAGCGCCTGGGTCACGGCGACATGGCCGAAGAGATTGACCTCGAACAGGCGCCGCCACTCGTCGATCGCGAAGGCCTCGACCGGCGCGTTGACCGGCATGGCGGCATTGTTCACCAGCGCCCGCACCGGCCGGCCCAGCGGATCGCCCTGAACCCGGGCGGCCAGCGCAGTTATGTGGTCCGGATCGGTAATGTCGAGGATCAGCGGCTCTATCCCCGGCCCTCGGATCGCGTCGGCGTCCCGCTCCCGCCGCACGCCGGCGAGGACATGGAACCCGCGCCCGGCCAGTTCGCGCGCCGTGGCCGCGCCGATGCCGGAAGAGGCGCCGGTGATGACGGCGATGTCCTGGGTCATGACCGCGCTCCTTTCGATGAAGGCGGTGCGAAACGCGCGGCGAGCAGCCGCGTCCGCTGTTCGAGGACCGCCGCCGGGGGCCGGTCCGCCAGCAACCCATCCAGCGCGAGCAGGAAGACCTCAGCGCTGGCCTCGTCGCCCAGAATCGCGGCGACCGAGTCCTGCACGACCTCGCGGTAGAGCGCCTCGCTCTCGGGATCGATCCGCTCACAGGCCGCGAGAAACTCCGGACCCATGGCGGTGCCGACCATCTCAGCCCAGGGTTCGAACACCATCAGCCGGCACACGGCGAGCAAGCGCTCGCAGGGAGTGCCGGGTCCCTGCGCGGCCTGCCGGGCGGCGGGGTGCCGCGCGATCAGCCAGTCCACGAAGACGGCCCTGTAAATCTCGTCCTTGTCCCTGAATGTCCGGTAGAGCAGCGTCCGCGAGAGGTTGCTGCGCCTGGCAATGTCCTCGAGCGACGTCTTGGCGAAGCCGAAATTCAGGAAGCACCAGCGCGCCGCGGCCAGAATTCCCGCACGGCGGACGGCGGCCTCCTCATCTGTCATCGTTGCCGGCATGGTAACATCATGACAAAAATATATTCTATTGTCAAAATATGCCCGAGGCGGATGACGCCTGCGTCTCGGTCGTGACCCCCGCCGGAACTCAGCGCTATCCGCGTTAGACTCTTGCCCCAACGGATGTCCCGGCAATCTGGAGAGACCTGATGAAAAAACTGTGGTCCTGGCTCGCGACGGCCGCGGTGGCGCTTCCGCTTGCCCAGGCGCATGCCGGCTGGAACGCGACAGTGCTGCACGTCTTCGCCGGCCGGCCCGACGGCGCGGCGCCTATGGCCGGCCTGCTGGCGGACCGGGCCGGCAATCTGTACGGCACGACGATGGAAGGCGGCGCGCACCAGGCCGGCACGGTGTTCATGCTGAAACCGCCCGCGCGCGGAAAGACCTTCTGGACCGAGACCGTGCTGCACAGCTTCGCCGCCGCCGAGGGCGGCGATACCCCCGATGCGCCGCTGATTTCCGACAGCGCGGGCCACCTCTTCGGCACGACCACACGGGGCGGAGCGCATAATGCGGGGACGGTCTTCGAGCTGGCGCCGCCCGCGGCGGGAGGAACCGCCTGGACGGTGAAAGTGCTCTACGCGTTCCAGACGGCGAATCCGCCGCTCAATCAGGCCCCCCTGGCCCAGGACGCGAGCGGCAATCTTTACTTTGCCGCCTCGCCCAATGGCGCCAGCTGCCTCAACGGCTGCGGCGTCGTCATCAAGCTCACGAAGCCCGCAGGCGGGACCGGATTCTGGAAAGCGGCCACGATCTATCGCTTCAGCGACGGGACAAAGACCGGTTCATACCCGCAAGGCGGGGTGGTCGTGGATAAGGCCGGCAATGTCTACGGCACAACCCAGATCGGCGGTGGGTTCGGCAACCCGTTCGGGTACGGCGTGGCGTTCGCGCTGACACCGCCAACCGGCGGGCAGGCGATGTGGAACGAGACCGTGCTCTATCGCTTCCAGGGCGGGCAAGACGGCGCCGCTCCGAGCGCCGGCCTCATCCTCGGCGCCGCCGGCAATCTCTACGGCACGACGGCCGCCGGCGGGGGAGGCCCCTGCACGATCTCGATCTTCACCGGTTGCGGCACCGTCTTCAGGCTGACGCCGCCGGCCGCGGCGCAGGCGGCCTGGACCGAGACCGTGCTGCATCGTTTCACCGGCCACGACGGCGCGAACCCGCAGGCGGACCTGACCTTCGACACGGCCGGCAATCTTTACGGGACGACGATGGCCGGCGGCGCCTCGAAGACGAGCACGGTGTTCACGCTGACGCGGCCGGCAAGCCGCGACGGCCTGTGGAGCGAAACGATCCTCCATCGTTTCGCCAGCCCATCCGACAGTGCTGCGCCCGGCCTCAATCCCGGCGTTGCGCTGGGCAAGGCCGGCCAGGTCTACGGCACCACGCTCGCCGCCGGGAAAGACAGCGCCGGCACGGTATTCGAGCTGACCCAGCCGTAAGCGCGTGTCCGGCCCAGCGGCTTCCGCGACGTCTAGTTCAGATTGACGAACGTCGCCTGGGTGAGACCGGTCCCGTTGGTGCCGACGCCGAAGATTTCCTGGCGGTCATGGGCGATGGTCAGGTTGGTGAGCGTCTCGGTCAGGCTGTTCTCGGCATAGGTGATCGTGCCGGTGATCGAGCAGACCGTGTGGTTCACCGAGCTCAGCGGCGCCTGGATGTGCTTGCCATGAGACGCCGGCTTGACGGCGGTGACGGTCAGCGAGCCGGAAGCGGTGAGGGTCGTGCCATCCGACGCCACGCACTGCCCGCCGCTGATCGTACCGCTGGCGATCTTGAGCGAGCAGGTGATCGTATAGGGGCTGGCTCCGCCCGCGATGGAGTAATAGACCCAGCTGCCGTTCGTATCGCGCGTGGTGCAGCGCGTATTGGCGGATGCGATCGACGGCACGGCCAGCAGAGCGGCCGACAGCAGAAGTAAGTGCCTCATGATATCCCTTCGATAATCGTTTCCCTGCGCGGCGCCGTGTCCGGCGCTCTCGTTCCGAGCAGATGACGATAACTCCCGTCGGGTTAAAAGCAAGTTAACGTATAATGTTAACCGACACATAAACTCCACAAGATGAGTTGTTCTGCCGCTTTTCCTGCACCGGAAATCAAGCCGAATCCCACATCTTCTGAGGTATAACTGGAAATTTCAGACAGAACATTAAATTCTCCCAATGTTATGATCCATCGCCATGCTTGGCTATTCCGCTATTTGCAGGCGGCAACGATCCTCCTCGCAGCCGACACGCGGCTCGGTTACGATCGGGCATGCTGGTGGTGCTGGGCCTCTACATAATTCTGCCGATCGTGAGCACATTCACCTGTGCGCTTCGATGGGGCGGCAACGGGATTCTCGGCAGCTTTGCCGGGCTGCTGACCCTGGCTTTCGCCCTCAGCCTGACGACGACGCTGATCATGGGCCAATCGCCCATGCTTGGCCCTGCCCCCCTTTATGCCAGAGCCGGGTTTTTGGCCGCCTCGTTTTCGTTCCAGGGCATTTTATGGTGCCTGGTCGGCACGCTCGGAGGCTACGCGGGGATCAGGCTCCGGCGCCGGAGGGCGAAGGCGATTTCATCGAAAACCGCGGCGGCTTTCGACTAGCCGGTGCAGTTCTCGCCGGTCAATGAGGCTTCAGTGAAGCTTTCATCTGATCGTTCAACTGATTGAACGTTCTGACGAGATCGTCGCATGCCTGCTTCGACGCCTCGCAGTGGACGGACATGTTCAGGTAGGCGCCGTCCGCCTTTTGCACAATCTGCCGCTTCACGGCCGCCGGGTAAGCCGGATGGCCCGGCGGCGGAAAGGACCACATCGTTTTCGTTGCGTCATCGACGGCAACGATCCAGCCGTTCTGCACGGAGACCGCGACATCCTTTCGAGCGCGCAAGTCCTTCAGGGCTTCGGCAACGGAAGGATAGCCGATGTCGGATGAAGGGTCCTCCGGCAGAGGCGCGGTGGACGCTGTCGGCGTGGCCGGCATTTCGCGCGGATAATTCGGGCAGTTAGCCGATACTTTCGCCCAGGTTCGGTCAACCTCGGCAACTGACTGCCGCTGCGCGATCGCCTGCGCCGTTGCATTGTCCATAAAGTTGTTTTCATCCCGCGCAACCGTGAAGTCACCGCCGCCGGACGGCAGGTAAAGCACCAGATAGCCGCAGTCGCGGTCGATATTTTTGAAGCTGCTGACAAAGTCGATCGCGGCATAGACCCCGGGAGCAGGCGCATGGGCGGGGTCCTTGGTCCATGTGATCTTCACCAGCCGGCGCTCGATCACTGCGCCTGCACGGGCATTGAAGGTCCGCAGCCGGTCAGAGAATTCCGTGAGAGATTCCTGCCGGTTCATATCGGACAGAAAAGCATACGCTTCCCCGTAGCGGCCCTGATCCATGGCCGCGAGATAACCGGCGGCCGTGCCTCTCGCACTCTTTTCGAGGTCCACAGAAGGAACCCAACCCGGCGCCGAATCCGTGGTTACGTTGATTTCACGGGGAGGGGGTGAAGCCGTCTTGGTGGCGGCGTCAGCCGTGACGGTGAGCGCCAGTCCGAGTCCCAGAGTACATGCCAGAAATCGCATTCATCGAATGTAGCAATATCGAGAGCCGGTCCAAAGCTCCCAATGCCGGAAGAAGACGCCGCCGGCTCCGACCGGCCAGGGACGATGCTTCCATGCATCCGCCATGACGCGCCCCGCCAAATCCGCTAAGAGACTCGGATAGCAAATCCGGGGGAAGTCTTGGGTATCGCAGGTAAGATTGGATGGGCCGCTATCGCCGCCTTGGGCGCCGTGGCGTTCGCCGTGCTGGCGGTGAGCCGGGGCGAGCCGGTCAATGCGGCCTGGATGGTGACGGCGGCCTTGTGCGCTTATGCCATCGGCTATCGCTTCTACAGCCGGTTCATCGCCACGAAGGTTCTGGAACTGGATGCCACCCGGGTAACGCCGGCCGCGCGGCATGAGGACGGGCTGGACTATGTGCCGACCAACCGGTTCGTGCTGTTCGGCCATCATTTCGCCGCCATCGCCGGGGCCGGGCCGCTGGTCGGGCCGGTGCTGGCGGCGCAGATGGGATACCTACCCGGCACGATCTGGATCCTGGCCGGCGCGGTGCTGGCCGGGGCAGTGCAGGATTTCGTCATACTGGGCCTGTCGGTCCGCCGTGACGGGCGGTCGCTGGGCGATATCATCCGCATGGAGATGGGGCCGGCGGCCGGTTATGTCGCCTCGATCGGCATCGCGCTGATCATGATCATCCTGATGGCGGTGGTGGGGCTGGTGGTCGTCAAGGCGCTGGCCGGCAGCCCGTGGGGCTGCTTCACCGTGTTCGCCACCCTGCCGATCGCGCTGCTGATGGGGCTGTACGGCCGCTATGTCAGGCCCGGGCGGGTCGGCGAGATGTCGCTGATCGGGGTGGTGCTGCTGTTCCTGGCCATCGTCTACGGACGCACCGTGGCCGAGACCCCGGAACTGGCCGCCATGTTCACCTTCAGCGGCGAGAGCCTGGCGCTCATGATGATGGCCTATGGCTTTGTCGCCGCGGTGCTGCCGGTGTGGCTGATCCTGGCGCCGCGCGATTACCTGTCCACGTTCCTGAAGATCGGCACCATCGTGGCGCTGGCGCTGGGCATACTGATCATGATGCCGGACATGAAGATGCCCGCGGTGACCCGCTTCATCGACGGCACCGGCCCGGTTTTCACCGGCAATCTGTTCCCGTTCCTGTTCATCACCATCGCCTGCGGCTCCGTCTCGGGCTTCCATGCGCTGGTGAGCTCGGGCACCACGCCCAAGATGCTGGAAAGCGAACCGCAGGCGCGGTTCATCGGCTATGGCGGGATGCTGACCGAATCGGCGGTCGCGATCATGGCGATGATCGCTGCCTCCATCATCGATCCCGGCCTCTATTTCGCAATGAACAGCCCGGCGGCGCTGATCGGCACCACCGCCGACCATGCGGCGCAGGTGATCTCGGGCCTGGGCTTCGGGGTGGACGGCGATACGCTGACCGCCGCGGCGCACGACATGGGCGAGACGACCCTGCTGTCACGCTCGGGCGGGGCGCCGACCTTCGCCGTGGGGCTGGCCAATATCCTGGCCTCCGCGGTCGGCGGCCGGGGGATGCTGGCCTATTGGTATCATTTCGGCATCCTGTTCGAGGCCTTGTTCATCCTGACGACGATCGATGCCGGCACCCGCGTCGCCCGCTTCCTGATCCAGGACCTGATCGGCACCGTGGTCCCGACGTTTCGCAACACCGGCAGCTGGGCCGGCAATATCGTGGCAACGGCACTGGTGGTCGGCGGCTGGGGCTCGATCCTCTATCAGGGCGTGGTCGACCCGCTGGGCGGGATCAATACGCTGTGGCCGCTGTTCGGCATCTCCAACCAGATGCTGGCGGCTCTGGCCCTGACGCTCGCTACCGTCGTTCTCTGCAAGATGAAGCGCGAGCGTTATGCCTGGATCACCGGCGCGCCGACCGTGTGGCTGCTGGTCTGCACGCTGACCGCCGGCTGGCAGAAGCTGTTCCATGAGAGCCCGGCCATCGGCTTCCTGGCCCATGCGCGCAAGTTCGCCGACGCGGCCGCCGCCGGCCAGGTGCTGGCCCCGGCGAAAAGCATGGCGCAGATGAACCAGATCGTGATGAACGATCGTATCGATGCCGCGATGTGCGCGATCTTCATGGCCGTGGTGGTGGCGACGGCGATCTTCGGAGTGCGGTCGATCCGCAAGGCGCTGAGGAGCCCCGAGCGCACGGCGCGCGAATATGGTCTCGAAGGCTTCGAGGTGAGTCGTGCTTAAGGTGCTGTGGCGGCGGATTTGCGAGACCGCGGCCCTCATGATCGGCCTGCCCGATTATGAGCGCTATGCCGCCCATGTCCGCGCCCATCACCCGGACCGCCCGGTGATGAATCGCGCGGAATTCGTGGCCGAGCGCATGTCCCGCCGCTATGAAGGGCGCGGCGCGGGCCGGTGTTGCTGAATTGAATTTTTCGAAGCGATAGATGGTATTTGCGATAATGACCGGCATGGGTAAGGTGCGCGCATGCCGGCGCTGAACATCAATGGCAAGGAGCATTCGGTCGATGCCGATTCAGGCATGCCGCTGCTATGGGCCATCCGCGACCTGGCGGGGTTGACCGGAACCAAATACGGCTGCGGCATCGGCGAATGCGGCGCCTGCACGGTCCATGTGGCCGGCAAGGCGGTCAGGTCCTGCAAGGTCACGGTGGGCGAGGCCGCCGGCAAGGACATCACGACCATCGAGGGCATCCCCGAAAGCCATCCGCTGGTGAAGGCCTTCGCCCAGCTGAACGTTCCGGCCTGCGGCTTCTGCATCCCGGGCCAGATCATGCAGGCGGCGGCGCTGATCAAGCAGAAGGGCGATCTGGAGGATGGCGAGATCGTCGAGGGCATGAACGGCAATGTCTGCCGCTGCGGCGCCTATGCGCGGATCATCGCGGCGGTCAGGCAGGCGGCCGGGGTCTCGCGTTGATCCATCTCAGGAATCTCTCCCGGCGCAATTTGCTGAAGGCCGGCGGCGCCGGCCTGGTCGTCGCCGCCTGGGTCGCGCCCGGCGCCGGCGCCGTCGAGCAGCCGGCCAAGGCCCCGCCGCAGGGTTTCGAGCCGGGGCAGCTCTCGCCCAACGTCTTCGTCGCGGTGGCCGAGGACGGTGCGGTAACCTTGACCGTGAACCGGTCTGAGATGGGCCAGGGCATCCGCACCAGCTTTGCCATGATCATGGCCGACGAGCTGGCGGCGAGCTGGCCCCGGATCTCGATCAAGCAGGCGGACGGCGACCCCAAATACGGCGACCAGATCACCGACGCCTCACGCAGCATCATGATCTATGAGCGGGTGCTGCGCGTCGCCGCCGCCTCGGTGCGGCAGATGCTGGAGGCCGCGGCCGCGCAGACCTGGCGGGCGCTGATCGCCGATTGCCGCGCGGTGGACCATGAGGTGATCCACGTCCCGACCGCCCGCGTGCTGCCCTATTCGGCGCTGGTCAAGACGGCCATGAACCTGCCGGTGCCCAGCCCGGACAAGGTGCGGCTGCAGGATTTCAGCTCCCGCCGCTATGTCGGCCATGCCGTGAGCTCGATCGACCTGCGCGGCATGATACACGGCAAGATCCCCTTCGGCGCCGACGTCAACCTGCCGGGCCAGCGCTATGCCTCGATCGAACGCTGCCCGGTCTGGGGCGGCAAGGCCAAGAGCTTCGATCCGGCCGAGGCGATGGCCGTGCGCGGCGTCGAGAAGGTGATCGAGATCCCGGCGTCGCCGATGCCCACGGGGCACATGCCGATCGGCGGCATCGCGGTGATCGCCAGCAACAGCTGGGCCGCGATCGAGGGGCGCAAGAAGCTCAAGATCGAGTGGGACCTGGGGCCGCACGCCAGCCACGACAGCAAGGCCTATCGCGCCGAGATGGAGGCCACGGCCCGGCGCGCCGGCAAGGTTGTGCGCACAGCCGGCAATTTCGAGAGCGCCTATGCCGGCGCGGCGACCCGCCTGGCGGCCGAATATTTCGTCCCCTATCAGCCGCACCTGACCCTGGAGCCGCCGGTCGCGGTCGCGGCTTATGAGAACAGCAGCATCGCCATGCTGGCGCCGACCCAAAGCCCGGGCGAGGCCCGCAAGTTCATCGCCCAGTATCTGGAGATGAAGGAACAGCAAGTGGTCGTGCGGCCAACCTTCCTCGGCAACGGCTTCGGCCGCAAGGCGACGCACGACTTCATCCTTGAAGCCGCCTGGCTGGCCAAGACCCTGAACGGCCGGGTCAAGCTGACCTGGACCCGCGAGGACGACATCCGTCACGGCTATTACCAGCCGATCAGCCTGCAGCGGCTGGATGGCGGGCTGGACAAGAACGGCACGCCCATCGCCTGGCGCCACCGAACCGTGTTCCCGTCGCTGGGATCGACCTTCCGCGCCGAACAGGTGCTGCCCGATGCCGGGCAGCTGTCGCAGGGTTTCGTCGACATGCCCTATGCCGTGGCGAACGTGAAGCTTGAGGTGGGCTCAGCACCCGCGCATGTGCGGCTGGGGCCGCATCGCGGGGGCCTCAGCGTCTTCCACGCCTTCGCCATCTGCTGCTTCATGGACGAGCTGGCGGTCGCGGCGAACAAGGACCCGGCGAACTTCCTGTTCAGCAACTATGCCGGTCCCAAGAAGATCGACATGAAGGCGCTGGGCGTCGACTACACCAATTACAGCACGCTGATCGAGGACTATCCCCTCGATGTCGGACGGCTGCAGAACGTGCTGCAATTCGCCATGGAGCGGGGCGGCTGGGGCGACCCGGTGCTGCCGCGCCAGGGCCGGGGCATCGCGGTCCACCGCAGCTATGTGAGCTATGCCGCGGCAGTGGTCCTTGTGACCGTGGCCGAGGACGGGTCGATCAGCGTGCCGCGTGTCGATCTGGCGATCGATTGCGGCGGCATCATCAATCCCGACCGGGTCAGGGCACTGATGGAGGATTCCATCATGTACGGCCTGGGCCTGGCGCTGTATGGCGGGATCACGATCAGGAACGGCGCCGTGGTGGAAGGCAATCTCGACGCCTGCGCGCTGGCCCGCGCCAACCTGACCCCCGAGATGCACATCCATGTCGTGCCCTCGGGCCAGCCCTCGACCGGCGCCGGCGACCCGGCCGTCCCGGTGATCGCCCCGGCGCTGTGCAACGCCATCTTCGCCGCCACCGGCAAGCGCATCCGCGAACTGCCGATCGACACCAGCCTGCTGAAAGACACGCCAGCGCAAGGGCCCGCGCCGGCCAGCAGCAATAGCGCCATTCCATCAGCCATCCCCGTCACACCGGCGGGGAAAGAGCCGAAGTAAGGCTTGATTTGTAGGATGGGTAGAGCGTAGCGAAACCCATCGCCATCCGCACGCGATGATGGGTTTCGCTACGCTCTACCCATCCTACTTTTGAACCTCAATGGAGACCACCTTGTCCGAGATCATCACCACGGCCACCGGGCTGCAATATATCGACGAGGTCGTCGGCACCGGCGCGGAGGCCAAGGGCGGAGAGATGGTGACCGTCCATTACACCGGCTGGCTCTACAACAACCGCGAGAAGGGCAAGAAATTCGACAGCTCGGTCGATCGCGGCGAGCCGTTCCGGTTCCCGCTGGGCGCCGGGCGCGTCATCCAGGGGTGGGACCAGGGCGTCAAAGGCATGAAGATCGGCGGCAAGCGCACGCTGATCCTGAAGCCGGAGCTGGGCTATGGCGCGCGCGGCGCCGGCGGCGTCATTCCGCCGAACGCCATGCTGATCTTCGATGTCGAGCTGCTCGGCCTGAACTAGGTTCTGCCGACAGCGCGGATCATCGCGTTGACCAGCGGCTTCATGTGGAAGTTGCTGTCGGGCATCGCCGCGATGGCATAGCCCATATCCTCAAGCACCTTGCCGACCACGGGGCCGGCGACGGCGATGCGGGTGCGCCCGAGGCCTTGTTTCAGCTCGGCCTCCAGCCCCCGCTCGGCCGCGACCTTGGTCAGCCGCTCGATCTGCTGCATCGAGGTGAAGGCGACGAAATCGATCCCGCCGGCCGCCAGCGCGCGGATCGCGTGCTCGACCGCGCCGGTCTCGACATCCGAGGCATAGCGGTAGGGCACGACCGCATCGGCTGTCGCCCCCGCCGCCTTCAGCGCGTCGAGCAGCGGCGCGTTGGGGTTGCCGGGATAAAGCTGGACGCCGACCCGATGCCCCTTAAGGTCGAGCGTCCCCAGCGTCCGGATCACGCCCTCGGTCGTCGGCGCCTCGGCGGTGATGCCGGGCACGAGGCCCAGCTCTCGCAGCGCCTTCGCGGGCTTGGGGCCGCGGATCACAGTGCGCAACCGGCCGATCGCCGCCACCGCCGCGTCCTTCATGCCCGCCCGCTCGGCAACGCCGATGAGCCGGCGCAAACCCTCGCCGGTCAGCAGCACCAGATCGTCGAACCGGCCCATGGCGAGGCGCCGCAGCCAGTCCTCGACAGGGGCAGAATCCGTGACGTCCAGAATGGTGACCATGGGACAGCGCAGCGTTGCCGCCCCCTCCCCTTCCAGCAAACCGGCAAACAGGTCCAGTTCCCGGCTCTCGGGCACCAGCACCGTCAGCCCGGCGAGGCGCCCGCTCAGGGTTTCGCCCCCTGGGCCGCCGGCTTGGTGTCCAGCTTGCCGCTGACCGGCTGGATCGGCGGCAGGTCGGCCGCGCAATTGGCGCCGGACTTGGCCGCCGCCAGATCCAGATTACCGTCCTTCCCGGCGGCCTTTGGCGCCCGCAGATCGACGGTCTGGTCGGACATGGACTTGAGGTCGGCCGACACGGTCTTGATTTCGGCGGCCGGGAACTCGGGCTTGATGGTCCGGGTCGCCGCTTCCATGGTGAACATGTCACCCTTCATCCGGGCCGTCCGCTTGAATTCCCAGGCGCCGATCCTGCGGTCGACTTCTTCCCCTTCGATCGCGAAGCCCTTGCCGGCGTCGGGCAGCAGGATCGTCTCGGTCATCTTGGCGAAGTAGGGATAGCGCGACGAAAAGGGCGCGTCGTGCCCCGGCCCCGGATCGCGGCGGTAATTGGGCTTCCAGCCCAGCACCGCGCCGTCGGCCTCGTAATGCCGGCCGAGCGTGCCGCCGTCGCCCTTCCATGACATGCGGGCGGTGCCGTCCATGGTGACCTTCTCTTCCCCGGTCTGTGGATCATAGGCCGCGTCGACCTTGGAAATCTCTATCCAGTCATACTCCTTGCGCCAATAATCGCGCAGATAGGAATCGGCCTCGTCCGCGTCCATGTCGGCCAGCCGCGCCTTGTAGGACAGCGCGGTGTCGCCGCGCATCACGTATTCGGCATGGGCCGGCGCTGGCTGGTCGAGACCGGCAGAGGCGTCCAGCACCAGGTGGGTCACCTCCTCAGGCTGCTCGAAAGGCTCGGGCGACAGCTTCTCCAAGGTGGCGCCCGCCGTCCTGACCGGCAGCGCCCAGTGATAATTGGGCACGCGCAGCGTCTCCAGCGAGCGATCGCCCGAGCGGGTGCCGTCCATCCAATAGACATTGCCGCCGATCTCGGCCCGCACGATGACATGGTCGAACGCCGTCACCATCGGCGGCCGCGCGTCCAGGTCGTCGCCCGAGATCGTGTCGACCAACGCCGGCTCGGCCTTGATGCCCAGCTCACGCAGCAGCGCCAGCAGCAGCACGGTCTTGCCCTTGCAGTCGCCGAAACGGCGCGACCAGTTGAGGTCCGCCGCCGCGGGGACCAGCCCGCCATTGTTCATGCCCAGAAACAGATAGCGCACCTGGTCCTCGACCAGCTTCAGCGCCATGGCCGCCCGGACCTTGGGATCTTTCGACGCCGCCTTGATCTTCGCCGCCTCGGCATGGAGCGGCGAGTCCGGCTTCAGGGTGGACGCCTTGTCGTAGAACGGCGCCATCAGGCTGGAGACCTGGGCCCAGCTGCCCACCTCGCTGATCTCGAACATGCCGGGATGGGAGAAGCGGCTGGGCGCCTGGCGCGGCGCCTTGGGCCGCAGCGCATCCTTCATGGTGATCGTAAGTTCGCTGCCCTCTGCCGTGGTCACGACCTTGGGCTGGTCGAAACCCTCCGTCACGCGCCAGTGCGGCGTGTCGCCCGCCGGCCACAGCTCACGGATGGCGAACACGTCCGTCGGTGCGGTCGGCAGGGTCAGGATACGGTCCGAGCGGCCCTTCTGGATCGGGTCGCGGCTGCGATAGCCGATGGCGATATCGAGGATATCGCCCACCTGCAGCCCCTCGGGCTGGAGCGCGGCGGTGAGGGTGCCATCCAGCATCGCCTCCTCGAGCCGGTTCTCGCGCCGCAGAACGATGAACTTCTGCCCCCCGGCCAGCAGATCGATCACCTTGTCGCCGCGGATGATCCGGACGCGGTGGATCAGGAGGGTTTCGGTGTCGGGGTTCCAGTCGAAGGCGATGTTGCCCATCGAGGACAGCCCCTGCGGGGTCTCGATCCGCTCGGCCCGCTCCCAATAGCTGTCGAGCCCGTCGGCGATGAACTTGTCCTGCGAATCCTCCAGCAGCACACGCGTCGTGCCGCCGGCATCCGACACGGCCGGCTTGGGAATCGCGAACGGCTTCACCCAGCCGGGCGCCGGTTCGTAGAGCGGCTGCTGAGAGGCCCAGGCCGCCGAGGCAACACAAAAAAACCCAATGGTCGCGACAGTCCGCAACATCCGCAACATCCCTGCGAGTCCAGAAGCCGAAGCTTCCCGGGAGTGATTATCGGTTTCTTATTGGCTGAGCTGCCCGGGCTTCGCCCCGGTTCGTTATGACTATTATCGAACAGAGTCTCGGCTCTAAATCAAGGGGTGGTAATTCTACGTATTTGGACGATCTGGATTGTGGATTTCTTGGGTGACCGCGATCGTCAGAGCAAAACATCTCATGGCGAAACGCCTTCGTCGCGGTGAAACAGGCGGTAAAGCGCCGGCAGCACCAGCAATGTCAGGATCGTCGAGGATACGATCCCGCCGATCACGACGGTCGCCAGCGGGCGCTGGACCTCGGCGCCGGCACCGGTCGAAATCGCCATCGGCACGAAGCCGAGCGAGGCGACCAGCGCGGTCATCAGCACCGGGCGGAGCTTGGTTAGCGCCCCTTCGCGGATTGCCGCGTCGAGCTGCATACCCTCCCGCCGCAAGCGCGTGATGAAGGCGATGATGACCAGCCCGTTGAGCACCGCTACGCCGGAGAGCGCGATAAAGCCGACGCCCGCCGAGATCGACAGTGCGATCCCGCGCAGATACAGCGCCAGGATGCCACCGGTCAGCGCCAGGGGCACGCCGCTGAACACCAGCAGCGCATCCTTGAGCGAGCCGAAGTTCATATAGAGCAGCATCACGATGAGGCCGAGTGCGATCGGCACGACCACGGCCAGCCGGTTGGACGCCGAGACGAGCTGTTCGAACTGCCCGTCTCGGC
>Ga0207694_10001313_pt1 | contig 21364 bp, 16 predicted proteins | sample KBSC34metaG_FD_184353 | JGI IMG/M metagenome (GOLD analysis project Ga0207694, IMG submission 184353) | Corn rhizosphere microbial communities from Kellogg Biological Station, Michigan, USA - KBS C3-4 metaG (SPAdes) (version 2) | ecosystem: Host-associated > Plants > Roots > Rhizosphere > Soil... | reverse complement strand
TTTCAGCGTGCCCGTCGTCGAGTAGACGGCGATCTTGTTGGACGTGTCTTCGCTGACCAGGATGATGTTGTTGCCGGCCGAGTCCTTGCCGGCGGTGATGCCGAGCGTGGAGGGAAGGCCTGTCCAGGGCGAGCCGATCGTGTTGCCGTTGGACGCGTCCAGCACCTGGATGCGGTTGTTGCCGGTGTCATCGACGTAGAGGTCGCCGTTCAGGTATGTGAGGTCGCGCGGGTTGGCGAAGTTGCCGGCGGTGCGGACGCCGCGGGCGCCCTTGCGCCAGATCAGTGTGCCCGACTGCGAGTAGGCGGCGACCTGGTCGTTGCCGGTATCGGCCACGTAGATGGTGCCGTCAGGGCCGACGTCGAGGCCGGACGGGTACACGGTGGCGTGCCCGGTGGAGCCGCTGCCGATCTGGCCGGCGAAGCTGGGCAGGGCGATTCCCGGGTAGGTGACGGTGCCGGTGAACGAGACGGAGCTGCCCGTCTTGGCCTTGACCCGGATCTTGTAGGTGCCGGTGTCGGTGGCGTTGAAGGTGACCGTCTTGGGGTTAGCGTTGGTTGCGTTCAGGGCCACCTGGACCCCGGACGGGTTGACGATCGCGGCCGTGAGCACGGCCGAGGGCGCCGTCCAGGAGATGGTGGCGCTGATCTGGCCGGCCTGGGAGACGGGGATGCTCTTGTTGTACGGCGTGCCGCCGACCGAGACGGTTCCGGACAGGTTCGTGGATGCGCCGAGCGCGCTCGTCACCCACAGACTGGCCGCGAGCACGGCAAGGCCAACCACGACCACGCGCCTGCCCACTACCGGCATTCGACCCCGCATGTGCCCCCCTAGTCTTCTGGAACCTCCGACCACTGTACCCCCGTTTTGCCCCGCGCGTCGGGTTCGAACTCACATCGCCCTTCACGCACCTACGGAGCGACCGGCACCCCCGCGGTCAGAGGGCAAACGAACATGGGCCGTGTAGGGATCGAACCTACGACCTTGGGATTAAGAGTCCCCTGCTCTACCAGCTGAGCTAACGGCCCCGGCGGCGCAGTCTACCAACGGCCCATCGCCCGGCTTCTCACATGCGGCCGGCCTCGATGATGCGCTGCAGGAACTGCTGGGTACGCTCCTCGCGGGGTGAGCTGAAGATCTGCTCGGGCGGCCCCTGCTCCAGCAGCACGCCCTCGTCCAGGAAGCAGACGCGGCGCGCGATGTCGCGCGCGAAGCCCATCTCGTGGGTCGCGATCAGCATCGTCATTCCGCCCTCCGCCAGCTCCCGGATCACGTTCAGCACCTCGGCCACCAGCTCCGGGTCGAGCGCGCTGGTGACCTCGTCGAGCAGCATCAGCTGCGGATGCGTCGCCAGCGCCCGCACGATCGCCACCCGCTGCTGCTGGCCGCCCGACAGCCGGTCCGGGTACTCGTTCCGCTTGTCGGCAAGCCCGAAGCGATCGAGCAGCTCCACCGCCTCCGCTTCGGCCTGCGATCGCGACAGCCCCATCACCTTGCGCGGCGCCAGCGTCACGTTGCCCATCACCGACATGTGCGGGAACAGGTTGAACGCCTGGAACACGATCCCGATCCCGCGCCGCACCTGGTTCACGTCCACCCCCGGCGCTGTTATCTCCTGGCCGCCCACCTCGATGCTGCCGCTGTTGATCCGCTCCAGCAGGTTGATGCACCGAAGCAGCGTCGACTTGCCCGACCCGGACGCCCCGATCAGGCAGATCACCTCGTGCTCGTCCACCGACAGATCGATGCCCTTCAGCACCTCCAGCTTGCCAAACGACTTGTGCACGTCCCTGCAGACCAGCGCCGGGGTTACGGTGCTCACACCTGCCCGCCCGCCATCTGGCGCTTGCGGTCGCGTGCAATCAACCAGTCGGTCAGCCGTGCCTGCGGCACCGTGATCAGCACGAAGAAGAAGGCCGCCACCACGTAGGGCGTGTAATTGAACTCGCTGCTCGCGCCCAGCGTCGCCCTCTGCAATGCCTCGACCGGGCCCAGCACCGAGATCAGCGCCGTGTCCTTCTGCAGCCCGATGAAGTCGTTCAAAAGCGGCGGGATCACGCGCCGCACCGCCTGGGGCAGGATCACCGTCTGCATCGTCTGGCCGCGGGTCAGGCCCAGCGACCTGGCCGCCGCCTCCTGGCTGGGGTGCACCGACTCGATGCCGGCCCGGTACACCTCCGACACGTACGCCGTGTACACGACGACCAGCGCGGCCGCGCCCAGGTAGACGGGGTTGACCGTGACGTGGGACAGCTGCAGGGTCGGGATGCCGAACCCGAACAGGTACACCAGCAGGATCGTGGGGATGCCGCGGAACAGGTCGGTATAGCCGATCGCCAGCACCCGAATTGGGAAGAACACCGCTCCCGGCAGGCTGCGCATCACCGCCAGCACGAGTGCCAGGATCAGGATCAACACCTCGGCCACCAGGAAGATCTTGATGTTCAGCACGAACGCGTGGCCGATCGTGGCGAAGTAGGTCCGGAACTCGGCCGGGTCGAAGAAGGTGTGCTTGACCTTCGGCCACCCCGGCGAGTTGACGATGATCAGGGCCAGCCCGGCGAACACCACCACCGTGCTGCCCAGTGCGACCCACACGTTGCCGGCGGACGCCGGCAGCATCTGACCTCCGCGCCGGGCTTCGTTGCTGCCGCCCCACATCTCGCTACTGCAGGACCGGGGTGCTGACCTTGTCGGACAGCCAGGTCTTCTGCAGCTTCGCGAGCGTCCCATCCGCCGTGAGCGCTGACACGGCCTTGTCGACGCACGCCTTCAGCGGGCTGTCCTTCGTCATCACCAGCCCCCACTGGTCGCCGCCGGGCGACGTCGGGAACTGCCCGACCACCGTGCTCTTGGGGATCTGCACGGCCGTCATGTAGAAGGCGGTGGGCAGGTCGACCACGATGCCGTCGATCTGTCCGGCCTGCAGCGCGTGGATGGCGTCGTTGGTGGTGTTGAACGCCGACGGCTGCTGGCTGGGCTGGATCGTTCCGGTGATGAAGTCGTAGCTGGTGGTGCCCACCTGGGTGCCCAGCTTGTACTTCTTGAGGTCGGCCAGCGTCGTGGCCGAGGTGATCGGGGTGCCCTTTAGCGCCACCACCGCCTGGTTGGCACGGTAGTAGGGCAGGCTGAAGTCGACGTTCTCGGCGCGCTTGGGCCGGATCGACACCTGGGCCAGGTAGAAGTCGAAGTTCTTCGGCCCGGGCGCGAAGCTCTGGTCGAAGTGCGTCACCGCCCAGGTCACCTGATCCTTGGTGAAGCCCATCTTCTCGGCGACGGCGTAGGCGACCGCGGCCTCGAAGCCCTTGCCCGTGTAGGGGTCGTTGTTGTACTTGCCCGACCAGTCGTGCCCGGGCCCGCCCGTGTAGTAGGGCGAGTAGGCGGGGTTGTCGGTGCCAATCGTGAGCTTCCCGGATGTCAGGGTATGCAGGCTGGACGGCGAGCAGTCGGCCGCTCCGCCGGAGCTGGCCGGCGGCGCCGAGCTGGACGACGAGCTCGAGCTGCCGCACCCGGATGCGGTCACTGCGAGGGCGACGAACGCGACTGCCAGGAGCTTGTTGATCATCTCGTGCACCTCTCGAAAACGTGGCCGCGGAAGCGCCGCAGCCTACCATGCGCGGGTGCCCGGCCCGTGGTTGACCGGGCACCCGCACCATGCCTACCTCATCCGACTGGCCACTGCGAGAAGGTCGTCAGTGGCAGCCTCCAGACCTGCTGGTATGGAGGCGAGATCGGCGACGTGAGAAACACCTGCGTGCCGATCGGAGGCGGAGCGTGGAACACCTGGTCCTCGCCCCATGTGCCCGCGAACCGGAACCAGCCGGGCCGCCTGGAGCCGACCCGACGGATGGCCGTGGGATCCACCCCGGCGACCGACGCGGGGCCAAACGATCGTCCGGCACCGGAGCGGTCGACGGGCGCCGGCAGGCCGTTCGCCGCCAGGATCTGCAGCGCGGCCGGCGGGATGCACTGGGTGGCAACGGGATGGCTGCCGGCTTCGAACAGGTTCGCGTGCGACCCGATCGCGACGTGATCGACCGGGTGGCTGCCCGACCGCTCGACGTCGTGCCAGGCCCGCCGCTCACCCGTGCAGTGCTGGCTGTACGCCGCGTACAGCGGCTGCTGCGTGCCGCGGTCGAGCACCACGCTGACGACCTCCCAGTCACCCTCGTGTGCCTGCCAGAACAGGTCGTCCGGCGGGTAGTCGTACGAGTAGAAGTCGTCGTAGTAGAAGTACCAGTACTCGAGCACGGTCTTGTGCGGCTTGCGGGCGACCCGCGCGTAGACGACGCTACGTGGATCGCCTGCCTGCTCCGCGTTGCTGTAGCAGGCAACGCCGGCCGTACCAGCGGCAGGTGAGCAGGCCGCCTGGTTCAGGCGGTAGCAGTCGCCCGCCAGGCCGGCATCGATGCAGCTCTGTGCCGGCTGTGTTGGCAACGTCGCCAACGTCGGGTTCGCCTGTGCCACGCTCCACACCTTCGGTGCCGTCTGGATCTCCAGCACCGAGTCGTTCACGAACCCGTTCACCTCCGTCGGCGCGAACTGCTCCAGCGGATCGAGCACCGTCACCGGCTGGTAGCGGTGCAACAGCTGCCGGGGCGTCGCCGCCTCGGCCGTTCCCGCCCACACCACGAGGTAGGCGAGCGCACAGGCGGCGACCAGCGCCGTCCGTACCCATCTGACGTTCATGGCGTACCTCCCTGTCTGAGACGGCCGTTGGCCGCCGTCCAGATCATGTGCCGCGGCCACGCGTGCGGCATCGGGGAGATCCCTACGTGAGACGTGCCAGCAGATGGTCCAGCGCTGCGGAGCACGCGTCCAGCTGCTCGATCGTGACCGATTCGTCGGCGCGGTGGGCGTCGCCGATGTCGCCCGGTCCGCAGACGGCGGTGGCGATGCCCTGCTGCGCGTACAGCCCGGCCTCCGTGCCGAAGTCGATGGCATCACCCGCTGCCACGCCGAGCAGGTCGCCCAGTGGGCCGGCCTCGCCGTCCAGGGCCGGGTAGGCGGCCAGCTGTTCGATCACGGCTGCGCCGGTGCCGGGCAGCAGCAAGGCCGGATCCTCGCCGGGCAGGTTGCGCACCTCGAACTCGATCGTGCAGCGGTCGGGCACCACGTTCAGGGCGCGGCCGCCGTGGATAGGGCCGACCGAGATGGTGGAGTGGGGGATCGCGAAACGGCGGTCGCGGCGGCCGTCGGCCAGCTCGCGGCCACGGTCGCGCAACGCCAGCACCAGCTCGGCGGCGTGCTCGACCGCGTTGTCCGCGAGCGGCGCCTCACTTGAGTGGCGGGCGCTGCCGTGCAGGGTTGCGCGCAGCGCCAGCTTGCCCTTGTGCGCCGTCACCAGGCGCATTCCGGTCGGCTCGCCCACCAGGCAGGCGCGTGGCCGCTGTGGCAGCGCCGCGATTGCGGGCAGCAGGTCGCGCACCCCCACGCAGCCGATCTCCTCGTCGGTGGACACCGCCAGCCGCAGCGGCTCTCGCAGCGCGAGCGCCGTCGCGTCCGCCATCGCCCGCATCGCGCAGGCGAGGAAGCCCTTCATGTCGGCGCTGCCGCGTCCCACGAGACGGTCGCCGTCGCGGCGCAGGCGCCAGGGGTCGCCGTGCCACGGCTGGCCCTCGACCTCGACCACGTCCATGTGCGCCGCCAGCAGCACTCCGCCGCCGACGGGGCCGGTCGACGCCAGCAGGTTCACGCGCCCGTCGTCGCCCCGCACCTCGGCGCACTCGACGCCGTGCCGGCGCAGCCAGCCGGCCACGAATCCGGAGATCTCGTCGTTCGGCCGCCCGGCCACGCTGGGGAACGCGACCAGCTGCTCCAGCAGCTCGTGCGCTCCGCTCAACGGTGGTTGCAGTCCGCCCCGTGCGGCGGCGGCACGTCCAGGGCGGGGCTGCGGTCGAAGAACCCGACCGGCCGCAGCTGGAACCCGCAGTAGGCCACGGGCATCACCGGCCAGTCCTCCAGCCGCGGGATGTGGTGTGCGCCGAACGAGTACCACAGCACCACGTCCTCGTTCTCGAGCTCGCGGTCGGCCGCCGTCCAGCGCGGCAGCCCGTCGCCGCCCTCGTGCTGGTTCGGGTACTCGCCGGCCGGGAACCGCTCGTCGCGGCGGTAGGGCGTCACCCACAGGTGGTGGTCGAGGAAGCCGGCCCGCCGCCGGAACTGCGAGCCGGGGAGCGCCATCGGCGCCACGTTGTCGCCCGGCACCAGCTCGTAGGCGACGGCCTCGCCCATGCGGTTGGTGCGGGCCGGATTCTCGACCCGCCAGCGGCGGGCCTGCAGCGGCGCCACGTCGCGTTTCGCCTGCGACTCGCGCTGGAACGTGAGCCGGTGCGTGGTGAAGGCCGATCCTTCCGGATTGTCAGGCCCGGCCGGCTCGGGCGCGGAGTCGACCTCGAAGGCCACGTTGCGCTCGCCGTCCACGTCCATGTCCAGCCGGGCGGTGAAGAAGTGCTGGTGATAGCCCGCCGCGACCCCAGGCGCGACCTCGGTTGCGTGACGCTGCGGCTCGCCGGCCGGCACCCCGGCCGTCAGCACGATCCCGGTCAGCTTGCCTTCGAACTGGATGCCGCCGTCCTGGTACAGGTACCAGAAGAATCCGTACTCGTAGTTGCCGACGGTGGTGATGCACGAGATCACCAGGCGCCGCGATCGCGCTACGTCGGTGCGGCCGGTGTTGTCGTCGTGGTGCTTCCAGAGGATGCCGTAGTCCTCCTCGTGGATGCAGATCGCGTTTGGCAGCACGTCCACCTCGCCGCGGCTGTTGACGCAGGCGGCGTCCAGGTAGGTGATGTCGCCGACGCAGTCGCAGCCCAGCTCGAGCGCGTTCACCAGCGGGCCGACGCCGTACTCGCCGATGTCGAACACGTTCTTGAAATGCACCGTCGGGTTGGGGTCGCCGTAGGGGATGACCAGCTCCGCGATCGACGCGCGGTGGCAGATCGGCCGCACCTCGCCGTCCTGCTCGTAGGCGATCTCGTGCAGCACGAGGCTCTCGCGGTGCGAGAAGCCGACCCGCAGCCGCCACCGCTGCCAGCGCAGCTCGCGGCCGTGCAGCGTGAAGCTGGGGCCCTCGGGCTGCGTGATCTCGATCGGGCGCTGGTCGTCGCGGTAGCCGTCGTCGCCGCCGCCGTCGCGGTAGTCCCAGTCGCCGTCGGGCACGGGCAGCGCGCCGTGGTCATCGACCCGCAGCACCCGCATCTCGGTCAGGTCGACCAGCGCCACCAGGCCGCCCAGCGGCCGGCCGTAGGGGTTGACGTCGTCGAGCGAGGAGCGCAGCCACGACAGGCAGCGCGCCATCCGCCGCGGGCCCTGCTCGAAGCTGCCCACCGTCCACGGCTCGATGTGCACCAGCTCGACCTGGTCGCCCTCGATCCCGCGCCGGGCCAGCGCCTGCCGGTAGCCGGCATCCTGCCGGCAGGCCGCGCCCGCCTCGAAGTACTCGTCCATGCTGACCGCCGGCTGCATGCCGGAGAGCGAGCGCGTGTCCGAGATCGTGTCGCTGTCGAGGGCGATCGTGCACTCCCGGCCCTCGCCGCCGATGTCGAGCACCACCGCCAGCGCCTCGCGCTGCGGCACCGCGCCGCCCTCACGCCAGGCGCGCAGCGCAGCCTTGTCCGGCTCCAGCAGGTCGACGCTGATCACCCGCGACCCCAGCTCGGCCAGGCCGTCGCGGCGCAGCGCGACCACCGAGCGCTCCAGCTCGTCCGGGCTGAGCGGGTCGAGTGGATGCGTGCTGGTGGCTGTGTGGTCGATCGGCGTCACTCCTGGGGCTGTGGCATGCCAGGCACGCCGGCCGGCGTAATTGAATCGCGGCAGTGCTGTTTGAAGGCGTGCACGGTGCGAGTTTCGCGGATCCCCCGCATCGCTGCCAGCCCAAGGCGCATCGGGCGCGGGTCGCCGCGCAGTGGCACCGCCACCACCGGGCTGCCGTCCAGGGCCGTGCCGGTGCGCGGCAGCGCGTTCACGATCGCGTAGCCGAAGCCGTTTGCCACCAGCGTGCGGATCGTCTCCGGGTGCTCCGATCGCATCGCCACGTTCGGCTCCAGACCGGCGTCGCCGAACAGCTGCATGAAGTACTCGCGGCTGAGCGGCAGGTCGAGCAGGATGTGCGGCTCGCGTGCCAGCTCCGACAGGGCGATGCTCTTGCGTAGCGCCAGCCGGTGGCCGGCGGCCAGCAGCGCGTGGGGCGGCAGCTGCGCCATCGGCTCGAAGTCGACCTCGGCCGGCAGCTGCAGGTCGTAGGTCAGCGCCACGCTCGAGAGCCCCGTGCGCAGCCGCTCCAGCAGGCCGTCCTGGTGCGACTCGACCAGCTCCACCCGCACCCGCGGGTTCGCCGACTGGAACCCGCGCACCAGGCTGGGTGCGACCAGCGGCGCCAGCGTCACCAGGCAGCCCAGGTCGAGTGTGCCACCCACCTCGTCGCTGAGCGCCGTCGCGAACCGCTCCACGTCGGAGGCGTGGCGCAGCAGCGCCTTGGCCTCGCCCAGGAACCGCCGTCCCTCCGGCGTCAGCGACAGGCCCTGGGCGTGGTGGCGCACGAACAGCTGCACCCCCAGGGACGCCTCCAGCTTGGCGATCGCGGCCGAGACCGTCGGCTGCGAGCTGTGCGAGCCCTGGGCCGCCCGCGTGACGCTGCCGGTCTCGCCGGCCGCCACGAAGTACTCGAGCTGGCGGAACGAGAACCTCATCGGCCGGAATCCCCGGGCACGGCGTAGCTGGGAGCCGTGCCCGGATCCAGCGCCCGCGTCACGTACGCGTCGGCCTGCGGCTTCCAGACCAGCCAGAGGTCGCGCAACCGCTCGATCGGCAGGTCGTCCCAGTCGACCCGCAGGTCGGTCACCGGCCAGGCCTGGGCGTCGCAGATCAGCATGCCGGCCGACCGCACCGGTCCCTCCTCGCCGCCCGCCCGCAGGCCGGCCGTGAGGCCCGCCATCAGCCGGTCGCCGATGTGCGCCGCGGGGTCGGCGGCGAACGCCGCCAGCATCGCCGCCGGCACGTCCTCGGCGGCCAGCAGGTTGCCGGCCGCCACGGCGCCTGGATCCTGCGCCGTCGCGTGGCGGCCCAGCGTGTGCTCGCCCGAGTAGGCGCCCGTGACGCCGTCTGCGTCGACCGCGGTCAGCTGGCGGTAGCTCGCGTGCGGGGCAGCTGCGGCCACCCGCGCCACCGCCTGGTCGGCCGGCGTGCCCGCCTTGATCAGGTCGAGCAGCTCGGTGCCCAGCCGCGGGTCGGTGATGTTCTGCGAGGCGGCCGCGCCGACGCCTGCCCGGGCGTGTGCGCAGCGGGCGGCGACGGCCGGGCTTGAGGAGGACACGACGATGCCGACCATGCCGGTGTGCTGGCAGCGCCCGGCCAGCGAGAACGTCACTCGGCGGCTCCCGAGACGACGGCCGTGGCATCGATCTCGACCACCCACTCGGGCCGGGCCAGGGCGGTCACCACGAGGCCGGTCGAGACCGGGAAGACGCCCTTCAGCCAGCGTCCCATCACGCGGTAGACCGGCTCGCGGTAACGCACGTCGGTCAGGTAGACGACCACCTTCACGATGTCTGCGAGCTCGCTCCCGGCCTCGTCCAGCAGCATCGCGATGTTGGCCATCGCCCGCTCGGCCTGGGCCTCGACGTCGCCGATCCCGACCGACTCGCGCGTATCCAGATCCTGGCCGATCTGGCCGCGCAGGTAGATGGTGTCGCCGGCCCGGACGGCCTGGCAGAGATCGTTGTCGAGGTACTGCTCAGGGTAGGTATCGCGCGTGTTGAACGGCCGTATCCGGGTGTGCTTCATGCCGCGCCTCCCACCTGCTCGGCCAGCACCCGCTCGGACAGCCCCGCTGAGCGCTGCACGAACTCGAGCGGCCCGTCGAAGTCGAATGCCCGGTAGACGGCCGCCAGGTGGGCGAACGGCGGTGACTGGGCGAACAGCTGGAAGGTCAGCCGGTGCCCGGCGTAGTCGGAGTTCAGCAGGTCGCGGGCAAAGGCCAGCAGCCGGCGGCGGTCCTCCGCCTGCCAGCGCTCGTTGATGGAGTAGAACTTCTCCATCCAGGGCCCGGTGTCGGGGCTCCGGAAGGCGGCGGCGTCGGGGGTCACGCAGATCTGGCCACCGACCAGCTCGCGGGCGATGTGCATCATGGCCGGCAGCTGCGTGCAGGCGTAGACGCGGCCGGCCATCAACAGCGACTGGTTGGGCATCAGCAGGCCGCCCGGCGACGGCTGCGCGGAGGCGATGGCGGCCGTCAGGTGCGCGTTGATGCCCTCCCGGTAGCAGGCCAGCGCGGCCAGCTTCTCCTGCACCGCCTGCTGCCGCTCGAGGCCGGTCTGGCGCACGTTGAACAGGGCCGCGCCGATCAGCATGTCCGCGATCCGCTGGATTCGCTGCACGAACGGGAAGGCGCTGTAGCGGTGCAGCGTCGCCCGGATGAACGCGGCGGCGCGGGTGTGCCGGTAGAACAGCACGTTCTCCCAGGGGATCTCGACGTCGTCGAAGATGACCAGCGTGTCCACTTCGTCGAAGCGGTTGGACAGCGGGTAGTCCTCGGCCGGCGCGCGGCCGGCGAAGCCGGTGCGGCAGATGTGCTTGACGCCGGGCGCGCCCATGTCGCAGATGAAGCCGAGCGCGTAGTCGGACAGCTCGCTGTCGCCCCAGTTGGCGATGGTCGGCTTGACGAAGGCCTGGTTGGCGTAGGCCGCCGCGGTCTCGTACTTGGCTCCGCGCACGACGATGCCGTTGTCGGTCTCGCGGACGAGGTGCAGCAGCATGTCGGGGTCCTGGTCCTGCGGGCGCTTGGAGCGGTCGCCCTTGGGGTCGGTGTTGGCGGAGACGTGGAAGGGATCGCCGTGTAGCACCCGCTGGATGTGGCGCTCGATGTTGGCCGAGAACTGCGGGTCGACCTCGTTCAGCACGTCCTGGCCGTCGTACAGCGACCACATCTCGCCCACCGTCTCGTCGCCGACGCGGATCACGACCCCGCCCAGGTCGTCCATCACGGCGTCCACGGCGCGGCGCTTCTGTTCCCAGTCCGCGCGCGTGTGCGGCAGCTTCAGCCCGACGGCGTTGCGCTCGCCGCTGTCGTCGTCCTGGTAGCTCATCAGGTCGCTGGTGGCCGGGTCGTGGGCCATGTCGTAGATTCGCGCGCGGGCGTCCACCAGCGGCCTGAAGGCCGGATGGGCCGTCACGTCGGTGATCCGCTCGCCGTTCATCCAGACCTCGCGGCCGTCCTGGATCGATGCTCGGTACTCGTCTCCGCTGCGGATCATCAGGCCCTCCTCGGTTGCTCGTGTGAGTATGCGGAACCGCGGTGCATTTGGAAAGAAGATTCTTACGCTTTATTGCAGAGACTTTGACTATACAGCCGGCGGCGAGCGCGGCATAGCCGTATCACCCCGGCGGGGGAGGGCGATCGACGTGTTTGCGCCGACAACGAAAACAGGCCCGGCGCTTGAGCCGGATCGGTCCCTTGCAGCCCGCAACTCCAGGAGCCTCCGGTTAATGAAGCGTCACGCTCGCACTCTTCCTCTGTTCATCACCATGGTCGCGATGCTGGCGTTCGCCGCGCCCGGCTATGGAGCCCTCGCCAAGCCCACCGTGACCGCACCCACGAACGGCGCGAGCTACAACACGCTCCCGCACTTCTCGTGGAACCCGGTTACCGGCGCTGATCACTACGAGTTCCAGATCGCGGCCGATGCGGCGTTCACGAGCTCCGTGCTCGGGTTCGGGCAGGACGACTTCATCACCAAGAACACGACGGCAACCGTTCTCAAGACGCTGCCCAACGGGACGTACTACTGGCGCGTGCGCGCGCAGAGCCTGACCGGCAGCTCGCAGTCCGCGTGGTCGGACACGCAGTCGTTCACGATGGCCTGGTCATCGACGCCCTCACCGACGTCGCCCACGAACGGCGCATCGCTGGTCTATCCGCAGCCGCTGCTGCTCAACTGGTCGAACGTGGCCGGAGCACAGAAGTACCGGCTGACGGTTGCCACCGACCCGGCGCTGGGGTCGGTGCTGAGCGGCTACCCGGTCGACACGTCGGCAACGTCCTTCTCGCCGTCCGCCCGGCTTGCCAACGGCACCTACTACTGGGCCGTGCAGCCGATCGATGCCGAGGGCCGCGCCGGCGCCCAGTCGCCGATCTGGCACTTCACCTGGAACTGGCCGACGGACACGAGCCTGACGGTGACGGATCTCGATCCCAGCTCGCAGGTCTACGACCCACAGTTCTCATGGGACCCGGTGGCCGGAGCCGCCAAGTACGAGATCGAGATCAACTCGGATGAGGGCTTCGCCTCGGGCGGCAAGGTCTGCTGCTCGAACACGACCATCTCGACGTCGTTCACCCCGTCCACCCTGCTGCCCGCCGACACCTACTACTGGCGCGTGCGTGCGATCGACTCGAGCGGCCACGCCGGCGACTGGAACGTCTACGGCGGCGCAACGCCGGACACGTTCACGATCGCGTTCGACACTGGCAGCGGCGCCATCACCAACCTGCACATGCGCGACAACCTGTCTGACCCGGGCGCCTGGTCGCCCGGATACACGACGCAGGTTCCGATCGTCACCTGGGACCCGGTGCCGGGAGCCGCCCAGTATCAGGTCAATGTGACGCCGTTCACGGGCGGTATCTGCGACTGGGGCGCGAGCGCGAGCTCGCAGTGGAAGTCCGAGACCGCCTCGACGTCCTGGACGCCGCTGGGCTCGGGGTACTCCGGTGCGAAGCCGTACAACACCTCGGCGAACGTCGCGTCCGACAGCCCCTCGCTGGCGGTGAACGGCTACTACTGCGTGCGCGTGCGGGCCGAGCGGAACACGGATACCGGCAACCACACCGTGTTCGGCAACTACTCGTGCCTTGGCAACTGCAACAACCAGGCGTCGTTCCAGTTCACCGGCTATCCCACCGGTGGCGCGTGCACGGCTCCGTGCAACGCGAACTACCCGGGCGCGGGTGACTACCTGTCGCCGATCACGGGCACGTCGACGGTGCGAAACCCGCTGTTCACGTGGAACCCGCTGTCGGGCGACCACAGCTACTACGTGGTGGTTGCGACCGACCGCACCTTCCAGAACGTGGTCGACTACGCGTTCACCCAGGTGCCGGCCTACGCGCCGCGCCAGAGCTTCCAGGTCACCACCTACCCCGACTCCAACACCAGCTACTACTGGGCCGTGCTGCCGGCTTCTGCGGCCGACGGCACCGGTGCTGTCGGTGACCCGACTGGGCCTCTGGACGGCGGTCTCAACTACCCGCAGGACTTCCAGAAGCACTCGAATGCACCGACCCTCGATGCTCCCAGCGACGGTCAGGTGGTCACCACCCAGCCGACGTTCCAGTGGTCACCGGTCGAGGGTGCGCTGCGGTACCGCTTGGAGGTGTCGCAGGACCCGAGCTTCGGCACGCTGGTCGGGAATGCGGCTGTCACGACCGACGAGACTGCCTACACCAGCGATACCACGTACCCGGCCGACACCACGCTCTACTGGCGGGTGCGCGCGGAGGACGCGAGGCAGATCGGCCTGGCCTGGTCGGCCACGCACACCTTCCAGAAGACCAATGCGGCGCCGACCTTCCTGACCGTTTCCAACTCGACGTCCGGGTCGCGGATCCCGGCGTGGCAGTGGGATGCGATGCCCGGTGCCGTCGGATACGACGTCCACGCCGATCTGCCGGACGGATCGTCCCGGGACTTCAGCAACATGGACACGACGGCCTTCACGGCCACCAGCATGACCGGCACCGGCATCTTCACCTGGAAGGTGCGGGCGCTCTACCCGACCAGCTCGTTCGGCACGATCACGAGCCCGTGGTCGGCTCCCCAGACCTTCGCTCGCACCATCCCGGCACCGAGCAATCCGGTCACCAGCTACAGCGCGCACAAGGTGCTGCTGTCCTGGGACGCGTTGCCGGGGGCGAAGCAGTACACGGTGGAGCTGTCGACAACCAACTCGTTCTCGAGCAACATCGAGACGCTGACCACCGACAACACCTCGGTGGCACCGCGCCTGGAGAGCTCCGCCTACGACAACGGTGGAATCATCTACTGGCACGTGTTCGCCACCGACGCCGACAACAACGCGGGGGGCAAGACGCCGGCGCAGACGCTGACGCTGCCGACCAAGCTGGTGCTGACCTCGTCCGGCTTCCCGATGAAGGGCAAGGCGGTATCGATCACGATCTTCACCAAGGACGCCTACGGACACGCGGTGAACGGCGTAAAGGTGACCGCTTCCGGTGCCGGCGTTACGAAGACGTCCAAGCTCTCGTCGCGCGGCAAGGTGGTCTTCAAGCTGAAGGCGACCAAGTCGGGCAAGCTGACGTTCAACGCCAGCAAGGCGGGGTGCGTCGGGGCGAAGCTGATCATGACGGTGTTCTAGATACGGGAGGGCCGGGCGCTTCGCCCGGCCCTTTCACCGTCGCCTAGTCGGCGGCGGTCGTCTTGATCGCGTGCGACGTCCTCCGGCGCACGACCGGCAGCAGCCAGCGCGCGGCCAGCAGTGCGATCAGCGCCAGCAGCGCGACCGGGATCACCACGCCGGCGCCCACGATCACCGCCGTGACGACGTCGGTGGCGCGCTGCCAGCTGCGGCGAAGCGCGCTGCCGATCGCGGTGGCGTGTCCGGGGTGGTGAGGCGCGGCGGCCGGCTGGGCGAGCAGCATGGTGATGGTCGACATGTCCGCCTGGTCGTGCAGGTAGCGCAACCGGCCCTCCAGCTCCTCGATCTGGCCCTGGATGTCGAACAGCTCGTTCTGGATCTTGATCGTGTCGCTGACCGTGACGGCCTGGTTCATCAGCCGGATCAGCGCCCGTGACTGGGCACGCAGGTTGCGCGCCCGTGCCGAGAGGTCGACGAACTGCTGGCCGACGTCCTCGCCGCTGACCTGCTGGGAGCGCACGCTGCCGATGCCGGGACCGGTGAGGTCGGTCATTGCCTGGTCGAACCGGTCGGCGGGGACGCGCAGGACGATGGTCGATGACTCGTGCCTGCCAGACGAGATGTTGCTCGAGCTGATGAACCCGCCATAGCGGGCGACGACCAGGTTGGCGCGGTCGACCGCCTTGCCCAGGTCGCCGTGGCCGAGACGGATCGACAGCCGGCCGGCCTTGATCACCGTCGACGGCATCTGCGGCAGCGCCCTGCTCGTGCTGACGGCGGCGGTGTGCGCGGCGTTGCCCGGGACGGCCACGGCGTCTCCGGCAACCGCGCCGCCGCTGCCCGACATGCTGCCGACGGCCCGCTTCTCGGGCCCGGGCGCCGTCGTCCCGGAACTGCTGCTGGAACCGCTGCACCCGGCCACGCCGGACGCAGCCACCAGGACTGCCGTGATCGCCGCCACCGTGCTGAATCGCATCGTGCCTCCTCCGATCGTCGGCAATCAGACCGGCGATCGGGGCGGATGGTTCCCGGGCTGTTTGCCTACACCGCTAGCGGAAGCACCCCGGCTACGCACTCCTCAACGGCCGCGCGGTCCGGTCCGCACACGAACACGAGCTCGGTGTTGCGCAGGTGCGAGACGCGTCCCACCCGTTGGCCGGAGGGGTTGTGGATGCCGATCCGCGCGCCCACGTAACGGGGCGCGTCGATCGCGACGGCGGCCACGTGACGCCGCTGCTCCAGCAGCGCTCGCACGTCGGCCGGCGCGTGGAACCCCTCGTTCGAGAACGACACCACCAGCCAGGGTGTCGTCAGGCTGGACACCAGTTCTGAGAGGGCGTCCCACGCCAGCGTCTTCGAGTTGTAGGGGCTGCGACGCTCGCGCACGTCGAGCCGCTTGCAGGCGACGCCGTAGTGGCCGGGTGCGTCGTTTCGGACGATCGTCTCCCACACGTGGTAGTTCCCGGCGTAGCTGTGCTGGTTGTAGGGCGGGTCGAGGTACGCCAGCTCGACGTCACCCAGCTCGGACGCCAGCCGGTTGGCGTCGCCCATCCGCGGCGTTCCGGCCGGGCCCGGCACGGCGACCGGCTCGCGCAGCTGCAATGGGTTGGAGGCGCGCGGCGCCCAGCGCTTGAGGTAGGCCATCTGCACGCCGACGGTGCTGTCGACGCGGTCGGCCGCCTCCAGCAGGCTGGTCAGGAGCAGGCCCCGTTCGACCGCATCCAGGGGCAGCCGGTCGATCTCGGTACGGATCGCGTCGATGCGCATGCCGTTTTCCGGCATGAAGTAGCGGGCGCGCTCACAGAACGTCTCGGTCACGTACCCGCGCTCGCCCGGCAACGCGTTCAGGTGGTCGAGCAGCGCGCCCAGGCGGGAGCGGTCGACCGAGCCGTCCGCCTCGATGTAGGCCCGCCCGAGCGCCTGGGAGTAGGCGGCGGTGTCGTTCGAGAGCACGCGGATGCCTGCCGCGCGGAGGGCCTGGCCGACACGGGTGGTGCCGGCGAACAGATCGGCCGCGGTGGCGACGCCTGCCCTGCGGGCGATCTCGGCCAGCGACGGCGCCAGCAGCCGCTTCGAGCCGAGGTACTTGATCACGGCCGCCACTCTACGCGGCGGCGCGGCTAGTCCGGACTCATCGTAGGTAGGTGAGGACGGCCAGGACGCGGCGGTGGTCTTCGGATGCCTGGGGCAGTCCCAGCTTCTGGAAGATGCTGGTGACGTGCTTTTCGACGGCGCGTTCGGTCACCACCATCCGCTCCGCGATGCCGGTATTGGAGCGGCCCTCCGCCATCAGCTCCAGCACCTCACGCTCGCGCGGCGTCAGCTCGGCAAGCGGATCATCACGCCGGTGGCGACCCACCAGCTGGCTGACCACCGCCGGATCCAACGCGCTACCGCCCTGCCCCACCCGCCGCACCGCAGACGCGAACTCGTCGATATCCGACACGCGATCCTTCAACAGGTAGCCGACACCCTCACTCGACTCCGACAACAACTCCATCGCATACCCCGCCTCCACGTACTGGCTCAACACCAGCACCCCCACCTGCGGATACCGCTCCCGGATCCGCTTCGCCGCACGCAACCCCTCATCCGTATGCGTCGGCGGCATCCGGATATCCACGATCGCCACATCCGGCTTCGCAAACCCCACCCGCCGCACCAGATCCTCCGCATTGTCCACCTGCCCAACCACCTCAAACCCCGCATCCACCAACAACCGCGCCACACCCTCCCGCAACAACACCGAATCATCCGCAAGAACTACTCGCACGGGATCACCGCCGACACGCGCGTGCCGGAGCCGTTGCTCTCCACGGCCAGCGTTCCGTCCAGCGCCTCGATCCGGTCGGCCAGCCCGCGCAGGCCGGTGCCGCCCAGCGGGTCGGCGCCGCCGACCCCGTCGTCGGAGACCTCGATCCTTGCCTGCCCGTCGGCGCGCATGATGCGGACCGTAGCGTGTTTGGCGTTGGCGTACTTGGCAACGTTCGTGAGCGCCTCCGCAACGACGTAGTAGGCGGCTGCCTCGATCGGCGCGGGCAGCGGCTGTTCGGGCACGTCGGCCAGCTCCACCGGCAGTGGCGCACGCGTCGCAAGCGCCTCCAGGGCCGGGCGCAGGCCGCGGTCGGTCAGAATCGCGGGGTGGATACCCCGCGCCAGCTCGCGCAGCTCCGCCAACGCCTGTGACAGCTCCTCGCCGGCCGACTCCAGGATCTCGTCGGCCGCGGCCGGATCGCGCTGGGCCAGCGACCGGGCCAGCCGCAGCGACAGTGACAGCGACACCAGCCGCTGCTGGGCGCCGTCGTGCAGGTTGCGCTCCAGCCGGCGGCGGGCCTCGTCGCCGGCGTTGACGATGCGGGCGCGGGAGCGGCGCAGCTCCTCGTCGGTGTGCTTGCGCGCCGTAATGTCCCGGACGAAAGCCGTGAACAGCGGCAGGTCGTCGGTGTCGATGCGCGTCACCGCCAGCTCGATCGGGAACACCTCACCGCTCGCGCGCATCCCGGTCAGCTCAACCTGCGCGTCTATCAGGCGGCCGCCGCCGTGGTGCTCGAGGTGCCGTTGCAGGCCGCGGCGGTGCTCCTCCCGCAGCTCCGGTGGGATCAGCAGGTCGGCCATGTCCTTGCCGAGCACGTCCTGCGCCTGGTAGCCGAACGTGTGCTCGGCCGCCGGGTTGAACTCCAGGATCCGGTCTTCGGAGTCGATCGTGATGATGCAGTCGAGCGCCGAGGACAGCACCGCCGACTTGCGCGCCTCGCTCTCGGCCACCGCCGCCTCGGCCCGCCGCCGCTCGATCAGCTGCCCGATGCGGTCGGCCACCGTCTCGAGCAGCGCCAGCATCTCGTCGTCGGGCCCGCGCACGTCGTCCGAGCACAGCTGCACGACCGCGTCCACCTGCCCGGCGGCGATGATCGGGAAGGCGAATGACCCGCGCCGATGGCCTGCCCGCGGGTTCGCCAGCACCACCGGGTCGTCGTCGAGATCGATGTCCCAGCGGGGCTCGGCGGTTCCACGCACGTAGGTGGCAAGGCCTGAGTCGCCGGCCGGCCGGCTGGCCATGACCCGCTGGTTGAAGTCGTCCGCCACCGCGGCGCCGTCCGACCACACCGCGACCGGGACCAGCTTTTCCGGCTCGGCCTTCCAGTACACGCAGGCCCAGCAGTCGAATGTGGTGCCGAGCGCCTCCACCATCGGCTCGGCCACGTCCTCCAGCCGCTCCGCCCTGGCCACCGCCCGCGCCAGCGACAGCTGGAATCCCATCCGCCGTTCGTTGCGCCGGCGGGTGGTGATGTCCTCGCCGATGCTGGTCGCTCCGATGATGCGCCCGTCACGGTCGCGGATCACGGTGTTGTTCCATGCGATGTCGAGGATCTCGCCGCCGCGGGTGCGGATCCAGTTCTCCTCGTAGGCCAGCACGTCGTCGTTTGCCATCCGTTCCAGGAACTGCACCTCGGTGCCGTTGAACACCTCCAACCAGTCGCGCCCCATCAGCTCCTCCCGCGACCAGCCGGTCAGCTCGCACAGGAAGGGGTTGGCATAGGTGATCAGGCCGGCCGTGTCGAGGCTGACGGCGATCAGCCGGACGCCCTCCAGCAGGTCGCTCAGCCGTTGCTCGGACGCGGCCACCTCACGTAGCTGGGAGCGCAGCTCGCCTGCCAGCGTCTGGTTGCGCAGCGCCAGCGAGGCCGCGGCCGTGGCCGCCCCCAGCAGGGCCGGGTCATCCAGCAGCGATGCGTCGTGTGCCATTTGCAGCACGCGGCGGTCACGCCGCTCGATGGTGGTGACCGCGCGTCCCTCACCGTCGTCGGGTCGCGCGACCAGATCGCCCTCGATGTCGACGTAGGTGTCGTCCTCCGGCAGCCAGTAGACCAGCTCCAGCGTGGGATCGCCGAGCGCCCGCCGCAGTGCCGCGCGCAGCCGCTGCGGCTCGTCGCTGGCCTCGATCTCGGCGATCAGGCCGCGCACCGCGCCCGAGCGGCCGATCTGCGTGCGCAGCAGGCCGTAGAGGAACCCCTGCGGGATCGCCGCGAGGGACAGGCTGAACACGTAGAACGGGATGTCGCCGGTCCGCTCGACGAACCCGGAGTAGATCGCCACCGCCCCGATCACGAACATGCAGACCGCGCCGGTCAGGTACACCGGCGCCAGCACCTCGCGGGCGGCGACGCCCGCGGCCTGCCAGCGCCGGGCCAGGATCACCAGCATCGCGACGATCAGGCAGATGCCGAACAGCAGCGAGACGGCGTCGGCGGCCCCGACCAGGTCGTGGTGGTGGTCGACGAGCAGCAGGTTGTGGGCGCTGTGGCGGTCGGCGCCGTCCAGCCGCGGCTCCGTGAACGGCAGCACCAGCAGGCTCAGCACCCACGTGTCCAGGTAGACGAGCACCGTCACGATCCGCGCATCCAGCGTGCGCAGCCGGCCGCTGGGGTAGGCCAGGATGGTGTGGACGAGCAGCCCCAGCCAGAGGCTCGCGAACAGCTCTCCCACGGTGAACACGGCGTCGGTCGGCCAGTCCGTGAGCCCGTTGCAGAGCCACGACAGAGCGGTCGCGCACATCAGCGGGCCGATCAGGTTGGTGGGCCGCCGCAGCCACGCCACCTGGCCGGCGATCATGAACGACCAGCCCACCAGCAGGCCCAGGATCAGGTAGGCCGCGGTGTTGTGGTGGACGTGCGTCCTGCTCTCGCCGACCGCGATCACGGCGCTCAGCACCAGGCCGGCGACCAGCGCCGCGATCCGCAGGCGGCGCGACGTCATTCCAGGGCTTCGGCGAGCGTGCGTCCGCACAGCTCACCCTTGGGGACGAAGCCGCGGGCGCCGCTCTCCGCGATCAGCGGTCCGAAGTCGCTGGCGTCGCGGCTGGAGGTGAGCACGATCGCGGGCGGGTCGGTGCCGCGGGTCAGCTCGCTGGCGACGGCGAACCCGTCCGTGTCCGGCAGCTGCACGTCCAGCAGCACCACCTCGGGGTGCAGGTCGCGCACGGCGGTCAGCGCCGACGCGCCGTCCACCGCTTCGCCGACGATCGTGTACCCCTCTGACTGGAGCAGCGCCCGCGCCATTGCGCGGAAGCTGGGGTGATCGTCGACGATCAGGATCGATGGCGTCATCGTGATCATCGTGCCACACCGGTGACATGCGGACGATACGGTTTGCCACACCCCTTGCAGGGTGTTTGCCACGCTAAAACCTAGGGTGAGCCGGTGCTGCCGTTGACGGTGGTGATGCCGATCAGCGGCTTCAGCTGCTTGAGCAGGGTCGTCAGCTGCTTCTTGTCGGGTGCCGTCGGCTCCAGCACCAGCACCCGCTGCACCGCCTGGTAGGCGGTCTTGTAGTCCTGGACCGAAAGCGCGTCGCGGGCTATGGCGCGCTCGTAGGTGGAGTTATCGGGCTGCAGCACGATCGCCTTCTTCCACAGTGCGATCGCCTGCAGCACGGACTGCTGGGCCTGCTGCTGGTAGGTCTGAGCGCGCTGGGTCAGGGGCTGTTGGGCGGTCGAGACCAGCGGGTCGCCGATGCTGGTGCCGAGCTTCTCACCGCCCGCCGGCAGCGGGCTGTTGGTGCTCCCGTACTGGCCGGCCAGCGACTGCCAGTAGGCGGCGCGCTGGGCCTGCTTCTGGGCCTCCGTCTCATACAGCGTGGCGACCTGGGTGATCGTGTTGGCGTCCTTCGGGCGCAGGTTCATGTACTGCGCGTAGGCGCCCAGCGCCAGGGTCGTCTGCCCGCTGGTCTGGTACGCGTCGCCCAACTGGCGCCAGGCCGTGGCGTCCTTGGGGTCGGAGTGCACCTTGTTCAGCAGGTCGCTGACGCTGGTGGTGCTGCTGCCGCTGGACTGGCCGAGCAGGTTTCCGAGGCTGATCCCGCCCGCGCCGGAGCCGACGCCCAGGAAGACGAAGCTGAGTGCGAATACCAGTCCCAGGAAGATGAAGACGGGCTTCTGGGTGCGTCGGATCTTTTCGAACAGCATGGGTGTGAGCGTTCCTGCGGCCGGGATCAG
>Ga0207694_10001305_pt1 | contig 21455 bp, 21 predicted proteins | sample KBSC34metaG_FD_184353 | JGI IMG/M metagenome (GOLD analysis project Ga0207694, IMG submission 184353) | Corn rhizosphere microbial communities from Kellogg Biological Station, Michigan, USA - KBS C3-4 metaG (SPAdes) (version 2) | ecosystem: Host-associated > Plants > Roots > Rhizosphere > Soil... | reverse complement strand
AGAACGGTTGATATCAAGTGGAGAAAAGACGAGAACGGCCAGTTTCGTCCGGTCGAGATCGGCGGAACTGAAAGAACGTGGCGGGCGCAGATGGTGCTGCTCGCCCTGGGATTCGAAGGTCCGGAGACTGAAGGTCTGTTGAATCAAATCGGCGTTGACCTGGATGGACGCGGCAACGTCGCTACTGATGAAGACAAAATGACCAGCGTTTCAAAAGTCTTCGCTGCTGGTGACATGGCTCGTGGTCAATCACTGGTGGTGTGGGCCATAGCAGATGGCCGGCAAGCAGCCAGAGGCGCAGATAAATTCCTGATGGGTGAAACAAGACTGAGGTGAAGTGTCGGGAGGGAAGATCGTGACGTTTGAACGAACACACTGGGTATGGATGAATGGTGAGGTAATCCCCTGGAGCAAAGCGACAACGCATGTCTCCGCTCATGGCCTCCACTATGGCGCCGGCGTCTTTGAAGGTATCCGCTGCTACGCAACCGCTAATGGACCAGCGTTATTTCGTGTTGAGGAACACCTCGCACGGTTCTACGCCTCGGCTGAGATCCACGGAATTGAGATTCCGTTTTCATCGGACGATCTCACTGGAGCTATCACGCGGATAATCAGGAAGAATGAGTTTAACGCCTGTTACGTTAGACCAATTGCTTACTTTGGCAGCGGCAGTCTCAGCGTCTACCCGCGTGAATGTCCTGTGGAAGTCGCGATTCTGGTGTGGCCATGGTCGGACTATCTCGGCGCTGAAGGTCAAAAGCGAGGCGTCTCGGTAACAGTATCGCCGTGGCGAAAGTTTGAATCAAGAATGATGCCGACGACGGCGAAAGCATGCGGGCAGTATGTCAATTCAGTGCTTGCAATTAGAGAGGCCGTAAACCGTGGGTTTGCTGAAGCGATTCTGCTTGATGCAAGTGGTCAGATTGCTGAAGGCTCGGGTGAAAATCTTTTCATCGTAAGCGACAAACAATTGCATACCAACGATGCCAGCCATTCAATTCTGCCTGGGATAACACGAGACGCCGTGCTCCAGATCGCCGATGACCTGGGTTACTCTACGAATGTAAAAGCGTTGAGCCTCCAGGATCTGCTCTCAGCCGATGAAGCCTTCTTCACCGGGACCGCGGTTGAAGTCACTCCAATCCGGGAATTGGACGAAACTCAAATCGGCGCTTGCACGCCCGGTCCGGTAACCACCGAGATTCAACAAAGGTTTTTTGCTGTTACGGCTGGGCAAGACGAGCGCTACAGCCACTGGCTCTATCCAGTCTCTTCACAGTTCAGGGCGCAACCAACAAATCTTATGGCTGAAATTACGCTATGAATCAAAGAATCGAAATCTATGACACAACGCTTCGCGACGGCTCTCAAGGCGAAGGTCTCAACTTTTCAGTTTCCGACAAATGTCGCATTGCTGAGCATCTCGATGAGTTTGGCGTCGATTTTATAGAGGGTGGCTGGCCGGGTTCGAATCCGCGCGATGCGGCATTCTTCGAAAGAGCGAAAAAACTGAAATTGAAAGACGCGCAGCTTGCGGCCTTTGGTTCGACGCGACGTCACAGACTCACTTGCGATACAGATACCAGTGTACAAGCATTGCTGAAAGCTGAGACTCCAGTCGTGACAATATTCGGTAAATCGTGGCTATTTCAAGTTGCGCACGCACTTCGTTTAAGTCCTGCCGAGAATCTCGAGATCATAGAAGACACGGTCGCCTACTTGAGCTCTCGTGCGCCTTCCGTGATCTATGACGCCGAGCATTTCTTTGATGGTTACCGAGCTGACCCGGCTTACGCGCTTGCGACGCTAAGGGCCGCAGCCGCAGGCGGACCAAAGTGTATCGTCCTGTGCGATACGAACGGAGGAAGTTTGCCCGACATTGTGGCGCGAATTACACGCGAAGTACGTGAACAGATTGCGTTGCCGTTAGGCATTCACTGTCACAACGATGGGGAGCTTGCGGTAGCTAACACCCTGGCCGCGGTGTCCGCCGGAGCTTCACATGTGCAGGGCACGATCAACGGCTACGGCGAGCGCTGCGGTAATGCAAATCTCTGTGCGGTTATTCCCAATCTGGAATCGAAACTCGGTCACGTCGTTCTTGGCCCACAACGTTTGCGGCGGTTGCGTGATACTGCCCGTTTCGTAAGCGCTATCGCCAACGTATCGCTCGACACAACGGCTGCTTTCGTGGGTGATAGCGCTTTTGCGCACAAAGGCGGAGTTCATGTGTCCGCCATCGAACGGAATCCCGCCACCTACGAACACATTGCGCCTGAAGCCGTTGGCAACAATCGACGTGTACTCATTTCAGATCTTGCCGGTCGCGCAAACCTGCTCGCGAAAGCGTGAGAACTCGGAATTGAATTGAGTGACGAGCAAGGTCTACTTAGTGAATTGAAACGATTGGAGAATGAGGGTTACGAATTCGAGGGCGCGGAAGCGAGCTTTGAATTACTTATTTCTCGGCTTCGAGGCAGCTATCGGCCATTCTTCAAACTACTTGGGTTTCGCGTAATCGACGAACATCGTGGAGCGGTGATGCCATTGAGTGAAGCAACCGTGAAGGTGAAGGTTGGTGATCGCATCGAGCATACCGCAGCGAGCGGAAACGGACCGGTCAATGCGCTCGATAAAGCGCTCAGAAACGCTTTGAAGGGATTCTACCCCTCGCTGACGGAGATCAACCTTGTTGACTACAAAGTGCGGGTCATATCAAGCAATCTTTCCGGCACGGCGAGTCTGGTACGGGTACTGATCTATTCCGGCGACGGTAGGACCAGATGGGGTACGGTTGGTGTTTCAGCAAACATCGTCGAAGCCAGTTGGCAGGCGCTCGTAGACTCTGTTGCCTACAAATTAACCAGCGATGGTGTCAGCCCGGTCCGCGACGAACTTGAAATTGGCGATACAAACAACCCTTTGAAAGAAGCGATTGGCTTGAGCAGAACGTGACGCACCTCGATGCATATAGCGCAATGAAGATTACAGCAACTTCACAACAAATCTCTCGCTATCCGAGCAGGGACGAATCTGGCCAACCAGCTCCTCAAGCGTCGAATTCATAAGTTCTCAAGTTTTTTCAAGAATACCCAACCTGCTCTAAAGCGCGTCTCGGGTGAATAAGCTCAATGAATATGTCGGTTCGAGAACAAACGATCATCGCTATTGAACTCTCAGATTTTCAGGCTGGCAAAAGACTTGCAGCTCCTGCTTCACTACTTTCATCGGCGCCGGCAATTTTTTGACGCTCAGGTTCAGGTCACGGGTCCAGTGCATTAACTCTTGAGTCTGACCCGGTTTGTTTTCCGCTCAAGTCATTTCCCAGAAGAAGTTACTTTCTGAACCTGAATCGGTTCGTATCGCCGGATTGATTGCCCCCGCGTGTAAATCCACCGAACGTTCTTTCAAAGATGAGAGGAAAGCTGGGAGGAAGTATGAAGAAGAGAACTCACTTATTCTTCCATATCTTAGGTAGTGCGTTGTTGCTCGCCATGTCGACCGGCCTTCGCTGTTGCACAAACCAGCGGTGAGATTAGCGGCTTAGTCACCGACCCGTCGGGCGCGGCTGTTACGGGCGCCGGCGTAACTATTACCAACAAGGCAACCGGCGCAACGCGCAACGTCATCACCAATAGTGAAGGCCTGTACTCCTTCCCGTCACTCGGACCCGGCATTTATGAATTGAAAGTAGAGCAATCCGGTTTCAAAACCGTCCGCCTCGACAACGTAAAAATCGAAGTCCAGCAAACTGCGAGACTCGACGTGACACTTGAAGTTGGTCAGGTTGACGAGATGGTGACAATCGACAGTTCGCTCGCATTGCTCAACTCAGAAAACACAACGCTCGGCACCGTCATCGAAAATAAAATCGTTACGGAGTTGCCGCTCAACGGCCGGCAGTATCTTAATCTTGTAGCACTTTCGCCGAACGTAAACGTGCTGGCTCCTGCGGCCGGACAAGCGGGTGCTCGCCAGGGCGGAGAGCGCGCGCAACAAGCAATCTCCGCAGGTGGTCAGCGCATCTTTTTCGATTACTACACGTTGGATGGCGTCAATAACATGGACGTCAACTTCAACACCTATGTGACGCTTCCTTCGATCGACGCTATCCAGGAGTTCAAAGTCCAGATTGGTGTTTACCCTGCTGAATACGGACATCAGAGCACACAAGTCAACGTGCTAACGAAGTCGGGCGGCAACACCTTTCACGGTTCCGCGTTCGAGTTTCACCGCAACGACGCTCTAGACGCCAAGCAATATCAGTTCACCTCCGCGAAACCTAAGAATCCATTCAAGTGGAACGATTATGGTTTTGAAGTTGACGGCCCGGTACGCATACCAAAACTCTTTAACGGAAAAGACAGCTGTTTTTCATGTCGAACTATGAAGCACTGCGTCGACGTCAGAGTGTCCTGAATACTTTCACAGTTCCCACGACAAAGATGTTTGCAGGAGATTTCAGCGAGTTACTACCAGCGACAATTATCTACGATCCGAACACGGGCCTACCTTTCCCAGGCAATGTGATTCCTACGGCACGACTAGATCCAGTCTCCTTGAATTTTTTGAAGTACTACAATTCTGCGAGCGTTCTCGGGACCAACAAACGTATCATGATGCCGTATAGCGAACACCATTCGGTTCAACTACGTCTCGAAGCATTTAATGTCTTCAACCATCCTTCCTGGGGAGCGCCGAACGCAAACATCCTTGCTGGCGCTGCATTTCCGGGAGCGCCTGCCAATGCCGCGCATCAGGGCTTTGGTATCATAAGCACCACGGCGATCCCGATGCGACAACTTCAACTCGGCATTAAGTATTTGTTTTAAGCTTACCTGGACCGCAGGCATCTGCGTGGGCGTCTGCTCGCGCGTCGGTATTGCCGCTTGCGGTCCGGTAATGAACAAGGAGATCGAGGATGCGATCGTTCGTTGTTGTCTTATTGTTCTTGTTGTCAACCGTATGTTGTGCACAAGAGCCAACTGATTTCCAACCTGCTACTACAAACGTGTGGGGAGCAGAATATCCGCGGGTCGATAGCAGCGGAAGAGTTCAACTTCGTGTGAAAGCGCCCGACGCCACAAAGGTCCGCGTGAACTTCTGGAGTGGACCCAAAGTGGAAATGCAGAAACAGACTGACGGCTTCTGGAGTGTGACGACAACCCCACTCGTTCCAGGACTGCATTACTACATGTTTGTTATCGACGGCGCCGAGGTTGCCGATACCGGCAGCCATGCGTTCTTTGGCGGAGGCAAACACGCCAGCGCCGTTGAAATACCTGAACCGAATTCAACCTATTATTCGATTCAGGATGTACCACATGGGCAGGTGCGTGAGATTTGGTATCACTCCAACGTAACCGGCGCCTGGCGACATGCACTCGTCTACTTACCGCCAAACTACGAAGAACAACCCAAAACTCGCTTTCCTGTTCTCTATTTGCAGCATGGTGGTGGCGAGGATGAAACCGGATGGATCCGTCAGGGTCGCGCCAACTTCATCCTCGACAATTTAATCGCGGCCAGAACTTGCAAGCCAATGATAGTTGTGATGGCTTACGGTTACGCGCGGAGATCTGGACAGAGTGCTTCCGATCTGACTGGGAAACCGATGGGGTCTCCGGAAATGCTAAAGGCAATACAGGACATGACGTCGGCGTTTGAAGACGATATGGTCCAGGCTTTGATTCCTTACATCGATAAGACATTCAGGACTCTTCGAGACCGAGATCATCGCGCGATGGCTGGACTTTCAATGGGAGGCATGCAGACGTTCCAGGTCGCTTTCAATCATCTCGATCTCTTCTCGTACATCGGCGGATTCAGTGGTGCAGGTGGAATGCTTGGAAACCGAAAACTGGACGCGAAGACCGATTACAACGGAGCGTTTGCTGATCCGGCGAAGTTTGCGAAGACCGTTCGCTTACTTTGGCTAGGTGTCGGTACCAATGAACCAGAGCGAATGCGGAGCGGGCTACGGAATCTCCGCAACTCCCTTCAAGAAGCGAACATCCCTCACATCTATTACGAATCCCCTGGGACCGATCACGAGTGGCAGACCTGGCGCCGCGATCTGAAAGACTTTAGCAGCAGACTCTTCCAATAACGGTAAGTTTGGTAAAGTCTGCAAAACACTGATTGCGCCGGTGGCGAATGATGAGGTCAAGCTTCACTTAGCTGGGCGAGTAAACTGAAATCGTTTATTCTCAGAACACGCTTGCCCCATTCCTGTCATGGAGAACCACATGGTCCGCTCAAGTTATACATTGACGAAGTTTGTTTCGATCGTAACCCTTGGTTTGATAATACTGTTTTGCAGGTTACCGGTTTTGGCCCAGGATAAAGTTCAACTCTCCGTTGACACTACAAAGCCTGGTCCAAAGATTGACCGCAATATCTTCGGTCAATTCGCGGAACACCTGGGTTACGGTGTTTACGAAGGCATCTGGGTTGGACCTGACTCCAAAATTCCTAACACCCGTGGCATACGCAACGACGTGGTCGCTGCACTCAAAGCGCTGAAGGTGCCGAATGTCCGCTGGCCGGGCGGCTGTTTCGCAGATGAATATCACTGGCGCAAAGGAATCGGAACACGAATAGTAACGTTGAATCCAAACTGGGGTGGAGTCATCGAGCCAAACACGTTCGGCACACACGAGTTCATGGACTTCATCGACCAGGTTGGCTCTCAAGCTTATCTTTCGATCAACGTTGGTTCCGGCACTCCGCAGGAAGCAGCTGAGTGGCTCGAGTACCTGACAGCTGCACAACCAACCACCCTCGCAAAAGAGCGCGCCGCCAACGGTCACCCCGCTCCATACAAGATCCCCATGCTTGGTATCGGCAACGAGAGTTGGGACTGCGGCGGCAACATGACGCCTGAGTACTATCTAAGACAACTGACGATCTACAGTCGCTTCGTTCGGAACCTCAATCCCGCTCAACAGGGAAAAGATCAAATGCTCAAGATCGCCGTTGGCCCAGGTGGAGGCGAAGCACGTTGGACTGAGTGGACTGACACGATCATGAAGGCGTGGGAAAAACGACAGTGGAGTTGGGACATGCAAGGCCTCTCAATGCACAACTACACAGTCATCAACTGGGAAAACAAGTTCGTGTCAGTGGGATTTGGCGAGAAGGAGTACAGTCAAATTCTCAAGGAGACGCTTAAGATGGAAGAGCTCGTCAATAAACACTCTGCGATCATGGATAAATATGATCCGCAAAAGAAGATCGCTCTTATTGTTGACGAATGGGGTAGTTGGTATGCGCCGTTACCTGGAAGTAATCCTGGCTTCCTTGTTCAACAGAACAGCATGCGCGATGCGATCCTCGCGGCTTTGAATCTGAACATCTTCGCACGCCATGCGGATCGTGTGCGTGGTGCGAACATCGCGCAGATGATCAATGTGCTGCAGGCGATGATCATGACCGACAAAGAGAAGATGGTGCTAACGCCGACTTATCACGTGTTCAAGATGTACCTGCCGTTTCAGGATGCGACGTTTATGCCTGTAACTTTCAACGCCGGCACTTATACGACCGGCGACATCTCACTTCCGCGGGTAGACGCCATCGCCGCTAAAGATTCATCTGGCAAACTCTGGCTCGAACTCACTAACGTTGATCCAAATAAGCCCGTTGAGATCGAAGCGAGCGTAGCTGGTCTAAACGCCCAGTCAGCCAGCGGGGAAACACTAACTGCGCCAAAGGTTGACAGCGTCAATACATTCGACACGCCTAACACGGTCACGCCCAAGCCGGTTAACGTCAAAATCCAAAACGGCAAGCTGACTATCAAACTTGATCCAAAGTCCGTGACCGTCGTGGCGATTTCATAGGGGCGCGTCGCGAGTCCGACACGCACTAATTACTGCTTAGAGTACACCTCTGATTTCGCTAATTCAGCTATTCGACCATGTTGACTAGTGTGCCGATTGGTTCGATGTTGATTTCGATCTCGTCCGTATGCTGCAAAGTGAAATCGTCAGGCGGGACAATTCCCGTCCCAGTCAGCAAGACACAGCCGAATGGAAACGAATTTGATCTATATACGTTCCAATCCGAAATACCCGGGACAACCGGAGATCGATCCGCAAATGGATCGCACCCTGGCGTTACGAACTTTGAGCGGCAGCGACGAACAAATCGTGACGTCTGCGTTTCAGGGTCGACTTTCACTCACCGATTGGACAACCGACGGCAAATGGATCCTGATCAGTTCCGATTTGCAAACGCCGGGTAGGGTAGCTCTGTGCTTACTACCACTCGACGCCGCGCCCCGTGCGGAGACGCAAATGCGTCTGATCGCGTCGCATCCGGAATACAATCTTTGGCAGGGCCAGTTCTCTCCTGATGGACGATGGATTAGTTTCAACGCCTTCAACGCCACGGACACATCCGCCTCTGCGGTCTATGTGGTCTCGGCGTCAGGAGGGGTCATGGATCAGTCTCACTGAAGGGAAGTATTGGGACGACAAGCCGCGGTGGTCACCCGACGGCAAGGCCATCTATTTCGTTTCCAATCGCACGGGATTCTTCAACGTGTGGAAAGTACGTTTTGACCCGGCCAGCGGAAAACCATTAGACCAGCCAAGCCGTGTGACAGACTTCGAAAGCACAACGCAGATGCTCATCCCGAATATCGTTCAGCTGGAAATGGCGTTGACCTCAGACCGGATCATTCTTCCGATGATGGAAGCGACTGGAGGGATTTGGGTGCTGGAGAACGTCGACTGAGTTACTGACTACTCCGGAAGCTTCTTGACTCCTTTAACTTGAAACTTTCCGCTGACCGTCGGTGCTCCAGTATCCGGCTGTCCTCCACCGATCGAAATCGAGTACTGTCCTTCGGCAATCATCGGGTCACCTGCTTCACTGACCATGCTGAGGTCGCGTTCTTTTAATTCGAAGCGGAGCTTTTGCGCTTCTCCGGGCTTAAGGTGGACGCGCTTGAATCCGCGCAGCGCACGTAGCGGCGCTCCGACGACGTTCGGGAAACTGAGGTAAACCTGGGCCACTTCGTCTCCTTCACGCTTCCCGTGTTATTGACTGTCACTTCCACGACGAGTGGATCGCCGGCCTTGATTGGATTCTTTGGAACCGTGAGACCACTGTAAGAGAACGTCGTGTAGCTCAGTCCATATCCAAAAGGAAACAACGGCGTGCCCTTGAAGTAGCGGTACGTGCGGTTGTTCATGGAGTAGTCTCCGAAGGAAGGCAATTGCTCGACGCCCGTGTAAAACGTGACTGGAAGACGTCCGGCTGGATTGTTCTTTCCGGAGAGAGTTTCCGCGATAGCAGCACCGCCTTCTTCACCCGCGTACCACGATTCGAGGATCGCGTTCGCATGTTCCTTCGGCCAGTTCACGGAGAGCGCACTGCCATTCGCGAGAACAACGACGACGGGTTTTCCCGCCGCTGACACTGCTTCGAGTAACTCCTGTTCGGGCTTTGGTAGATCGAGACTCGTTCGGTCGCCGCCCTTGAAACCTTCCTCGTCAACTGGCATTTCTTCGCCTTCGAGTTCACTCGTGATACCGAGCACTGCGATTACGACGTCAGCGTTTTTTGCCGCTTCGACAGCATCGGCGCTCGGCTTCGTGTCGTACTTGGACCAGATCAATTGCGCGAGTTTCGGCTCGCCACTGCCGAGCGAGTAATTCACTTTGATCTCTACCTTCCTCCCTTGTTCGAGATGAACCCGCCCCATCTTCGACTCGACCTGGCCGGGGCCGCCGAACCCTTGCGCAACTTGCTTTCCATCCACGAACACGCGCGCGAAGCCTCCTTCGAAGCGCAGGCCGATGCTGAACTCTCCAGTCTCAGTTGGCGTGAGGAAGCCACTCCACTGAACAAGTAAAGGAGATTTGTTCGCGGCTTCGGAAGGAACGTCACCCGCCTTCAACTCAACCGAACTTACCGCGCGCGTGGTGAGTACGGTCGGCTTTCCTCCAAACAACTGTCCTGTCGCAAACTCTTGAGTGAGCCCTGGCTGTCCTTCTGCAGTTGTAAAGACAGAGGACGGAACTGCGACTCCGTCCTTACGAAGGAAATGTGTTCCAGGAACAAAATTGATCTGAGCTTCCGGAAACTCCGCTTTGAGTCCTTCCAACACAGAGACCGTGTGCGTAGGTGTGCCCGTGTAATTGCCGAGCAGATATCTTGTCTGATCAGCGAGTGGTCCAACGACCGCGATCCTGGTCGCGCCTTTCTTTAGTGGCAGGATGCCATCATTCTTGAGCAGCACCATCGACTTGTTCGCAATGTCGCGAGCCATTGCGCGGTGTTCAGCGCTATCGAGTTTCTTTTCATCTATCTTCGAATACGGAACTAACTCCGGTGGATCGAACATGCCGAGTTTTATTCGCGCAGTGAACAACCGGATCAGTGCTCTATCTATCTCACTCTCTTTCAGAATGCCTTGATTGTACGCATCGAGGTATGGTTTGTAGTCGTGATCGTCTTTTACTTTCGAGAAATCTATGCACTCGTTATCCATGCCACGTTGCAATGCCAGTGCAGAAGCTTCGGCCTGCGTTTTTGTGAAGCGATGGTCGCGGAAGATGTTAATGACGGCTTCGCAATCCGAAACAACGTAACCCTGAAAGTTCCACTTCTTGCGCAGCTGATCTACCAACAGGAATTCATTAACGCACGCGGGTTGTCCGTTGATGCTGTTGTATGCGCACATGACAGAACCAGCACGTCCTTCGGTAACGGTCGCGCGAAATGCTGGGAGGTACGTGTCCAACTGATCGTGCTTGCTGACCTTGATGTCGTCCTTGTGTCGCGACGGCTCGGGCCCGCTGTGTACGGCAAAATGTTTGGGTGTGGAAATCACGCGGTAGTATTTCGGATCGTCGCCCTGCATCCCGGTGACGAACGCAACACCCATTCGCGCCGTTAGGAAAGGATCTTCTCCGAACGTTTCTTGCCCACGCCCCCAACGTGGGTCACGAAAGATGTTGATGTTAGGCGCCCAGAAATCCAGGCCTTCGAAGATGTCGCTGTGTCCGTCGCGCAGACCTTGCACATGCTTGATTCGGCCTTCGGTTCCGATTACCACAGCCATGCGATGGATTGCGTCCGTGTCGAATGTCGCTGCCAACCCAACTGGATTCGGAAATTCAGTCGTGCCTCCCGTGGCGATGCCGTGCGAGGCTTCGCTCCACCAGTCGTAGTCAGGCACGTTAAGCCGGGGAATCCCGCGCGATTGATTCACAAGTTGCGTAACCTTTTCTTCCACAGTCATGCGGCGGACGAGATCTTCTGCTCGTTGCTTTGGAGGCAAGGCAGGGTTCAGGTATGCGGGTTTGTCTCCGTTCTGAGCGTACAACACGCTCACTGTCAGGAAGGTGGCTAACGCTGTCAGAAATGGCGCTCTGGCTCTTTTCATCTCTCTCCTTCAGGGAACATGATCGAATGACACTCACGTTTTTGGCGCTCCAATTCAGAGCGCCGCATGACTGTAACTTAGATCAAAATAGCAGAAGAATTACCTGATGAGAGACTCGAAAGTCTTGTGGCGCGCCTTGAAAATTGTTGAAAGTTTTTTCTTATGGAGCAATCTACGTCATTCCTGGAGATAAAATCACTGGTGCTGGTCTGGATTGATCAGTTGCAGGGCCGCTTGAATAAACATCAATTCACGTTTAGCGTGGGGTTGATTTGAATTTGATTCTCGCGAAAAAGTGAGGCAGATGCAGTGAACTATCGAGAATTAGGACGAACAGGGTGGCGCGTTTCGACCGTGAGCTTCGGCGCCTGGGCCATCGGGTCTGCCTGGGGAAATGTGGATTCAGGGGAGTCTCTACGAGCCTTACACAGAGCGGTCGATCTCGGCGTTAACTTCTTCGATACTGCCGATGTTTACGGCGATGGGCACAGCGAACGTTTGCTCGCGCAGCTCAAGCGTGAGCGCGATGAAGAGATCATCGTCGCAACAAAGGCGGGGCGTCGTTTAGATCCTCACATTGCGGATGGCTATAACGCCGAAAATCTCTCACAATTTATCGAACGCAGCTTAAAGAACCTCGAAGTCGAAGCACTCGATCTTTTGCAATTACATTGCCCGCCAACGGAGGTCTACTACCGGCCGGAGGTGTTTGCCGCGCTCGACGATCTTGTTAAGCAGGGCAAGATTCGCTACTACGGTGTAAGTGTCGAGCATGTGGAAGAAGCTCTGAAAGCTATTGAGTTTCCGAATGTGCAGTCGGTGCAAATTATCTTCAACATCTTTCGGCAGCGACCAGCAGACCTGCTGTTCAATGAGGCAAAACGACGCCAGGTTGGTATTCTCGCGCGTTTACCGCTCTCATCAGGCATGCTGACCGGGAAACTCAATAGTCTGAGCCAGTTTGCTCCAGACGACCATCGGGCCTTCAACCGTCATGGCGAGGCGTTCGATCGTGGTGAAACATTCTCAGGTGTCGATTACCAGGTGGGTTTGCAGGCTGTTCAAGAGCTGCGCGCACTGGCGCCTGCCGGAATGTCGCTCACCCAGTTCGCATTGCGTTGGATCCTGATGCACGAGACTGTGACCTGTGCCATTCCCGGCGCCAAGCGTCCCGAACAAGTCGAAGAGAACATGAGCGCGTCCGACCTTCCCACTCTTTCAGAAGATGTAATGCAACAGGTAAAGCATCTTTACGAACAGAAGATTCGGCCATTAGTCCATCACTACTGGTAAAGCCTCTGACTACTCCAGCCACAGCACCGGCTGACGAATAAAGAAATTCCGGAGCACCTCATCCTCCCGCCGGAAGCTTTCTCCATAAATCGATGTATTCAGGCCGCGCGAGGGCGCGGCCGGCGAAAAGAAGACTGATATGGCGCATGGGCCATTGCAATTCTCGCCAATAACTGCCGCGTCCGAAGCGAGGAAGGCGATCGCCGTGGCGCACTCAGTGGGTTTACCGACACGTCCGAGCGGAACGGTCGAAACGAAGTTTTTGATCATCTCTGGAGTAGAGAATACTTGATGAAAAGTGTGTCGGTTACGCCGGGTGAAACAGCATTGACTCGTACCACCTGTGGGACCCGCGATCGAGGCGACATTGATGATGCTCCCAATCTGCGTTCGATCATTGAAGGCGCAACCGCTCGCGAACATAGCGTCCCGCTCTTCAAGTTAAGATTCAGAACTTCATTAGCTGAATTTGCCAACGGCGTAACGTTCCCAATCTTTGCAGAGTCGGAGACGAAGTTCTTCGCCAAGCTATGGCCCGTACAATTCGAATTCTCGACGGACGATCATGGTCAGTGGACAGTCCTTACGCGATATCAGGGTAACAAAGGGCCACTTGTTAATGCACACTTTGACATCCTTTTGCATCGATTGTCACCGAGTGTAAGTACCCTTCAAAAAGCGACCATTGAAAAGTAGAGGTTTTCGGGCGAGTATGACGCCAGGAGACCTCCAATGCGGAAGAGCAAATACAGCGAACATCAGATCATCGCGATCTTGAAAGCGGTGGAAGCCGGTCGAACAGTAAAAGACGTCTGTCGTGAGCACGAGCTCAGCGAGGCGACTTACTACAAGTGGAAAGCAAAGTACGGCGGCATGGAAGCGGCTGACATCAAGCGGCTGCGAGAACTGGAAGAAGAAAACCGGCGCTTAAAACACATGTATGCCGAGTTGTCCTTGGACCATCAGATTTTGAAAGAGGTGCTCACAAAAAGGCTTTAAAGCCGGTAGTCAAGCGAAAGTTGATTGCCGGCATCCGTGAGCAGTATCAGCTAAGCGAGCGTCGGGCCTGCCGGATCGTGATGCTGCAGCGCTCAGTCAATCGGTTCCAGCCGCAACCGAATCGTGATGGCGAAGTCATCAAGTTACTGCTGGAACTAGCCCACGGTCGTCCTGAGCAAGGGTTTCCGAAGTTGTTCAAACGACTACGTCGGCTGGGCCACAAGTGGAATCACAAACGCGTCTATCGCGTTTATTGCGGCCTGAAACTGAACAAAAGGCGGAAAGGCAAAAGACGACGCGGCTATCCACTCAAGCTGAGATTGGACAATGGCCCAGAACTGGTGTCTGTGACGCTGGCTGATTGGTCCGAGCAGCACGGCGTGACCCTCGAATTCATCAAGCCCGGTAAGCCGATGCAAAATGATTTCATTGAGCGCTTCAATCGCACCTATCGGGAAGCCGTGCTCGACATGTTTGTGTTTCAAAGCTTGGATGAAGTCCGTGAGCAAACCGAGAAGTGGCTGAAAGAGTACAACGAGGAACGACCACATGACGCTCTGGGTGATCTGACACCCAGGGAATATCTGTTAACCCAAAAACCCGAAATTTCTACTAATTCGTGGTCCTAATCGAGGGAGACTTACACCTGTCCTTAATATATACATATATGTGTAACCCAGCGAGGAACATAGAACGAAAAATTCTCCAAACGAGTTCCGAAAAGAGAACCGTGGGAGAATTGCTCCCAAGTACCGTAAGACATGCCCCGTGATACTTAAAAAACTGAGTGTTTTTGAAGTCTGGAACGGGACGAGGCGGAAGTTTTTGAGAAAAGCTACAGCAACTTCACAACAACTCTTTCGCCACTCAATTTGCAGTCAATTCGAAGTGCCTGTTGCCTCATCTAAAAATTACTCGGAATGAGATTCGTTGACTTTAATTTCATGCAGAGATATTGTTCTGCCGCGCACTGACAAGATTCTCAGGCGGGTTAATTTCAATGTCCTTGAACTCTTCAATCCAATTAACTTACCGCAGCTCACAAACGTAAGCCCGCGTTAATAAATCGGATTGGTCCAAATTTCTGCGATATTAAGAAGGGCGCCCCCTAAAACCTCTAGCAAGCCCTTCAAGTAGCCTTTTCTTTCTCAGACTCAACGACACTAAAACTGAAATAGTGGGGCTTTGCCGCACTTCGCTAGTTCCTTACGTACCAATGCCGGTTACTCATCACGTCACGTGTCGCTAGGACTCTTAATTATTGGTCAGGAATACCCGACTGGCGAATCAGATGTCGGCAGCTTGCTGAGTCCTGAGCAGGAGTGGTCCGTCGAACGTATGAGTTGGGACCACGTGGTGCCCGAATCCCTTCAACGTTCCCCTTTCGACCTGGTCATCGCAGTGGCAGTTTCTAAAAGGGAAGAAGCATTAGGCTTTTTCCGTTGGCTGCGTGCTCAGGCGGTGACCTTTGGCAGTCTCGCTGTGCTCGCGGCCGAGCCCGATGTGGAAATCCTCGAACTCACGTTGAATGTCGTGGACGATTTCGTTCTTTTGCCCACCAATCCACATGAGTTGCGATACCGCCTGACCCGTATTTTGGACATGCGGCAAAACAGTAAGAGACAGCTCAGCCAGCAACTCCTTACCGAGTTTGGCATGGCCGAGATCGTCGGGGAAGATCCTGCGTTCACGCGAGTTGTCCGAAAGATCCCGGCGCTCGCCCGCAGCGATGCTCCGGTCTTGATCACCGGTGAAACCGGCACAGGTAAAGAAATATGCGCGCAGGCAATTCATCATATTAGTCGTCGGGGTAACTTTCCTTTGATACCACTAGACTGCACCGGCGTGCCCCAGCAGCTTTTCGAAAACGAGCTCTTTGGGCATGCGCAAGGCGCTTTCACTGACGCCCGACACAAACAAAAAGGCCTGGCTGCAATGGCTGCTGGAGGTACTCTGTTTTTGGACGAGATCGATACCCTCGACCTCGGCGCGCAGGCGAAACTTTTACGATTCCTTCAGGACGGAACTTATAAGCCGCTGGGTGCTGATCGTTTTATAAGAAGTGACGTTCGCGTGATCGCGGCAACGAACCGGAATATCGAAGCGCTGGTCAGCAGCGGTCAATTCCGCTCGGATCTTTATTACAGGCTCAATGTGCTGCGCCTCGACCTGCCCCGGCTGCGCGAACGGCGTGGAGACATTAAGCTACTAGCTTGTCACTTCCTTTCATCGCTAACCCCTCCCGGTGTAAAGCAGAAGTCATTCTCAACCGCAGCACTTCAGAAGCTTACGTGCTATGACTGGCCCGGCAACGTGCGCGAACTGCTGAACGTGGTCCAGCACGCGCTTGTGTTTGCTGAAGGTTCCCAGATCCTGCCCTGCCACATTCCCATCCCAACTGTTGTAGAACCAGAAAAGCCGTGTGCTCTCTTCCGCGAGGCTCGGGCTCGCACCATCGAAGCCTTCGAGCGGCAATATGTTCAGGAAATGATCCGGAAGCACAACGGCAACGTGACGCAAGCTGCTCGTGAAGCTGGTAAGGAAAGACGTTCATTTGGTCGATTGATCAAAAAGTACGGTTTGAGCGGGTAGTTCCAGACCCAGTCCACCCGACGTAAATCACCCAGGTCTTAATTCCAAAAAAATTGAACGGAGCGAGGCTTCGTCCCCTGGGCGCGCGCGCGGGCGGGTCAGTGTTGACCCAGTCTGTCTTCAACGTCCATGAAACATGCGTTAAAAGGGCCGCTTCTTTGAGGCGCTGAAATTGCAGGCGACAGCGCATCACTGTTCGGAGGTGTCGTGTGACACCGAAAAAGCAACCGCCGAGGGCGATGGAAGTGTTGGATCACTTTGTCCGCAACCCTCAAGCCGCGGACACTCTGGAGGGTGTGGCGCGGTGGCGCTTACTCCGCGAAACAGTTCACCGCAGTGTCGAAGAGACGGCGGAGGCGCTGGAGTGGTTGGTAGCTGAAGGCTTCCTCAATGAGACTTCTACAACATATTCGAAACCAATCTACAGCTTAAACCCGCAAGTGATCGACGAAGCGAAAAAGCTTCTTGCAGCAGAACAAAAGCCGGAGGATTCTCCCGATAACGGTGAGGAAGAAGGAGCTTAGCCAATGCCGACAAATATTATCTGGAAACTCAATGTGGAGGTCCAGGCCGGACCTAAAGTCATCGAATCCAGGACAATTCAGGTGGATGCATTCGATCGGATCGAAGTGGCTGTGCCAGATACTACCGGGTCGCCGGACGAAACCGAGATTGATATCCAACCGGGCGGCCCAGGGAATATAAAGTTGCTTCTCATCCGGTCCACTGCCTACGGAGACAACCTTAAATACAAGGTCCATAACACCACGGCCGATGAAAGAGTTTTGAACGATGCGATCTTCTTAACCGGAAAAGGAAGCCTGGATCTGCTCGAAGAAGGCACAGCGCCACTCGACAAACTCTTCGTCACAAACACGACGGGAAACAGCGTGGTTCTTGAGATCATCGTCGGCCGCACCGCTGCTGTCTGATTCAGGCATCGCCAGCTAATAGGAGAAAGCTTATGCCAGTAAGACCTACTTTTCCTGGAGTCTACATCGAAGAGGTCCCGAGCGGCGTACGGACCATCGTTGGCGTGGCTACTTCAGTAGGAGCGTTCATCGATTATTTCGCTCGTGGACCAATAAACCGCGCCGTCAGGATCTTCAGCTTCGCGGACTTTGAGCGCGAATTCGGCGGGCTTGATGTGTTCAGCGAAGCCAGCTATGCCATCCAGCAGTTCTTCCTCAATGGCGGCAGCGAAGCGTTTGTGGTCCGCGTTGGCCACGCATTCGCTACTGCCCAGATCGATCTCCTTGATGATGCGGCCGCGCCTACTCTGCACATTACGGCGGGCAGGCGAATCAAAGGAGTCTTCGTTGAGGATCCCGGAACCTGGGGCAATTTTGTTCGTTTAGACGTCGACTATGACACAACCGATCCTGTTAACTTATTCAATTTAACGATATCGGAAGTATCCCCGGCGGGCACTCAACCTTCACTACGAACAGAAACGTTCCGAAACCTTACCATGACGGCGGGAACTCCTAACTTCGCCGTGGATGTCATTAACGACGGCTCAAGGATCGTGCAGGCTAGTGCGCCTGGAGTCAACCTTCCCGCACAAAGTGGAACCATAAGTGCGCCACTTGTCTCCGCCAACGTTCAAGCTGCAACTACCGCGTTCAATGTACTACTGAACGGAGTAGCGGTTAGTGCTACGCCTACACAGCTTTCCAGGGCTCCAGTCGCCAGTACCGACGCGGACGAGGTCTTCCGAGACGCGCGAGCACTACTACAGGAGGCAATCCGTGCCAGCAATCCCAACGACCCTCGCGTAGCCAACGCCGTAGTTCAATTGATCGGAAGGGATCCCAATTCACGCTTTAGGATTCTTACTGGCCGAGTTGGCGACCCAAGCCTTCCGGGCAGCGCCTTCGATCCGAACATCATCATCTCTTTCACGGATGCAGTCGGAACTCCCGCTACAAATTTAGGCCTCGTTGCGGGAGCTGCGGCGAACGCACAGCAAGTTTCACTCACCGGCGGAAGTAACGGCACTTTGCCTGCTGACTTGCCAAACGCCACCGATATTCTTGGGATTCGTGCTGCGAAGACTGGTCTGTTCGCGCTCGAAGATGTCGACCTCTTTAATATCCTGTGTATTCCCCGCGCGGCCGATCTTGGACCAGCCGAAATGTTCAATGTTTATAGCACCGCAGAAGTGTATTGCCTGGAACGAAGAGCAATGGTGATCGTCGATATCGGAACTGGAGTTGACTCAGTCACCGAGATGCAGGACTTCCTTGATGCCAATCCCAATCTGCGCAACCGAAATGCGGCCATTTATTTCCCACGTGTGCGGCTCGCTGATCCGTTGAACCAGTTTCGGTTACGGGACGTCGCTCCGAGCGGAACAATGGCGGGTCTTTACGCGCGCACGGATAATGATCGGGGCGTTTGGAAAGCCCCGGCAGGGATCGACACCACACTCCGTAACGTCAATGAGCTGAGTTACGTGCTCACGGATCCAGAGAATGGCGCCTTAAACCCGCTGGGCATCAATTGCCTTCGCACTTTTCCAATCATCGGCACCGTCTCGTGGGGAGCCCGCACTTTGGACGGCGCTGACGTTCAAGCCTCCGAATGGAAATATCTGCCGGTTCGTCGATTTGCGCTGTTCCTGGAAGAGTCGCTGTATCGAGGGACGAAGTTCGCCGTGTTTGAGCCAAACGATGAACCACTTTGGGCCCAAATCCGCCTGAATGTCGGGGCGTTTATGCAGACTCTGTTCCGGCAGGGCGCTTTCCAGGGGCAGACTCCCCGCGAAGCTTACTTCGTGAAGTGTGACAAAGAAACGACGACGCAAAACGACATCAACCTCGGGATCGTGAACATTCTGGTTGGCTTTGCACCGCTCAAACCCGCGGAGTTTGTAATCATCAAGATCAGCCAGATCGCCGGACAGATTGAGGTTTAGGAGAAAGCGCCATGGCACAATTTACAGTCAACGCAACCCGCTTCGATCCCTACAAGAATTTCAAATTTCGGGTCAAGTGGGATGGCCGCTACGTGGCGGGTGTAAGCAAGGTCAGTGCGCTCAAGCGTTCCACCGAGATGGTCGAGCATCGTGAAGGTGGCGATCCGAGCACCACTCGGAAATCGCCGGGCAAGACTAAATATGAAGCCGTCACACTCGAACGCGGCGTTACGCACGACCTGGAATTTGAGCGATGGGCCAACAAGGTATGGAACTTCGGCGCTGGTCTGGGCCAGGAAGTCTCGTTGAAAGACTTTCGCAAAGACATCAGCATTGAAGTTTACAACGAAGCCGGTCAGAAAGTTCTCGCTTATAACCTCTTTCGCTGCTGGGTCTCGGAATATCAATCATTACCCGACCTCGATGCCAGCGCCAACGCCATCGCTATCCAGACTATCAAGCTCGAAAACGAAGGATGGGAGCGAGATTTGAGCGTTCCTGAGCCGGCCGAACCCACTTTCACTGAACCGGCGTAAGCGTATGAGCAGGCAGGTAGTGACGACGTTGCCTAACGGCTATTGGGAAGGCGGCGCCCTCTGGCGCGAAGCACACCTGCGCGAACTGACTGGCAGGGATCACCTTTTCCTGATGGAGCAGTGTCATGAACTCCGCCCCGCACACTGGACTACAGAATTGCTGGCGCGCTGCGTCATCAGGCTCGGATCAAAAGAAGCGACGAGAGACTCCGTGCGTTCGCTCACGGTCGGTGATCGCGAAGCGCTCTTGCTGCAACTGCGCCGGCTGACGTTAGGTGACCGGATGTCCTGCGTCATCTCCTGTCCGGAATGTCATGAGAAGCTCGATCTGGAAATCGATGTCGCCAACATTTTGCAGCCGCCTGACAATGCGCCAGTCAGAGAGCACGAGCTTACGCTCGGATGTGAAAGCGGTGACTCGACAATTGTGCGTTTCCGTCTGCCTCAGGGAATCGATCAGGAAACGGTAGCGTCGTTAGCGCTGACAGACGTTAAAACCGCTGCCGATTTGTTACTTCGGCGCTGCATCATTTCTGTTACCAACAACGGCGAAGTTACAGATGAACTACCTGCTTCGCTCCATGAATGCCTGGCGACTCGCATGGCCGAGTTAGATAGCCAGGCCGAAATCAATGTGCTGGCAAATTGTGAGGCGTGCGGCGGGTCGTTCAGCGTTGTCTTCGACGCGGCCATGTTTCTGTTTCAAGAACTGGAGGCGGAGTTTCAACGTCTGTATCGCGAGATACATTTGCTCGCCTTTCATTACCACTGGAGTCCCACGGACATTCTCAACCTCAGCAGAAGAGAGCGTCGCAGGTTTCTGGAGCTCCTCGATCACGAACTCAGCAAGGAATTAGTTCATGAGCAACTTTATTGAGAACCTGGCCAGGCGAAGCGCGGGTTTACCACTCGCTGCTGAGTGTCGTCCTACACCTTCGCCTGTCTTTCAAAATTCTTTTGAAGCCGGCGAGGGGTTGAATGAAATCACGTCTGAAGAAACACTTGCCGGCCATGTTGAAGCTCCGCCTGTCCTTCAATCTCAAACCCTGAACACGCCGGCGGCTCCTGAGGTGCAGCGTTCGGTACCTGAACCCAGCCGTATGAGCGCAAGAGAGACGACCGCAGGGAAATCACCGTCCGCGCAGAATACGACGACGACGGTCTTGCAGCCCGCCGCGTCTGTGAAGGGAGTTGTTTCTGAAAAGGAGACCACTCCGCCGCTTCGAACAGAGGCGCAGACGAGCACTCGTCTCGCAGATGACACCCAGTTCGTGACGCGCGATTCCGAATTAACTCCTCCTACAGAATCTGCGCAAACGCTTCCAGCCGCGCGGCCCTTATCTCTTGCCACTAATTCACCCGAAACAACTTCACGGCTGCCCGGTGAGCAGGAGTCAACATGGCCGGAAGTCACAGTTAAAGCAATCGGCGAAATTGCAGAGGACAAGCTCGAGCTCATTGCAACCGATCACTTGATCCGGCCCGCTGCGACTGAGTCAACCATCTCATTTCAATTTCCAAAGGTCGCGTCTGCGCCGCCACAGCCGCCACCTACGATGCCGATTCAGGTTCGTATCGGCCGTGTGGAAGTACGTGGAGCTCCGCCGGTTCACGAATCGACTCAAGCAATACCAAAGGAGAGTCCGGCGCTGGGCTTTGTAAGTTATCAGCGGCTGCGGAGATATCGATATTAGAAATGAGTAACTTCCTG
>Ga0207694_10001304_pt1 | contig 21470 bp, 22 predicted proteins | sample KBSC34metaG_FD_184353 | JGI IMG/M metagenome (GOLD analysis project Ga0207694, IMG submission 184353) | Corn rhizosphere microbial communities from Kellogg Biological Station, Michigan, USA - KBS C3-4 metaG (SPAdes) (version 2) | ecosystem: Host-associated > Plants > Roots > Rhizosphere > Soil... | reverse complement strand
CAGGTTCTCCATCACCCGCTGGACGTAATTGCGGGTCTCGTTGACGCCGATCTTCTCGACCCAGTCGATCGTGTCGTCCAGCTTCGGCCGGGGATCGCCGTTCTGGCCCAGCCAGCCGTTCACGCGCCCAGGCCCGGCATTATATCCGGCGATCGCCATGACGTAGGAGCCGCTGTACTTGTCGACGAGGTCGGCGAGATAGCTCGATCCGAGGACCACATTGGTGCGCGGATCGACGGTCAGCTTGGCCGGGTTGAATTTCTTCATCTTCAGCTTGCCGGCGACGCTGCGGGCGGTCGGCGGCATCAGCTGCATCAGGCCCAGCGCGCCCGACGGGCTGACCGCGCCGGCGTCGAACATGCTTTCCTGGCGGATGATGGCATGGATCAGCGCCGGCTCGGGCGCATTGGGGCCCAGCTGGGCGATCACCGGATAGCCGTCGGCCAGCACCGGCATGCCGCCCTGCATCAGCTTCTTGGCGACCGAGACCTCGGCGGCCAGAGAGTTGTTGGTCTTGGCCAGCTTCATCGCCAGCAAGGCGTCCTCCGGCGTGCGCGCCAGCTCGGTGATGCGGCGAACGAAGGCGTCGCCGCGATCCGCCATGCCGATCGCCTCCAGCAGCTGGGTCACCTGGACCAGCTCGCGATTGCTGAAGGCGCGGGCATCCAGCCCCGCGATCTCGGGCTGCTTCGGCAGCACCAGCCTGGATGCGCTGTTGAGCTTGGCCAGCGCCAGCAGGCCGTAATAGGTGCCGTTATATTGCGACGCCTTGGTGTAGTCGCGCGTTGCCCCGGCCTGATCGCCCGCGGCCTCCTCCGCGCGGCCGGCCCAATAGGCGGCCCGGCTGGTGCTGATCGGCGTGGTGACCGACGCGGTCATGGTCTGGAAATGCTGAACGGCCGCCTTGGGGTCGTTCAGGAAGCGCAGCGCGATCCAGCCGGCCAGCCACTCGCCGTCGGCCAGGGCCTGGCCGCTCGCCTGCCGATGGTCGCGCGCCAGCGCATAGGCGCCCTTGGTGTCGCCGCTCTCCAGGGCCCGGCGCGCCAGCACGGCACGTTCGTTCCACCATTGCTCGGCATGGGGCAGGGTGGGCGGGGCGATCGCCAGCAGCGCGACCGCCTCGCTGTCGCGATTCTCCTTCCGCAGCCAGCGCATGCGGTCATAGAGCAGGCCCAGATCGTTCATCTGGTCTTTCGACAGCGCCGAGAGCAGCGATTGCGCGTTGCCGGCCTGGGTCTCGAGCGCGATACGCGCCTCTATCACCGGGCGGCTGTTACTGGGGAGGTAGGAGACCAGCGCGTTGGCGTCGTTGTACTTGCCCGCCCAGATCAGCCTGTCGGCCCTGAGCTCGAAATCGACCTGCCGCAGCATCGGCTGGTAGCGGTTGGCATAGTCCGTCAGCTCCCCCGGGTTCATCGTCCCGTCGACCAGGAACTGGCGGGCCGTCGCCTCGGCCTGGGCATGCTGGTTGGTCGCGTTCAGCGCATCGACATAACGGCCCGCACCGATCGGCCCCACCGGCGCCGACTGCTGGAACCAGCTCACCACCTCGGCGGGCGGAGTCGATTCGGTGATGGCATCCTCCGCATGGCGGCGCAGGGTATTCTGCTGCGGCCAGTCCGGATTCTCCTGGATGAAGCTGCGCAGATGGGGAAAATCCGCGCCGGTGCCCGATCGGGTCAGGTCCATCCAGGTCACGAGCTTGGTCAGAAGTGGGAAATGCGCATCGTCGGCCACCGCATAGGCCGCATCCCATTTGCCCTGGTCGACATCCAGGATCGCGGTCTTCGCCGCGGCGGTCTCGCTGCCGGTGAAGGCCCACGCCTGGGTCCCCGCGAGCATTGCCGCGAGCGCAATCGAGCCAGCCAGCAACCTCGCCTTGCCGGGCAGTGCGCCGCCGACTAAGTTCGAGCCGATTGGGGCGCGAGCCCCGCGGAGGTTATGCATGTTTTCCGGATCCATTACTGCCCTCATTACGCCCTTCGCGAACGGCAAGATCGACGATGCCGTGTTCCAGCGTTTCGTCGACTGGCAGATCAAACAAGGTTCGAACGGACTGGTGCCCAGCGGTTCGACCGGCGAGTCGGCGACACTGTCCCATGAGGAGCATGAGCATGTCATCCGCTTGTGCGTTGAAGCAACTGAGAAACGCGTGCCGATCATCGCCGGCACGGGGTCGAATTCGACCGCCGAGGCGATCAGCCTGACCCGCGCCGCCGAGACGCTCGGCGCCGACGCCGCGCTGGTGGTGATGCCCTATTACAACAAGCCCAGCCAGGAAGGGCTGTATCAGCATTTCAAGGCGATCCACGACAGCTGCGGGCTGCCGATCATCATCTACAACATCCCCGGCCGCAGCGTGGTCGATATGAGCGTCGACACGATGGCGCGGCTGGCCAAGCTGCCGCGCATCGCCGGCGTGAAGGATGCGACCGCGGACCTGACGCGGCCGACCCGCATGCGCCATGCCATCGGGCCGGATTTCTGCCAGCTGTCGGGCGAGGACCCCTCGATCTGCGCCTTCCTGGCCCAGGGTGGGCACGGCTGCATCTCGGTGACCGCCAATGTCGCGCCGGCGCTGTGCTCCGGATTGCAGGCGGCGTGGCGCGCCGGCAACATCGCGGAGATGGGCCGCATCCGCGATGCACTGACGCCGCTTAACGCCGCCCTGTTCGCCGAGGTCAATCCGGTGCCGGTGAAATATGCAGCCAGCCGTCTCGGCTTCGGTTCTCCGTCGCTGCGCCTGCCGCTGATCGAGGCCTCGGCCGAAACGCGGGCGCTGGTCGACGAGGCGATGCGCTTCGCCGGGATATTGAACTGAGATCATGGCCGCTTCCGAGCCCACGCCGGGCAAGATCGCCGCGCAGAATCGGCGGGCGCGGCACGACTACCTGATCGAGCAGACGGTCGAGGCCGGCATCGTGCTGGCCGGTACCGAGGTCAAGTCGCTGCGCACCGGGCAGGCCAGCATCGCCGAGGCCTTCGCCCGCGAGGATGGCGGCGAGCTGTTCCTGGTCAACGCCCATATTCCGGAATACCAGCAGGCCCACAAGCTGCTGCAGCACGAGGTCAAGCGCCCGCGCAAGCTGCTGCTTCACCGCAAGGAAATGGCCAAGCTGATGGCCTCGATCAAGCGCGAGGGCGTCACCATCGTGCCGCTGTCGATCTATTTCAATCCGCGCGGCATGGCCAAGGTCCAGCTCGGCCTGGCCAAGGGCAAGCGCATGGCCGACAAGCGCCAGGCCGAGAAGGATCGCGACTGGCAGCGGGACAAGGCCAGGCTGATGCGGAATAAGTGAGGCGGTGCGCTCATTTTGGGCAACTGCTGCCCACCTCCGACTCCAATGATTGGCGTAGTACTCGCCAATACCCTCCACACCGTCATGCCCGGGCTTGACCCGGGCATCCACGGGATGCCGTTAGCGCAAACCACCGATTTCAGTACCGGTGGAACCGCGTGGATGCCCGGGTCAAGCCCGGGCATGACGGTAGTAGGGCGGGGTGGGGCGACCGTCCGCCTTGTCCTAGGGCTGATCGTTGTGGCCGTCATTTGCCTTACAGGACAGACCGCCCACGCAGGTCGGCTGGAGCAGATCAAGGCGCGGGGCTATCTCGGCTGCGGCGTGTATCCCGGCGTCGCCGGTTTCGCCACCGTCAAGGACGGCCGCTATAGCGGCTTCGATACCGATATCTGCCGCGCGGTCGCCGCAGCGATTTTCGGCACGCCCGAGAAAATCAAATTCACCGAGGTCGCGACCGTCGACGCCTTCCGCAAGAACGCGGCGGTCGATATGGCGGTGCGCCGGCTGACCTGGACTCTCACCCGCGAAACGCCGCTGGGGCTGATGTTCGGACCGATCGTCTATTATGACGGGCAGGGCTTTCTGGTGCCGAAGTCCGCTGGCATCGCCAGCGCCCGGCAGTTGGCCGGCAAGCGCATATGCGTCGATCCGGGCGAGGGGTGGGCGGGCAATCTCGGCCGGTATTCGACGGCCAACCAGTTGGCCCTCAACTCGGTTCTGGTGCCGAGCCGCGCCGCCGGCGAGGAACGGCTGTTCGGCGGCCAGTGCGACGCCTACAGCGCGGACAAGACCATGCTCGGCGCCATCCGCTCGGATGCTGCCAGGCCCCAGGATTATGCGATCCTGCCCGAACAGATTTCCAAGGAGCCGCTGGCCCCACTGGTTCGCCAGGGCGACGATCGGTTCTTTCAAGTCGTGCGCTGGACCGTCTTCGCTCTTATCGAGGCTGAGGAACTGGGTGTAACTTCACAGAATATAGAGGAAAAACGAAGTTCTTCAGACCCAGACACAAGGTCATTGATCGGTGTCGCCCCGGGAAACGGGAAGGCGCTGGGCCTGAGCGAACACTGGGCGGCGGATGCCATTTCGGCGGTTGGAAATTACGGCGAATTGTTCGAGCGCAATATCGGCTCAGCCAGCGGAATCGGGCTGGAGCGTGGCCTCAACAAGCTGTGGACGAACGGGGGCCTGATGTACGCGCCCCCGCTGCGCTGAATTCAGTTCGCGGCGACTTCCTTCGCCATGACGAAATCGATCTCGAACGTGCCTTCGGCCTTCTGCGGCACGGCGGTGGTTTTCGGCGTCACCACCTTATAGCCCTTCTTGGCGGCGTTGATCGTGATCTTGCTGGGATCGATGGCCTCGCCATTGTCCTTGATCTGGGCGCCGACATCGGGGCTGCGGTAATGGCCGACCGTGTCGTTGTCGAACGGGAAGGTCATGCCGACACCCTCGACATGGATCGTCATTTCGACGCCGTCGAGATAGTTGCCGTCCGTATCCTTTATGTGGCCGAAATAGACCAGGTCGACATGGCCATGTTCAGGCGCCGGCAGGAAGAATTCGCCGCCATTGGCGAAGGTGGGCGCCGATGCCATGAGGCTCAGCCCCAGAATGCTTCCCCCCAAAGCCAGCAGTTTCACTGGGCGTTTCATTGAATCCTCCATTGATGGTGCAACTATAGAGTGCATCACCCTTTCAGTCAAAAATTTGGGGAGCTGGTTTCAAAAAAACCAGCGCTTCTCATAGATCAGAACGATCAGCACCAGAGCGGCCGGAATGAGCCCCGCCCATGTGGGCGACAGCCGGTCGGCCAGCCGCCGCGGCACCAGCAGGGCGATCGGCAGGCTGACCAGCAGGGCAGCTACGATCCAGCCATACCACGAGATCGGCGGGCCGGCGGTCTTCGGCTGGTCGGCGACATGGAACTGGTGGACCACCGGGTAATATTTGAAGGCGGCGACGTTGAAGAAAAAGGCCGCCGTATAGACGAGGCCGAAGAGGATCGAGAAGATCGAGAACCGCCCGTGTCCCGTCAAAAATCGCCCGTTCATTCGAACAGCCCCCTGATATTGTTCAGGACGTGGCCGACCAGGAAATTCCACCAGATGACGAAGGCCAGGATCCAGGTGAGGTAACGCCGGGCCACCAGGCTCTCGGCCGTCGGCGCCGCGCGCCAGAAGAACCAGTAGGCGGGCAGCAAGCCGAGACCGATCGCCGCCAGGTGCTCCTTGATCTCGAACACGCCGTTTGCCGCCCGCATGTCGAGATCCTCGAGCGTCGGCCGCACATCCAGCCGGTAGGGCGGGTAGAGCAGGGCGCCGAAGATACTGGTGACGATGAACAGGATGACGATGGCGTTGGTATAATGCGCTGCGCCGACCGCGCGGAACCGGCCGACAAAGGTTCGCGCGGCGGATGCGCGCCGCGCCGTGCTGAGGGCCTGATGGGTGATCGCGCCCAGCAGGGCCACTGCCAGCAGCCCATGCGCAATCAGGAGGGTCGTGATCATGCCCGGCCGGTTTTCATTGATGGCGACATCCCAGTATCGGGGGCGATTCCGATAGACCGGACGACTTTAACGCGGGATGTCCTCAGATCAAGGCGGCGGGATCGTTTCCCGCGTTGCCTAATTCTCCGCGGCGTGGCGCGGACGGGTCAGGTTGGCAGGCAGGGCGTTGGCGCCCTCGTCGTCATCCTCCTCGACCTCGTTATAGGGCCGGGGCTGATGCTTGCGGGCGATGAACGGGGCCAGCGACTGCAGCTCCAGGAAATGGTCGGCCTGGCGGCGCAGCTCGTCCGCCACCATCGGCGGCTGGGAGCGCACGGTCGACACCACCGTCACGCGCACGCCCTTGCGCTGCACCGATTCGACCAGGCGGCGGAAATCGCCGTCGCCGGAGAACAGGATGATGTGGTTCACGTGATCCGCCATCTCCATCACGTCGACGGCGAGCTCGATATCCATATTGCCTTTGATCTTGCGCCGGCCGGTGGCGTCGGTGAACTCCTTGGTCGGCTTGGTGACCATGGTGTAGCCGTTGTAATCCAGCCAATCGACCAGCGGCCGGATCGGCGAATATTCCTGATCCTCGATCAGCGCCGTGTAATAGAAGGCGCGGACCAGCCGTCCCTTGGACGCGCCCCATTTCAGCAGCTTCTTGTAATCGATCTCGAAACCGAGGGACCGCGCCGCGCCGTACAGGTTGGCGCCGTCGATGAAGATCGCAGACCGGTCTTCCTTGTAGAAAATGCCGTCGTCTTCGCGCCGCGCCGCGGGGTCGGAATGGGCGTCGTGCGACCGGGGGGAATTTTCATTAAACATGGAATGTCTCTCAAATATAGCGGGTTAACACCCCTAGAAAGGCCTTGTTCCGGCTATAAATGCGGGCCGGCTAAAGTTTCTTATTTCTGATGTAACGCGCTGTCTCAGGGGGGCAACCCTTGCGTTGAAAGGGATGCCGATTTACATCTAGGGATCAAGCAAACATCGCCGAGGCATCAACACATGGCGCGCGTTACCGCCGAAGACTGCGTAGTCAAGATTCCGAACCGCTTTGAGCTCGTCATGATGGCGTCTCAGCGCGCCCGCGAGATCGGCGGTGGAATGACTCTAACCATCGACCGCGACAACGACAAGAATCCTGTCGTCGCGCTGCGTGAGATCGCCGAGGAAACGGTGGTCCTGGACGAGCTGCGCGAGTCGCTGGTCCGCGGCCATCAGAAGGTCATCCCGTCCGATGAGCACGAGGACGAGATCATCGACCTGATGGAAGGCGAGCAGGGCTGGGTCCGCCCCGACGGCGAGCTTCAGACCCTGGCCGACGAAGGCATGATCGACCAGGAAGACGAGGGCGAGCTGTCGATGGGCGACGACGCCAATCTGGACGAAGCGCTGGACGACGACGAGGAATCGCTGCCCGGCCATGGCCAGGAGCCGGCCGACAATTTCGACCTGGATGAAGAATAACCGGAATTTTCGCCATTCCGGCGCGCGGCCGGCCAAACTTAGGGATTGAATGAGCGCGGCCGCCGAAACCACTGCAAAACGCCCCATGATCCGCCAGTATGAGCTGGTTGAGCGGGTCAAGGCATACGATCCCAACGCAGACGAGGACGCGCTCAATCGCGCCTATGTCTATTCGCTGAAGATGCACGGCAGCCAGCTGCGTGCATCCGGCGACAGCTATTTTTCCCACCCGCTCGAAGTCGCCGGCATCCTGACCGAGATGAAGCTGGACAGCGCCTCGATCGTGACGGCGCTGCTGCACGATACGATCGAGGATACCGCCGCGACCCTGACCGATATCGAGCGCCTGTTCGGGCCCGATATTGCGCGCCTTGTCGATGGCGTGACCAAGCTGTCGCGGATGGAGCTGCAGAACGTCGATCCGGGCGGCACCAACGACCAGGCCAAGCAGGCGGAGAATTTCCGCAAGCTGCTGCTGGCGATGTCCGAGGATATCCGCGTCCTGCTGGTGAAGCTGGCGGACCGCCTGCACAATATGCGGACGCTGCATTATATCGGCGACAAGATGAAGCGCCGCCGGATCGCGCGCGAGACGCTGGAAATCTATGCTCCGCTGGCGGAGCGTATCGGCGTCCACACCATCAAGGACGCGCTGGAGGACCTGGCTTTCGCCGAGCTCCACCCCGACGCGCGCAACGGCATCATCTCCCGCCTGGCTTTCCTGCGGCAGGAAGGCGGCGACCTGCCCCGCCGGATCGTCACGGCCCTGGAACGCGACATGGCGCAGGAGAAGATCGCTGCCGCGGTTTCGGGCCGGGAGAAGTCGCCGTATTCGATCTGGCGCAAGATGCAGATCAAGAATATCGCGTTCGAGCAGCTGTCCGACATCATGGCCTTCCGCATCGTCGTCGACACGATTCCGGAATGCTATCAGGTGCTGGGCGTCATCCATGGCCGCTATCCGACCGTGCCGGGCCGCTTCAAGGACTATATCTCGACGCCCAAGCCCAACGGCTATCGCAGCCTCCACACGGCGGCGATCGGGCCGGAACGGCATCGCATCGAGATCCAGATCCGCACCCGCGAGATGCATGAGGAGGCCGAGCTCGGCGTCGCCGCGCACTGGGCCTACAAGTCGAGCGAGAAATCCGACGGCAAGCAGTATCGCTGGCTGCGCGAGCTGCTTGAGATCGTCGACAACGCACAGAAGCCCGAGGAATTCCTCGAGCATACCAAGCTGGAGCTGTTCCAGGACCAGGTCTTCTGCTTCACCCCCAAGGGCGACCTGATCGCCCTGCCGCGCGGCGCGACGCCGGTGGACTTCGCCTATGCCGTCCATTCCCAGGTCGGCGATCATTGCGTCGGCGCCAAGGTCAACGGCCGCATCGTTCCGCTGAACAGCAAGCTGAACAACGGCGACCAGGTCGATATCATCCAGTCGAAAAGCCAGACGCCGTCGCCGGCATGGGAGCGGTTCGTCGTCACCGGCAAGGCGCGGGCGCATATCCGGCGCTATGTCCGCAACCTGCAGCGCAAGGAATACGCGACCCTGGGCAAGGCGATGCTGGTCAAGGCCTTCCGCCATGACGGGCACGAGCTGACGGAGAAGGCGCTGCAGGCTGCGCTGAAGGCGCTGCATGTCGAGACGCTGGAGGACCTGTACGCCGATATCGGTGCCGGCAACCGGACGACGCGCGATGTCGCGGTCATCCTCTACCCGCCGGAGAAGCAGCCTGCGCAGACGCCGGACGAGGCGATGGAGGCCGAGACCAAGGTCCTGCCGTTCCCGCCCAAGGCCAAGCTGAAGGGCAAGGAGCGGCCGCTGCCGATCCGGGGCCTTATTCCCGGTCTCGCGGTCCATTTCGCCCGCTGCTGCCACCCGCTGCCCGGCGACCGCATCGTCGGCATCGTCACCACCGGCAAGGGCGTCACCGTCCACACCATCGATTGCGAGACGCTGGAGAGCTTCTCGGAGACGCCTGAGCGCTGGCTCGATATCTCATGGGGCGACGACGCCGATACGACCGATCATGTCGGCCGCCTGTTCGTCACCATCGCCAACGAGCCCGGCAGCCTGGGCACGCTGTCTACCGTGATCGGGCGCAACGGGGGGAATATCATCAATCTGCGTATAGTAAGCCGGTCGGTGGATTTCTGGGACCTGCTGATCGATATCCAGGTGCATGACCTGAAGCATCTCACCAACATCATCGCGGTGCTGCGGGCGACCCCGGTGATCAATCAGGTCGACCGGGCCCGCAGCCAGTAGCAGCGACCACCATGACCCTGCCCAAAATCCCCCGTCTCGGGGTGAATCTCGACCATGTCGCGACCTTGCGGAATGCGCGCGGCGGCACGCATCCGGACCCGGTGCGCGCCGCGCTGGCCGTGACCGAGGCCGGGGCGGACGGGATCACCGTCCATCTGCGCGAGGATCGCCGTCATATCAGCGATGCAGACCTGCCAAGGATCAAGGCGGCGACCGACCTGCCGCTCAATCTCGAGATGGCGGCGACCGACGAGATGACCGCCATTGCCTGCGGCCTCGCACCCCGCGCCGTCTGCCTGGTGCCGGAACGCCGGGCCGAACGTACCACCGAGGGCGGGCTCGACGTGATCGGCGACCGCGAACGGCTCAGCCGGATCGTGCCGCAACTGGCGGCGGTCGGCATCCGCGTCTCCATGTTCATCGGCCCCGATCCGGATCAGGTCCGGGCGGCGAGAGAGGTCGGCGCCCATGTCGTGGAGTTGCATACCGGCGCGTATGCCGACACGACCGGCGAAGCCCATGCCGAGGAGCTGCGGCGGCTGACCGCGGCGGCGAAGCTCGCCCACGAGATCGGGCTGGAAGTTCATGCCGGGCATGGCCTCACCTTCGACAATGTCGGCCCGGTGGCGGCGCTGCCGCAGGTGGTTGAGCTCAATATCGGCCATTTCCTGGTCGGCGAGGCGCTGTTCGTCGGGCTGGTGCCGGCGATCAAGGAGATGCGGCTGCGCATCGCGCTCGCACGCAGCGGAGGGGTGATAGCGTGATCCTCGGCCTGGGCTCCGACCTGATCGATATCACCCGCGTCGCGCGCTCGATCGCGCGTTTCGGCGACCGTTTCATCAATCGCTGCTTCACCGATGTGGAGAAGGCGCGGGCCGCGCGCCGGCCGCTGATCGCGGATGCGAGCTACGCCAAACGGTTTGCCGCGAAGGAGGCCTGTGCTAAAGCGCTCGGCACCGGCATGCGGGCCGGGGTGTTCTGGCGCGACATGGGCGTCGTCAATCTGCCCGGCGGGCGGCCGACGATGGTGCTCACCGGCGGCGCGCTGGAGCGGCTGAAGGCAATCACTCCACCGGGCATGACCGCCCGGATCGACCTGACGATCACGGACGAGCCGCCTTTGGCACAGGCGATGGTCATTATCTCGGCGGTTCCCGCGGAGACCACTCAATGAGCAATACGAGCGAACAGACCATGAGCAAGACCGCCGCTCCGGCGAAAAAAGAAGAAAGCGTCGGCGAACTGATCCTGACGGTGGTCTACGCGCTGCTGATCGCGCTGGTGATCCGTACGCTCGCCTTCGAGCCGTTCAACATCCCGTCCGGATCGATGACGCCGACCCTGCTGACCGGCGACTATGTCTTCGTCTCGAAGTTTTCCTACGGATACAGCGCCGCCTCCCTCCCGTTCTCGCCCAGCTTCCTGCACGGGCGCATCCTCGGCAGCCTGCCCAAGCGCGGCGACGTCGCCGTCTTCGTCAATCCGCATACCGGCGAAGACTACATCAAGCGGATCGTCGGCCTGCCGGGCGACAAGATCCAGGTCGTCCACGGCATCCTGACGATCAACGGCGAACCCTCGAAGCGGGAGCGTGTCGAGGATTATACCGAGCATGAGTGGAGCGAGACCTACAACCATCCCGACGACGAGGTCCGCTACCAGTATCTCGAAACCCTGCCGAACGGCGTGAAGCACCGCATCCTGGGGGCGCCGATCGCCTATCCGGAAGACTCGATGGACCGCGTCGACAATACCGGCGTCTTCGAAGTGCCGGACGGCAACTTCTTCGCCATGGGCGACAATCGCGACAATTCGAATGACAGCCGGCTCGACCTCGGCTTCGTCCCGGTCGACAATCTGGTCGGGCGGGCCGACCGGCGCTTCATCTCGCTGACAGCCGGGGCGCATCTGTGGGAGATCTGGCGCTGGCCCTGGACGCTCCGCTTCGGCCGGTTCTTCGGTCCGGTGAATTGAAGACGGCAACTGAGGCGGCGGACCTCTCCGCGCTCGAGCAGGCCCTCGGACACAGCTTCCGCGACCGCGACCTCCTGATCCAGGCGACCACCCATTCGGCCGCCGGCCACGGCCGCGCGGGCAGCCTGGACAACGAACGGCTGGAGTTCCTGGGCGACCGGGTGCTGGGCCTTGTGATGGCTCAGTTGCTGATGGAAACCTTCCCCAGGGCCAAGGAAGGCGAGCTTGGCCCCCGCCACGCGATGCTGGTGCGCCGCGAGGCCTTGGCGGCGGTGGCGCAGGCGATCGATCTGGGTGCCTATTTGGTTCTGGCCGCCGGAGACGCCGCCGCCGGCGCACGCGGCCATCCCAAGTTCCTCGCCGATGCGACCGAAGCCGTGATCGCGGCGCTGTATCTCGATGGCGGGCTTGCGGTGGCTGAGCGCTTCATCCGGCACAACTGGGCCGCCCAGGTCAGCGCCGTGTCGGAGAAGCCTGTCGAGCCCAAGACCGCCTTGCAGGAATGGGCTCAGGGCCACGGGAAACCGCTGCCGTCCTACAGTGTCGTCCGCTCGGCCGGCGCGGCGCACGATCCGGTGTTCGAGGTCAGGGTCGAGGTCAGGGGCGTGGAGCCTGCCCAGGCAGAGGGCTCGTCCAAACGCGCGGCGGAGAAGGCGGCTGCCCTCACCATGCTGAAACGGCTGGGTGTCGTCGCGGCGGAGGCTCAGCCGTGAGCGAAGAGACGACACGCTGCGGCTTCGTCGCGCTGATCGGCGCGCCCAATGCCGGCAAATCGACCATGCTGAACGCGCTGGTCGGGGCCAAGGTCGCCATCGTCAGCCCCAAGCCGCAGACGACGCGCAGCCGCGTGCTGGGCATCGCCATGGAGGGGCAGAGCCAGATCATCTATGTCGACACGCCCGGCATCTTCGCCCCGCGCCGCCGGCTGGACCGGGCGATGGTGAAAGCCGCCTGGACCGGGGCAGGGGACGCCGACCTCGTCGGGCTGCTGGTCGATGCCAGCCTCGACCGTCTGGGCAAGGATACCCGCGCGATCCTGGGCAACCTGGCCGAGAGCAAGCGCCCGGCGATGCTGATCCTCAATAAGATCGATGCCACCCATCCCAGCCGGCTGCTGGAATTGGCTGCTGAGCTCAACGCCGCCTACAGCTTCACCGACACCTTCATGGTCTCCGCCCGCACCGGCAACGGCCTGGAAGACCTGCGCAAGACCTTCGCCGAGCGCGTGCCCGCCGGCCCCTGGCACTATCCCGACGACCAGCTCTCTGACCTGCCGACTCGCCTGCTGGCCACCGAGATCACCCGCGAGCAGCTCTACCTCCAGCTTGGCCAGGAACTGCCCTATGCCAGCACGGTCGAACACGAGAAATGGGAAGAAAAGCCCGACGGCAGCGTGCTGATCCACCAGGTCATCCTGGTCGAACGCCCCAACCAGAAAGCCATCGTCATCGGCAAGGGCGGCGGAAAGATCAAATCCATCGGCGAGGCGGCGCGGCGGGAGCTGACCCAGGCGTTGGACCAGAAGGTTCATCTGCTGCTGCACGTAAAAGTGCGCGAGGACTGGGCGGAGGATTCAGGCCACTTCCGGGAAATCGGGCTGGATTGGAAGGCGTAGCTAGGGAAGGTGGATCACGTACCGCTTCAGCGTCGTCTCCACCACCTCCCAGGTTCCCTCGAACCCCGGCTCCAGCACGAAGCGGTCGCCGGCCCTGAAGGTCTTCGCCTCGCTGTCGGCGCGGGTGACGATGCTGACGCCTTCCAGCATCTCGCAATATTCCCATTCGGTGTAGACGATCCGCCAGCAGCCCGGCGTGGCGCGCCACTGGCCGGTGAAATATTTGCCGTCGGCGGATTCGTAGGTGGACCAGGTTTCGAACTGGGGTGATCCGGACACCAGGCGGTCCGGGGCAGGCGCGCCGCGTTCCGGTTCGCCCAGGATTTCGTCGATCGTGTGCAGGGTCATCGGGCGAGTGTCGCCGGTTTTACCCTGCGGTTCAAACCTTCTAAACTCGGCCGATGTCCGTTGAGTGGTGCGAATCGGCGATCGTCTTAGCGGCTCGGCCACATGGGGAGGCGAGCGTGATCGCCACCTTGCTGACCGAGAGCCACGGTGCGCATGCCGGCCTCGTGCAGGCTGCGCGGGGGCGCAAGGGCGGCGGGATGCAGCCCGGCAACAAGGTAGTGGCGCGCTGGCGGGCCCGGCTGGCCGAGCATCTGGGCAGCTTTACCATCGAATCCGAATCGAACGGCGCGGCGGCGCTGATGGACGAACCACTGCGGCTGGTGGCGTTGCAATCGGCCTGCAGCCTGGTCGCCGTCTCGGCGCCCGAGCGCGAGCCGCATCCCGGCCTCTACGAAGCCACATCGGCGCTGATCGATGCGCTGCCCGGCCCGGCCTGGGATGCCGCCTATGTCGCCTGGGAGGTCGGCCTTCTGGGGCTGCTCGGCTTCGGGCTTGACCTGCAGCGCTGCGCCGCCACCGGCACCAACGACATGCTGGCCTTTGTCAGCCCGCGCACCGGCCGCGCCATCTCCGAATCCGCCGCCGAGCCGTGGCGCGACCGGCTGTTGAAGCTGCCGGGCTTCCTGATCGGCCGCGGGCCGGCGGAGCCGCCCGACATATTCGACGGCTTGACCCTCACCGGCCACTTCCTTGAGCGCGTCGCCTTCGCCGCCACGCACTCCCCGCTGCCGGCGGCGCGGGTCAGGTTTGTCGAGAGTTATGGCCGGTTGGTTTCACAGCACGAATGACGCTCACGCCTATTTATCACTCACATCGTCATGCCCGGGCTTGACCCGGGCATCCACGCGTCTCCCTTTGCGATGACCTCGGGCGTTCGTACATGCGGTACCCCGTGGATGCCCGGGTCAAGCCCGGGCATGACGACATTGGGATAAACTTCCAAAGATAGCCTTATGACCGCGTGCTGCGATAAATTCATCGCATGACCGATTCGTCCTCAGACAACGTCGTCGACCAGCAACTCGCCGCGATCCTAGGCGAGAAATATCTCGCCTATGCCCTGTCCACCATCATGTCGCGTTCGCTGCCCGATGTGCGCGACGGGCTGAAGCCGGTGCATCGGCGCGTGCTCTATGCGATGCGGGAGCTGAACCTTGCCTCGACCACGCCGCCGCGCAAATCGGCCCAAGTGGTGGGCAGCGTCATCGGCAAATATCACCCGCACGGCGACACTGCGGTCTATGACGCGCTGGTGCGCCTGGCGCAGGATTTCTCCAGCCGCTACCCGCTGGTCGACGGGCAGGGCAATTTCGGCAATATCGACGGCGATGGCGCCGCCGCCATGCGGTACACCGAGGCCCGGCTGACGGCAGTCGCCGAGGCGATGCTGCAGGGGATCGACGAGAATTCGGTCGATTTTCGCCCGACCTATGACGGGCAGGAGAACGAGCCGATCGTCCTGCCCTCGGCCTTCCCGAACCTGCTGGCCAATGGATCGACCGGCATTGCCGTCGGCATGGCGACCGCGATCCCGCCGCACAATGCGGGCGAGCTGGCCGATGCACTGCTGCTGCTGATCGACAATCCCAAGGCCGAAACCGAGGAGCTGATCAAGCTGGTGCCGGGGCCGGACTTCCCGACCGGCGGCGTGATGATCGAGCCGCCCGACGTCGTGCTCGAGGCCTACAAGACCGGCCGGGGCGGCTTCCGCGTCCGCGCCCGGTGGGATATCGAGAAGGGAGCCCAGGGCTCGTACCAGATCGTCGTCACCGAAATCCCCTATCAGGTCCAGAAGTCGCGCCTGATCGAGCGGATGGCCGAGCTGCTGAACGACAAGAAGCTGCCGCTGCTGGAGGATATCCGCGACGAATCCTCGGACACGATCCGGCTGGTGCTGGTGCCCAAGAGCCGCAATGTCGAGGCGCCGGTGCTGATGGAGCAGCTGTTCCGCCTGACCGACCTGGAAAACCGCATCCCGCTCAACATGAACGTGCTGGATGGCGGGCTGGTGCCGCGGGTGATGGGTTTGAAGGATGCGCTGCGCGCTTTCCTCGACCACCGCCACGAGGTGCTGGAGCGCCGGTCGCAGTTCCGCCTGGCCGAGATCGATCGCCGGCTGGAGATACTGGCCGGCTACCTGATTGCCTACCTCAATATCGACGAGGTGATCCGCATCATCCGCGAGGAGGACGAGCCCAAGCCCACGATGATGGCCCGCTTCGGCCTCACCGACATGCAGGCTGAGGCGATCCTCAATATGCGGTTGAGGTCCCTGCGCAAGCTCGAGGAATTCGAGATCAAGCGCGAGCACGACAAGCTGTCGGACGAGCGCAAGACTCTGGTCGCGCTGCTCGCCAGCCCGGCCAAGCGCTGGGCCGCGGTCGGGCGCGAAATCCAGGAGATGAAGAAGAAGTTCGGCCAGGAAACCGAGCTGGGTAAGCGCCGCACCGCGCTCGCCTTGGCGCCGGAAGTCGCCGAAATCCCCCGCAACGCTCATATCGAGCGCGAGCCGGTGACGATCCTGCTGTCGGAAAAGGGCTGGATCCGCGCCGTCGGCGGGCACGACATCGATCTCGACGCGGTGAAGTTCAAGGAAGGCGACAAGGGCAGCTTCGTCGTGAAGGCCGAGACGATCGACCTGCTGCTGATCTTCTCGACCGACGGCAAGGCCTTCACGGTGGAGGTCGACAAGCTGCCGCGGGGCAGGGGCTTCGGCGAGCCGCTGCGGCTGATGGTCGATCTCGGCAACTATGCCGAGCCGTTGGCCGTCATTCGCCACCGGCCGGGCGCCAAGCTGCTGGTCGCGGCGGGTGATTCGCGCGGCTTCGTCCTGACCGAAGACGAGATCATCGCCCGCACCCGCTCGGGCAAGCAGGTGCTGAACATGCCGGCCTCGGTCGAGGCGGTCGCCTGCAAGCCGGTCGAAGGGGACCACGTCGCGGTGATCGGCGACAACCGCAAGCTGCTGGTCTTCCCCCTGTCCGAGATGCCCGAGATGGCACGCGGCCGCGGCGTGATCCTGCAGAAGCACAAGGATGGCGGGATCGTCGACGTGAAGGTGTTCAACCTGGCCGACGGTCTGTCCTGGAAGCAGGGCGAGCGCACCCGCACCGAGAGCGACCTGCGCCCCTGGCTGGGCGCCCGCGCCCAGGCCGGCCGCATGGCGCCGACGGGCTTTCCAAAGAGCAATAAGTTCGGCTGACGCCCGTTATTCCTTGGGTTCGGGCTGCTTGCCGTTATCCAGTGAATCCGTGCCGGGATTGAGCGCGCCGGGCAGGATCGTGCCGTCCGGTGCTGCCGCACCGCCGAAAGCGCCGCTGTTGCGCGTCTTGCCCTGGTAAAGATCGCCGGCCTGCTCGGGCGGCTTGGCCCCGGTCGACGACCAGTCCGTGCTGGTTGTTTGCCGCGTCTGGCCGGATTGGTCGTCCTGTCCTTGAGAGGTCTGTTGTGCCCGTGCCGCTGACGCAAACGCGAACACGCAGGCAATCGCAAGCAATGTGATGCGCATGGACCGATCCCTCTCAATCGATGCCGGCTTCGGCGCCGTGTCATCTTCGGAAAGCAGCCTGACTCACAGATATTAAATGTATGTTAACGCGGCCTGCTGTCCACCGGTTGCGCGGGTCGTTCATGACAAAAAGGCTTCCGCCGCGCCCGGCCGAAGCCGGGGCAACGAAAGCCTTCTGTCGTCAGGCGCAGCCGCTACCGGCCGCGGCTGGATCAGTAGCAGTACGGATAACCGTAATAGCCGGCGTAATAGGGCGAGCAATAGCCGCCATAATAACCGCCATAGGCATACGGGTAACCATAGTAGCCGAGAGCGACGCCCGGCCCCCAATAGCCACCCCAGCCCCAGCCGCCGCGGTAGCCCCAGCCACCCCAGCCGCCGTGCCAGCCACCGCCCCAACCGCCGCGATAGCCACCACCCCAGCCGCCATGATAGCCGCCGCCACCGTGATAGCCGCCACCGCCGCCGTGGTAGCCACCGCCACCACCGCCGCCGCCGCCATGATGCTGCGCCATCGCGGCCGGAGCCATCAGGCCCACGCCGGCCGCCAGGGCAACGCCGGCGGCAAGGTTACGAAGTCCCGGTATTCGGGTGCTGAACTGTTGTAAGAGTGACATGGCCACCTCCTAACTTCCTATCTAACCTTCACTACGCGTCCGTCGCAGTGACGGACCTGTCATGAACCTGTTACGTAACAGATGGTATCGACCCTGTGATACGCAAAGGAAAGTTAATGATTTGTAATCTTTCGGACATTTCGGATTTTTAATGTGAAATGGTCACTTTTTAGACATATTTATTGTATTGCTGTGACCTGAGCACTTGAACTGGGAATAATCCTGGCGGATACAGCGTCCAGCATCGAATGGCTGCCCTGCATCGCGTGCTGTCACGTTGCAGGATTGAACAAGATTATCAGTCGGGGATGTGTCATAAGACGCCGTCCCGGTTATAGAATCCGCCATCGTTGCGCGAATCAGGCGCTGACGGCAGTATGGCGTTTGCACTGCGGAATAGGTAAATTCTACGGAACAAGGCGTTCCATCGCCCCGAAAAGAGTATCGGACCCCATGCAGGTAATCCTCGCTCAACCCCGTGGCTTTTGTGCCGGCGTCGAACGCGCGATCGAGATCGTCGAACGCGCGATCGATAAATACGGCGCCCCGGTCTATGTTCGTCACGAGATCGTCCATAATCGCCATGTCGTCGAAAGCCTGCGCGCCAAGGGCGCTAATTTCGTCGATGAGCTGGACGAGGTGCCGCATGGCGGCATCACCATCTTCTCCGCCCACGGCGTCGCGCAATCTGTCGAGAAGGCCGCCGCCGAGCGCGGTTTGCCGGTGATCGACGCGACCTGCCCGCTGGTTTCCAAGGTTCATATCGAAGGCCGCCGTTACGCGGCCCAGGACCGCACGGTGATCCTGATCGGCCATGCCGGCCATCCGGAGGTCGAGGGCACGATGGGCCAGATCCCGGGCGGCGTGCATCTGATCTCGACGGTCGAGGATGTCGCCAAGCTCGAGGTCGAAGACCCGAACAAGCTGGCCTATGTCACCCAGACGACGCTGTCGGTCGACGACACCCGTGTGATCATCGAGGCGCTGCGTGCCCGCTTCCCGGCCATCGCCGGGCCCGACACCAAGGACATCTGCTATGCCACCCAGAACCGCCAGCGCGCGGTGCGGGAACTGGCGAAGCTGGTCGACGTTCTGCTGGTGGTCGGCGCCAGGAACAGTTCCAACTCCCGCCGCCTGGCCGAGATCGGCACCGAGCTCGGGATTCCGAGCTATCTGATCGAGGACGCGAAGGCGCTGGACCCGGCCTGGCTGTCGGGCAAAACGTCGATCGGCATCACCGCCGGGGCGTCCGCGCCGGACACGCTGGTGACCGAATTGATTGAATCCTTGCGGCAATATGCCGATATCGAGGTCTCGACATTGCCGGGCGTTGACGAGAATGTTCGGTTCCGGCTGCCCCCCGAGCTTACGGATCGGGCCAAAGTCGCGTAATATAAGAAGGTCCGCGTCGTTGCGGATCAGGAGATAGAAGAATGGGCCTGGCCCTCAACCAAGTCATCAAAGTCGGCTCCTACGTCGTCAAGCAGCAGCTTAAGGGCGTGAAGCGCTATCCGCTGGTCCTGATGCTGGAGCCGCTGTTCAAGTGCAACCTGGCCTGCTCCGGCTGCGGCAAGATCGATTATCCGGATGAGATCCTGGACCAGCGGCTGACGCCCGCCCAGTGCCTCGAGGCGGTGGACGAGTGCGGCGCGCCGGTCGTTTCCATCGCCGGCGGCGAGCCGCTGCTGCACAAGGAAATGCCTGAGATCGTGCGCGGCATCATCGCCCGCAAGAAGTTCGTCATCCTGTGCACCAACGCCCTGCTGCTGGACAAGCGCATGGACGAGTACGAGCCCAACCCGTACTTCACCTGGGACATCCATCTGGACGGCGACAAGGAGATGCACGACGCCGCCGTGGACCAGAAGGGCGTCTATGACCGCGCGGTGAAGGTGCTGAAGAAGGCGAAGGAGCGTGGCTTCCGCGTCTGCATCAACACCACGCTCTTCAACAACGCCGATCCCGAGCGCGTCGCCAAGTTCTTCGACGACGTCACCGCCATGGGCATCGACGGCATCATGACCTCGCCCGGCTATGCCTATGAGCGCGCGCCCGACCAGGCCCATTTCCTGAACCGCACGACCACCAAGAACCTGTTCCGCGACATTCTGCGCCGGGGCAAGGGCAAGAAGTGGATGCTGGGCCATTCGCCCCTGTTCATGGACTTCCTGGCCGGCAACCAGACCTACAAATGCACGCCCTGGGGCAACCCGACCCGCAATTATTTCGGCTGGCAGCGCCCCTGCTACCTGATCGGCGAAGGCTATGCCTCGTCCTTCAAGGAGCTGATGGAGACGACCGACTGGGACGCCTACGGCGTCGGCAACTACGAGAAGTGCGCCGACTGCATGGTCCATTCCGGCTTTGAGGCGACCGCCGTGCTGGATTCGGTCAAGCACCCGTGGAAGGTCGCCGCTGCGGCGATCCGCGGCCCGCGCACCGAAGGCCCGATGGCGCCGGACATCTCGCTGGCCAACCAGCGCCCGGCCGAATACGTCTTCTCCGACCACGTCAAGCAGGCGATGGAAAAGCTGCGGCATGCACCGAAGGTCACGACTTCTGTCGCCACCGCCGGGGCCGAGGACGGGACGTTCGCGGAGAGCGCGGAGTAACTCCCGCGTAGGATGGGTAGAGCGTAGCGAAACCCATCATCCAGTGCGTTGAACGATGGGTTTCGCTACGCTCTACCCATCCTACCTAGGAAAATGCGGAGTAGGAGTTAGGCAGGTGCCGGATCAGCCACGCTGGGCCGGGTCATAGAAGAAGGTTTCGGTTGCGATCTTCTCGCCACGCCAGGTCTGCCACGCGACCTCTTCCTGCTGCAGCTTGCCGCCATCCTTGAAGGCGAAGGTGAAGCGCCAGCGGATCGCAACCTGGTCGCCATCGATGATCGGACCGCCGAGCACTTCCGACCTGACCGATTGCGTGCGCTCCATCATCCCGGCCTCACGCTTCATCAGCGCATCCCGGCCCCCTTGGAGGGGCGGTGCCTGGTTCTCCTGTATCCACGCATCATCGTGATACCAGTCGCGGACCGCACCGAGATGGTCGCCCGAAACGACATGGGCAATGAACGCTTCGACAGTGGTCCTGGTCGGCATGATCGTGACTCCAGCGGGAAGATCGATTTTTGAAGATTTTCAAATCGACGGGTGACGGCCGAACCATGACCATCGGGGGATAGGCCCGGCCATCCGCAATGTCAGATTGTCTTGGTGATGCCCCTCAACAAGGGGCGGCGTATCTCAGCTGCTGCGCGACAGCCTGTGTCCCGCCCAGCGCAGCCGCTTCAACGCTACTCTGGTCTGGTTTCCGGTGCCGATCAGCGCCGGAATCTGGCCTGGGTTCTTCAGGATCGATCCGAACACTGCCAGAAGGCTTGGATTGCCTTTCTCGTCCAGCGGCAGCAGGGCCGCCGGCGGCAGGCCGTGGGTTACCGGATCGGCGACGGCGCGGATCGCGATAAAGGGGATGCCCGCTTCCTGCGCCACGCGGGCGACCGGGCCGCTTTCCATATCGACGGCCAGCGCGCCGGTCTGCTTGCGGATCGCGCGCTTCTGCTTCGGCGTGGCAACGATTTCCCAGCTTCCGTAGATCGGGCCGACATGCGCCCGTATCATCGGGGCGCAGGAGGAAACGGCTGGGTAGCGATCGAATTCGGTGATCACCTCATCGGCAACCACCAGCGAACCGGGGCGGAGCTTCGAAGACAGCCCCCCGGCGATGCCGAAGCTCATCAGCGTGGTGGCGCCGGTCTTGATCAGAGCATGCGCCTGGTTGGCCGCGATATCCGGGCGGCCGCCCGAGCAGAGTATATTGGGGCTGAGACGATGCGCCGACTTCGCCTCCGCGGCGATGCCGACCACC